>Ga0137407_10000450_pt1 | contig 28266 bp, 21 predicted proteins | sample CZOMad2_2_16fung_FD_108410 | JGI IMG/M metagenome (GOLD analysis project Ga0137407, IMG submission 108410) | Vadose zone soil fungal communities from Angelo Coast Range Reserve, California, USA - CZOMad2_2_16fungal (Illumina Assembly) | ecosystem: Environmental > Terrestrial > Soil > Vadose... | reverse complement strand
TTGCTGTGCTGGAAAAGACTCACCGCCGGGGGCGGCGGTGCCACACGACTCTAGGAGTACCAAGCACTATGGACAACGAAAGTTTTGTGGCCCAGCCGCCCTCGGCTGGGTTTAGACACCATAGAACTTAGGGTACACCAACGTAGGAACCGCTTTAAAAGTTTAATGAATGACGATAGCGACCCCTTGCTTTGCTTCGGGGTTTCAGGAAAACCTACAGCAGAATCTCCATACCCTCAGACGCCGCCCGCACTTTGGGATAATGCTCGCGCGCCTGGGTCACCACTTTGTCGATGCATTCGTCGGTGTGGTCGGGGTCATGGTGAAACAGGATGAGCTCTTTGGCGCCGCTTTCCATCACTACATTCACGGCTTCGCGCCAGTGGCTATGGCCCCAGCCTTGTTTGCGCGCGGCGTATTCTTCCGGCAGATATTGCGCGTCGTAGATCAGCACGTCGGCGCCTTCGGCCAGCTTGCGTACCTTTTTGTCAAAAACAGGATCGCCGGGTTCGTTGTCCGTGGCGTAGACCAGCACCTTGTCTTTGGTTTCAATACGGAAGCCAAGACAGCCCTGCGGATGGTTGAGCCACATGGATTTCACCACACAATGTTCCAGCTCAATACATTGTTCGTCGATGTTGTAGAACTGGCGGCGTGCGGCCATCTCGTCCATCTTCACCGGGAAGTATGGATCGGACATCTGCTCCTCAATCGCCCGCTGCAACCCGCGTGTGTGGTTGGAGGAGTGAAAGACGAAGGAGCTTTTGGGGTCGCCATAGAGAGGAGCAAAAAATGGAATGCCCTGGATGTGGTCCCAGTGAAAATGGGAAAGAAAAATATGCGCGGAGATAGGATTGCCATTGGTCTCCAGGGCCAGTTGCTTGCCCAGGTTGCGGAAGCCGGTGCCGCAATCAAAGACGTAGATATGCCCGTTGATGCGCACCTCTACGCAAGAGGTGTTGCCTCCGTAGCGCAAGTTTTCTGACTGAGGGGTTGGCGTAGAGCCGCGAACGCCCCAGAATCTGACCAGCATCCACCTTCACCTGTGGCGCTTATTTTCCGTTAAAAAGCACCAGCAAAAATGCGAATCTCTCCCACAAAAATTCAAGGGGGCGCGCATATCGCACAATTTCAGGGGAGTACTTCTTTCTTGAAATTTCCCAAAAGTATAGTCTAAATAGGGCATCTGGAGCCACTGTTTCCTGCGTTTGGCGTGCTCAAGTGTGTACTTTCGACGCACAGGAAGTACGTGTCCATTCGGCCAATATGGGTCAGCGAAACATAAGAATCGATTAATATAAAACCCCATGCTATTTCCTGACTACAAGGAGTTTAGTCGGCTGGCCCAGCGGGCCACTCTCATTCCCGTGGCCAAGATTGTTGCCGCTGATTTGCGAACTCCGGTCTCCGCTTTCCTGAGCATTGCCGCCGAGGAGCCAAACGCCTTCCTGCTGGAATCCGTGGAAGGTGGGGAGAAGATAGGCCGCTACACTTTTGTGGGCGCGCGTCCTTATATGCTGCTGCGGGCGCACGGCAGGCGGATTACGTTGGAGCAGGACGGCAAGAAGCGCCAGATCGAGGGCAGTGTTTTTGAGGTCCTGGACAAACTGTTGCGCGAGCACACGCCGGCCCATGTTCCCGGCCTGCCGCCGTTTACCGGCGGGGCGGTTGGATTTTTTTCGCACGATGCCGTCCGCCAACTGGAGAAGCTGCCCACGCTGGCCAAAGATGATCTGCAAACCCCCGATTGCGCGCTGATGTTCTTTAACCTCTTGCTGGCCTTTGACCACGCGCGCCATGAAATCTACATCATCGCCACGGCCGACGTGCGCAAGCAATCCCCGCGCAAAGCGTATGACCAGGCCGTCCGCGATATCGAGCGGATTGAAAAGCAGCTTGCGGTCCCGCTGTCGAAAAAATACTTGCGTCCAATTAAGCCGAAAACCGGAAAGCCGAAGATTGGCATTTCCGTGAACAAAAAACGCTTCTTGAATACGGTGGAAAAAATCAAGGAATACATCATGGCCGGCGATGTCTTTCAAGCCGTGCCTTCGCTGCGGCTGGACCTGGAGCCGGGCGTGCCGCCGCTCAATGTGTACCGCGCTTTGCGCCGCGTGAACCCTTCACCGTACATGTATTTCCTGCGCATGGAAGAGCTGACGATTCTGGGCTCGTCGCCCGAAATGCTGGTGCGCGTGACTGGACGCAAGCTGGAATACCGGCCTATCGCCGGCACGCGCAAGCGCGGCAAAGATGAAGCCGAGGACTTGCGATTGGAACATGAGTTACGCAATGACGAAAAAGAACGCGCGGAACATGTGATGCTGGTCGATCTGGGACGCAACGACGTAGGGCGCGTAAGCGAATTTGGCTCGGTAAAAGTCCGTGACCTGATGTTTGTGGAGCGTTATTCCCACGTCATGCACCTGGTGTCGTCCGTGGAAGGGACGCTGCGGGAAGGGCTCAGCCCCGTCGATGCATTTGCCGCGTGCTTCCCCGCGGGTACGCTGACCGGCGCGCCCAAAGTTCGGGCCATGGAGATCATTGAAGAAGTTGAGCCGGTGCGCCGAGGCATCTATGGCGGGTCAGTCCTGTACGCCGACTTTGCGGGAAACCTGGATTCGTGCATTGCCATCCGCACCATGCTGATGAAAGGCAAAAAGGCTTACGTGCAAGCGGGCGCGGGGATTGTGGCCGACTCCATTCCTGAAAGCGAGTACCAGGAGTGCCTGAACAAGACCCGGGCTCTGGTGCGGGCGGTGGAGCTGGCGAGATCGGGTGAATGAGTTTCTAAACATCCCGAGCGACAGCGAGGGAGCCCTATTTCGACCACGGACAATTGATATGCGATGAGCCCTGGTTTTTCAGTCAATTCTAGCTTTGAGTCAAATACCAACCTTGAAAATGGAATATTTATGAAATTCGTGCTTCCGTTCCTACTGCTTCTCGTCAGCGTTGCTAGTGCCCAATTGGAAAAGGTTTCCGTCGCCACCACGGCCAGCCTGCGCGGCCTCAGCGTGGTAAATGAAAATATCATCTGGGCCAGCGGAAGCGGCGGTACGGTCCTGCGTACCGTGGACGCTGGCAAGACCTGGTCTGTCATGACCATTCCAGGCGCGGAGAAACTCGACTTCCGCGGCATCCGCGCCTTCGACGATCAGACCGCGGTGATCATGAGCTCCGGCAAAGCCGAAGAGGGCCAGGCACGTATTTATCGCACCACCGACGCAGGCAAAACCTGGAAGCAAGTCTACGAGCAGAAGACTCAAGGCGTTTTCTTTGATGCTATTGCGTTCTGGGACCCGCGCCACGGCATTGTGCTCAGCGATCCCGTGGACAACCACTTCGCGCTGTTTATTACCGAGGACGGTGGCGTGACCTGGAAGCAAATTCCTTCGTCGGCGCTTCCTGCGTCGTTGCCGAATGAAGGCGGTTTTGCCGCCAGCAACTCGTGCCTTACGGTGCAAGGGGAAAAGAATGTGTGGTTCGCCAGCGGCGGCGCGAAGGTGGCGCGCGTCTTTCGCTCAAACGACCGGGGGAAGAGCTGGTTGGTGGCGGAGACGCCTATGCATCCGGCGAATGCTTCGTCGGGGATTTTTTCTTTGGCGTTCCGGGACGCGAAAAACGGCATCGCTGTCGGCGGCGACTATGCGCATCCGGAAAGTTCGGATTTGCCCAATGTGATGCGCACACAAGACGGTGGAAAATCCTGGCAAGCTGCCGATCCAACCAAGCCGCAAGGAATTTATCTTTCGTCGGTGGCTGGATTGCGAGTATCGGTGTCTGGGGTGCGGAAGCGTGTCATGAACGATTCAGGTTTTGTCGCAGTAGGCATCAATGGCGTACTTACCACCGATGACGGATCAAGATGGCTGAGAATTAGTGAAGAAAATTTGAACAGCGTTGCGGCGAATGGTAGTTCTGGTGAAAATATCTGGGCGGTTGGCCCCAAAGGGGCCGTGATCCGCTTCACAATCCGTTTCAATTTCCACCCGTAAATCCTCCCCGATTTTTCTTTTTGACAAGTGTTGTCAAATATGACAACATACAACTTGTATGAATAAAACGGACAAGCAAAATGACACAGAAGACGCGGCCCGTCTCATGGATTAGGGCGGCATTGAAGGCATTCGAGACCTTCCCGGAAGAGGCCAGGTCAATCTGTCTTGCGGCGTTGACGATTGCAGCCGAAGGCGGCAAGGCGGACATTGTGAAGCCGATGCAAGGCATGGGGTCGGGCGTGCTTGAGATTGCGCTACCGTTCCGCGGAGATGCGTTTCGCGTGGTCTATGCGGTGCAGCTCGCGGAGGAGATCTGGGTCATTCATGCGTTTCAGAAAAAATCGACCCAGGGCATCAAGACACCCCAGCGCGAAGTTGAACTGATCAAGGACCGTTTGAAAAGGCTGAAGGAGATGCTGCGATGAAAAGCGAAAAACTGAAAGTAGTGCGCGGAAGCGGGAACGTGTTCCGTGATCTGGGACATAAGAACGCGGATGTCGAGCAGTTTAAGGCAATCCTGGCGGCTGAAATCATCAAAGCACTGGACCGGGAGGGCCTGAGTGTGCGCGCGGCGCATGGCCGCACGGGAATTGCCGCAGCCGACTTCTCCCGCATCCGCAATGCAGACCTCGGACGGTTCACCGTCGATCGCCTTATGTCCATCATTAACCGGCTTGGCTCGCGGGTCGAGGTGAAAGTCCGAGTGCGGCGTGCTGAAACAGCAGGGCACAAGGCAACGGCTTAAGTAGAACGGACAAAAATATCCCCTCAAATTACCTGCTTTGCGATGCCAAAAACACCGTTCCACGGATCATCTTAAGTAAAGGGCAGGCGCACTAAATTGAAAGCCCCCGCGCTCGTTTCCGAGGGCAGGGGCCACAAGTGACATCGGACCTGTAAGCCGAATTTTGTACGACGTTACCGCCGTGACGGTCATTCCTCTAGGCCCTTCATCGCTGAAGGGCTCAAGCGACCTACCCGGAAGTTTGGCGCATCGAGCCGACACGCATTCTGGCATTTCTGCCGGAATTCCTTCCCTATTTGGTCTTGCTCCGTGTGGGGTTTGCCCTGCCCCGTGCATTACTGCGCGGGCGGTGCGCTCTTACCGCACCTTTTCACCCTTACCTCATGCTTGCGCCTGGGGCGGTATATTTTCTGTGGCACTTTCCGTCTAACGGGCTTGAACCCGCCATCCCGGACGTTATCCGGCACACTGCTCTGCGGAGTTCGGACTTTCCTCTCTCCTTCCCGCGCGGCCCGGGGGATCCCCGGCGTACACAAAAAGGACAGCGACCATCCGGCCCGAAATCAACTCTCGATATTATAGATGGATAAGAGTAATAATAGGTTCATCTGAAGGGGGCAGCCGGTCCGTACTTCCCGTGGGGGGATGGCAAAAAGATAGCAGACATTAGGCCAGCTCAGGCATCTAATCAGTCATTAAGAAAAAGCTTTGGAAGCTTTGCGGGCTTGGCTCGCATAGAATAGAAAAAAGGGGGAGCAATTCACCCAGGATTGATGACGTATTTTCTTGCAGGCATCGTTGCGGGCGGACTTGCCGTGTGCGGCATGGGATTCTACGTGCTCTGTCTTTGGAGTGCCCGCAAGTTCCAGCGTGACAGCCAGAAGTCGCAGCTCGTCTACACACCGCCGGTTTCCATCCTGAAACCGCTGCGCGGCGCCGATCCGCAGATGTACGAGAGTTTTCGCAGCCACTGCGTCCAGGACTACCCTGAATACGAAATCGTTTTTGGAGTAAGTGATCCTGACGATCCCGCAGTGGAAGCGGTGCAACAACTCATACGCGAGTTCCCGCAATGCCACATCCGTTTGATGGTCTGTCCGGATGTGCTGGGCAACAATCGCAAGACCAGCAACCTGGTGCAGATGCTCTCCATTGCCAAGTACGACCACATCCTTATCAATGACAGCGACATTTACGTCACCCCCGATTACCTGCGCCGCGTGATGGCTCCGTTTGGAAAACCGCAAGTCGGCATGGTGACGTGTCCTTATCGCGGCATCGCCGCTGAGACCTTGGGATCAAAGCTGGAATCGGCCGGCATTAGCACGGATTTCATCGCCGGAGTGCTGGCGGCGCGGCAGATCGAAAATGGGCTCCATTTTGGGCTGGGTTCCACTCTGGCAGTCACGCGAACGGCCTTGGATGCGATTGGCGGGCTTCGTCCCCTGGTGAATTATCTGGCCGACGATTTTGAGCTTGGCTATCGCATTGCCAAAGCCGGATTTGAAGTTGTGCTGGCGGACATCGTGGTGGAAACCCACCTGCCGGCTTACAGCTTCCGCGAGTTTGTTGAGCACCAGATGCGCTGGGCGCGCAGCACGCGTGATTCGCGCCGCTTGGGGTATCTCGGGCTGCTGCTTACGTTTGGCTTGCCTTGGGCGATCTTCTCCGTGGCGCTGGCGGCGGGAGCATGGTGGTCATGGTGCATTCTGGCTGCGGCGATTGGACTACGGGCCGCGGTGGCAATCAAGGTGGGCGTCGGCGTGGTGCATGACCGTGCCGTCTGGCGGCATTTGTGGCTGTTGCCGCTGCGCGACCTGGTTGCTTTCTGGGTATGGTTCGCCAGTTTCGCGGACAACAAAGTTCACTGGCGTGGCGATGTTTTCATTCTGGAAGACGGCAAAATCCGTCCGGTCCATGCACGCGGGGAAGAACTGGTCACCGCCGCGGAGCCGGAACAGGACAAGGTTTCGGTTCATTGGTAAGCACAAGTTTGCCGCCCCACTTTGCCATCCGACAGTAGCCGGCATTCTGCACATAGCTGGGCACTGCGTCTTCTTCCGTCCACATCAACACTCGCTGCTGGCTGCGCCACAGTTTTTCAAAAGACTGGTCATCATCAAAAATCTGGGGAGCGTCAGGAAAAGTTGATCCGTACCAGATGTTGTTGCGGCGTCCGTTCAGGATTCGCAGTTGGCGGTGCGTATAGAAATTGATGCTGGACGCGGCCTCGTAATCTCCGTTGACCTCGATCACCATCCCCGGCTGCCAGTGGGAATCAATCGTCTGTGCCATAACTTTTGAAGACAGCACCGGCGAGAAAATCACAAAGCCCGTATGCGCTTCATGCAGCAACACCACCATCATCACGGTCAGGACCATGTTGGCCGGGAACGTCCGGTTAGAGCGGCGCAGCAGCCAGTTGAGAATCGTTCCCACGGCAAAAGCAATTCCCGTGACCAGCAATGGGATTTTGAAGGCGCCCATGGCCTGGGGCGTGAGATCAAGGAAATGTCCGAAGGAGAGAGCGTAGTCCTGCGGATTTTTCTTCAGCAGTTCGGCGATGTCATAATTCGCCGGCGGTGCTGTTGATTGGACTGCCAGGACCACGCACGCAACACACGCAGCGGCGCCGATCACCATTAGAACGATGGAAGAAATTCTCCCGCTGCGGCGTTCCGCGCTGTCCGGCAGGGAAGTGGTCTCTCGGGCCAGCCATCCACCCAGCAGCAGCGCCAGGCCGGGTAGCGCTGGGAGCACGTAATATTCCTGCCGGCTGGAGAAGCTGAAGAAACCCAGGACCACGAAGGTCCAGACGGCAAACAGTAGCGTGGCCCGCTCTTGTTGCGAAAGTCCTGAGTGCCACTGTTTCAGTCGGCGCGGAATCTGGCCGAGCGCCTGGACGATGAATGCCGTCCATGGCATGAGCCAGAGCAGCATCAGTCCCCAGAACAGGTAGAGCGGAACGGTGTCATAGTCCGCGGGGTAGCGCTTGTTCAGATAGCGCAGAAAATGTTCGTTGACAAAATAAAACCAGAAAAACCCTTTGGCTTGCCCCTGCGCTGGATTGCGAAAGCCGGCCAGCAGGTGCCACGGAGCGGCGATTACCAGAAAGACCAAAAAGCTGGAGACAAGCCGCAACTTGAACAGGTGGCGCAGCCTTCCGGTCAGCAAGAGAAAAAGAAAAATCGTCCCGAGGGGAAAGACCAGCCCGATCAGTCCTTTGGTCAGAACGTTGAGCGCCATGGTTGCGGCGATGCCCCAGCACATCCATACGGATGGCTTCTGCTGCGCCTCGATTTGCTCCAGGATGGTAAGAAAGAAATCAAATCCCAGCGCCAGCCACAACCCCACCAGCATGTCCGGTATAAGCAGGCGGGTAAAGATGAACGGGCCAAATCCTGTGGCCAAAGCCAGGGCGGCGTAGAGTCCGCCTTCGTCGCCATAAAAGCGGCGGCCGATCCGGTAGACCATCAGCAGCAACGCCAGAACGCCCAACGCGATCGGTAGTCGCGCGGGCCATTCACTAGCGCCGAATAATTTAAAGCTGGCGGCCACGCACCAGTACATGAGCGGGGCCTTTTCCAGATAGCGGAAGCTGCCATCATGCAAACCACCACCATTGATGCGCAGCGTGACCCAGTCGTGGCGTAGCACCATTTCGCGCGCGGCCTCGGCGTGGACGGTATCGGCGTCGTCCATCAATCCAGGCTGGAACAAGCTGCTGACGTAAATGGCCGCCCACACCAGGATGATCAGAAAGATGAAACGCTTGCGCCTTGCAGCGGATGACGAAGAACTAAGAAATGTGGCTGGGGGTTGAAACGTTTGGGGTGGCATGAACACAACCATTATATGCGGCGGTGCCGTAGAGACGAGGCACGCATCGTCTCTACCTATCTATTCACTTGTATGCGCGCTTTTTGGGGTGTATGCTCGCCGCAAATTCCCTGGGGCAGGGATGGAGGTATTGCAATGAGCAATCGCTTTACTCGCCGCCGGTTTATCGTCACAGCAGGCGCGGCCGCGTCGACTGTGCTGGGCTCTTCACTTTTCAACCTGGACACGGTGATGGCGGCGCCGTACATCCGCCGCAACGTGGGCGGCATGGCGGCCAGCGATCCCGTGCTTGTCTCCTACCGCAAGGCCATCAAGGCGATGAAGTTGCTGCCTGACTCCAATCCCCTGAGCTGGGCTTACCAGGCCGCGATTCACGGCACACTGGGTCCGTCTCTGCACACTTCCTGGAACACGTGCGAACACGGCACGCCGTACTTCTGGTCGTGGCATCGCATGTATCTCTACTGGTTTGAGCGGATCATCCGCAAGATGTCCGGCGACAGCTCATGGGCTCTGCCTTATTGGGATTATGTTTCACCCTCGTACCGGCATCTGCCTGTGCCGTTTCGCGATTCCGCCAGCGAACTTTACCTTGCGAACCGCGGCGCCGGTTGGAATGCCGGAACAGCGTCTTACGCGGCGTGGCAAGTGGACCCGACGTCGGGCAACAGCTTTGTCGATTTCTTTTCCGGCCAGAGCGGCCTGGAGAGCAATCCGCATGACAATGTGCACATCTATATGGGCGGCGCAATGGGCAACCCCAGCACCGCGGCCCCGGACCCGATTTTCTACGTGCACCACTCCAATATCGACCGCCTGTGGAACCTGTGGCTGGCGCAGGGCGGCGGCCGCCACGATCCGCTGAGCACGGCAAGCTGGAGAAACAAGGCGTATACGTTCTTCGACGAAAACGGCAACCCGGTCAACATGAAGACCTGTGACATTCTCCGCTGCGCCGACCAGCTCAACTACACTTACGAAGGCGAGCCAACGCAGGTCAAGGAGTATTGCGGGTTGGTCATCAAGTTCCCAATCTACTATCTGATTCAGGAAGTCCTGATTCGCTGGCCCGGCCCTCCCGTCGAGTTGAAAGAGGGAGAGGTCTCCATCCCCATCAACATCAAAGAATTTCGGCAGCGTCTGGGACCGCTGGCGGAAAACCAGAACGAATCACTCCTGCTGGAACTCAACAATGTTGAAGCCGAGCGTTCGCCCGGCGTGGGATGGGAGGTCTATCTGGGCCTGCCGCCGAATGCCGCGCCCAATCCGGAAGGCCCGTACTTTGTCGGGACGGTCGCGTTGTTCAGCGCCGGAATACGCGAGCACGCCCACGGAGATTTTCAGCCCGCGCATTTCAGCTTCAAGGTCAACAAGGCCATGGCGGCTGCGCTGCGGAGCAACCAGGACCAACTGCGTCTGACGTTTGTCGCCAGCGGCCCGCTCATCGACGGCAAACCGTCACGTCCCAAGGTGCAGGCGCCGGTGCGCATAGGAGCCGTGAATATCTCCGTCGGGAGAGAAAAGGAAACACAGCAAGAGGGGATCGTGCCGGAACGGCCGCAGCTGGAGCCGAAGATCGAGCCCAAGATACAGCCGAGGATTGAACCGAAGATAGAACCGAAAAAACCGGGCTAGCGCAGCCAGTACGATCGGGAGAAACGAGGGTTAGGGCCGCGGAGTTGGACGCACACTTACGCGGCCCTCGTTGCTGATGATCACCGTTGCCCCGCTTGCTTTGCAATTCTGTGCGGTCTTCTGAACGCGAAATCCAATGCCGGGCTTCCATCGAAGCAGTCCCGTCCAACTGCATGAGGGCTTCTGGTCGTCTTCTAAACCGATTCCCGATGTCAATTCTTTTGGCTGCACATGCACGGTCGCCTCGGCGAAACCCGGTTTCTGCTGGACAGCCGTCGCCGTCCCGTCGTGCATTTCGCCGCCGCAATGGACGTACAAGGTGGCCTCGCTGGCCAACCGGACGCCGTTAGCGACCAAGTCACCGTTAACCGCTTCCACTCCAACCCAATAAAGAACATGGACAGGCTCGCTCGGCTTCCAGGACAACACCACCGCAACGGCTTCGAATCCGGGGCGTGTTTCGATTCGCTGCGTCTTGAAGCCGAGGCTCTCATGGACTGGCGTGTAACCAGCCGGGCCTTCGTCTTCGTCCGTCTCTTCTCCAGAGATGCTCCATTTTGGTACCGCCGTCACGATTGGTTTGTCGCCGCCCGGAACAACCACAAGCGAGAAGTGCCCGTTCAGAGATTCTCCCGCTCCGAGGCTGCCAAAGAGAAAGACTTCAGCATTGGGCAGCAGGTCTGGCCAACGGGCGATGAGTGCCGTTGAGCCAAGGCCAAGGAGGAGGGTGGGATCCTTTGGCGGCATAGAGGCTTTGCGCAGTCGCAATGCTAGCTCGCCCACATCGGCGGGAGTGTCGTTGGCAAGCCATTTGGGTCTGGCTGGCTTGCGCGTGCTCAAATAGAAATCATGCTCGGCGCGTCGCGGGTTGAACTCGCCACTGTACGCGGAGCTGGTGATGCAATGGAAGTCAGATGCCGGCGCTTCCCACATGCATGACGTGCTGTCCTCTGTCCATGCACTGGTATCTGCTCCAGTGCAAGCGCCACCACCATCCCAGGCCAGTTTGCATTGGGCTGCCGCAAGGAAACGCGGCGCGCCTCCGCGCAGATCCACCAGCAGATTGTTCTCGAAAACGCCGAAGGCGTTGGCCCCGCTCTCGTTGTACGAATAGGAAAGCGAGAATATTGGCAGGGCCGGATCGGGAGTGGCCAAGTCCAGCTCAAGCCATTGGTCCATTTCGTCGGTTGCAGTTTTGGCGGTGAATGCAGCATTCGTGCCGAGAGCCTCTTCGGTGTTAGTGCCATTCTCTTCGGTTGCGTATAGGTCTTTCTTGAGCTGAATGTAGAGCAATTCGTTACCCGGTAGACCTTCCAGACCTTGGGGTTGCACAACTTCATACCAGTGTTTCCCCGCTGGACCAATCGTCTGAATTCCCAGCATCAGTCCTTCGGTTGAGTCATTAATAAGACGGCCGTTACCCTCGCGCACTCGTGTGTGCCAGCTAGAGAAAGCGACTTTGGTAAAGCCGTACTTCTTCGCGTCGAATCCCCTGTAGGTTCTTGCTGGCCGCGTTTGCCAGCGGTGCATGGCGTCGTGGTCGGAGAGCTCAGCGAATTTCAATTCGGGCGGAACCAGCAATACCCTGCCTCCACATCCGAACGCTCCCCTCTCTCTCCGGGCTTCCTGGCCGGGCAGGTGAACGGATATCAAGAAGCAAAGGAAGAAGATGAGAGTAACGCGATGAGGCATGGGGCTGATTGTAGTCTTTATCGCGTTTGATTGAGCTTCGCCATCTCGCTGATTTTCTGAGTTTTTCGTTTGCTCCGCGACCTTATAGTTTTATAATGACCACACTGGCGCAACGGAGGAATCTCCGTTGCGTTTTGTGTTTTTCGAGGTCGCGTACATGTACTCTGAGACAAGCCCATTGGGATGTCCCAAGCTAAACCCTTTGTTTGTTGGGATACCGGGGGGAGGGGAGCAGTGAGATCGGGTGTCTGGAGATCGAAAGGTCGGGCGATCGGACGGAACCGTTGGGCGCAATGGTAGCGCCGCCGGTTGCTCAGGACTATCCTCGCAACCGCGCTGATGCCCTGGCCGCCGAGTTGCGTTCGACCATCAGCGGCGAGGTCCGCTTTGATGAAGGCACCCGCGCCCTCTACGCCGTGGACGGGTCGAACTACCGTCAAGTTCCCATCGGCGTGGTGATTCCGAAGAGCATTGAAGATGTTGTGCAAACCGTCGCGTTGGCCAATAAGTTCAAAGCGCCGGTACTGCCGCGCGGCGGCGGCACCAGTCTGGCTGGGCAATCGTGCAACGTTGCTGTGATCATTGATTTTTCCAAATATCTGAACCAGATTTTGGAAATCAATCCTGAAGAAAAATATGCCTGTGTGCAGCCGGGCGTGGTGCTGGACCGTCTGCGTAGCCGCGCCAACCAGTTCAATCTGACCTTTGGGCCTGATCCCTCCACGCATGAGTATTGCAATCTGGGTGGGATGATCGGCAACAACTCCTGCGGTGTGCATTCCATGATGGCCGGACGAACCGTCGACAACGTTCTGGAACTCGACATCCTGACTTATGACGGCCTGCGACTGCGCGTGGGCAAGACCGCCGACGGAGAACTGGAACAGATCGTCAAGCAGGGCGGACGTCGCGCTGAAATCTATTCGCGGCTGCGTGCTCTGCGTGATCGTTATGCTGATCGCATTCGCCAGCGCTATCCGAAAATCCCGCGGCGGGTTTCCGGTTACAGCCTGGATGAGCTTTTGCCCGAAAATGGATTCCATGTTGCCCGCGCTCTCGTCGGCTGTGAAGGCACGTGCGTGATTATTCTGGGCGCCAAGCTGCGTCTGGTCGACTGGCCGAAACAGCGCAGCACACTGGTGCTGGGCTACACAGATATTTACGCGGCAGCGGACCATGTGCCTGAAGTCTGCCTGGCCCAGCCCATCGGCCTGGAAGGCATGGACGATGTTCTCATCGAGAACATGACGAAGAAGAACCTTCATCTTCAGAGCATCAAGCTGCTGCCGGAAGGCAAGGGCTGGTTGCTCTGCGAGTTTGGCGGCGAGACCAAAGAAGAAGCCACAGCCAAAGCGAAGGCGCTGATGGTCCGGCTGAGTGGCAAGCCCGACGCACCCAACATGCGGCTCTTTGAAGACGAGCAGGAAACGCAGATGGTGTGGAAGGCGCGCGAGTCCGGCCTTGGCGCAACGTCACGTGTGCCGGGAGAAGCGGAAGCATGGGAAGGCTGGGAGGACGCGGCGGTTCCGCCGGAGAAACTTGGCGAATACCTGCGCGGTCTTCACAAGCTGCTGGCGCAGCATGGCTACCACTGCGCTCTCTATGGACACTTTGGCCAGGCCTGCGTCCACATGCGGATTAATTTTGATCTGCTGACCGCTGACGGCATCAAAAACTTCCGGTCTTTCGTCGAAGAAGCAGCGGACATGACGGTGCGGCTTGGCGGGTCGCTCTCTGGTGAGCATGGCGACGGCCAGGCGCGCGGTGAACTCCTGGTCAGGATGTTTGGCCCTGAACTCATGGAAGCTTTCCGCGAATTCAAGCGCATATGGGACCCGGATTGGAAGATGAATCCGGGCAAGAAGATTGACGCCAATAAGCTGGATGAAAATCTTCGGCTGGGGGCCAGCTACCATCCGCCCAAGCTGAAAACGCATTTCCAATTTCCTGAAGAGCACGGCGGCTTTGCGGAGACCACCACGCTCTGCGTGGGCGTAAGCAAGTGCCGCAAAGACGAGAACGGCACGATGTGCCCCAGTTACATGGCCACCAGGGAAGAGATGCACTCCACGCGCGGGCGCTCGCGGCTGTTGTTTGAAATGCTACAGGGCGATCCGATGAAAGGCGGGTGGAAGAATGAGACGGTGAAGGAAGCGCTCGATCTCTGCCTGGCGTGCAAAGCCTGCAAGACCGAGTGTCCGATGAACGTGGACATGGCCACCTATAAAGCAGAGTTTCTCTCCCACTACTATGAAGGCCGAATGCGTCCGCGGGCGGCCTACGCGATGGGATGGATTTACCGCTGGGCCAGAATGGCGCGGTTTGCTCCGGGGCTGGTGAACTTTTTCGGACGTGCTCCGGGGATTTCCAGCGCCGTGAAATTTTTCGGCGGCATTTCTCAGAAACGAAAAGTGCCCGCCTTTGCGTCGCAAACTTTTACTTCGTGGTTCCGCAAGCGGGACGTGCACAATCAGGGCCGTCCGCAGGTCATGCTCTGGCCGGACACGTTGAGTAACCACTTTCATCCTGACATCGCGCGGGCCGCCGTAGAAGTATTGGAACATGCTGGTTACCAGGTCATCATTCCGGAAGCATCGCTTTGCTGCGGGCGTCCGCTGTATGACTTCGGCATGTTGGATCAAGCTCGGTCCGCGCTGGAGCAAATTCTTGCCGCACTGCGGCCGCAGATCGCGGCGGGCACGCCGTTGATTGGCCTGGAACCAAGCTGCGTCTCCGTCTTTCGCGATGAGATGGTCAACTTACTGGCCGGCAACGCGGACGCGCATCGTCTGAAAGATCAAACCTATCTGCTCAGCGAGTTTCTGGTGAAGAAAGCTGATTACCGTCCACCTCAGCTCCAACGCAAAGCGATGGTCCACGGCCATTGCCATCACAAGTCGGTGCTCAAGTTTGATTCCGAGCAGGAAATGCTCCGGCGCTGCGGGCTGGATTTCCAGGTGCTCGATTCTGGCTGTTGCGGCATGGCGGGATCATTCGGGTTTGAAGCGGACAAATATGAAGTTTCCATCCAGATTGGTGAGCGCATGTTGCTGCCCGCCGTGCGCAAGGCCGCGCCGGACACATTGATCATCGCGGATGGCTTCAGTTGCTTTCAGCAAATTGAAGCGCTCACCGGGCGCACGGCTCTCCACATCGCGCAGGTGTTGCAGATGGCGGTGCACGAAGCGCGGAGCGGATAGGTTGTTTGAGGGATAGACAGCTCAGGATTAGGTTTGGTTAATGTTGTTCGCAAAAATTTTCTTAGCAGCAACTCGCTAAAACGCCGCGCCGAATGCGCATCAGACGCTGGCGCGAGAAGTTTTTTCTGATTTTCACTCCTGAGAGTGGATGAAATCACCACTCTTGTTTATAATCATTCGTTTGCATGAGTGATGTGGGTCACTCATGATTTCAGGGGGACTGCTGATCGCGCCGCAGTGTGAAGCGTGACGGTTCCTGCCCGGGAAAAAAACTTTATCAGATGGCACAAATCTTTCACCGTAGTGCAAACACTCTGGCGCGCGCCAGCATCCTGGGCATTGTCCTTCTTCTCTCCGCGGTGGGAGCAGCGTTAATGGAGCTCCAGCGCTCGCCTTACGTCACCAACCAGCACATCGCGCCGGAGCAGCCTGTCCCTTTCAGTCATCAGCACCACGTGGCGGGTGATGGCCTGGACTGCCGTTATTGCCATACCTCGGTGGAAGATTCCAGTTTTGCCGGCATCCCACCCACCAAGACCTGCATGAACTGCCATTCCCAGATTTGGACGAATGCCGCCATGCTTGAGCCGGTGCGCCAGAGCTTCAAGAGCGGACAGTCGATCCAGTGGACGCGCGTCCATGACCTGCCCGATTTTGTGTACTTCAATCACAGTATTCACGTTGCCAAGGGCGTTGGTTGTTATAGCTGCCACGGCAAGGTTGACCAGATGCCGCTGATGTATCAGGAAAACTCTTTGCAGATGGAGTGGTGCCTGAACTGCCATCGCGAGCCGGAGAAGTTCCTGCGTCCCAAGGACCAGGTGTTCAGCATGACGTATCAGCAGCCGGACGCCGATCATCCCGTAGAAATTGAAGTGGACGGAAAGCCGGCGAAGTTCAATAACCAGATCGAGCTGGGCAAGGCGCTGCATCACAAGTACAACCTGCGCACGACGCAGGACATTACCAGCTGCTCCACGTGCCACCGGTAGGCGTGAAAAACAAAATGGAAGCGAATGTCTAACAAAAGCGATTCAAATCCTAATCTGATTTCAGCCTATGAAATCAAGCCCACCAGCATGGAGCTGGAAACGGTGCGGAAGAAGCTGGCGGAAGCCAAAGGGCCAAAGTACTGGCGTACTTTGGAAGAACTTTCCGACGAGAAAGCGTTTGGCGAACTGCTGGAGCGGGAATTCCCCCGGCAGGCTTCAGAGTGGGTGGACCCACTTTCCCGGCGCAGCTTTCTTAAGCTGGCTGGCGCTTCCATGGCGCTTGCCGGTTTGGCGGGTTGTGGCAAGCAGCCTCTGGAGCAGATTCTGCCTTACGTCCGCCAGCCGGAGCAGTTGATTCCCGGCAAGCCCATTTTTTACGCAACCGCTATGCCGTTTGCCGGTTATGCCTTCCCGTTGCTGGTGGAGACGCACGAATATCGCCCCACCAAGGTTGAAGGCAATCCGGAGCATCAAGCCAGCTTGGGCGCGACAGACCTGTTTGCCCAGGCGTCCGTGCTTGGTCTTTACGATCCTGATCGCTCAACCACTCTGACGCACATGGGCGAAGCGAGGACCTGGAGTGATTTCCTGCTCGCCATGAGCAATGAGAGGGATGGCGTAATTCCAGCGCTGAAAGCTCGGCAAGGTGCGGGGCTTCGCTTCCTGACCGGCGCGGTAAGTTCGCCAACGTTTGGCTGGCAGATGAAGTCACTGCAAAAGCTCTTCCCCCAGTCGAAGTGGCATCGCTGGGACCCGGTGCATCGTGACAGCGCGCGCGCCGGTTCCAAGCTGGCGCTGGGTGCGTATTACGATTCGCAGTACAAGTTTGAAGCCGCTGACGTGGTTGTCGCGCTGGACGCGGACTTCCTGTCTGGTTCGTGGAACCCGGGTTTTGTGCGCTATGCCCGTGACTTCATGCGCCGCCGCAAACTCGCTCCCGGCCAGCCGGAGATGAACCGCTTCTATGCGGCGGAAAGTTCTCCGACCACCACAGGCGCGAAAGCTGACCATCGGTTGATGCTGCGGCATTCTGGAATGGAGAAGATCGCGCGGGCGCTGGCCGGCAAAGTGGGTGTCTTTGTACCCCCGCCCCAACTCGCCGATGGCGGAAACATGGATCGGGAGATCAAATACTCGCTTGCGCAGGCATATCTCACTCTCGCACCGGAACAGCAGAAGTGGGTTGATGTTGCCGCCGCAGATCTGATGCAGCACAAAGCGAAGGGTCTGGTGGTTCCCGGCGAATTCCAATCTCCCGCAGTGCACGCCCTGGCGCACGCCATCAATGCCGCTCTGGGCAATGTGGGCCAGACTGTAACGTACATCGATCCAGTTGAGGTTGATCCGGTGGAGCACGTTCAGTCGCTACGCGAGCTGGTGGACGACATGAACGCGGGCAAAGTTGAGACGGTGATCATCATCGGCGGCGACCCGGTTTATAACGCTCCCGTAGACTTGAATTTTGAAGCAGCGCTGAAAAGAACCAAGCTGAACATTCAGCTTTCAAATTACCAGAACGACACCACCGATTACATGCACTGGCACATTCCGGAGACGCACTATCTTGAGTCCTGGAGTGATGCCCGCGCCTATGACGGCACCGCATCTATCATTCAGCCGATGATCATGCCGCTCTATGACGGCAGAAGCGCGCACGAATTGCTGGCCATCTTTACCGAACAGAACGACACTCCGCAGACCGGCACTTCCGCTTACGATCTGGTGCAGACGTACTGGCGTTCGCAGCATCCGGGCGACGATTTTGATAAGTGGTGGCGGCACGCCGTGCATGACGGCTACATCAAGGACAGCGCTTCTCCGGCGCGGCAAACCGCAGTCAAGCTAGGCGCCTTGCCGGCGATGGCGGTGGCCTATGTGGTCGAGGCCGGTGGCGAACTGGTTGAAGTAATGTTCCGCCCTGATCCCACGATTTATGACGGCTCCTTCAGTAACAATGCCTGGTTGCAGGAAACGCCCAAGCCGCTGACCCGCACCACCTGGGACAACGTGGTCATGATGAGTCCGGCGATGGCGGCGCGCATGAAGTTCAACCAGCTTGGCGACAACAATGATCACCAGTCCGACGCGCAGAACGTAATTGAAATCAAGCTCGGCGATAAGACGGTGGAAGCTCCGTTCTGGCCGCAGCCAGGACACCCTGACAATGCGGTCACGCTCTTCCTTGGTTATGGCCAGAAGAAGATTGGCCGCGTGGGCACAGATGAGGACAAGAAGTCAGGCAGAGGCTACAACGCGTATTCCGTGCGGTCTAGTGCGGCGCAATATGTTGCCGCGGGCGGCGGCATTCGCGACTTGCATAAGCAATACTCCTTGGCGGTAACCCAGGGACACTTCCAGATGGAAGGCCGTGAGCCGGTCAAAGTCGCGCTCACGCTGGAAGACTTCCGCAAGAATGAGTATTTTGCCCACGAGCACAAAGAGGAAGAGCCGCAGGACAAACCACATGATCCTGAATCGCTCTATCCTGATTACAGAGATTCAGAGAAGTTCTATCAAGACTACGCCTGGGGCATGTCAATTGACTTGAACTCCTGCATCGGTTGCCAAGCGTGCGCCGTGGCCTGCCAGGCGGAAAACAATATCTCTGTCGTGGGCAAAGATCAGGTACAGCGCGGACGCGAGATGCAGTGGATCCGCATCGACGCTTATTACGAAGGTGATCCTGCGAATCCCAGTGTTTATTTCCAGCCCGTCAATTGCATGCAGTGTGAGAACGCGCCGTGCGAGCCAGTCTGTCCCGTGGGCGCTACCACGCACAGCACCGAAGGGCTGAATGACATGGTGTACAACCGCTGCGTAGGTACGCGGTATTGCTCCAACAACCGTCCTTACAAAGTGCGGCGGTTCAATTTCTTGCTGTACGCCAATAAATTCGATTACTACGACGAGCCGAGCCTCAAGCTGGGGCGCAATCCCGATGTAACGGTGCGTACCCGCGGTGTGATGGAAAAGTGTACGTACTGTATACAGCGCATCACGTCTGCACGCATCGCGTCGGAGAAAGAAGACCGCAAGATCAAAGACGGCGAGATCAAAACGGCGTGCCAGCAGGTATGTCCCACCGAGGCAATTGCCTTCGGCGACATCAACAACAAAGACAGCAACGTTTCCAAGATCAAGGCCAGCCCGCGGACCTATAAGCTCCTTGCGGAACTGAATACGCGCCCGCGCACCACGTACGTTGCGGCGGTGCGGAACCCTAACCCACAACTCCCACAACTTGCGGCTCCGGAGAAGCCATAAGAAATGGATGGACCAGATAAATTACCGCCTAAAGGAATAAGGCCGCCGATCATCGGGCCTGGCCAAACCTTTGGCACTGTAACCGACCGGATCGCCGGCATTGTGCTTACCAAGCACACGCCCATTTTCTGGTTCATCGTGGTGGCCATTGCCGCCTCGATCTTCGGCATGCTGAATACCGCCGTGGCCTATCTCTTTGCCAGAGGCACAGGGATATGGGGCATCAACATCCCGGTGGGATGGGGATTCGCGATCGTCAACTTTGTGTGGTGGATCGGTATTGGCCATGCCGGGACGTTGATTTCAGCCATCCTTCTGCTGTTTAAGCAGACGTGGCGTACTTCCATCAATCGCTTTGCGGAAGCCATGACGATCTTTGCCGTCATGCAGGCCGGCCTTTTCCCGCTGATCCATACCGGGCGTCCGTGGCTGGCGGCTTACTGGCTCTTTCCTTATCCCAACAGCATGGGCGTGTGGCCGCAGTTTCGCAGCCCGCTGATCTGGGACGTCTTTGCGGTTTCAACGTATTTCACGGTTTCATTCTTGTTCTGGGCGATCGGCCTTATTCCCGACTTCGCCAGCATGCGCGACTCCGCCAAGACCCTGGTGGTCCGGCGCATCTACGGAATGCTGGCCATGGGATGGCGTGGATCAGCGCGGCATTGGAACCGCTACGAGACGGCGTACATGCTGCTGGCCGGCCTGGCCACTCCGCTGGTGCTCTCTGTGCATAGCGTGGTGAGCTTTGATTTCGCGGTGTCCGTGGTTCCCGGCTGGCACACTACATTCTTTCCACCATATTTCGTTGCGGGCGCCATTTACTCCGGGTTCGCCATGGTGCTGATCCTGGCCATTCCGTTCCGCTATCTCTACGGAATGCAGGACTTCATCACGCTGCGCCATCTGCAAAATTGCGGCAAGCTGATGCTGGCCACCGGCATGATTGTGGCGTATGCCTATATGCTGGAAATGTTTATCGGCTGGTACAGCAATGACAAGTACGAGCTGGCCATGGTGTCCAACCGCCTGCATGGGCCGTATTCGCATTTTTACTGGATGCTGGTTGCGTGCAACATTGTGATTCCCCAGGTGCTTTGGTTCAACAAAGTCCGCTCCACGCCGTGGATGCTCTTCTGTGTGGCCCTGGTGGTGAACAGCGGCATGTGGCTGGAGCGTTTCGTCATTGTGGTCATGAGCCTGCAACGTGACTACTTGCCCAGCTCGTGGGGCATGTACTGGTTCACCAAGTGGGACGTCATGATTTTCGTCGGCACCATGGGGTTCTTCACCATGTTGTTCTTTATATTCATCCGGCTCATGCCGGCCATCTCCATCTTTGAGATGCGGACACTGTTGCCGCAAGCGAAGGTGAAAGAATGATTGCTGAACCTGTTTACGGATTGATGGCGGAATTCGAGAACCCCACCGACCTGGTGCACGCCGCCAAGGCCGCGTATGCCGCTGGTTATCGCAAGATGGACGCCTATACGCCCTATCCGCTGGAAGAAGCGTCTGAAGCCATCGGCGCGCACCATAACCGCGTTTCGCTGATCGTGCTGATCGGCGCCATGCTGGGGATGATCGGCGGATATTCTTTGGAATATTGGGTTTCAGCCGTGAACTACCCGATCAACGTAGGGGGCAAGCCGTTTCACTCCTGGCCGGCGTTTATTCCGGTTACATTCGAATGTGCGGTGCTGGGCGCCGGGCTGGCCGCGGTGTTCGGCATGCTGGCTCTCAATGGTCTGCCGCAGCCGTATCATCCGGTGTTCAATGCGCCCAACTTTGTGCGCGCCAGCCGCGACAGGTTCTTCCTGTGCATTGAATCGCAGGACCCCAAATTCAGCCTGGCGGAGACCAAGCGTTTTCTAGACGGTTTCCATCCCGACGAAATCACGGAGGTGCCGTATTAACCGTCCGGCACAAATCCGCGTTGCCTTGCTGGCATTTGCCGTTGCGTCTCTGGCTGGCTTGTCCGGTTGCCGCCAGGACATGCACAACCAGCCCAAGTTCATTCCGTTGCGCTCGAGTGAATTTTATTCTGACCACCGGTCGGCGCGTTATCCCATTCCGGGCACCGTGCCCCGCCTGGAGAACACAGTAGTGGACCAGGAGCAATTGGATCCAGACAGTTACTACCTGTCTGGCAGGCATGGAAACATTTTCGGCAACGAACTTCCGCCGCAAATCAAGCTGGATGTTCCCTTGCTGGAACGCGGCCAGGACCGCTTCAATATTTACTGTGCTCCCTGCCATTCGCGCGTGGGCGATGGGGACGGCATGATCGTGCAGCGCGGATACAACCGCCCGCCGAATTTCCATGGCCAACGCCTGAGAAATGCGCCGCTGGGCTACTTCTATGACGTGATGAGCAACGGCTTTGGCGCCATGCCCGACTATGCTGCGCAGGTGAAGCCGGAGGACCGCTGGGCCATCGCGGTTTATATACGGGCCCTACAGAGAAGCCAGAACGCCAGCGAAGCTGATGTACCGCAGGCGGACCATGACAAGTTAAATGCACCTCAAGAAGAGGGACCCAAGATTCCCGAAACATCGAAGAAGCCTCCGGCGCCGTCACCACAGCCGCAAACATCACATCCGCAAAACCAGGGAGGTGTAAAGCCATGAGCGAAACTGCTCTTCGCGTTGCTCCTCAGGATTACGCGCCACCGGATGTAATCAACAGATGGCGTATGCGCGCGGTGATCATTGGCCTGCCGTTTGCTGCCATTTCCGTAGTTTGCATCTTCAAGAACAAGGGTTTATTTCTCCAATCCTGGCTGGTTGCCTTCATGTTCTGGCTGGGGCTCACCCTAGGATCGCTGACCCTGCTGATGCTGCAATACACCAGTGGCGGCAACTGGGGCAGGCTGGGACGCCGATTCTGGGAAGCCGCTACGCGCACGCTTCCTTTGATGATTGTGTTCTTCATTCCGATAGCCGTGGGAATGTGGACGGATCGCCTCTATCCGTGGACGCACATGACAGCGACGGAGTTGGGGGCTTCAAAGATCGCTTTGTACCTGAACCGCAATTTCTTCCTTGCCCGCGCTTTCATTTATTTCGCGGGCTGGGGCTTTCTGGCCTGGAAGATGAACAGCTGGTCAAAGCGCGAAGAAGCCGGTCAGACCACCCCGGCGCAGTTCGTCCCTATCCAAAACTGGAGTGGCTTTGGCATTGTTTTCTATGGCCTCAGCATCACCTTCGCCTCCATTGACTGGACCATGTCGTTGAATCCGCAGTGGTGGTCCACGGTGTGGGGCATGTTGTTCATGGTGGGAGAGGTCCTGAGCACCTTTGCCTTCACCATCGTGCTGCTGGTGCGGTTGGCCCAGGTTGAGCCGATCTCGCGCATGTTTAAAACCGACTTTCTTCACGACTTCGGCAAGTTGATGTTCGCTTTCGTTGTGTTGTGGGCCTATCTCTCGTTCTCGCAGTGGCTGATTATCTGGTCGGGAAACATGCTGTCGGAAATTAACTGGTATCGGATCCGGCTGCACGGTGGATGGCAGTACTTTGGTCCGATTCTCATCTTTTTCCACTTCATCTTTCCCTTTGCCTTGCTGCTGTCGCGCAGCCTCAAGCGCCACGGAGGCCGCGTGGTGATGATCGCCCTGCTGATCCTGGCCATGCGTCATGTCGATCTGTTCTGGCAGATCGCGCCCAACTTCTATCCCGGCGATCACATCAACGCTCTGAAATGGTGGGAGATCGCCATGTACTTTGTGAACACCATTGCCATGGGCGGACTCTGGCTGGCTTTTTTCTTCTGGCAACTGGGGCGGCGTCCCCTGATGCCGGTCAACGATCCCCACTTTGTGGAGATGCTGGAAGCAAAACATGGATAACCTGCGACCTCAATACGGCGTTCCGCCCTTGCCTGAAGGGCATGATGACAGCGACCTGAATATTCGCGGTGTCGTTTGGTTCGGCGCATTTCTGGCGGCCGGCGGCTTGGTGTCCTTTGTGTTGATGCTCCTTGCGATGAAGTATTGGCTGGAACCGTGGGAAAAGAACCATGAGGCCAAACTCACTCCTGTGCAGCAAGAACTGCAAAAGGAGCGAAATCCACAGGAGGACTCGGGCAAAGAGCCCGTAGCCGAGGGAGAAAAGCCTGCACCGGACTGGTATGGCCGGGGCGATATCGAAAAGCACCTTAAGCGGACTTTCGCCACGCCGCGCTTGCAGTACGACGATGAGCATGACATGACCAGCTTTCATGGATCGGAAACTGAATGGCTGGCCAGCACCGGCAAGACCACGAGTGGCAGCATTCATATTCCCGTCAGCCGCGCCATGGAATTATTGGTCAAGCAAGGTTTGCCCCAGGTCAGTGGTCCATTTTTGCCGGCCAACGCAACCGCGCCCAGCGCCGCTATCCCGAACGGGGGCGTGGAGCCGCTGCCTGCCCGCGCCAATCGTTCAAGCGCAACCCATGTAAGCGCAACCCATGGAGGCGCAAAACCGTGAGGCGCAAAAACATAACGCGAGAAGCCATGAGCTTGGTTAAAAGGGTATGCCGCTTCAATATTTGGAGCGCCCTTGCCATCGGCTTATTGGCCGCATGCACGGGAGTTTCCGCCTTTGCCCAGGCAGCCCCCAAGTTGCAGCCTGGAGATGCCGTTTCCAACCAGAAGCCTTCCATCCTGGACCAGGTTGGAATTGATCAACGCCTGAACAATCAAGTTCCGCTTGACCTGATGTTCAACGATGAAAACGGCCAGGCAGTGCAGTTGCGGCAATACTTTGGCTCCAAGCCGGTGATCCTTGTGCTGGTGTACTACCAATGCCCCATGTTGTGCTCGCAGGTGTTGAATGGCTTTACCGGCGCGCTCAACGGCATTGTGAAATTTAACGTGGGGCGCGACTTCGACGTCGTGACCGTGAGCTTTGATCCACGGGACACGGCCCAGAACGCGGCAGAGACGAAGAAGAGATATATGCAGCGTTATCGCCGGCCCGGCGCGGAGCAGGGATGGCATTTCCTGACTGGACGAAAAGACCAGATTGACGCGCTGGCCGGAGCGGTCGGCTTCCGTTATGCCTGGGACCCGGAAATTCAGCAGTACGCTCACGCCAGTGGCGTGATGTTGCTGACCCCGGCAGGGAAGGTCGCCCAGTATTACTACGGGATCGAGTACGTTCCCCGCGATATCCAGTTGGGCTTGGTTGAAGCGTCTAAGGGAAAGATCGGAAACCTGGTGGATCAGGTGCTGCTGTACTGCTACCACTATGATCCGACGAAAGCTAAATATGGGGCGGCCATTTTTAATATTTTGCGCTTAGGCGCGTTGGCCACCGTGCTGGTGCTGGGCGGCTTTATGTTGATGATGTTCCGCCGCGATTCGCTTGCCGCCCGACAGGGCCGCTTGCTAGGACAGCCGAATAGATGAACTTCAATTTTCAAATATTTCCGACGAAGGCCTCGGACATGGCCGGGCAAGTAGACTCTCTCTACCTTTTCCTGGTGCTGCTCACGACTTTTTTCTCCCTGCTCATCGCTTTACTTATTCTTTTTTTCGCCATCAAATACAGAAGGACCCCGGAGCGCAAAGCAGAGCAGATCCACGGCTCAACCCTGCTGGAGATCGTATGGTCGGTCATTCCGCTGGGCATCTCGATGGTGATTTTTGCCTGGGGTGCGCAGATTTACTACCACATGGAGCGCGCGCCGGCGAACGCGCTGGAAATCTACGGCGTCGGCAAGCAATGGATGTGGAAGTTCCAGCATCCCGGCGGCCAGCGCGAGATCAATGAACTGCATGTGCCCATGGGACGTCCGGTGAAAGTCACCTTGATCTCCCAGGACGTGATCCACAGCTTTTTTGTTCCCGCGTTCCGCGTGAAGCAGGACGTTTTGCCCAATCGTTATGTGTTCACATGGTTCACCGCGACCGTACCCGGGACGTATCATCTGTTTTGCTCTCAGTACTGCGGCACCAAGCATTCAGGGATGGTCGGCAGCGTGGTGGTGATGACCCAGGAAGACTATGCCAACTGGCTGGCTAGCGGCAAAGCAGAGGGATCGTTGGCCTCGCAGGGTGAGAAACTGTTCCAGCAATATGGCTGCACCACCTGCCATCGTCCGGACTCCGGTGCCCGCGGGCCCAACCTGGATGGACTCTACGGCCGGTCGGTCAGGCTCGAAGATAATCGCGTGGTGCTGGCGGATGATAACTACATCCGCGAATCCATCCTGGAGCCCAATGCAAAAGTCGTATCAGGTTTCCGGTCGATCATGCCGACGTTCCGCGGAGTTGTGGGCGAAGAAGACCTGATCTCCATTACGGAATACATCAAGCACCTGTCCGAGCAGGAACTGAATCCGCTGAACAACCGGTCCACGCCGACGCAGATTCGTGACAATGAGGTGCCGAACATTCAGCAACAACAACGGGTCCCGCAAGGGCCCAGGCCTGCAACCGAGCCAGGGAAAAAGCCATGAGTACCGCAACCACCATCGTTAAGCCCGTAATGCCGGAGCGGCATTATTTGAACGACAATTACGGCATCCGCTCCTGGCTGCTGACGAAAGACCATAAACGGATCGCGATCCTGTATCTCATCACGATCACGTTCTTTTTCTTTCTCGGCGGCATATTCGCCGCTCTGATTCGCCTGCACCTGCTTACACCAAACGGCGAGCTGTTCCAGTCAGACACCTATAACAAGCTCTTTACCATGCACGGCGTGAACATGATTTTCTTCTTCCTGGTCCCGTCCGTGCCCGCCACTCTTGGCAACTTCCTACTCCCGATCATGATCGGAACCAAGGACCTGGCATTTCCTAAGATCAATTTGCTGAGCTGGTACATTTTTGTTGTCGGTGCCGGATTTGCCCTCGCGGCGCTAGTCACCGGCGGTGTGGACACGGGATGGACCTTCTACGCGCCGCTCAGCACGGGCTACCTGCGCACGCATGTCATTTTGCTGGCAGTGGGTGTCTTGATCGCCGGCTTTGCGTCCATCTTTACCGGGCTGAATTTCATCGTCACGGTACATCGCATGCGCGCGCCGGGCATGACCTGGGGCCGGCTGCCGCTTTTTGTCTGGGCCAACTACGCCACCAGCATCATCATGATCCTGGGCACGCCCGTCATCGCCATTACCCTGATCCTGGTAGCGCTGGAACGCGGCTTCCACATCGGCATTTTCGATCCGAACCTGGGCGGCGATCCGGTGCTCTTCCAGCACATGTTCTGGTTCTACTCTCACCCGGCGGTCTATATCATGATCCTCCCCGGTATGGGCGTGATCAGCGAGATCGTAACCTGTTTCTCGCGCAAACGGGTCTTCGGATATTCCTTTATCGCCTTTTCCAGTATCGCGATCGCTGTGTTCGGTTTTGTGGTGTGGGCGCATCACATGTTTGTGGCCGGAATCTCGGTTTACTCGGCGCTGGTGTTCTCGGTGTTGAGCTATGCCGTGGCCATACCATCGGCGGTCAAGGTCTTTAACTGGACGGCCACTATGTACAAAGGCTCGGTCAAGCTGGATACGCCCATGCTTTATGCCCTGGCCTTTATCGGACTGTTTACCATCGGCGGCATGACTGGACTGTTTCTGGCCGCACTGGGTCTTGATATCCATATCCACGATACCTACTTCGTGATCGCCCACTTCCATTACGTGATGGTGGGTGGCATGGTGACAGCGTATTTGGGAGGGCTGCATTTCTGGTGGCCCAAAATCACCGGCAGAATGTACCCTGAACCGCCGGCCAAACTGGCCGCTCTGGTCACGTTCATCGGCTTTAACCTGACTTTTTTCCCCCAGTTTATTCTGGGATATTTGGGCATGCCGCGGCGGTATTGGGCATATCCTCCGGAGTTCCAGGTGCTGAACGTCCTCTCCACCGCGGGCGCGTCGATCCTGGCTGTGGGCTTCATCCTGCCGTTGATCTATTTCGCATGGTCGTTGAAGTTCGGTGAAATCGCTGGGGACAATCCCTGGCAAGCTGCCGGCCTGGAATGGGAGACCTCTTCTCCGCCCCCGACGCACAATTTTGACAAGCCGCCGGTGGTCACCAAGGAGCCTTATCACTACGGAGACGAGGAGGCAGACGGTGTCCACTAGCCAGACCACCACCGATCATCATCCGGCGCTGGCCCACCAGTTTGACAGCATGGAGCAGCAGCAGAACGCCTCCACGTTCGGCATGTGGGTTTTTCTGCTCACGGAAATCATGATGTTCGGCGGCCTGTTTACCGCCTATCTGATTTATCGCATCAAGTTCTACCCGGCATTTGTCGCCGGCAGCACCAGCATTAGCGTGAGCTGGGGCTTTGCCAATACGCTGGTCCTGATTGGCAGCAGTTTCACCATGGCCATGGCGGTGTGGGCAGCGCAAAGGGGAAAGCGCCAGATGCAAGTTTGGTTCCTGATCGGGACCATGGTTCTGGGCGCGGCCTTCCTGGGCGTCAAGGCCAAAGAGTATACCGACAAGTACCAGGAATGCCACATTCCGGGCCATGTCATTGGCAAAGGGTTCAATACCTGGGGCGGATGCAGCGCTAGCGATAACAAGCTGGGCAATATTGCCGACGAGATCAGGGAAAAGGACCCCAACATCCCCGAAGGCGCAGCCAAGCAGACGGCCCACCAGACTGAGATTTTCTTCTCCTTCTATTTCGCCATGACCGGCCTGCACGCGTTTCACATGGTCATCGGTATGGGATTAATGACATGGCTGACGTTGCGCGCCAGTCGGGGGGAGTTTGGACCGCAATACTACACGCCCATGGAACTCGGCGGATTGTATTGGCACTTTGTCGATATTGTATGGATTTTCTTGTTCCCCTTGCTGTATTTGATCAGCCGGCATCATCATGGAGTATGAAAAGCTGAGAATCGAACATGTCTGAACAATCACAATCGCATCCAAGCGTGTGGCTTTA
>Ga0137407_10000448_pt1 | contig 28326 bp, 32 predicted proteins | sample CZOMad2_2_16fung_FD_108410 | JGI IMG/M metagenome (GOLD analysis project Ga0137407, IMG submission 108410) | Vadose zone soil fungal communities from Angelo Coast Range Reserve, California, USA - CZOMad2_2_16fungal (Illumina Assembly) | ecosystem: Environmental > Terrestrial > Soil > Vadose... | reverse complement strand
GGCGAATTGCCGGCGCCTGCGGTGTTGGCAAGATCGAGCGGCTCGCCCGCGCCTCGTCCGCCGGGAGCACCGATGGGCGCTTCGGCAGGTAATGGCAGCTGACCGCCGCCGAGCGCACGTGGCGCTCCGGGGGCGTTCGGGTTCTGGCTCGGATCAAAGGCATCGCCCCGGCGGCGGCCTTGCGGGGGCATCCCCAAGGGTGCGCCTGCGGGCTCCTGAACGATCGGCGCCGGCGCGGCGATCTGCGGCTCATAGCCCACCTGCGGCTGCTGCGGCCGGAGAGACGGATTGGGCTGCACCGGGGGCATCGCGGCGGTATTGGGCAAGGCGGCGGCGGGCTGGCCGCCGGGAGCGGCTTGCGCGCTCCCCTGAAGCGACCTCAGGCGTTCTTCGAGCTGGCGGTTACGGTATTGCAGTTCCTCGTTCTGCCCGGTGAGTTGCCGGAGCTGATTTTCAAGCTGCTGAATCCGGACCTCAGGGTCGACATCCTCGGACTGCGCGAGGGCCTGCGACCCAAACGCCAGCATCGCAGACAACGCCGCGGCATGCGTAACTTTATGAAATCTGGATGACATTCTGGCCCGACGGACGAAGTCGACGTGAGATCGAAAACGGATCACCTTGAGAGACGGAGTACGCCAAAAATGTGACTGAGACAAACGCCTGGCGCAGGTACCGGAAGCCAAAGACCTCACTCAAGGCGGCCAAAACAAAACCAGCGCCCGCGAGGCGCCGGTTACAAGCTTGCTGAAGGTGCAAGCTCTGTTGATCAACGCCTCAGGAACTGGCGTTCAGTACCGTGACCGCGCGGCGGTTCTGCGACCAGCAGGAGATATCGTTGCAAACCGCGACCGGCCGCTCCTTGCCGTACGAGATGGTCCGCATCCGCGAGGGATCGATACCGCGCGAGGCGAGGAAGGTACGAACCGACTGGGCGCGCCGCGCACCGAGCGCGATGTTGTATTCGCGGGTGCCGCGCTCGTCGGCGTGGCCTTCGATGGTGAACGAATAACGGTTGTAGCTCTGCAGCCACTGCGCCTGCTTTTCCAGGGTCGCGATCGCCTGCGGCGACAATTCGGTCTGGTCGCTTTCGAAGAATACGCGGTCGCCCACGTTGACCACGAAATCCTGCTGGCTGCCCGGGCTGGCTGCGCTTGCCATCGCGCCATCGGCGAGCGGATTCTTCGCACAGGCGCCCATCGACAGCGCCACCGCGAGCACTGCGGCGAGCTTCAGTCCCTGGAGGATACGCATCTGGTGTTTCATTCGGGAGCCTCCACGCTCACGTTTTCGACTGTTGTCCGGTCTACAGGGCGATGGTTAAGCGAACGTTCCGTCAACCTTGATGGGGTGTTGCCAAACCCGATCAAATGCCAGCCAGCGGTGAAAAGCAACCGCGATAGTTAATGGGTTGTAAATGTGGCGCGAGGGTGAAGGCAAGCGTGAAAGCGGCCAAAATTGCGCGTTTCCCGCGGATCAGGCGTGTATTTCGCGATGCCTCGGCTCGTGAAATGGCGTCCCGCGGACCGCAAACGCCCGCTGGGCGCGCGCCGCACCACGTTGTCAGGACTGCGGGACGATCGATGCGCGTTCGAACGGGGACACTACCAAATCAGATGTCAATGGATCGAGCTCGCCGCTCCGCTCGAAAAGCATCCGCCGCTCGAATTGGCTCGAGCGAAGATAAGGGTACCGCGCAAACACCTTGTGTCGCATAGCGGGAAAATCCACGGCCATCAGGCATATCGGTTTTACCAGGCCGGGATATTCGCGGGGTCCAGACAACGGCTTGTGCATGAACACGCGGCGATAAAACGATTGGTGCTCGGTGCGTACGGTGGCCAGGCCCAGGTCGGCATGGAAGTAGCAGCACGCCACATAGGCGAGCCGCAACGTCATGTAAGGCAACTCCGGAAATCGTTTCTCCCGGGTCGGATCGGCAACAAAGCGGGTAGGATCGACGAGGACCTTGCCCTTATCCAGCTCAGGCTTCAGCAGCTCCGGAAATACGGCGACCGAGGGAGCGTCGGGACTTTCCGCTGAAGCTATGCTGATGCGGATGGAACTTACGAGGATGCCGTCGAAATAAACGCCGAAAATCCAGGAATTGGGCAGGTCGTCAAAACGGTCGGTGACCCTTCGATCGCGATTTGGCTCGATGGCGCCCTCTTGGAGATAGGCGCGGTAGCGGAGACGATAGATGGCGTCTTTTTCCGCTTCGGTCCTCGCCAAGCGATAGTCGACCTGGTCAAGCAGCTCAATCCCGCGCCTAAAAGGCCGGTTTGCCGGTTCTTGAGCTGGACTCACGTGGCCCCTCCTACGCAGCGACGTACGCCAGACGCCGACAACCAGAAGGTTAATGCTTTCCTACCGCAAGTGCAAAGTAATCGAACGATTAGGGTTAACCGCGGCAACGAACTTTTGTCGCTACCGGCGGGAATAATTTCTCAAAGTGAGCAAGATTGATCGTTGGTCCGAAGACGACTGTCAGGCGATCGATCGGGAAGGAGCCGTCATCAAATGCTCCTCTTCCGCCCGGCGGCCATGGGAAGCGTTTAACAGCTGACGAATCCGCATCGCCGGTACCGGCCGGCTGAAAAGATAGCCTTGCGCTTCGGTCACCGTACCCTCGGCGTTGATCAATTCCAGTTGCTCGTTGGTCTCGACGCCTTCGACGACAACCGACATGCCGAGATCGGCGCTGAGCCGCGCCACGCCGCGCAACAACGTCAGCGGACGATCGGTATCTATCCCCTCCAGGAACGAACGATCGATCTTCACTTTCTGCAGCGGGAAATTATGCAGATAGCTGAGGCTTGAATAGCCGGTGCCAAAGTCGTCCAGCGATATTCGCACCCCAAGCTCGCGCAATTGGGACAGCACGTCATGCGTCAGCTGCGTGTTGCGCAACAGCGACGATTCGGTGATCTCGATTTCGAGACGATTGGCAGGCAGTCCGGAGACCTCGAGCGCGTACCTTATCTCGCTCAACACGTCGCGCTGATGGAACTGTTGCGGCGAAAAATTGACCGCGACGCTGACGGCTTCCGGCCATTGCATGCATTCCATGCACGCCTTGCGCAGGATCCAGCGGCCGAGATCGACGATCAGCCCCATGTCTTCGGCGACCGGAATGATATCGATCGGCGAAACCGTGCCGCGGACCGGATGGTTCCATCGCAGCAGCGCTTCGCAGGTCGATATCCGTCCCGATTGGAGATTGACCAGCGGCTGATAGAACAGCTCGAATTCCTCGTTCGCCAGTGCCCTGCGCAGATCGAGCTCGAGAATGCGGCGCGCCTCGACGGTTTGCGCCATTTCGTCGCGGAAGAAACAGAAGGTGCCGCGGCCGTCTGCTTTGGCGCGATAGAGCGCCATGTCCGCGTTCTTCAAAAGGGTGTCGGCGCTGATGCCGCCCGGTGGCGTGATCGCGATCCCGACGCTGGCACCGATCTCGACCAGGTGATTGTCGATCTTGTAGCGTTCGCTCAGCTGGTCGACGACGCGGCGGGCGAGGCTCGCTGCCTCGTTGGCGGATTTGATGTTCTGCTGGAACACCACGAATTCGTCACCACCGAACCGCGCCACGAAATCCTCCGGACGCAACATGGCGCGCAACCGTTCGGCGACGGCGCACAATAGTTGGTCGCCGCAGGGATGGCCCAGGGTGTCGTTGACCTGCTTGAATTGGTCGAGGTCGACAAACAACAATGCCGACAGTTGGTCTGAATCATGCGGGACGGCCAGCAGATGCTCGATTTCATCACGGAAATTGACCCGGTTGGGGAGCCCGGTCAGTTCGTCGTAACGCGCCAAATGGGTAATTCTGGCTTCCGCGTTGCGCCGTTCGGTGATGTCCTCGACCAGCACGACGGCGCCGCCACCGGCCATCGGCTGGAATGTCCATGACAGCGAGCGGCCTCTGACGGCGTTTGGATCGGTGGTGACGATATCCTTTGCCCGCGAATTCTCGATTTCCGAGAAAATGATCTTTCCACTCGCCGCCGAGATCGAGCCGGCGCTGACGCAGGCGGCAACGATGTCGGACGCGCTCGCGCCGCTGTGCACGAGACCGTCCGGGAGATTCATCATCGAACTGAAACGATGATTCATGACCGCCAGACGCCCGTCGGCGGTGAACATGCACAGGCCGTGCGGCATGTTGTTCAGAGCGGTATCGAATTGGCCCGCCAAAGCCGCTTCGCGAAAGCTTGACGTCAGCGCCTTGACGAAGATGGCGTGGAGACTGAGATTGATGCCCCTGAGGCCGATAAAGAACAGCGCAAGCAGCACCGCAAGGCCGATGTAGTAGAAACCGCCGTGCAAGGCCAGCGCCAGCGACATCGGTCCGCACGCGAACAGGACATGCAGTTGGACGATCAGCGGGCGTCCATAATTTCGCGCGGCGCCCCCTGCGGTGTAGCCGACCGTCACGGCCACGCAGAGCATATGAGCAACCGGATCATCGCTCCCGGAAATGGTCAAGAAACACCAAAGACCTAGTGCCGCCGCATGAACGACCGCGCCGAGCCGGTAGCGCGGCTCCAAGTCCCGCGCCTGCTCGAATGTCAGTACCGAGGTCCGGCGTTCGTAGGCGCGCATCTGAAACGCGCGGGCTGTGCCGATCACAATGATCAGGACCGCGCAGGGCCAAAGCAGTTCGTTTCCGGTCTTCAGCGCGGTCATCAGCGCCGCTGCGGCGGCGCAGATCGAACCAATCAGCATGGGCCAGAAATTCTGGCACATCGAATCGACCAGCGCCGCATAAAGCTCCGGCGATAGGTTCTGGTCGGTGTCTCTTGGTTGGTTCGCCAACTGCATCGTGCGGGCACGTCCTTGCTGGCCGAAGTGTTACTTGCGGCAGATGAAGTCTTTCTGAGGGAACATCGTTACCGAGGCGTTCTTTTTTGCCCGGAAGAACGAGAATCTGCCTGCCAAATCAGCAGGCTAGGCAAGGATTGCCGGTAAAACTCGGCAATAGCGTCCGTAACCATAATGCCGACCTACGACAGCAGTGGTGACCACGCCGGATCGGACGCGAAGCCGGGGGTGGGAACGCGCTGTTCGTTGCGCCCGGAAATATCCACGGTGAACAGGGATGGCCCAGCATTGCCGCCCGGGTCGCGGAAGAACATCAGCACCCGTCCGTTGGGTGCAAACGTCGGTCCTTCGTTATGGAATCCCGAGGTGAGAATTCGCTCGCCCGAGCCATCGGGCTTCATGATGCCGATGGAAAATTGTCCGCTGCCCTGCTTGGTGAAGGCGATGTAGTCGCCGCGGGGCGACCAAACCGGCGTCGAATAGCTGCCTTCGCCAAAGGAAATGCGTTGGGCGGGTCCGCCTGCCGCCGGCATCACGTAAATCTGCGGCTTGCCGCCACGGTCGGATTCGAAACACAGGCGCGCCCCGTCGGGCGCATAGGATGGCGAGGTATCGATCGCGGGAGTATCGGTAAGGCGCATGGTCGATTTGGACCGCAGGTCCATCACGAACAGGTTCGAATTGCCGCCCTGTTGCAGGCTCATGATCACCCGCTGCCCGTCAGGGGAAAAGCGCGGGGAGAACGACATGCCCGGAAAATTGCCGACGATCTCGCGTTGTCCGGTCTCGATATTGAGCAGATAGACCCGCGGGTCGCCCTGGCCGAATTCCATATAGGTGATTTCCTGGGTCGAGGGCGAAAATCGCGGCGTCAGCACCAAATCGCTGCCCCGCGTCAGATAGCGGACATTGGCGCCATCCTGATCCATCAGCGCCAACCGCTTGACGCGCCGTTCCTTGGTGCCGGTTTCGTCGACGAACACCACGCGGCTGTCGAAATAGCCCTTCTCGCTGGTGAGGCGCTCGTAGATCTGGTCGGAAACGATATGCGCGATCCTGCGCCAGTATTCCGGCGAGGTGGAGTATTGCTGGCCCGCAAGCTGTTGCGCCGTGTTGACGTCCCAGAGGCGGAATTCCGCTTTCAGCCGTCCGTCGGGCTGGCGGGTCATGCGGCCGGTCACCAGTGCCTGGGCGTTGATGGTCTTCCAATTCTGGAATTGCGGCGGCGCGTCGATGTTGACGACCTTCTCGATATAGGCGGCCTGATCGATCGGCGCGAACAGCCCGCTGCGCTTGAGGTTATTGGTGATGACCTGGGTGACGCCGACCCCGACCTCGCCGTCCGACGGCGTGCCGGCGACGAAGTTGGGTATGGCGATCGGTAACGGGGCGAAGTCGCCCTCGGGCACGATGATGCGTTTCGGCGCCTGCGCGAAGGCATGACGGATAGGACCACCCGCCAGTGCGCCGAGCGAGGCCATTCCGGAAACCAGCTGCCGGCGGCTCAGGCGAAACGGCATCTCACGCGACTGATCTTTGTTGGTCATTTGCGGGGGCTTCATTTCATGTTCGCGATCGCTTCGGGACGACCGCCTTTAGATCTTTCGTTCGGTGAACACCGGCGCAAAATATTTCCACTCGTCGAAATAGGCGGCGGGCAGATTATACGGCTGGCATTCGATGATCGCGCGGAGCGCACTCTCCTGGTAGACGCGCAGATACGGCGTCGCCGGCGTACCCTCCGGTATCGGCATCCCTTCAAGCGTGCCGTCGCGCTTCAGCCTGATCGAGAAGGCTGCCTCTGGATTCTGGCTCTCGATACCGCCATAGGGTTTTTTCCAGCAGCGCTCCACCTGGGACTGAAACAGCGCGCCCCAGGTGGCGGAATTGTCGGCAGCCTTCCCCTTGGAAAGACCAAGCGCGGCGTTGGAATTCAACGTCTCACCGGTGGTGGCCTGCCGGGCCGGATCGCGCTTGTCGAGAAGTGCTGCGATCTTCGACTGATCGAAGGTGCGCTCCTTCGGCTTTTGCGGCTGCGGCGGCGGTGGCGTCGTGGCCTGGACTTGCGGTTTCGGCGGCTTCTTCTCTTCCTTCTTCAAGGCTTCCGCGATCGGATCGATCGTGGGCGGATCGGGCTTCTTCTCGATCGGTTTCGGCTCTTCCTTGGGCTTGCTCTCGGCAACCGGCTTTGGTGGATCGGGCTTTTTCTCGACCGGCTTTTCCACCGGCTTCGGCTGCGGAGGTGGTGTCGTGTCGGTCACGACCGGCGCCTTCTCGGTGATCTTGCCGACGGCATCCTCGACGGGCTTGGCTTCAGCGACTTTCTCCACCAGCGGCTTCGGATTTTCCTTTTTGCCGGACTTCATGCCGGCGGCGATCTTGGCGAGCTGATCGGCGGAGATGATGTCGACGGGCAAGGTATCTTCCGGAACCGACTCGAACACCTTGGAGGAGAACGACACCAGTCCCCACCCGATCACGACGACGTGCAGGGCCACAGACGCAACCAGTGTCTTGTCGACCTTCACGCTCTAGGACCCCTGCTCCACTTCAGTGACGAGTGCCAGCCGCTTGAAGCCTGCGGCCGACAGCTGCCCCATCACACGCGCCACGGTTCCGTAATCCGCCTTCTTGTCCGCCCGCATGAATATACGCTCGTCGAGGCCCCCGCGGGCGTCGGTGATCGCTTTTAATTTCGGCACCAGCTCATTCATGGCGACTTGGTGTCGTTGATGAATACCCGCCCCTTGATATCGACCGAAAGCTGCAGCGGCGTCTTGTCTTGTTCCAGGCTCTTGGCCTGGGTCTGCGGCAGGTCGAGCGGAACGCCGACCGTCAATAGCGGGGCCGACACCATGAAGATGATCAAGAGCACCAGCATCACGTCCACCATGGGCGTGACGTTGATTTCCGCCATCACGGCGCGACGACGGCCGCGGCGTCCACCGCCGCCCGAGCCTGCCATGTTCATCGCCATGTTCTGATGCTCACAATCCCCTCACACTATATCGATCTCGACCCTCACGCACGCTCATCGATCTGCCGTGACAGGATGGCTGAAAACTCGTCCGCGAACCCCTCCAGGCGCTGGGCCTGCCGATTCACCTCGGAAGTGAACTTATTATAGAAGATAGTCGCCGGAATGGCGGCGATAAGGCCGATTGCCGTGGCAAATAGCGCCTCGGCGATGCCCGGGGCTACCACCGCCAGCGAGGTATTCTTGGAAGCGGCAATCGACTGGAAGCTCGACATGATGCCCCAGACCGTGCCGAACAGGCCGACAAAGGGGCCCGCCGAGCCGACCGTCGCCAGCACCAGCAGCCGGCGTTCCAGCCGCTCGATTTCCCGGGCGATCGAGACGTTCATGACCTTTTCGATCCGCATCTGAAGTCCCGCGAAAGACCGCGCCTGGCTTTCGAACGACCTCTTCCACTCCCGCATTGCCGCGACAAAACAAGCTGCCATCGATTGCGTCGGCTTGGCCGAGAGCGCGCGATAGAGTTCCTCGATCGATTGACCGGACCAGAACGCCTGTTCGAAGCGATCCATGGCGCGCTTGGTGCGCGAATAGAGGAAGATCTTGTCGATCGCGATCGCCCAGACCCATACGGAGCAGGCGAGCAGCCCGAGCATGACCGCTTTCACGATCCAGTGCGCCTGCAGAAACAGGGCAATCAGCGAAACGTCTGCGGATGGGAGCGGCAAGGCGGACTGCGCCACGTCGGCCGGATTCATGAGCAGTGTCCTCTCAACGTGTCCCAAATCCTCCGGTAGCCAAATGCTTTGGGTGCAGTGGCTGCCGGTTCCGCAGCCGCACGAAAAGCGCGGCGGTAAGCGCCAGCGCGTGAGCCCGGTTGTGTCGCATGGGAGGCCCGTCCAAAGCCGAGGCCTGCATCCCCTGCCAACGTGTCAAAACGAGGGCTATCGGCGCGTCCTTACCCCACTAACCAGACGCTAATCATGGTTAACGTCCGGTTACCAAAGGAGATTTCGGCTGCCGGAAACGCCGGCGGGGAGCCGGAGAACCGCCGGGAACGGGCCTTTATGGGGCCAGAAATGCGAAGCCGCCCGTCTGCTTTCGCAAACGGGCGGCTCTCGCGCCATCAGGGTCGTAGGGGCAGTGCGCCTGAGGCCAAGTCGCAAGGGTCAGCCCTGGGGCTGGCCGTCTGTGGGCGGCGTCGGACGGGAGCGATGCTGCGCCATGAACTGGTCGAACTCTTCCTTGTCCTTGGCGTGACGCAGACGGTCGAGGAAATCGCGAAATTCGGTCTGCTCCTCCTCAAGGCGCCGCAGGGTCTCCATGCGGTATTCGTCGAAGGCGCGGTTGCCGCTGGTCGGCGCACCGAACGGGAAGCCGCTGCGCTCCATGCGGTTGCGCATCCGTTCCATCTTGTACTGCATCCGCTCCATCTTGTTCGAAAAGCGGTCTTGATGACTCCAACAACCCATTTTTCTGCTCCCGAGTGTGAAAAAGAGAAGGGCAAGCCCGATCGGCCACCAGATGAGGAAGCCAAGTATCGTCACGGCGATCCAGCCGGGATGCCAGGGCGAATCGAGCATATGGGGGCGGTAGGGCTCTTCAGCGGGGCCGCGCCATCGATTGACATCTGCGGTGTAGGCCATTTCCCTCTCCATGACGGCATCGCGCCGTTGTGAATGTAAATAACATTTACATAGGTAAACCATCCCGGATTTTTGTCAAGCCGGGTGCCGGGGGCGGCCACCAATTTATTTTGGGGTGCCCCAAGGGCCAGAGGGCGGAGGCGGCGGCTGGCCGGCTGGCTTTTTATCCGCAGGCTCCGGGCTGGATGGCCTGCGATCGGTCGGAAACCCGAGCCCGCGCAGATAAATCAGCACCTCGGCTTCCAATAGGTCTTCCGCCGTCATCGGCAGTTTGCGCCGCGCTGCGTCGCCGCGCCCAAACAGCGACGCCACGCCGTGCGCCATCGACCAAATGTGCAACGCCATCATCAACGCCGGCGGCCGCGGCGTACCAGGCGGGGCCAGCGCCGCGAGCCGCTCGGCAGCCGCTCGGATCACGGCGAAAGCCCGCTCGCTAGCGGCCAACAAGGTCGGGTTAAGATCGACGGGAAGCCCGGATTCGAACATCGCCGAATAGAACGCCGGCTCTTCGCGGGCGAATGCGAGATAGGCCTTGCCGACCCGCTCGAACGCCGTGACAGTGTCGGGACGACCGTCATCCCAGGCCTGCGTCAGCATCGCCTCGAATTGCTCGAAGCCGCGCTGAGCGATGCTCGAAAGCAATTCGTCGCGGTCGCGAAAATGCCGGTACGGGGCCGCCGGGCTGACGCCCGCCATGCGCGCGGCATCGGCAAAGGTGAAGCCGGCCGCGCCTTTTTCCGCAATCAAGCCGAGGGCTGCCTGCACCAGCGCCTCTTTCAGATTGCCGTGGTGGTAGCCGCGCTCGGCGCGGCGCTGTTCCTTGCGCCAGCTCATGTGAAGGGCTTTTACATGAGCCGGCCCAAAAGGTCACTAGCCATACCAGGATTATATGCGGCTAACGCCCCGACTTGGCCTGCAATTCGGTAAACCCGGCTGCGGCCTCCTGGACGTCGGCGGGAAAATCCGACATTTCCTGAACCTGGCGGATTTCGATGATCTCGTTGTTGGAGGCGGGGCAACGCTTGGCCCAGGCGATCGCCTCCTCGCGCGACTTCACATCGATCATCCAGTAGCCGCCGAGGACTTCCTTCGATTCGGCAAACGGCCCGTCGGTCACGACCGGCTTGCCGCCTTCGAATGATACCCGCGCACCCATCGAGGGCGGGTGCAACCCGTCGAGCGTGATCAGCACGCCAGCCGCCTTCAACGCTTCGTTGTACTTCATCATCGCGGCGACCGCGTCTGCGGGCGGCATCGTGCCAGGCGCGGCGGACTCGTAGCCCCTGGGGATCATCAGCATCATGAATCGCATCAAAGCTCTCCGTTACTTGTTCCGTCGACAGGCCCCGGGCGAGCCGCCGCTCCTACAAAAGACGGTTGGGGTTTTGCGGTACCGACATGTCCGGCGAAATTATTTTGGAGGTAATTGCGGCCGTGTCCGGGCGCATCGTATCGCATCCGAGTAAGTCGCATTTTCGAAAATCCGCTGTCATCGACATCAGCCTTGTCACGCGGGCTGCAACGCATCGGGTGAGCGCACCGGAAGCGGCGGAAAGGCCAGCGCCACTGCGACCGCGCCGAGCGCGACGCCCATCGAGCCGATGTAGAGCCAGCTATAGCTATTGAAGGCGTCGAATATCCAGCCGCCGGCCAGCGGGCCGAATGCCATGCCGAGGCTCGAGGTCATTGTCGCCGCGCCGAACACCGTACCCATGACACGTTGACCGAAATAGTCGCGCGCCAATACCGCGTAGAGCGGCATCACGCCGCCATAGGCCGTGCCGAACACCACCGCCAGCAGATAGAATTCACCGAGCCGGCCAACAAGGAGATAGGCCGCAATCGACAGCGCTTGCACCAAGAGGCCCGCGACGAGGACTGGCTTGGCGCCGAGCCGGTCGGCGAGCACGCCGAGCAGAAGGCGGCCACCCAGCCCCGCGAGGCCCTCGACACTGTAGATGGTGACGGCTGCCATCGCCGGCACGCCGCAGAGCATGGCATAGCTCACCATGTGGAAGATCGGCCCGGAGTGCGCGGCGCAGCAGAGAAAGAAGGTGAGCGCCAGAATCACAAATTGCGGCGAACGCAGCGCGTGGGTTGCCGACATACCGGCCGGTTTGGCGCTAACAGCGTTCGCCGCGTCATCGCTCGCCGCAACAGGCGGCGGACGCACCAGTAGCGCTGCCGGTATCAGCAGCACCCACGCGGCGATGCCGATTGTCATCATCGCGACGCGCCAATCGTAGTTCGAAATCAGCCAGCGCGCGAAGGGCGAGATCGTCATCGGCGCAACGCCCATCCCGGCCGACACCAGGGAGACGGCGAGACTGCGGTTGTTCTCAAACCACCTCGTCGTCGCGGCGATCATTGGCGCGAAGAAGCTGCCGGCGGCGAGGCCGACGAGCAGGCCGTAAGTCAGTTGGAATTCAATCAGCGACGTCGTCCGGCTTGCCAGCAGCAACCCCAATCCGAGCAGAAACGCGCCCGCCAGTACGACGACGCGGGTGCCAAAGCGATCGCTGGCCGCGCCCCAGCCAAAGGACGCAACGCCCATGACGATGAAATCAAGTGTCATCGCACTCGATATGCCCGCGCGCGACCAGCCGGTATCCACCGACATCGGCGCCAGATAGACGGCAAGCGAGAACATCGCGCCGATGCCGACGCAGGTCATGAGCGCGCCGACGGCGACAATTACCCAACGATAAGACGACTCCATTCCTGAAACTCCGTCCGTTCCGCTATCAGGCGTTAAATTTCCGTGGGACCGCGGTTCGGGCAACAGCTCCGCCGAACCCGTACCATTGGAAAGACGAACGAACGCATGCCAAACCGACATGTCGGCCCGAAAAAAATTATTTTCGCGGGCTCCTGGCGCAGGGTCACGATACCGGTCGACCGCGGCTAAGCCGTGTTCCACCGCCGCACCGGCTCGGTCGCGGCTTCCGGCGTGGCTTCGAAAACGGCCGACGCCAGCACCGCGTGAAGATGCAGCGTCACGTTGCCGCAATTGCGGAAGCCGTGCTGGCGTCCTGCCGGCACCGTCAGCGACTGGCCGGCGGTCACAATCACCCGCTCCTGATCGATCCACATTTCGGCTTGTCCTTCGCGCACCGTCAGCACCTCCTCGACGGGATGCGCATGGGTCGGCGCGCCGTTCCCCGGCGCGACCCATTGCTCGAACATGCACAATTGTGTCGCGCCGTTGCGGGCCGAGACCAGCATGCGGGTTTCCACCCCTGGCCGCCACTGCTCGATCGGGATCTGTTCGGGGTCATTGACCTTCATCGCATTCGGCCCTTTGTCTCGCTGATACTGCCAGAAAAGCAGACGGCGGCCTTCCGTGCTAGAGACATCGCGACCATCATGAACGAAGGACCCCTTATGGCCCCTTCCCTCCAAAAAGTCGCGCTGGTGACGGGTGCCGCGCGTGGCATCGGGCTTGCCGTGGCAAAGCGTTTCCTTGCGGAAGGCTGGCGCGTGGCGCTGCTCGATATCGAGGGCGGGCTCCTGCGAAAGAGCGTGGAGGCGCTGGCGGCCCCCGACCATACGCTGTCCCTGCATTGCGACGTCTCCGACGCGAAGGCCGTGGCCGGCGCGTTTAGCGAAGTCGAACGGAAATTTGGCCGGCTCGATGCGCTGGTCAACAATGCCGGGGTCGCCGTATTCGCCCCGCTTCTGGAAACATCCGAAGCGGATTGGAGCCGGGTGCTGGAGGTCAACCTCACCGGACCGTTCCTGTGCACCAAGGCGGCCGTGCCCTTGATGCGCGAGCATGGCGGTGGCGCGATCGTCAATATCACTTCCATTTCCGCGGTCCGTGCTTCGACGTTGCGATCGGCTTACGGCACCAGCAAGGCCGGGCTTGCGCATCTGACTAAACAGCTCGCGGTCGAACTGGCCGCGCTCGGCATCCGCGTCAACGGCATAGCTCCCGGCCCGGTCGACACCGCGATGGCGAAGCAAGTCCACACCCCGGAAATCCGCGCCGACTACCACGACGCCATTCCGCTCAACCGTTACGGCCTCGAGGAAGAACTGGCGGAAGCCGTGTTTTTCCTGTGCAGCGATCGCTCAAGCTACATCACCGGGCAGATTCTCGCCGTCGATGGCGGATTTGATGCCGCCGGCATCGGACTGCCGACGCTGCGCGGCGAGCGCAGGAACGGATAGTGGGAGGGTTCATGGTCACGCTCCAATCGTGACGAGCGTGGCCGGTCGAGCGGACGACACCCAGATGACGGAACCTTGTCTCGCGATCTATCGTTGAATAACCTCTTTCGATCTTCGAGCAAACAGGAGCGCATGTGATCCGGACGGCTGTCATGAAGGCAATCTTTCTCGCAAGCGTGTTGTTCGGCACAGCCCTGCCGCCGGCGCAAGCTGAAATGCGCATTCGCGCCAGTCCAGGCGGGCAGGTCGGCCCTTTTCTCGATCTGTTCGAGCGGGTTCGCGACTCCGGCGAACGCGTCGTGATCGACGGGCCATGCCTGTCGGCCTGCACGCTGGTGCTGAGCCTGGTGCCGAACGAGCGCATCTGCGTGACGCGCCGGGCGGTGCTGGGATTTCACGCCGCGCGGTCGATCGACCGGCGCGGCCGGTTGTATGCCGAGCCGGAGGCTTCCGAACTTGTGTTGCAGGCCTATCCGGCGTCGGTACAGGGCTGGATCCGCCGCCGCGGCGGATTGACTTCGCGGCTGCTGTTGTTGCGCGGACGCGAACTCACCGCCTTCTATCCAACGTGCCGGTAGGATGGGCAAAGGCGCCCCCAGCGCCGTACCCACCACTGCTACTTCAACGTGAGTTTAGCTCGATGGGCACCCGAAGCCTGTCATCGGGCGCGCCTTCGCGCGACGCGTTGGCATTCCCACCCTACATCCCCTCGAGCGGGCAGTTCACCATCCAGGGGATACCGAACTGATCGACGCACATGCCGAAACCCTTGGAGAAAAACGTCTTGCCGAACGGCATGTTCGTGCTGCCGCCTTCCGACAACGCCTTGAACTTGCGCTCGGCGTCTGCGGGGTCTTTGACCGTCAGCGAGACCGAAAAGCCCTGCGGCTTGTGAAAGTGGTCCGGCGGCGCGTCGGAGGCCATCAACACCTGACCCTCGATCGAAATCCGCGCGTGCATGATTTTCTTCTTGCGTTCAGGCTGAAATGGCACCCCTTCCGGAGCGTCCTCATTCCTCATCATCATCTCGATCTTGCCGCCGAGTGTTTTCTCATAGAACTTGAACGCCGCTTCGCAATTACTGTCGTAAAACAGATAGGGATTAATGTTCATCGCTTACTCCTCTGCTGATGGACGCCTTGAATATCCGGTTATCTCTCGGTGAGCTTTTTCAGATTGGAAAGACCGATCTCAAAATCCTTGCCGACCATTTTGTCGATGTTCATAAACACCTGCATCATTTTGGACATGAAGGGCGCGGGGCCATGCATGACCCAGCTAATGTTGGTCGCTCCATCGCCCTGCGGCAGCATGGTGAACTCCGCGGTGTTGTGGGCCTCGAACGGCTTGAGGAAATCGAGCTTGATGACGATTTTTGACGGCGATGAGGCGTCGAGAATTTCCATGCGGCCGGACCCGACATTCTTGTTGCCGTCCCACGCGTAGACGGCACCTCTGCCGCTGGCCGTACCGCTATAGGTGCGCTTCATCCCGGGATCCTTGCCCTCCCAAGGCGACCATGTTCCCCACTGATGGAAGTCATTGATCAGCGGGAAGATCTTTTCCGGCGGCGCCTTCACCGCGGCCGCGCGCTGGACAGTGAAAGTATCCGGCTTGGTCGCGGCGAGGATGAGTACGACCGCGATAGCGATGGCCAGTACGACGGCAATGATGGCAAGGATTTCAAACATGGGACCCTCCTTCTTCCGTGATGGTCGGTGACGTACGTCAGCTGCGCAGCGGTATTAATGCGCGTAGTCTTCTGTCGCGCAACCACAGGCCGCCCCACACCATCACGCCGAGATAGAATCCGAACAAGAGGTGGCTAAACAGCGGACTGCCGATCCGGACATGCGACGCCATCGCGCCTCCGAGATAGCCGGTCAGAAGGATCGCCCCGAGGATCGAGGTCGGTGGGACCGCATAGAGAACAGTGCTGACGATGGTGATGGCGCCCAGGCTTCGCGCCAGACTTTCGCTCGAAGCATAGCCCATCCGGTCCATCGTTTCCGTGACAATCGGCCAGGGCACCAGCTTGATGGCGCCATCGAACAGGATGACAATACCGCTGAGAATCCGCCCCAGCCAACGCGCCGGCCTGGAGACCAGCACGGTCTCGGCATTGATCGGCGTAGTCCCGTCGATGATTTCAAAATTTTGCGCGGTCATCTCTCGTCCCCTCTTGCGCAGGTTCATGCCCTAGAGACGAACGGGAGGAACGCGAACCGACAGATGAGCGATTATTTTTTAAGTTTTTATCCCGCGCCGCGTCCGCCCGCGCAAAAACGCAAGTTGTGTCCGCTGCGTTCCCATTTCGGTCGCAAATTTGCCTGCGACTCAATTCACTCTTGCACATGGGAACGACGGGGTACGTTCGGCTACCTAATTTGGGGATTAGTCATGGGACCCGCATATCCAACGGATAGCAAACAGGAATTACTCGATGAGCAGGGATGCCTCGACGAATCGCTGCTTCATGATGAAGGATTTGCCGACGACGAGCATTCGGACGACATCGTCTCGCTGCTTGAAGAAAATGCCCGGCTTCGGGGGATTGTGATCAAGCTGACGGACATCATCCTCAAAAGCGTCGCCGATCGAGGGTAACGCCGCTCCACCGAAGACCTGGAGCGAACACGGACATTTTTAGCGGCCGATCCGCCCAGCGTGGTTTGCTGTGCCGCGAGCCTCTACTTCTTTGCGTTTGCGTTGCGCGGCTGGCTGTCGCGGATCAGCCGGTCCAGATGCATTCGGATGTGGGCGGCTTCGGCGGAAGTATGCGCAAGCGCGATGGCGCGATCGAACGCCACGCGGGCTTCCTCGTTGCGGCCCAGCTGCATGAGGAACGCGCCGCGCACGCCGAAGAAATGGAAATAATTCGAAAGCCGCTCGCCCAACGGCTCGATCATTTCCAGCGCGGCCTCGGCCCCGCGTACCTTGGACACCGCAACCGCGCGGTTGAGCGTCACCACCGGTGACGGCTGCATGATTTCGAGCGTACCGTAGAGCAGATCGATCTGGGTCCAATCGGTGTCTTCAGGTCTTGCGGCGCGGGCATGCAAGGCCGCGATCGCCGCCTGAATCTGATAAGGCCCGCTGCGGCGGTGGCGCATCGCCTTGTCGATCAGCGCCAGACCTTCGGCGATCATCTTTTGATTCCAAAGCGTGCGATCCTGATCGTCGAGCAGCACGAGCTCGCCTGCGCCATCGAACCGCGCGGCGGCGCGGGCATGCTGCAGCAACAGGAGCGCTGTCAGGCCCATGATCTCGGGCTCGCTCTGGAACAGCCGCAGCAGGAGCCGCGCCAGGCGTATCGCCTCCTCGCACAGCGGCATGCGAATTTCCGATGTCTCGCCGCTGGCAGAATAGCCCTCATTGAAAATCAGGTAGATCATCGCGGCGACGGCGGCGAGCCGCTCGCTGCGTTCCACCGCGCCCGGCGTCTCGAACGGAACGCCGGCGTCCGCGACGCGCGCCTTGGCGCGGGTGATCCGCTGCTCCATCGCGGCCTCCGAGACCAGGAACGCGCGCGCAATCTGCTTCACGGTCAGACCGGAGACGATGCGGAGCGCGAGTGCGATCTGCTGCGTCGCAGGCAGATCCGGATGGCAGCAGATGAACAAGAGCCGCAGAATGTCGTCGCGGTAATGCGAGCCGTCGAGCCGTTCGGCCAGCGCGTCCTCGGCATCGCCGAGGTCGGAGATCGCCTCATCCTCCGGCAGCGCCTCCTGCTTTCTGGTTCGGCGCACTTCATCGATGGCGACATTGCGTCCCACCATGATCAGCCAGGCCGCCGGATCGCGCGGCGGGCCGTTTTGCGGCCAGCTCTTGAGCGCCCGCAGGCAGGCGTTCTGAAATGCTTCCTCGGCGGTGTCGAGATTGCGGAAATAGCGCAGGAGTGCGCCGACCGCCTGGGGACGCGCCGAGGTCAGCGCGGCATCGATCCAGGCGGTGTCGGTCACGTCACCTGGCCTCCGGGCTGGAACAGCCCGACCGGACGAATTTCGTAAGCCCCGCCGGGATTGGCCGCCCCGAGATCGCGCGCAACGTCGAGCGCCGCGTCGAGGCTCTCACAGTCGACGACATAGAAGCCGAGCAGCTGTTCTTTGGTCTCGGCATAGGGGCCGTCGAGCACCACCGGCGGATCGTCCTTGCGCAGGGTCGCCGCGGCGGTGGTCGGCAATAGCCGCGCCACCGGCCCGAGCCGGCCCTGTTTTTTCAGTTTGTCCTGCACGACGGCGAGCTTGGTCATGACGGCGACGTCCTGCTCCCTTGTCCAGGAACCGACGAAGTCCTCATCGTGATAGCAAAGGATGGCATAGAGCATAGGCAAAGGTTCCTCTTTTGGTACAAGGACGAGTGAGTATGCCCGGGACCGACAGCTAAGCGGAAATATTTTGTGCGGGAAATGCGGGCCAGTGGGATCATCCCGTCCCCCTTCCAGAAGGCAAAATTGCGATGAACAAGGCAACCCTCGCCCTGCTCATTCACGGCGGGACCGAAAATTGGTCGCCCGAGCGGTGGAAACGCCGGTTTGACGAGGCGTGCGGCGATCGACCGGTCTGGCTCTTGCCCGATGGGAAGGGCGATCCCGCCGATGTCCACTATGCTGCAGTGTGGAAGCCGGCCCCCGGCGAACTTGCAGGATTTCCGAATCTGCGCGTCATCTTCAATCTGGGCGCTGGCGTCGATGCACTGATGGTTGATTCCTCCTTGCCGAAAGTGCCGCTGGTTCGCGTCGCGGTCGGCGATCTCACCCATCGGATGACGGAATATATCGTGCTGCATGTGCTGATACACCACCGGCAGGAACTCTATTTGCGCGCCAGCCAGCTCGAAAGGCGCTGGCTGCCAAAATTTCAATGGCCAGCCGGCGCCGTTTCGGTGGGCATCATGGGCCTTGGCACGCTCGGATCGGATGCTGCCGACGTATTGAGGCGGCTCGGCTTTAGCGTGGCGGGCTGGAGCAACAGTCCGAAAGCGATCGACGGCGTCGAATGCTTTCACGGCAGGTCAGAGCTCGATGCGTTTCTGCAGCTAACCGATATCCTGGTCTGCCTTTTGCCGCTAACCCCGGATACCCGGCACATCCTCAACCGCGATCTGTTCGCCAGACTGAATCGAACCGGCCCGATGGGGGCGCCGGTCCTGATCAATGCCGGACGCGGCGGGCTGCAGAATGAAGCTGACATCCTGGCGTGCCTCGACGACGGCACGCTCGGCGCTGCCTCACTTGATGTGTACGCGATGGAGCCGTTACCACCTGACAGCCGGTTCTGGACACACCCGAAGGTCGTGCTGACCCCGCACAACGCGGCCGACACCGATCCCGACGAAATATCGCGCTACGTCGCGCGTCAGATCGCGCGCTTTGAAGCCGGCGGCGCGCTCGAGAATGTCGTCGATCCAGCGCGCGGGTATTGACGGCATCGTGCCGGCGAACGCCGGGCGACGCCGCGTTTTTCTACACCATCAAAACGGGCTCTGGTCCAGACCCGGCACATCCGCCGGCCGTGGGCCGGGCGCGGGCCAGTGAAAGCGGCGGCCCTTCTCTGCAATCGCGATATCGTTGATGCTGGCTTCGCGCCGGCGCATCAGGCCGTGCTCGTCGAACTCCCACTGCTCATTGCCGTAGGAGCGATGCCATTGCCCGGCATTGTCATGCCATTCGTATTGAAAACGCACGGCGATGCGGTTGCTATCGAATGCCCAGAGATCCTTGATCAGACGGTAGTCAAGTTCCCTCGCCCATTTGCGCATGAGAAACGCCACAATCGCGGCGCGGCCCTCGAAAAATTCGGAGCGATTGCGCCAGCGGCTGTCCTCGGTATAGGCCAGCGCCACGCGCTCGGGGTCGCGCGAATTCCAGGCGTCTTCCGCCATGCGGGCTTTTTGGGCGGCGGTTTCTCGGGTGAATGGCGGAAGCGGCGGGCGCGACATGACGGATGGCCTTAAGGGGTTGATCTGGCCGGGATTGTATCGCGGCGAACCGTCGTGTCGATGGCGTATCGCCTATCGCCCGATAGCTAAATTATATCAGCCTTCATCAGTTGCCGCAGCGATTTCGGAATCGGCTGGGCCCTCCCTTCGCTGATAAAGGCGACGCGCACTTCGGCCCTGACCAGGGCATCCTCGCGGCGCCGCACCTCCTGCGCCAGCGTAATTGAAGCCCCCTTCACCGCAACCGGCCACGTCACCACGTCAAGCAGATCATCCATCCGCGCGGGCTTGAAAAAGTCGATCTGCATCGAACGCACCACGAAGGCAAAGCCCGGGGTTTCCGCCTGCGCTTCGGCAAACAGCGTGTGCTGCTCGGCGCCCATCAGCCGCAGATGGTTGGTGCGGCCGCGCTCCATGAAGCGTAGGTAATTGGCGTGATAGACGATGCCGGAAAAGTCGGTGTCCTCGTAATAGACCCGGATCCGCATGTGATGCCGGCCGTCGCGGATCTCGCCGTCGAGGGACGACATCTCATCGGGCATTTCCGGCAACCCTTTTCATCGAAGCCAACGGCAGGACATAGTCGCGTGTCAGCGGGGCGAGAACAACATCGGGCGGCGCGGCCGGATCGATCCAGATCGCTTCGTCGATCTCCTGGCTTGGCATGATATCGCCAGCCACATCGATCCCGTAGAGGCAAGCCTGCACCCGAAAGCCGGGTTCATTGGCGGCGATGGCGTCGAACTCGCCGAGAGGCCGGATCGAGCCACCGACCACGCGGCAGCCAAGTTCCTCGGCGACTTCGCGCGAGAGCGCCGCGATGTCGTCTTCGCCGGGGTCGCGCTTGCCGCCCGGCTGCATGAAGGCCGCCGTGCCGCGCTTGCGCACCAACAGTACCCGGCCCACCTCATCGCAGATCAGCGCCGCGACGATCTTGATCGTGCCGCTATCCATCACTCGTCCTCGCCTCCGTTCCCGAACAATCCGAACTGCGCTGGATCGCGCGCGGGCTCGGCGAGGCCAAGATGCCGGAAAGCATGCGAGGTCAACAGGCGCCCGCGCGGCGTGCGTTGCAGATAACCGCACTGGATCAGGTAGGGCTCGATAATATCCTCGATGGCGTCGCGCGGCTCCGACAGCGCCGCCGCCATGGTTTCCACGCCGACCGGGCCGCCGCCGTAATTCATCGCGATGGTCGAGAGATAACGCCGGTCCATGGCATCGAGGCCGGCGGCATCGACTTCCAGCGCGCTCAGCGCGTTGTCGGCAATCGCGCGATCGATCGAGGCCGCGTCCGCCGCTGAAGCGAAATCGCGCACCCGTCGCAGCAGCCGTCCGGCGATCCGCGGCGTACCACGGGCGCGGCGCGCGATCTCGTTGGCGCCATCGCCCGTCATGCCGATCTGCAGCACGCGGGCGCCGCGGGTGACGATCTTTTCCAGTTCCTCCTCGGTGTAGAAATTCAACCGCACCGGAATTCCGAAACGGTCGCGCAGCGGATTGGTCAGAAGGCCTGCGCGCGTGGTCGCACCGACGAGGGTGAATTTTGCGAGTTCAATTTTGACCGATCGCGCGGCCGGTCCCTCGCCGATGATGAGATCGAGCTGAAAATCCTCCATCGCCGGATACAGCACTTCCTCGACCGCGGGGCTGAGGCGATGGATTTCGTCGATGAACAAGACGTCGCGCTCCTCGAGATTGGTCAGGAGCGCGGCGAGATCGCCGGCCTTGGCGATCACTGGACCCGAGGTGGCGCGAAAACCGACACCGAGTTCGCGCGCGACGATCTGCGCCAGCGTGGTCTTGCCAAGCCCCGGGGGGCCGACGAACAGCACATGATCGAGCGCCTCGCCGCGCTTGCGCGCCGCCTCGATGAAGATCGACAGATTGGCGCGTGCTTGCGCCTGGCCGACGAATTCCGATAATAGTTGTGGACGCAGTGCGGTATCGCCGACATCATCGGTGCGGCGCTCCGGCGTAACGATGCGGGAGGGCGGGTTCACTTCGCCAGTTCCTTCAGCCCGAGCCGAATGAGCTGTGCGGTCTCGGCGTTTTCACCGGCGCTGCGCGAGGCGGCGGCAATCGCGGCGGCGGCCTGCGGCGGGCCGTAGCCGAGATTGACCAGCGCCGAGATGGCGTCGCTGACCGGCCGCGGCGCGCGATCATGGTCGATCGCACCTGACAGATGCACCAGCGCCGGATCGACATTGGCGAACGCGGGCGCCTTGTCCTTCAATTCGGTGACGATGCGCTCGGCCACTTTCGGTCCGACGCCCGGCGTGCGCGTCACGGCGGCCTTGTCGCGCAGCGCGATCGCATTCGCCAGATCCGTCGGCGGCAAGGTACCGAGCACGGCGAGCGCCACCTTGGCGCCAACGCCCTGCACCGTCTGCAAGAGGCGAAACCATTCGCGTTCGACATCGCTGCGGAAGCCGAACAGTTTTATCTGATCCTCGCGCACATACGTCTCGATCGAGAGCACCGCGGCCTCGCCCGGCGACGGCAATGCCTGCAAGGTCCGGCCCGAGCAATGCACCTGATAGCCGACGCCGCCGACATCGAGGATGACAAAATCCTCGCCGTAGGAGTCGATCAGGCCTTTAAGTTTGCCGATCATGGGGTCGACTCGGACATAACGAGTATCTCTCGATCGTCATGCCCGGCGATAGCAGTCTGCCTTGCGCAGACGGCGTAAACTTGTCTGCGATGCCGGGCATCCACGTCTTTTTTTGCCGATGCGTCAGACGAGGATGGCCGGGCATAGGCGAGCGGAAGCGACGCCGTCCTTCGGACGGCTATGCCCGGCCATGACGGCTGAGATCGATAGCCGCCGATCATACCTCCACCACCCTCAGCCGGAATGTCGTGCTCTGGCGGTGATGCGCGTGGGTGATGGCGATGGCGAGCGCATCCGCGGCGTCGGGGGATTTCGGCTCGGCCTTGGGCAAAAGAATCTTCAGCATCACTAGAATCTGGTTCTTGTCGGCGTGGCCGGCGCCGACCACGGTCTTCTTCACCTGGTTGGGTGCGTATTCCGCAACCGATATTCCAAACATCGCCGGCGCCAGCATCGCGACGCCGCGCGCCTGGCCGAGTTTTAAAGTGGCGACGCCGTCCTTGTTGACGAAGGTCTGTTCGACGGCGGCCTCAGCGGGCCGCAAATCGCCGAGTACAGCGGCCAATCCTTCGTGAATTGCCAACAGGCGGCTCGCCAGCGGCGCGCCTTCCGGCGGTTCCACCGAGCCGCAGCCGATAAAGACCAAGCGGTTGCCATCGACCTCGATGACGCCCCAACCGGTGCGGCGTAGGCCGGGATCGATACCGAGGATGCGGACAGGATGGCGAATCGGTTGGGATGTCATGGGCAATTGTACCCCATGCCTAAGTCTCGCGCCTAGCACACCATGTGGGTCCCGGCTCTGCGGAGCACCGCCAAAGAAGGCGCTGCACCGCGTCCGGGACACGTCCTATCCGCCCATCCGGGCGACCAGCGCGTCCGAGACCTCGAAATTGGCGTAGACGTTCTGCACGTCGTCATGCTCGTTCAAGACATCGATCAGCTTCAGCAGCTTCTCGCCGATCTCGTCGTCGACCGACACGGTGTTTTGCGGCTTCCAGGTCAGCGCCGCCTTGCGCGCCTCCCCGAATTTCGCCTCCAGAGCCTTGGCGACGTCGCGGAATGTTTCCTGCGAGGCGTAGACCTCGTGGCCATTCTCGCTTGACACGACGTCGTCGGCGCCGGCCTCGATCGCCGCCTCCAGCATCGCATCGTCGGATGCCACCTTGGCGTCATATTCGACGACGCCGGTGCGATCGAACATGAATGCGACGGAACCGGTTTCGCCGAGATTGCCGCCCGACTTGGTAAAATAGGAGCGGATGTCGGACGCGGCGCGGTTGCGATTGTCGGTCAGCGCCTCCACGATCACGGCAACGCCGCCGGGACCATAGCCTTCATAACGAATCTCGTCGTAATTCTCGCTGTCCCCGCCGATCGCCTTCTTGATGGCGCGCTCGATATTGTCCTTCGGCATGTTCTCCTGACGCGCCGCGATCACGGCGGCGCGCAGACGCGGGTTCATGGCGGGATCGGGCGTTCCAAGTTTCGCAGCGACCGTGATTTCCCGCGCCAGCTTGCCGAAAACCTTCGATTTCTGGGCATCCTGCCGGCCCTTGCGGTGCATGATGTTCTTGAACTGGGAATGTCCGGCCATGCGTTATCCTTCGGGATTCCGTCCGAGGTGGTTGGGTGGAAGGCGCGGCGTTATAGGCCGGCAACCTATCAAAATCAAAGATTTGCGTGCGTTTTCGGTACAAAGGTAGTGGCGGGTGCCCGTTTGTGAGGCATTTGTTAACCATGATTTCATGACGCGATGGGAGGATGACCGGGCACCGTATTGGAATGACCGAGAGAGTTCATGGCGTTTGGAATGTTTCGAAAACACCCGCCTGCACCCCCTGCGCCGGCGGTCGAGCCGCAGGCTGCGAAGCCCGCGGCCGCTGCTGAGGTTCTCGGCGCGTCCGAGGCCGATTCCGCCAAGCAGATCCTCGAACTGCTCGAACTTGAGCTCGGCGGGATGATCCGTCAGCTCGAACGCGCGGCGAGTTCCGTCGCCGGCGGCGCCGAGGCAACGGCAACAACGCTTTCCACCATTCGAAAGCGTACCGACGCCCTGACGGGACGCACCAGCGCCGCGCAAACCACCGCAACCACTATCTCGCAAGCCGCGGACCGGTTCACCCATTCGGCGGAAGGCATCGGGACGCAGGTGCGCGACGCCAGCCAGCTCGCCGATCAGGCCAGCGCCGCCGCTCAAGAAGCCAGCCTTAGCGTCGATCGGCTCAAGGAATCCTCGGCCGCGATCGGCAATGTCGTCAACCTGATCGCGCACATCGCAAAGCAGACGACGCTTTTGGCGCTCAACTCGACCATCGAGGCGGCGCGGGCCGGCGCCGCCGGGCGCGGCTTCGCCGTGGTCGCCACCGAGGTCAAAGCGCTCGCGGTGCAAACCCAGGAGGCCACCGAAGAGATCAAGCAAAAGATCGACGCGCTGCAGAAGGATGCCGCAGGATCCGTCGATGCCGTGCACCGGATATCGAAGGCGATCGAGGCTATCCGGCCGGTCTTCGAGAACGTCAATGGCGCGGTGACCGAGCAGAACCAAACTACCAGCAAAATGTCCGAGAACGTCACCACCGCGTCGGATTTCATCGTGTCGGTCGGCGACAGTGCCGCCGAGATCGACAGCGCGGCCAGGGAAGCCGAGGCCCATGGCGAGCATGTCGCTAACGCCGGCAAGGCTGTGACTGAATTCGCGCAAAAACTTAAAGGCCGCTGCGCGGTGCTGCTGGGCCAGAACCTTCGCGCCGACCAACGCAAGCGGGATCGGCTGCCGTGCAATCTCAAAATTGAACTCCAGACCTCGCGCGGCCCAGTCGCCGGGTCGGTCTATGAGATTTCCCTGGAAAGCATTCTGATCGGCGGACCCGCGGCCGAGACGCTGCCGCTGAACCAAACCCTCGCCGCCACAATGGAGAGCATCGGCGCCTGCCGGATTCGCTTGAGCGAGCGATCGAAAGTAGGCGTGAACGCAAATTTTGAGACGCCGGATGCTGAACTCGTGGAAAAAATCGAAGACAGGCTGTGGTCGATCCATGACGAGAACGCCGAATTCGTCACACGCGCGATGGAAGCCGGCGCCGCGCTGACCAAGATCTTCGAAGGCGCGGTCGCGAGCGGCGCCATCTCGATCGACGACATGTTCGACACCGATTACATCGAGATACCGGGCACCAATCCGGTACAGCACCGGACCCGTATCCTCGACTGGGCGGATCGCGCCTTGCCGCCGCTTCAGGAAGCCTTCCTCGCCAAGGACCCGCGGATGGTGTTCTGCGTGATGATCGACCGCAACGGCTACCTGCCGGTGCACAACAAGATTTACTCCCACCCACAACGCCCCGGCGATGTGGGCTGGAACACCGCCCACAGCCGCAACCGCCGGATCTTCAACGATCCGGCCGGTCTCGCCGCCGGACGCAACCAGCGCTCCTATCTGATCCAGAGCTACGCCCGCGACATGGGCAACGGCAAAACCATCATGATGCGCGAGATCGACGTGCCGGTTCGAGTCAATGGGCGGCACTGGGGTGGATTTCGCACCGCCTACAGGCTTTGAGCATGAATCGATCATTGAGTTTATTGACCCAGAGGAATACCGCGATGTCGGTTGTGCAAGCCAAGAGAACGGACGACGGCGCTGCATCCATCCCTTCCGATGCCGAACGCCTGGTCGATCAGCTTGCGAACCGGATCGGTGGCCTTGGCGTTGAGCTTGCGGACGTCGCCGGAAATCTGCAGGAGGTGGCGGGGCGCGTTTCCACCCAGGCCGAACGCTTCGGGCATTTGCAGAAGACCGCCGAGAAAATGGTCTCCGCCAATCACAATATCGCCACCGCGTCGCAGGCGGTGCAAACCGCGACAACGGCTGCGGTCGGCGAAATCACGCAATCGCGCGCCGTGGTTGAGGCGGCGGTGAAGCACATCGCCGAACTGATCGAAGCGGTGGAGCGCATCGAACACCGTCTCGGCGCCGTGGGAACCGCGCTCGCGCAGGTCGCCAAGGTATCGGGCTCGATTGAGGCGATTGCGAAGCAGACGAACCTCCTGGCGCTGAACGCGACGATCGAGGCCGCCCGCGCCGGAGCTGCGGGAAAAGGCTTTGCCATCGTCGCCAGCGAAGTGAAGAGCCTCGCCGAAGCGACGCGCCAGGCGACGCAACTGATCGGCGATACCGTCCGCGACCTCGACGGCCAGGTCGGCAGTCTGATCGGCGAGAGCGGCGACGCCTCGCTGCGGGCGAAGAACGCCGGCGAAGGCGCCGGGCAGATTCAAGGCATCATCGTTCGCGTTCAGGACGGCTTCACCGCGGTCAGCCAGGAGATCGACGGGGTCACGAAGGCGGCGACCTCCAATCTCGCCCATTGCGACATGGTGATCGACGAACTCGGCCAGCTCGCCAAGGGCGTCGATCTGTCCTCGATCGACCTCAAGCATGCCGACGACCGTGTCGCCAAGCTGCTCGACCTTTCGGAGAACCTGATCGAACTGATCGCCAATAGCGGCGTGGAAACCTCGGACGCGCCGCTGATCCGCATCGTCGTCGATACGGCGAAACAAATAACAGCGGCGTTCGAGACCGCGATCGAGCGCGGCGACATCAGCCTCGATCAACTGATGGATGAGAACTACCGCGTCATTCCCGGCACCGACCCCAAGCAATACTTGACCTCCTATGTCGAATTCACCGACCGCATCCTGCCGCCGATCCAGGATCCGCTGCAGAAGGCCGATCCCCGCATCGTATTCTGCGTGGCGTGGGCCAAGGGCGGCTATCTTCCCACCCATAATCCGAACTATCGCCTGCCGCAGCGAGCCGACCCGGTCTGGAACAACGCCAATTGCCGGAACCGGCGGCTGTTCAAGGATCGGGCGGTGAAGAAGGTGGCGGCGAACACCAAGCCGTTTCTGTTGCAGACCTACCGGCGCGACATGGGTGGCGGCAATTTCGTGCTGATGAAGGACGTCTCGTCGCCGATCTACGTTCGCGGCCGCCACTGGGGCGCGTTCCGCATGGGCTTTCGGCAGACCTGACGTCCGCACCTCGATCCTCTTGCACGGACGCGAACGAAAGCTTCTCGCTGGAGCATGATCCGGAAAAGCCTGCCCCGCACTTGATGCGGGGTGGAACCGGTTTTCCCTCGCGACAAACGCGACAGCGTTTGCGCGGAGATCATGCTCAAACATAGAGACGGGACCTGATCCGGGGTGTAATAGGTAGCGTGGACGACGGCGGATTGCATATCCCATGAAGCACCTGTTCGATGCCGGAAAACTTTTGCTTCTCGACCTGGCGTCGACGTTCCTTTTTCTTGTCGTTTATCTGCTGACGCATAACATCGCTCTCTCGGTCGTGCTCGGCATGGCGCTGGGCGCCGCCCAGATCGGCTGGCAGTTAATGCGCAAGCAGCCGATCGATACCATGCAATGGATGAGCCTGTTTCTGGTGCTAGGCACAGGCACCGCGACGCTACTCACCGACGACCCGCGCTTTGTGATGATCAAGCCGACCGTCATCTACGGCATCGTCGGCATCGTGATGCTGAAGCCAGGGTGGATGAACCGCTATCTGCCACCCGTCGCCATCGAGATAGTGCCGGATATAGCGGTTATCTTCGGTTACGTCTGGGCGGGCCTGATGTTCTTTTCCGCAGGCCTCAACCTGATCGTGGCGATGAACTTCGACGTGGTGACCTGGTCGGCGTTCATGTCGGTCTACGGCATCGTCAGCAAGATTGCGCTGTTTTTGATCGGTTTTGCCACCATGCGCACGATCGGCCGACGCCGCCGCCGCGCCCAGATGGTGGTGGCGCCCTCCTGACACTTTCGATTTTCAAACAGCTGATACCGAAGTTTTGGAGGCCGCCGTTCCGGAATGGTCCGAAGGACCAGACCCGGAACCTCGAGATTCCGGGCTCGATGCTCCGCATCGCCCCGGAATGACGATGGGCGTCGTTCGTATCCAGACACACATCCACCATCCCGCGGCGCTCTCGCGCCCGAGTCATGCAAGACCTTTTCCCTCGAAAACAGAGCAACTGTGCTGGAAGTAGACCGGTGAACGTCCGGCCTCAAGGCTGGCGCTGGCGCGCCCCCGCGTGCGCGGCTGACGGCCTTGACCCCGTCCGCTCGCCGGTCTGTTGGCTTTG
>Ga0137407_10000444_pt1 | contig 28501 bp, 28 predicted proteins | sample CZOMad2_2_16fung_FD_108410 | JGI IMG/M metagenome (GOLD analysis project Ga0137407, IMG submission 108410) | Vadose zone soil fungal communities from Angelo Coast Range Reserve, California, USA - CZOMad2_2_16fungal (Illumina Assembly) | ecosystem: Environmental > Terrestrial > Soil > Vadose... | reverse complement strand
CGAATGAAGTGCGTTCCGTAGGAACGCCTGGTAATTTACCAAACGTCCCTACGGGACGTCAGATGTCATCTTATTTTTTTCTACCGACCAGATGTCCCTCCGGGACATTTAAATGATAACTGGGTTTCTTATGCAAACATTCTACCTAATCCTATATTGAATATTGAATATTTTCCCGGGGATCGAAGTCTTATAATAATAATCAACACTTAACATTCAACATAGGATTAGGTAGAACGTTCACAAATCCCGTCCGCCAGTTGGCGGACGACTGGTCGGTAGAACAATGTTACAAACGATCTTACGTTCCGTAAGAACGTCTGGTGCGCACCAAACGTTCCTACGGAACGTCGGATCTCACATCAAATATTTTCTACTCACGAGATGTCCCTCCGGGACATTTAAATGATGACTGGTTTCTTATGCGAATATTCTACCTAATCCTACACTCAACATTCAGTCTCAAGTATAAAAGCCCTTAATTTAGTATCTTTGCGGCCATCTTTAAACTTAAAAAATTTCCCTTTAGGGGCGGGGTTATGCAAAAAATTTATCTTGATAATGCGGCAACTACTTCACTGGACGCGCAGGTATTGGAAGCAATGATGCCTTATCTCACTGAAAAGTTTGGAAATCCTTCTTCTATTTATTCTTACGGAAGAGAAAGCCGGTTAGGGATTGAAAATGCAAGAAAAACAGTAGCAAAAATTTTACAAGCTCATCCCGCAGAAATTTTTTTTACGAGTGGAGGAACCGAAAGCAGCAATACGGCAATTGTGTCTTCTGTAAGGGATCTGGGTTGTTTGCAAATTATTACGTCTCCACTGGAACATCATGCCACATTGCATACGGTGGAAAATTTACAAAAAAGAGGAGAGGCAAAACTCAGCTATGTGAAACTGCTGCCCAATGGCCATATTGACCTGGAAGATCTGGAAAGATTGCTTTCAGCCGCGGAAAACAAATGCCTGGTAACCCTGATGCATGCAAATAATGAGATCGGTAATATGACCGATATACATGCTGTAGGTAGATTGTGTAAATTATATGGAGCTATTTTCCATTCCGATACTGTTCAAACGATTGGTCATTTTCCTTTCGATCTGCGCAATACACCTGTTCATTTTATTACCGGTGCAAGTCATAAATTTCATGGTCCTAAAGGCGTTGGATTATTATATATCAACGAAAATGTAAAAATTCATCCTTATATACACGGGGGATCGCAGGAAAGAAATATGCGGGCAGGTACAGAAAATGTATATGGAGTTGTTGGTTTTGCCCGCGCATTGGAGCTTGCTACCGAGCATTATGAAAAAGACAGAGAGTATATCAAAGGTCTTAAATTATACATGTATGAACAGTTAAGAAATCATATCAAAGCTGTTTCTTTTAATGGAGATCCACTCGGCAATAGTTTATATACGATATTGAGTGTAAGTTTTCCAAAAACAGAAAAGAGTGAAATGATTCTTTTCAATCTTGATATCAATCATATCTGTGCCTCCGGTGGCAGTGCCTGTACAAGCGGCGTTGAACAAGGTTCTCATGTTATACGTGCAATCAATAATAATCCAAACCAGGTAACGGTCCGCTTTTCCTTCAGTAAAAAAAATACCAGGGAAGAAATTGATACTGTTGTCAATAAACTACAGGAATTCATTTGAAAATATTTTTAGTTTTTGCAACCATCGCAACGGTAATATTTGCTGAAGAAAATAAAAATATTTTTCTTCATTTATTTAATGCTTTACTTTATTGATGAAATATATTATCGGGGTTGATATCGGCACATCGGGCACCAAGGCAATCGCTTTTAACACCGACGGCGGAATACTCTATAGCGCTTATGTATCTTATACTGCAATAACTCCGCATCCCGGAGAAAACGAAATTGATCCCGGCGTACTTTTGGAAGCGGCAATAAAAACAATCAGTCGGGTAATTAAAAATACTGAAGCAAAAACAGAACTATTTGGAATTGCTTTCAGTTGCGCCATGCATAGCCTGGTGGCTATAGATAAGAATGGCATGCCTTTAACCAACGTGATCACCTGGGCCGATCTTCGTAGTAAGGAATATGCTGCAAAAGCACGGAGTACAGCAATCGGCAAGGAAATTTATGAACATACAGGCACTCCCATTCATCCAATGTCGCCATTATTCAAGCTGATGTGGATGAAGGATAATCAACCGGATATTTTTTCAAAGGCGTATAAATTTATTTCTATCAAGGAATATATTTGGTTTCATCTTTTTGGAAAATTCCAGGTCGATTATTCTATTGCTTCCGGCACTGGTTTATTTGATATACTTACATTCCAGTGGTATAAAGCGGCATTGCATATGGCGGGTATTACAGAAGCTCATTTATCGGAACCTGTTTCTCCTTTACATATCGAAAAAGAGATTGTCAAAAAATATAAAAGCAGGATGCGTTTGACTACTGCAACCCCATTTATTATTGGTGGCAGTGATGGTTGCCTGGCAAATCTCGGCAGTGGAGCACTATTCCCCGGCGAAATCGCTCTCACAATAGGAACCAGCGGTGCTGTACGTATGACATCTCCCAAACCGAAATATGATCCACTGGGAAGAATTTTTAATTATATACTTACAGACCAATTATATGTTTCCGGCGGGCCGGTTAATAACGGTGGAAATGCGGTGAAATGGTATGTAGAAAATTTTATGCGAAAATCCGCCGCTGGTAAAAAAGATTTTTCAACATTCGTGCAGGAGGCAGCTGATATACCGGCTGGTTCAGACGGTCTGATTTTTTTGCCTTACCTGCTTGGAGAAAGGGCTCCTGTTTGGGATGCCAATGCAAGAGGCGTTTTTTTTGGCATTCTTTCTAATCATACATCCAGGCATTTTTTGCGGGCAGTTATGGAAGGAATAAGTTTATCATTATACCAAATTGGTTTGTCAGTAGAACAAACTATCGGGCCGATAGAAAAAATTTACGCGAGTGGGGGCTTTATTAACTCGACTCTATGGTTACAAATGATAGCTGATATTTTTAATAAGAATGTATATGTGATGAATGTTGCTGATGCATCTGCTATTGGCGCAGCGATGCTGGGATTATATGCTTTGGGAATCATCAATGATCTGGGCGAAATAAAAAAGATGATCCATACTCAGCATACATATACTCCGTGTAATGACAACCATTCCATCTATATGAAAAATTTTTTCGTGTTTGAAAAGCTTTATGGCAAGTTGAAAGATGAATTTGAATCGCTGATTTAAGGATTTTATGGATTTCGCGGATTGGTTCGTGACGATTTGAATTAATATAATCCGCGAAATCCATAAAAATCCATTAATCCGCGATATAAAAAAATCCAGTCATTTAGCTGCTGGACTTTTCTATTGAGCTTAGTAGATTATTTTTTCGAAAGGGACAAGAAATGGATCTTGGACCAAAAACGGGCTCTGTTTACAAAAGCAAATTTAAGATAAATATGAATGTAGGAATATCCTGAAAAGATTTGTTTCTGCTTTCAAAAGAAAAGTTACCCTGAGAATTAATTTCTTAACATTTCATTGGGTAAAATGCCGAATTCTTTGCGAAAGGCCTTGGCAAAATTGCTCAGGTTTGAAAAACCAATATCATGGCCCACTTCTTTTACCGAATATTTACCGGACTGTAGCATTTCCTTTGCTTTTTCCAACCTGTTGCGATTATAGAATTCATATAATTTCATTCCATATACAGTTTTGAATTTTGTTTTGAGCTTTGTTGAGCTCATCATGGCTGTTTTTGACAATACCTCTATGGAAGGAAATTTATCCAGGTTATTGTTGCTTAATATAGATTCAACTTCCTTGAGTGCTTTGATATCTTTTTCTTTCTCCTTTATTTTTCTACCTGTTTCATTGATGCCATAGCGTTTATCCAGGAAAGTGTTCAGGAACTTTTCCGTGAGCATCAGTATCCGGTTTTGCAGTACCAGGTTACTTATAGGCGATTGTATATCGGCTGAAAAAATATCATCCAGTAATTGGCGGTATTCGAAAGTGATGGGAACTTTATTTACATTTTGCAGGCGCTGGCCTGTATATAGCATGATATCAAGCAGTATATCTTTTTTAAGGCATTTGCGAAGAAATTCGGGGCTAAACAAAACTCCCACGATTTTTAAAACTGAATTTTTTGAATAGGTAAGCTCTAAATCATAATTGGTTGACGACAAAAAAATATTATTTCTTCGCGGGCTCTTGTCGGTGATGCTGTTGACCTGTTCGCTTACTTTGAAAAAATCGCTCACATCGACCTGGTTGAAAGCAAGGCTAAGACCATAATCAAAACTCTTTTTCCTGAAAAGTATAAGATCATCTTTCAGTGAAAAATTTAAGATTACATAAGAAATGTCCTGGTTATTGCAGAAGCATAAATATAACCTTCACCTAAATGGGGAGGTATCTGTAATTTCTTTTTCACTACACGCAGGTTCAAAAACCCGGCGAATCCCTTAAGCCAATTGCGATAATCTTTTAAAGGATAAGTATAGCGAATCATCAGGCAATGTGTTAAAAGATATAGATAATGCCTAGTTAAGATCTCTTAAGTAAGTTAAGAAAATTATAGGAGATATGAAGATTGGATGAGGATCCGATTTAGGATGAGGACAAGCTTAATACCAGAATTCTGATATCGAGGCTCAATCTTAACTTCTTCATTCCGTTCACATCCTTAAAGCATGAAACGGCTGGATTGCAGCCGTTTGTCATGTTGTGTTGTTGTTGGGTACGAATGAAAAATATATGAATATGCTTAGTGTGTTTGAAATATCATCAATTGATTTACCAGTGTTTCTCCATGCGAAGATAAACGTGCAAGATAAGTTCCTGTAGCCAGCGCCTTCATATTATTGGAAGGCTGCAAACTTTGTTTACCATTTAAAGTTTCCCAATTAGTTTCACCAATTTTCTTACCTGAGAGGTCAAAAAATTCCAACGTGGCATTCCTGATCGGTTTATCGGTTTCAATAAACAGATTGGTATTATTAACAATCGTGGGATATATTTTAATTCCTTCTATCTGCTTATTAGAAATATGAATTACGTCTGAATATTTGCTGAATCCATCACGGGCAACAACCTGCAACCTGTAATAAGAAGTTCCCGGTACAGATGATGCGTCAGTAAAGTCGTATTCCAATTCATAAACATTGGTAGTAGTTGTCATTTTTGAATCTATCTGTCCGATATCCTGAAAATGCATACCATCATCACTTCTCTGAACATTAAAATAATCAACTTTTGTTTCCATCATCGTTTTCCACACAAGATGTGTTGCGCGGGTTGATATGGACTGTCCTTCGAATTCTGATATTGTTAATAATTGGGCATAACCTGTTGTTACCAGGACGAAGGAGAATAATACGAGTATAAGAGTTTTCATAAGTACGTTTTTTAACACTGCATGAAATATTCAATCGATATGCCAATTGGTAAGATATTGATATGCAATATATTATGGACTTGCCAGCAATTGATTTTTTCCTGTCCTGGGAAAATTTTGCTGAAATATGGAAAACCAGGCAATCCTTCAATTTGCTTTTTGAATAGGAAGAGCTTTATTTTGCGTAACACCTTAATAACTACTGCCACATGAACAATATACCAGTTGTAAGGAACCGGATCAGTTCTATCGATTTATTAAGGGGTATTGTAATGGTCATCATGGCATTGGATCATGTGCGTGATTTTTTTCATAATGATGCGTATATACATGATCCCCTGAATCCTCAAACTACTACACCCATACTTTTCTTTACACGTTGGATCACTCATTTTTGTGCTCCTGTATTTTTATTCCTCGCCGGCATGTCATCTTACCTGATGGGTTTAAAAATGACCAAATCACAGTTAAGCATTTTTTTAATCAAGCGCGGATGCTGGCTGATTTTTATTGAAATAGCAATTATAACACTGGCCATAACATTTAATCCACTTTATAATGTTATTATCCTCCAGGTAATCTGGGCCATTGGGATCAGTATGATTATTTTGGGTTTACTTGTTCGTCTACCCCTGACTGTTATTCTAATCATTGGTTGCATGATCGTATTTGGTCATAACCTGCTCGATTATCCGGAAGCTGTACATAATCACAAAGTGGGATTTTTGTGGGACCTGGTTCATAATTCAAATTTTGCTGTTTACAGTTACTTAAGGAATCACGCAATTGTAATTGTATATCCATTTTTGCCATGGGTCGGAATTATGTCCCTGGGTTATTGCATGGGGAAGTTATTCGAACCATCAGTAAATGCCTTGTGGAGAAGAAAAGTTTTGATATACACGGGATCCGGACTGGTTGTATTGTTTATCCTGGTAAGATGGATCAATGAATATGGCAACCCGGTTCCTTGGAGCGAGCAGCGGAACGGCCTTTATACATTTTTATCTTTTCTCAATGTAAATAAATATCCACCTTCACTGATGTACATTGCGATAACTATTGGACCTGCACTTATTTTTCTTGGACTTACAGAAAACCTGAAGAATAAAATATCTTCAATATTCATTGTTTATGGAAGAGTGCCTTTTTTCTACTATGTAATTCATTTTTATCTTATCCATACACTCTCATTTATCGCAATGCTTCTTTCCGGCATTTCTGCAAAGGATGCATGGGTTCCGAATTTTCCATTTCGTCCAAAGGAATTTGGTTTTGATTTATGGGGCGTATACCTGGTCTGGATATTGGTAGTATTGATCATGTATCCTTTATGCAAAAAGTATAACGGGTACAAGAATACGCATCATAATTGGTGGCTAAGTTATTTGTGATGATCCCGTCTGTTTTATTTTACTAATTTTAGATAAATTGTTAGGTGAAGCATCATTTACGCAAAGAAAAGAGTTGCCTCAACTGCGGTTCAGAAATTACCGGCAGGTATTGTGCTCATTGCGGCCAGGAAAATATTGAACCAAAGGAAACCGTTGGCTACCTGCTGAGCCATTTTTTTTCTGATATTACTCATTATGATTCCAAATTTTTAACGACGATCAGGGATTTGTTGTTGAAGCCGGGTTTCCTGACAAAAGAATACCTGGCCGGAAAGCGCATAGCTTATCTCAATCCGATCCGGATGTATGTTTTTATTTCTGCCATCTTTTTTTTATTGCTGTTCCTGTTAAAAAATGATGAAGAATACATTAATGAGAATGATTTAAATGCACACGCAGTGAACCTGATCAGGCAGCATCTGGCTGATAGTTTAAGAAAAAGTATTCATTGGCCTGCTAAGGTTAATGCTTATGATAGCGGAAGGATCCATGCTTTCCAGGATATTTCTTCTTCATTGGATACAGTAGCCTTACCTGTATCCCATAATGAAACGATAGCATTTCATATTGGAAATGCAGGGGCTAAATTCGAATTGCAGGAAGACCGGTACAACACACTTAAAGAATATGATTCGGTTCAAAACAGCCTGGCTAAAGATCAAAAAGACAAAGGATTTCTTCGGTGGATAATCCGAAGTAATGTGCGCCTGAAAGAAAAATATGGTAGCAGAAGACAGGTCGTGGTTTCAGAAAATTTTCAGCATAGCATTCCAAAATTGATGTTTGCATTACTTCCGGTTTTTGCCCTGTTCATTTATTGGTTGCACAGCCGGAAAAAATATTATTATGCTCAACATATTATTTTCTCCATACATTTTCATTCTTTTCTTTTTTTTGCGCTACTTATCCGGACAATACTCACATGGTGAACCAAGGAGATTTGTATCAAACAATCTTATCATTGACGATATGGATCGTATCTTTTATTTATCTTGTATTATCTCTTAAAAATGTTTATCAGCAATCTGCAGGATGGTCGCTTCTCAAAGCTTTTACAATACTTATACTTTATCTTGTTGCGCTTAGCATCGGTGTTGTACTGGTGGCAATTATATCTTTTTTTGCAGCGTAGGATTAAGGTATAGGGTATATGGTATAGGGCATATGGCATAATATATCAATGTAGAGAGGTCATACCTTACGCCTTACGCCCTATACCTTGTCGTTATAAAAGAAAAAATATTTTACTTCATTTCATTTTCATTGCGGCGAATACAGGAGCATTGTCTGCATAATGTAACTGGTAATCTGTTTTTTTGTCTGCAGTCAGGTGGATAACATCATGGGTATGACCGGTAAGTTTTTTTCCGTTCCTTAAGTACAAAGTGAAATCGTACCACATCAATAGATAATTGCCGGTTTGAACCTGCCTGCTCTCATTTATCTTGATGGGAAGATAAATGGGTTTGTTGAATCTGATTGAATCTACTCCGTTCATAGATGTCTTCCAGTATTTAAGAATACCGGCCTTTCCGATTACACTATCCCCGTTGGCCAAATCCAAATGACTGTCATCTGTATAAACTGAAATAAATGCATCAAAATCTCCCTTAGAAAAATCACTTAATGCTTTATCGCCAATCGCATTGTAAGAAGAATCAGCAAATTCAATGGGTGTTGTTGCTGCGATTTTGGCCGAATCAGCTGAACTGCTCGCAGTTGTTTTATTAGCGGTATTGTTCTGGCAGGCATACAGGGAAATGCAAGCTGTTACACAAATGATTATTTTTTTCATCCTGGTTGTTTTAGATTCTAAATAAATGATTCTTTTTCGTCGGAACGGAGCAGGATTTACGGAGTTGTGATAGGTAAAAGGTAGCTATTTTGGTTGAATGTGCAAGTATGCTGAAGCTTTCGTTTTTTGAAAGTAATTATAATTTCCGCGGAATATTTTTTTATTTCAGCAGTCCTTTTATTTCATTCAGTTTAAGCAAAGCCTCAACGGGTGTAAGACGATTTATATCAATATTTTCAACCAGCGTTCTAATTTCCTCAAAAGTCTGCGAATGCGCATCAAAGATAGAAAGCTGCAATTCCGGGGCGGAAAGTTTTTTTATTTGTTGCTGTAATTTCCCGGCATTAGCAGTTCCGGCGTTTTCCTGCCCCTCCCGGCTTTCTTCCAATTGTTTCAATATATCATTGGCTCGTTCAATAAGCGCAGGTGGCATGCCAGCCATTTTTGCAACGTGAATACCAAAACTATGCGTACTGCCACCAGGAGCAAGCTTACGCAGGAAAATAATTTTATTACCTATTTCTTTATTGGTGATATGATAATTTTTTATCCTTGGCAATTTATTCTCCAATTCATTCAATTCATGATAATGCGTTGCGAAAAGGGTTTTTGGTGCAAAGGAATTATTGTGTAAATATTCTGCGATGCTCCATGCAATTGAAATTCCATCGTAAGTGGAAGTGCCGCGACCGATTTCATCCAGCAATATCAGGCTTCTTGCAGTTATATTATTAATGATACTTGCGGTTTCATTCATTTCTACCATAAATGTCGATTCGCCTGCACTTAGATTATCCGAAGCGCCGACCCTTGTAAAAATTTTATCTGTCAAAGGGATTTTTGCTATGTTGGCGGGAACAAAACTTCCTGCATGTGCCATCAATGTAATCAAAGCCGTTTGACGCAGCAAAGCACTTTTACCACTCATATTTGGCCCCGTGAGAATAATAATTTGCTGGGAGGATGGATCAAGAAAAATATCATTTGCAATATAAGCATCACCGACCGGTAAATTTCTTTCAATAACAGGATGCCGGCTTTCTGAGAGTTCGAGTTCGGTCCCTTCATGTAATTGCGGTTTCTTATAATTATAATGCAGTGCATTGTTTGCAAAACATATCAGGCAATCCAGTACTGCAAGTACATTTCCATTTACCTGGATCGGGGCGATATAATCCTGCAATTCCATTATCAATTTTTCATACAATTCCAGTTCTATAGCGAGTATTTTTTCTTCTGCCCCGGTTATTTTTTCTTCGTATTCTTTAAGTTCGGGAGTTATATAGCGCTCGGCATTGGCAAGTGTTTGTTTACGCATCCATGTTGCGGGAACTTTATTTTTGTGTACGTTAGTTACTTCCAGGTAATATCCAAATACATTATTAAAACTTATTTTCAGGGAAGATATACCGGTTGTTTCGGATTCTTTTTGTTGCAACTGAATTAAATATTGCTTGCCACCCATCGCAATTTCACGTAGTTTATCAAGTTCATTGTTAATCCCCATTTTTATCATATCACCCTTTGCAGCGAGAGCCGGCGGATTATCAGCAATTTCCCTGTTGATTTTTTCTACAATGTATTGGCATGGATTCAATGAATCAGCCAATCGTTTAAGATATTCATTAGTAGTTGATGCACATATTAATTTGATTTCATGAATATGATGCAATCCCCGGGCAATCTGCATCACTTCCCGCGGATTGATTTTCTTGAGTGGTATCTTGCTCACTAATCTTTCAATATCTCCGCATTGCTTAATATGTTGTGTAATTTTATTCCTGGTATCAACCTCTTTGATAAAGAATTCAACAAGTTCCAGTCGTTCATTGATCCGCCTGATATCCTTTAAAGGCATTACTATCCAGCGTTTCAATAATCTTGCACCCATCGGCGAAACCGTATTGTCCATTACTTTCAGCAGGGTTTGCATGCTGTCGCCACCGCCAAGCAGTTCAAGATTTCTTATAGTGAATTTATCCATCCATAAATAATCGTCCCTGTCTATTCTCTGAATTGAAGTGATATGTTGCAGGTTGGGATGTTCCGTTTCTTTCAGGTAATGCAGGATGGCTCCGGCCGCCACAATGCCTTCATGCAATCCGTCAACTCCAAATCCTTTGAGTGAATGTGTCTGAAAATGTTTTAATAGATTTTCTGCAGCAAATGCTTCATCAAAAATCCAGCTTTCCAATGTGTAGGTATAAAACCTGGTTCCGAAAGTTTCTTTAAAATGTTTTTGATAATTGCGCTGAAAGATAATTTCAGCGGGTTTCAATGTTTGCAATAACTTGTCTACATATTCCTGGTTTCCTTCCGTTGCAAAAAATTCTCCGGTTGAAATATCAAGAAATGCAATGCCTAGCTTCTCTTCATTGAAATGTATTGCGGCCAAAAAATTATTGCTGGCATGTTCAAGTAATTTATCGTTGGTTGCAATGCCCGGTGTAACCATTTCCGTTACTCCCCGCTTTACAATTCCTTTCACAGATTTCGGATCCTCCAGCTGATCGCAAATAGCCACGCGGTAGCCTGCTTTTACGAGTTTATGCAGATAAGTATCCAGGGCATGATAGGGAAATCCTGCCAGGTCGCTTGAAGCGGCAGCGCTATTATTTCTTTTTGTGAGTGTAATGCCCAATACTCTTGAAGCGGTAATGGCATCCTCCCCGAAAGTTTCATAAAAATCACCCACGCGAAACAATAATATGGCATCAGGATATTTTTGTTTGATTGCCCTATGCTGCTGCATGAGTGGAGTATCCGGTGTATTCTTGGTCATTTCTTTTTTTTATCATGCCATCAAAGCAAATTACCTGCAACAAAAGCATGGGTAACAAAAATAAGGAAGTGAGCGGCATAAAAAAGGTGATTTCACTTTTTGTGAAAAAATGCCGGCATTAGATCGGGTAAGGTAAATTTGTACTCAACCTTAACATCATCCTTGCCTTATCGGCCACCAGTCATATCTTTGCTCCATGCGGAAACTGAGCATGGACGAACTAAACCGTAAAACGGTTGACGAGTTCAAAGGATCAGCGAAAATCCCGGTTGTAATTGTATTGGATAATATACGCAGCATGCATAATGTAGGCAGTGTATTTCGCACTGCTGACGCTTTTTTATTACAGGCAATTTATCTTTGCGGCTATACGCCACAACCTCCTCACCGGGATATTCATAAAACTGCATTGGGTGCAACAGAAACTGTGGATTGGAAATATTTTAATACTGCTGTGCAGGCTATTGAATCGTTGAAAGAATCAGGATATTCAATAGCTGCAGTAGAGCAGGTGGAAAAAAGTATTCCGCTGAACGATTTCTCTTCCGATCAATTTGATAAACTGGCTGTCGTTTTTGGAAATGAAGTAAGTGGAGTGGGGGAGGATGTGTTGAAAATATGCGACGCATATATTGAGATACCTCAAGTTGGAATGAAGCACTCGTTGAATATATCAGTGGCAGCAGGGATTGTGCTGTGGGAGATTGTCAGAACCAGGATGAATGGGATTTGATGGATTTTTAGGAAATAATAAATTTGAAATGAGTACTGTAAGAAATTATTTGAGCCTGATTAAATTTTCGCATACGATTTTTGCGATGCCTTTTGCGATGATCGGATTTTGTTTGGGAATGAATACCCTTAGCTTTTCTACTGTGCCCGGTTGGCATATAATTATTTTCCCTCCTCAATCGCTTCATGACTATATCCCGGTAACAACCGGAGATATTTTTTTTAGATTATTTTTGGTTATTCTTTGTATGATCTTTGCCCGCAGCGCGGCGATGGCTTTCAACCGATATCTTGACAGAAATTTTGATATTAAAAACCCGCGCACTGCAATCCGGGAAATTCCTGCGGGAATTATTTCGGCCAATAGCGCACTCCGGTTTACTATTATATCTTGTGTTTTATTTGTTACAACTTGTTTCTTTATTAACAGGATCTGCTTCTTTTTATCACCTGTTGCATTATTCGTGATCTTATTTTACAGCTATACCAAACGATTTACCCCCCTTTGCCATTTGGTTCTTGGTTTAGGATTGTCGCTCGCTCCTATCGGCGCTTTTCTTGCAGTTACGGGACATTTTTCATTGCTTCCTGTTTTGTTTTCTTTTGCTGTAATATTTTGGGTTAGTGGTTTTGATATCATTTATGCTTTGCAGGATGAGGAGTTTGATAAATCACAACAATTATATTCAATGCCATCATGGTTAGGGAAATCAAAAGCATTGCACGTTTCTGAATTGCTGCACCTGTTAAGTTCAGCCTGTGTAGTATCGGCAGGCTTGTATGGCGGTTTCGGTTGGTGGTACTGGATAGGCGTTGCCGTTTTCATGGGTATGTTGATTTACCAGCATTCAATCGTAAAACCCAACGACCTGAGCAAAGTAAATATTGCATTCATGACGGCAAATGGCATTGCAAGTGTTGTATTCGCCGTATTTGTTATTGCAGATATTTTTTTGACACATCATTGATATTTTTTTATCTATCTCAATATTGAAAGTTTCACCCTTCACCCTCTCGTATCTAAATTCCTATCTTTGCTTCATGCCCCGCATCCTCGCTATTGATTATGGTCTCAAACGAACAGGCATTGCCGTGAGTGATCCTTTAAAGATCATCGCGAATGCATTAACTACCATTGATTCTTCAACGCTTATTTCTTTTTTGGAAGAATATTTCAAAAAAGAAACAGTAGAACTTATCCTCGTAGGAGAACCCAAAAACCTCGATAATTCTGATACGCATGCCACATTACCGGTTAAGAAGATAATCGGGCAATTACAAAAAAAATTCCCTGCTATTCCAATTAAAACGGTCGATGAACGCTATACTTCCAAAATGGCTTCACAGGCCATGATTGATATGGGCATGAAAAAAAAGCAAAGACGGGATAAAGGAATGGTGGATAGAATTGCGGCCACAATTATGCTGCAGGAATATATGCGCGGAGAGGATTGAAGGTACAAGATGTAAGGCAGCGAAAATTGACAAAATTCTTTAATTTTGCGCCAATTCAGACCATTATGATTTTACCGATCGTGGCTTATGGATCGCCTATTTTAAGAACTGTATGCAAAGATATTACGCCCGGATATCCTGATCTCGCTAAACTCATTGAGGATATGTGGGAAACTATGTATTCGAGTAGTGGCGTGGGACTTGCTGCGCCACAGGTTAACCGCGATATTCGTTTATTTGTTATAGATAGTAGCCAGATATTTGCTAACCAGGATGAAGAAGATAAAGGGAAATACCCGGATGCTCCTGGTATTAAACAGGTATTTATCAATGCTCATGTTAAAAAATTAAACGGTGAGCCATGGGCATATAATGAAGGATGCCTGAGTATTCCTAAAATAAGGGAAGATGTTATTCGTGATGAAGAAGTTACTCTTGAATATGTTGACGAAAATTTTCAACCACATACAAATACTTTCAATGGTATCACCGCCAGGATCATACTTCATGAATATGATCACATCGAAGGGAAATTGTTTATCGATTATCTCAAACCCCTGAAAAGAAAATTACTAAAAAGCAAACTCGATGATATTTCTAAAGGAAAAGTGAGTGTGGAATATAGAATGAGTTTTCCGAAATAAACGGAACTTCAGATTAGAATGATTTAAATGATTACTATGTGGGTATAATTTTTTCGCGCAGAGCTAACAGAGAAAAGGAGGGAACTTTCTCTTTTTCTCTGTTAGCTCTGCGCGAAAATATCACATAGTAAATCATTTAAATCAGATCTAATCTGAAGTTCCAATTCTTATATACCCTCTCCATTTCTCAATCAACTTCTTCATGTCATCAGGCAGTTCACTTTCAAACAACATTTCCTTTTGAGTAGTGGGGTGAATAAAGCCGATTGTTTTTGCATGCAATGCCTGTCGGGTACATATTGCAAAACAATTTTCCACAAATTGTTTGTATTTACTGAATACGGTGCCTTTTACAATTTTATCACCACCATAAGTGTCATCATTAAACAGCGGATGTCCGATATATTTCATGTGAACACGGATCTGGTGCGTACGCCCGGTTTCCAATATACATTGAACAAGCGTTACATAACCAAATCGCTCCAACACTTTATAATGTGTTATGGCTTCCTTGCCATACTCGCCATCAGGATAGGCCTCAAATAATTTGCGAAAACGTTTGTGCCGGCCGATATGTGTTTTAATTGTTCCCGTTTCATTGGCAATATCTCCCCAGGCAAGAGCCATATATTGTCGTTTTACCGTGTGGTCAAAAAATTGTTTGGCAAGACTGGCTACTGCTTTTTCTGTTTTTGCCAATACCATCAATCCACTTGTGTTTTTGTCTATCCGGTGCACCAGCCCGAAACGTGGAAGCGTTTCTTCGCTGATAATTTCATTTTTTTGCTGCAGGTAATAAGCCACACCATTTATCAATGTCCCTGTATAATTGCCCGAAGCTGGATGCACGACGAGTCCAGCAGGTTTGTTGATAATAAGTACATCATCATCCTCATAAACAATATTCAAAGGAATTTTCTCAGGAATGATTTCTTCTCCGTGAACCTGCTTTTCTGAATAAATAATGATATTATCTGATGGACGTATTTTATAATTGGGTTGAACTATTTTGTTATTGACGAGGATTCTTCCGGCTTCAATAGCTTGTTGTATTTTGTTGCGCGACGCATTTTCCATGCGCGCGACAAGAAATTTATCGAGGCGAAATGGTTCCTGTCCTCTATCCACGTTGATATTCATCCGCTCATACAACTCATCCGACGATTCGCCTGGGTCTTCAATATCATTCCTTTGACTTAACTCTTTGGCCATGAGACAGGTTTTTACAAAAATAAGCAGAATAGGGTTCAAGGCACAAGGTACAAGGTACAAGTACAAAACCTGGAATAGCAAATTGTTGATTTGTTCCATGCACCATGCACCTTGTACCTTGTGCCTTGCACCTTGTATCTTATTTCCTAAATTTGCTTATGCAAAAACAACAGGTCATATTTGAAGATTTAGGCAGGATGGATTACCGTCGGGCATGGGATTACCAGGAAATGTTATTGCAAAAAAATCTTCATATAAAATCCGGGGTTGGAAAACGCAGTTTCGACAATATTCAGGATCGTTTAGAAACAGATCAGCCATCCGACTATCGTTCAGGGCAAACCGAAAACCATCTTCTTTTCGTAGAACATGATCCCGTCTATACACTGGGCAAAAGCGGGCATATGGAAAATATTCTCATCAGCGAGAAAGAAATGCATGCTAAGGGAATACAATTCTTTAAAACAAACAGGGGAGGGGATATTACTTTTCACGGACATGAACAGATAGTCGGTTATCCCATCCTTGATCTTGAAAAATTTTATACTGATATTGGTAAATACATGCGAAACCTGGAAGAAGTAATTATTCTGACGCTTGATGATTTCAATATCAAAGGATATCGTTCGCAAGGAGAAACAGGTGTATGGGTAGAGCCCGGTATTAAAGGAAGGGAACGCAAGATAGCTGCGCTGGGCGTGCGTTGCAGCCGATGGGTCACGATGCACGGATTTGCATTGAATGTAAATACTGATCTTGCTTATTTTAATGATATCATTGCCTGTGGCATTCAACATAAACAGGTTACCTCTATTCAAAAAGAACTCGGCAGTAAAATTCCGGTTGAAATTGTTAAGGAAAAACTGAAACAAAATTTCAGAAAAGTATTTGATGTGGAACTTGTAGAGAGTGAGAAGCTGGTTGTAAAAGGCTAGAGGTAAGTGGCGAGTGGGAATACTACTAGCCACTCGCCTCTTACCACTCGCCCTTTAAAATTCTTTCGGTATAAAAAGTTTGTTTTTTTCTTTAAGTTTTCCATCTTCATATAATTCAAAACGGAACCAGCCTGCATGCAGGAAATTAACCTTATCCACTATCAGGAAAAAATCCTTGATGTCCCTGACTTCCAAAAGCGGTGTATTATCCTGTTCAAAAAACTTAACACTGTATTTTTTCCGCGCGGCATCAGCAAGTGATATGTTTACGTTTCCATCTTTTCCAGTAAATACATAGGTTGATATCTTGTATACTTCTTTAATTTCTTTTGCAGGGGTTATATAAGATTTTATCAAAACAGTGTCAGCATGTACAAACAGGATCGTATCTTTTGTTTTTGATAATACTGAATCCCTGAATGCCCCGATCATTCTGCCTGAAAGGTGGCCAATAACAGAGTCTTTTAGTTTGATATAGACTGTTTTTTCAACCTTTATCGCGGCAGGTGTGCTGAGTTTAAGCGGGCTGGTAATCGATGGTTTTTGTTTATTGCTATTATCCTGTTGATAAAATATGCGTTGATTGTCTATCTTTTGTAAAGTAAGTTCTTCTTCTTCTGTCTGCACTTCCGGTTTTTGGGTGATGGCAACCATTTCTGTGATTGCCCGCCTGGGTTTCGTAAAAATATATTTGCTGTTTCCTAAAAGGATGAACAACCTGTAATACATAGTAGTGCCCTTTGCCTTATTATCAACGAAACCGTTTTCAGGAATTGTAGGATCAGGAACACTAAGCAGGGTGGTATAATTCTTTAAACTATCTGACGAGCGCTGTATACTGATCTGGTTAATAACCGGGTAATTGTTGCGCCAGCTGATAATAACCTTGCCATTTTCCTTCAATATCGCTGAAAATCCGGGAAGCGTATCCTGACCTGCGGCATCGGGCACGAAAAAAACAATCAATAAAAACGGTACAAGAATAAAACGCATGGCACTATAAAGTGTCTTTAAGACTTTTTAATCAAGCAAAGATAAGGGAAGGCTAAAATTTCCACTTATATTAAAAGTTCAGCGTTCCGGGTGATAATGACTGATTTCCCTGCAGCCCGCCACTATGGACAAGCAATAATTTACTTCCGGCCTGGAAATAGTTTTTTGATGCCAGATCTTCGACCGCGTAGAACATTTTTGCAGTATAAACAAAATCTGTTGGTATCCCGGACTGTATATACAGCCTGTTCATGAAATCAATCAATTCAGGTTTTCTTTTCGCATAACCACCAAAATGGTAACTGTATTGTATCCTGCAATAATTTATTTTTTGCGGATCGCCGAGATATTGCCGGAATCCGGGCAGTAAATCGGTGGTTCCTTTCAAAATGCTGATACCTATTATATACTGGCCATGATCTGAGGCGTTGACAAGTCCCATATACATAGTACCCGTGCCGACAGCGCATATTATATGAGAATATTTATTTTTTTGCACCAATTGAAGTATTTCCTCACTTCCTTTTATTCCCTCGATTCCATAACCCCCTTCAGGGATTATATATGCACCGGCAAATTTCTCCAGCCCGTTATGCTGAAAATCCATTTCGCGTATGTCACGGTATGCCTTACGGCTTATAAATTGTAATTTCATTCCGTATTGCCTGGCTTTTTGCAATGTATATGAAGGTCGTGGTGGCTCTTCTCCTCGTATGATGCCAATAGATTCAAAGCCTGCCTGATTTGCTGCATACGCAGTTGCAACAATATGATTTGAATACGCTCCGCCGAAAGTAACGATCGTCTTGTATTGCTTTTGTATCGCATCCAGGAAATAGTTCTTTAATTTGAACCATTTATTTCCCGAAATGACCGGGTGTATTTTATCCAGACGCAGCACGTCGGCCCCAATGTCTTTTTTTTCAAATCCGGGCAATTCAAGGATATCTGTTGGTATGGTTTTTTTATTTAAATAATCGGCCGGAATCATAAAACAATTTCTGGTAAGGCATTATTTTTTATTTTCGTGCACTTAATTAAAATTACGGTAAATGCAACCAACACTTTTAATATTGGCGGCTGGGATGGCGTCCAGGTATGGTAGTATGAAACAAATACAGGGATTTGGACCTGCTGGCGAAACGATTATGGATTATTCAATCTATGATGCCATCCGTAGCGGGTTTAAAAAACTGGTATTTATTATAAGGAAGGATTTTGCTGATGATTTCAAAAAAATTTTTGAGCCGAAATTAAAAGGAAGGATTGAGGTAGACTATGTGTACCAGGATTTACATGCTTTTGTGAATGGATACAAAGTGCCTGCTGAACGCACAAAGCCCTGGGGCACGGCTCATGCGGTATTATGTGCGAAAGATGCCGTCAAAGAGCCGTTCGCTGTAATCAACGCGGATGATTTTTACGGACATGACGCGTTTAAAAAAGCATCCTTTTTTTTAAATCATGAATGTAAGGATGATTTGTACAGTATTATCGGGTACGAACTGGCAAAAACATTGTCCGATAATGGATCTGTAAGCAGGGGAGTTTGTGAAGTTGACAAAGATAATAACCTGGTGTCTATCGCTGAGCGGGTTAAAATATATCGTGACGACAATAATAAAATAACTTATGAAGAGGGTGAGAAAAAATATGAAGTAGCTGACGATTCGAAGGTCTCCATGAACTTTTGGTGTTTTTCTCCATCAGTTTTTCCTTTTATTGCGAAAATATTTTCTGAATTTCTTGCGAAAAATGGCAATAATCCCAAAGCCGAATTCTTTATTCCGATTATCGGCGACCGTTTTATCAGTGAAGGAAGAGGAAAAATTAAAGTTATTCCAACCGCTTCGAAATGGTTTGGCGTTACTTATAAGGAAGATGCTCCTGAAGTACAGGAGAGCTTAAACCGTTTGATTAAGGCAGGTGAATATCCCGACAGATTATGGAAATGATCGAAGGATATTCCTAATAACTCTTCACTATAAAAATATAGTCCTGTATTTTTTTAATTTGCTGAATGCGGTCTAATCCTTTTACTGAGGAAGCCGGAGATATTTTTATATCGGAAATAGTGCTATCACTTTTTATTATGGTGCTATCACTTTTAATTTCGTCGAGCGCTTTGAATATGCTTTTAGATTTAATGGCGAAAACTGCTCCCTGGGCCTGTATCTGCCTGGTACTAAGTACGCCAATTACATCTCCGTTTTTATCCAACACCGGACCACCACTGTTACCCGGATTAGCAGCAACAGCAATCTGGCAGGCAAGTGTATCACCTTCAAAACCGGTGATTGCACTCATATAACCTTCACCATAAACAATCTCATCGCGTGGATAACCAAGCGTAAATATCTGCTCTCCCAAATCACCACTTGTTTTGCTGATGCCATAAGGCAGGGAAGAAAGCGGTTTATAATTTTCGTCATTGATTTTGAGGAATGCCAGGTCAGATTTTAAATCTATATAAACGATTTTTGTATTGAATTCCTGTCCTTTATTATTTTGAACTTTAACTGAATTGGAATTATTCACCACATGCGCATTGGTAACCAAAAAACCTTTTACGTCAATCAGAAATCCGGTTCCTCCTAATTTAGCAGCAGGCTCAGCAGGTACTTTGGGAGTTTTGAAGTCATTCAATTTAGCATTGAGGGACTTTTGATTTATTTCCAGGATCGATAATTTTCTACCCAAATATATCAGATCTTTCGTGTCAGCTTTCGGAGAAAGGTAAGAAATCAATCCGCTGATACCAAGCGCTGTAACGCCTGCAATTGACGCAGCAACAGCTAATACACGTTTGTATTTTCTCCACAATTTGATAATTCGTGCTCCCGACTCTTCTTTTATAGCACCCGCTTCAAATAATTCATTGTGGATATCGTGGAGCGAAGACTTAAAATTTTTTCTTTCCCCATATTTATTCATTTGGTTCAGAAAAATGGTGTGCTCAACTACCATCTGATCAACAACAGGATTGTTCTTCCTTTGCTCTTCAAAAAAAACTCTTTCTTCCGGTAGCATTTCTCCACGGATGTAGCGCTCAATCATATCTAACATTACAATTTCTTGCATCACTTTATTTTTTATACTGTTCGAAGAACATTTTTTTCAATCGCATGAGGCATTTGTACTTTTGATTCTTGGCATTATCCGCATTGGTATACCCAAAATCTCCTGCAATTTCCATCATGCTTCTTTTTTGCAGGTAATATGATTCCAATAAGCTCTTACAAGGTTCACCCAGATTTTGCATCGCCTTTTCCATAAGCATAAAATCCTTATTCCGCTGCTCGAATACTTCCAATTCCTCTTCTACCGGGATAACGTCTTCCATATTTTCAACTTCAGGAGTAAATTTCTGAAGTTGATGAAAACGTTTGAGCCATAAACGCCTGCATACAGAATAAACATACGTTTTTATCAGACAGTTCAATTCAAAGGTTCCGGATTTGGCTTTTTCGTATAAAACAATCAGAGCCTCCTGGAAAATATCTTTTGCATCGTCGATACTGCCATTATTATTAACGATCAGCGTTTGCACCATATTATAGTGCTGCTTATAGATCGTTTCAACGGATTTCTTGTCATTTTGCGCTAATCCTCTCAATAAATCTTGTTCATTGCTGTCTGTCCTCACGCTGATGCATTATTTAATACCGAAATTAAAGATTCGTAACCCAAAATAATGGTAAATATTTAATAGATAATAATTCTAACTGTCACTAGTAGATACTTATATATTATCAAATATATTATACATTTTCCTTTTCTTTTCGGGGTTACTTTTTAAGGCTTTCGGTATTAATGTAAAACCATTCACTTTAACAAACAAAAATGATTACAATGAAAAAACTCTTATTGGTATTAGCTATAGGCGCTTTTGCAGCCTGCTCAAGTTCTACAGGTTCAGGTTCAAGTGCTGATAGCGCTGCTAAGGCCGCTACTGATACTGTAAAAGCAACAGCTGATTCAGCTAAATCTGTAATCGATTCAGCATCTAAAGCTGCTACAGACACTATTAAGGCGAAGGTTGATTCTGCGAAGAAGAAGTAATTTTTTTTTCATATGGCAAGCAATCGTTAGAGGCCATCCTGTTTTCGGGATGGCTTTTTCTTTTGTTGCAAATGATTTTTATATCCCCTATTTTTTTTGTCAATTCTTTCTGGTTATTATTGTTGCCTCTTCAAATACCATTCTTTAATACTAAAGCCCTTTTATGATCTGGGTACAGTTAATCATTTTGCTAAGTGCCATATTGATTGGTGCCCGAATGAAAGGAATAGGATTGGGCGTTATGGGTATGATGGGCCTGTTTCTTTTCGTTCTTATTTTTCATATGCGGCCTACCGAACCGCCGCTTGATGTTATGCTTATCATACTTGCAATTGTTACAACAGCAGCAACACTGCAGGCTGCAGGCGGACTCGACTACCTGGTAGGTGTAGCCGAAAAAATAATCCGCAGGCATCCGTCTCAAATTATATTCATTGGTCCTTTTGTTGTGTATTTTCTCGCTTTATTTGCAGGCACTTCTCATATTGTTTATTCAGTACTGCCAATCATCGCAGAAGTATCTGCAAAAAAAAGGATAAGGCCGGAAAGACCGCTAAGCATTTCAGTAGTAGCATCTCATATTGCGCTTACCGGCAGCCCCATGTCCGCAGCAACAGCAGCATTCGCAACGATACTGGCTTATCCAACGGCTGCAGTTGATATTATGAAAATCGGAATTCCTTCCTGCATCATCGGGGTATTAGCCGGTGCCATATCCGTTTTAAAAATGGGGAAAGAATTATCATCGGATCCTGCTTTTCTTGAAAAAATGAAGGATCCTGAATTTGCTGCAAGCATTGATTCGGTTGTAACAAAAGAAAAAAAACATACAAAACCCAATGCAAAAATAGCAGTAATCATTTTTGGGTGCACCATCTTATTGATTGTACTGGCGGGCTCTTTTTCCTCTCTGGTTCCGGTAGTAAGCGCCGGCACAGCCAACCTGAGTGTAAATGCCAATGGTACGTTGACAATGGGAACCGTGATAGAAATTTTAACATTGAGTGGTGCTGCCGCGATTATGTTATTAACCAAAACAACACCTGCTGATGTAGTTAAAGCAAGTCTTTTTAATTCTATGGCTTCTGCGGTAGTATCTGTTTTTGGAGTGGTGTGGATGAGTTCAACCTTTATTAATCATAACCAGGCGATCCTGCGTCATTTATTGGGGAATATTGCGAATCTGTATCCATGGACTTTTGCCATTGCCATTTTTGTGATGGCTGTATTTATGTTCAGCCAGGCTGCTACCACCCGAACCATGATGCCGCTGGGTATTGCTCTCGGCATTGCACATCCTTCGCTCATTGCAATGTTCCCCGCGGTTAATAGCGATTTTGTTTTACCTGGCTATCCTACATTACTCGCAGCAATAAATTTTGATAGAACAGGCACCACGAGGATCGGTCGTTTCGTCGTCAACCATAGTTTTATCCGACCCGGGCTTGTTGCTGTTACTGTGGCTATACTGGTGGGCTTTTTACTGGCGAAGTTTATTCTTTAAGAAAACAAGGGACAAGGAACAAGGAACAAGGAGCAAGATTGAAAATTATGGTAGTATTTTAGAATTTCAATCTTGTTCCTTGTTCCTTGTCCCTTGGTTTCTTATAATTTCATTTTCTTCTTCAGATTCTCATCAATTGCATCAAGAAATTCTTCTGTATAAAGAAAGTGTTTGCCATGCTCTACCTTATTACCATGAACACATATTGCAAGGTCCTTGGTCATCTTCCCACTTTCAACGGTTTCAATACATACTTGTTCGATAGCGTTGCTGAAGTTGATTAATTCTTCATTGTTATCGAGTTTCCCCCGGAAAGCCAAACCTCTTGTCCAGGCAAAAATAGAAGCAATTGGATTCGTAGAAGTCGGCCTTCCTGCCTGGTGATCTCTGAAGTGGCGGGTTACTGTGCCATGAGCAGCTTCTGCTTCCATGATTTTTCCATCCGGTGTAATAAGCACCGAAGTCATCAGTCCCAATGAACCAAATCCCTGGGCAACAGAATCGCTTTGCACATCTCCATCATAATTTTTACATGCCCATACAAAATTTCCATTCCATTTTAATGCGCTTGCAACCATGTCGTCAATCAGGCGATGTTCATATACAATGCCCGCTTCTTTAAATTTCTGTGCGAATTCTGCTTCAAATATCTCTGCAAAAATATCTTTGAAACGACCGTCATATTTTTTCAGGATAGTATTTTTTGTGGAAAGATATAATGGCCATTTTTTATTTAATGCGATGTTAAAGCAGCTTCTGGCAAAACCTTTAATACTTTCATCTGTATTGTACATGGCAAGTGCAACGCCATCTCCTTTAAAATTAAATACTTCAAAAGTTTGCGGCTTACTGCCATCTTCCGGAGTAAAAGTTAAAGTTAATTTACCCTTTCCTTTTATAACAGTGTCGGTTGCACGGTACTGATCGCCAAAAGCATGGCGACCCACTATTATAGGAGCAGTCCAGTTAGTTACAAGTCTCGGAATATTTTTGATAACAATGGGTTCGCGGAAAACAGTTCCATCAAGGATATTACGGATCGTACCATTCGGGCTCTTCCACATTTGTTTCAAATTGAATTCCTTTACACGCACCTCATCGGGTGTAATGGTTGCGCATTTGATACCTACACCATATTGCCTGATTGCATTGGCAGCATCAATGGTTACCTGGTCATTTGTTTGATCACGGTATTCAATTCCAAGATCATAATATTTAATATCTATTTCAAGATAAGGCAGGATCAGTTTATCTTTTATGAATTTCCAAATGATGCGGGTCATTTCATCTCCATCCAATTCGACTATAGGGTTTGAAACTTTAATTTTTTTTGCCATGCTGCGCAATTTTTTAATTCGAAAAACAGCAAACCTACATGAATTGGTTGAATTTAACAAGGAGGAAGGATATGGAAATGAATAATGTAGAGATTGGTGAAATACCGTTCGGCAAAAAGTTTTTATGTTAATGATTTTACTCATTACCTTGCCCCGTTTAAATACATCCCCTATGCAGCTACTTGATACAGCCAGGCAATTTGTATCAAAATATGTGGCCTTAAACGATAAGGAATTTGGCAGGCTTGCTCAAGTGCTTGAAATCCGTGACTTTGATAAGAGACATCTGTTAATCAAAGAAGGAGAAGTTGAACACTATATGAATTTTGTTGCAAAAGGTCTTGCACGTAAATTTTTTTATAAGAATAAGGAAGAAATGGTTACGCAGATTGCCAGGGAAAATGACCTGATCAGTAGTTATCAATCCTTCTTATCGGGCACCCCCTCTACTTATGCAATTGAAACAATTGAACCCACTACTTTTATTTCTATAACAAAAGAAAATGTAGAGAACCTGTACCTCTATAGTCCAAAAATGGAAAGACTCGGAAGAATGCTTGTTACCCAGCAGTTCTTAATAAAAGAGCATTGGGAGTATGATCGCATGAGACTCACTTCGCATGAACGTTTTATCAAATTCATCAGGGAAAACCGTGACCTTTTGCAGCGTGTTCCGCAGAAATATCTTGCGTCCTATCTTAATATCAAACCTGAAACATTCAGCAGGTTAAAGCATTTGTTGCGGAAAAATAAATAAGCAATAAGCAATTGGCAATTAGCAATAGGCAATAAGCAAAAACTCTTTGCTAATTGCCTATTGCCTATTGCTAATTGCCTATTGCTTATTGCCAGTTGTCTATTTACAGATTTACGATCAACACAGGTATTTTCAATTCATGACGGACCGTATTCACGGTTTCGCCATATATAAAATCTTTCAGACCGGTATGGCCATGTGCACCGATTACGAGCATATCTGCCTGTTCTTCTTTTACTATTCTAACAATTTCTTTCGTGCGTAGTTGATAACCAAGTCTGGTGTTTGTATGAAATCCTTTTTGTTCCAGTTGCATTTTGTATAAATCAAGTCTTTCCTGGTCCTTGCGTGTTTCATAATCGTCACTTTGTTTGCCAAGCATTCTTGCAGAAGCGCTTTCTACAACATGTATGAGTAAATAAGAACTGTCTTTATTTCCCTGCCCGACAGCATAAGCAAGTAATTTTTCGTCCCGTTCACTGAAATCGAGTGCAATTGCAATTCTTTTGAAGCTAGGAACTTTCAGATCTTTCAATCCTTCGGCTTCTCCATGTAATTGAATGGATTTGGTTTGTTGTTTTTTTGAAAGCCATGGATGAACAAAAATGTACACTAATAGTGATGCAGCTAAAAAAACTCCTGCAACGATCCCGATTTTCCAGAATAAATTGCCAGGTTGCAAAAAATAATTTGCCGCTTCTTCATAAATCAGTTTCACATTGAGATAAATAAGTACGGCTGCAACTGTCCAGGCAAGGAACTTCGTAATATTATTAATAGAAAATTGCCCCATCGTTTTTTTATCGCTGACGAAATGTATAAGTGGAATAATTGCAAAACCCAGTTGCAGGCTAAGAATTACCTGGCTGAAAACCAGAAGCCGATCCACTTCCTCTTCACCCGATATTATTATTACAATAACTGCTGGAATAATTGCCAACAGCCGGGTGATCAGTCTTCTCAACATGGGATTGATGCGCAATCTTAAATATCCTTCCATTACTATTTGCCCGGATAATGTTCCGGTTACTGTTGAACTTTGTCCTGCTGCGATCAATGCGATTGCAAATAATTTTGAAGCAAGTGAAGAGCCAAGCAGCGGAGCTAAAAGCTGATAGGCTTCTTTGATTGATGCCACTTCAGTTCTGCCCGATTTAAAAAACACAGTTGCAGCAAGAACCAGGATCGCTGCGTTTACAAAAAAAGCCAGGTTCAGTGCGATGGTGCTATCAAGAAAATTCAGGCGTAGCGCTCTCCGTACATGTTCATCTCCCTTCTGAATTTTCCTTGTTTGTACCAAAGCAGAATGCAGATATAAATTATGTGGCATCACGGTAGCCCCGATAATACTTATTGCAATGTACAAAGCCGCATTACCTGGTAAATGCGGAATGAAACCTTTTATAACTTCCCCGACATTTGGTTTTGCAAACATGATCTCTATAAAAAAGGAAAGGCCAACGATTGCGATCAATCCGATGATAAAGACCTCCATTTTTCGCATGCCAAGACGCTGAAGAAACAATAGGAGGAAGGTATCGAATACTGTAATGCCCACTCCGTAAGCGAGCGGCAGGCCCGTCAGTAATTGAATACCGATCGCCATCCCAAGCACTTCTGCCAGATCGCACGCTGCGATCGCTATTTCTGCAAGTACGTAAAGCAGAAGGTTTATATATTTCGGGTATACTTCCCTGTTGGCCTGGGCAAGATCCCTGCCCCGGACAATACCCAACCTGGCGGATAAATTTTGCAGCAATAGTGCCATAAGATTGCTCATCAGTAAAACCCATATCAGCGCATAACCGAATTTGCTTCCGCCCGCAAGATCAGTTGCCCAGTTGCCGGGGTCCATATAGCCTACGCTTACAAGATACGCCGGCCCGAAGAATACGAACAACTGTTTCCACCAGGGGCCCTTTATTTTTGTTTCTATTGTGGCATGTACTTCACTCAATGAAACATCTCTCTGTAGTTTACTGCTCATCGTTTACCAGAATGTTTTTTGCAACCTGTTCACTAATCATAATAACCTGCTGATTACGGATTTTCAATTCAAGCGAATTATCAAATGGAAATTTTTTCTTTATTTCTATCCTTGTTCCAATAGTAATACGCTTATGCCTGAGCAGCTCAAGCATTTCTGTTGTTTGACTCGCAATACCTGATACCTTTGCAGGTTTATTCAATGGGGTATCCAGCAGGTTGTGCTGGGGCGCTGCATTGAATTTTCCCTGGTCGTCGGGTATTGGATCCCCATGCGGATCTGTTTGGGGAAAATTCAAAAATGCATCTAACCGGTCAATCAGTTTTTTACTGCTTATATGTTCCAGCTCTTCAGCCACTTCGTGTACTTCATCCCATCCGAATTGTAATTTTTCGACCAGGAAATATTCCCATAAGCGATGTTTGCGGATAATCTGGATGGCTATCTTCTTTCCTTCGGAAGTTAGCTTAAAGCCTTTGTACCGTTCATATTGCAACAATTTTTGCTTTTTCAGTTTTTTGAGCATGTCTGTAACAGAGGCAGGGCGGGTTTGCAACGCAGCAGCAACTTCGTTCGTACTGGCGATGCCCGATTCATGCTGTAAATGAAAAATAGCTTTCAGGTAATTCTCTTTGCTGGCTGAATATTTCAAATTATCTAATTTTTAATTTAGACAAAACTAAAATTTATTTGTGAGAGCTCAAAATTATCCTTTTCCAAAGTTTAAAACTTTGGAAAAGGATAATAAAACTTTGGGAAGATTCTGCCCGTGAATGTTTATTTTTGATTCCCTGAAATAGAATTCAATATTGTTATTGTATGAAGAAATACATATTATTTTTTGTATTGATCGTCTCATTTCTTTCATGTAGCCACAAAAAGTCTGCAACCGGCAGTGCTGATGAAATTGTAGATGTGAAAGACTTTATGAGTTGGTTCAAAACTGTAAAATTGCCTTACCAGTTTTCAGATACAATATTTATGCATCGTGGAAAAGATTCCCTTGTAGCTTACAAAACAATATTGCAATTGGTTCCTGATACTGTATTTTCTGCTCATTTCGGAAAAGGAATCAAGCCTAAAATTTATGCGCTTGGAAGAGCTTCTGTAAAGAAAAATGAAACATACCTGTTCATTAAGGCAATCACTCCCTCAAAAAAATTAATTTATGTTTTGTGTTTCGACAAGACCGATAAGTTTGTAACATCAATGCCATTGATCAATATGGATGGCGATCCGGCTGTCAGTTGGATTACCGGTATGGATGCCAAATACACAATTTCAACGACCAGGCAGCGCAAATCGGCGGATGGCCAATTATTTTACAGAAGATGGGTATATGTTTTTAATGATGCAGGCGTATTTACCCTGATCCTTACCGAATCAAATGAAGCCAAACCAAAAAATATCCAGGTCGTTATCAATCCCATCGATACGCTTCCACATAAACATAAATTTACCGGCGATTATATTCAGGATAAACATAATTTTATTTCTGT
>Ga0137407_10000441_pt1 | contig 28614 bp, 21 predicted proteins | sample CZOMad2_2_16fung_FD_108410 | JGI IMG/M metagenome (GOLD analysis project Ga0137407, IMG submission 108410) | Vadose zone soil fungal communities from Angelo Coast Range Reserve, California, USA - CZOMad2_2_16fungal (Illumina Assembly) | ecosystem: Environmental > Terrestrial > Soil > Vadose... | reverse complement strand
CAAGTGGCGCGGGTACCTCGCCGATGAAAATGCGGTGCGGCCGTGCAAGGTGCGTTGATTGTCGAATACCACGAGATCGCCGTCGCGCAGCCTGAATTGCAAATGAAAGCACGGGTCCCGCAGCAGCGCGGCGAAGCGCCGGTAGGCGGAATAGAAGGGGCGCGCATCGCGGGCGGCGAGCCGCAGCGGCGCAATCGAGCGGCTGTTGTAATGCACGGCGCTCACCTCGCCGGAACACGACAATTGGATCAGCGGGCGCTCGGCGTAGAGTTCGGCATCTTTGGAACGGTATCGAAACGGCACCGCCGTCCGAGTCAGGACCGCGAAGGCCTCCGGAGAAGCCGTTCGCAGGTGCTCCGCGATGGCGAACCCGTCGCCGAACAGGCTTTCGCCGCCGTCCGGGGATGCGACCAGCGCATGCAGCACCTGAAATCCAGGCACAGGTTCGCGGTAGGGATTGTCGGTATGCAACCCTAAGCCTAGGTCGGAATACGCCAGATTTTCCGGCTGCGCTACCGAGCGGACGTCGAAAACCCGCCCATAGTTTGTTTCCAAGACTCGCCCCGCGAGCATGGCGGCCTCGAGAATGCCGGCTTCGTTGGACGGCACATCGCTCAGGAATGCGATACCGTCCTGCAACAGCCGGGTCAACCACTCTGCGCGCAGCCGCCGATCGCTTTGCGCCTCGGAGAATGTTGCCCAGCCGAAATCGCGCGCTGCATCGAGACCTGCCGCCTCCAGCCATAATCTCCGGGCAGACTCCGATCGCCCATGGGAGCGATTCGATGCGTGTGCGAGCAGCCACTCGAGTTCAAACGACGCGGAGCGTGATTCGGATTCCCATTCGATGTTCACCGCGCCGTCGTGGGCCGCCGCCGACCGAATCTTGGGGTCTTCCGGCAGATCCGCGATATCGATGAGCCGCTGTCCGCTGTGGGGATCGCGATCCTCGCGCAGATTGTCGCGCAGCCACGAGCTGGCAAATTCGCTCGAAGTCCCGTCCGCCCATTCGATGGTGAGCAGGTCGGGGAGCGACCAGAGGCCCTTCACCGCAACAACGTCGTTCACGGACGAGGGCTCTTGGCTAAGGCTGCCTTCGCTCCCAAGAAGTAGAGATAACCGGCGCCGAGAGCCGCCAGAGCGCTGACGGCCGCCAGACCCACGAAGACGGCCTGCCAGCCGAAGGATACCGAGATTCTGGCTATGCTGTCGCCCGCGACCACTGCACCCAGATAACCCACACCGTCGATGATTCCCGACGACACTGCGCCAGCCTGTTTGCCGCCGAAGTCGAGCGCGATAGCGCCGCCGAGATAGGAATACGGGCCGAGCAGGCAGAAGGCGATGGTGCCGATGGCGAGCAACGGCAACATCGACCCGGTCGAACTGGATCGCATGGCCGTCAAGACCAGCAGGGCGGCGGCGGCGGCGGCTAGACCGATGAACATGATCAGTGCGCGGCCGTTCACGCCGAGGCGGTCGCTAAGCCAGCCGGTCGCCAACACGGATACGGCGCCGACGCCCGGGAAGACCGAACTCATGCGTGCTGCATTGCTGGCGCTGTAACCCAAATAGTCGCGCAAATAGGCCGGGGTCCATAGGTTGAAGCTCTCCCGGATTATCGTGCAGCCCAGAGATAGGACGCAAACCACCAAAAATGCGCGGCTGCGGAACAGCGGCAGCAGCAGCTGGGCCAAGTTCTTCGGCCGCGACTCCGATCCCGCAAACAGATTGAGCGGATTGGGTTTCGCCTCGACGAACCCCGCATCGAGGCGCGACTCTCGGAGAAAGAGGAAATTCACGGCCAGTAACAAGCCGACGACCGCGGCGGCGAAATAGAACAGGGTGCGCCAACCGAAGCCATGCGCAATGAGCATTCCCATCCACTGCCGCGCCGCCGCGTCTCCGACGAGATAGCTGATGCTCAAGATGCCGATGATCATTCCATAGGACGAGAAGTCGAACCATTTCGAGGACACTTTGATGAGTCCCGCCCACGACAGCGATTGCGTCAGGCGGTTGCCGATCCACGCCATGGTGAACAGCGGCAGGCTGAGTCCGGAAGCAAACATCAGCGTGAATCCCGTGGCGCCGACCAGGCCGATGAGAAAGCTGACTCGACCGCCCCAGAAGTCGCCGAGTCCTCCCAGGAACAATTTCCCGAGCGCGTAGGCAAATACGCCAAATGAAGCGATCGAACCGATACGAATGATGGCATCGCCGTGGCTGACGCCGTGCTTTCCCAGTTCGTCGACCAAAAGCGGTGTTGCGACCGACAGGTCGGCGCGGCAGAAGTAGAGCGCGCCATAACCACCGAACAGCAAAAGGACCGTAACTGTTTGCCGCAAGCGCAGTGATCGACTCTGTGCGCTACCGTTAGAGGCATCCGGACCTACCAATTCGGGCGCGATTGCCATGCAAAGTCCTGGGAAAGAGGCGGTGGGTGGCGAATTCGTCCGCCATCATCTCATTGGAGCCGCCCCGCGGGCGATGACACTTATTTTACATAATTTAGGTAGTCAGTTGACGGAAGGCGTGCGGGAGCATCGGCGTGCCCCTGGCATGAAACCTGCTTTGAATACCGAGGAGAGCAGCGCCAGGAGCTGCTCCCGGCAGTGGATTCGAGCGCAAGGGACCATCGATGCGGTATTTGCACCAAACAGACGAGATACGAAGCGACCAATTCTCCGCCTCGGCGGCAACGCATGGCCGTTCTTGCCGGACGCGGCAAATCGTTGCCGCTCGAACCTTCATCCCCGGATTCACGAGCGGGAACGACACCGCGACTTTTCAATCTAGGAAAATCATATGTTGCCAATCCCAAATTTGACATCCGCGTCATCGGCGCTCCCGACGCTCAACATCCATACGCATGGGCATAAAAAAGGCTCACACGTGGGCTCCCCCGACGATTCGACCAGTAGCAGCTCGGCGCAAGCGCCGACGGGGAGCATGCAGAACCTATTCGGTACACTGCTGCAATCCGTGGAGCAGGTGATCGGCCTGCACTTGGGCGCGGCGAAACCTGCCGCAACCGCGGGCGCGGCCACCGCGGCGGCCGGCGCCGGCGCGAACACGACTGCCGCGACTGCGTCCACGGGTGCCGCTACGGCATCAACTCCGTCCGCAAGCAGCCTGCTGCAAAACTACCTGAACAATTTGTCGCAGAACCTGCGGACCAACGGTTCGCAGACGCCCGAAGCCGCGGGATCCAAAGTCAGCGTCGACGCGTAGCATCGCATCGAACTGAAATTCGGGCCGGCGCTCGATTGACGTTCGCGGGTCGCCCGGCTAGGCTCAGCAGCGCCGGACAACTCCCCTGTGAACGCCATCAAACGACTGCCGACTCTATTCATCCCGCACGGCGGCGGGCCGTGTTTTTTCATCGATCCGCCGGCGGCAGACCCGCACATGTGGGACGGATTGGCCGCGTACCTCCGCGGCATCGACGCGTCGCTGGGCTTAAGACCCAAGGCGGTGTTGGTGATTTCGGGGCATTGGGAAAATCCGCTGCCCACGTTCAATATCGCGGCCAAGCCGGGCTTGCTGTTCGATTACTACGGCTTTCCCGACCATACCTACCGATTGAAATATCCGGCGGCGGGCGCGCCAGACCTCGCCGAACGCGTGCGCAGGCTGCTGGGCGATGCCGGCTTCCAGACCGACGTGGAATCCAAGCGGGGTCTCGACCACGGCGTCTTCGTGCCCTTTTTACTCATCTATCCGAACGCTGACGTGCCCATCCTGCAGCTCTCGCTGCAGGCCAGCCTCGATCCCGCGCTGCACCTGGCCCTGGGAAGTGCCCTCGCGCCGTTGCGCGACCAGGGTGTTCTGATCGTGGGCAGCGGCATGAGCTATCACAATTTGGCCGATATGTTTTCAGGTCGGGGCGGGGCCGCCGCCCTGGCTTTCGATGCCTGGTTGGGCGATGCCGTGCAAGACCCCGCGACCCGAAATCAACTGCTCGCGAAGTGGCGCGAGGCACCGGGGGGCGCGGCCTCGCACCCGCGCGAAGAGCATCTGATTCCGCTGATGGTTGCCGCCGGCGCGGCCCAAGGCGACCGCGGAATTCGCAGCTTCGGCGAATCGATCGGCGGCAAGCAGATCTCCGGCTTTCAGTTTGGTTGAGGACCGCCGATGAATCGAATGGTTTTCTTTGCCCTGGGGCTGGTGATCGCTGCGCGCGCGGGGATTGCACAGGACGCAACTCACACCGCGGCGAGCCCCGCCGCTCTCCGGACCGTCGTCGTTCGCGCGCAGTGGCTCATCGACGGCATCGCCGACAAGCCGCGGCGCGGCGTGGAGATCGTGATTCGCGATAACCGCATCGTCGACGTGCGCCCCGCGAACTCCCAGGCGTTGCCGGCCGCGGCGCAGGTGATCGATCTGGGCGCCGCGACGGTGTTGCCGGGGCTCATCGACACGCACACGCATATCTTCCTGCAGGGCGAGGATCCCGCTGCGGGGGGCTACGATGTGCAATTGCTGAAGTTCCCTGCCTCTTACCGTGCCGTACGCGCCGCGGTCTCGGCGCGCCGCGCCCTCGAGCAGGGATTCACCAGCATCCGCGACGTAGAGACCGAGGGCGCCGGATACGGCGATGTGGGCATCAAGCGCGCGATCAATGAGGGAGTCATACCCGGTCCACGCATGTGGGTGTCGACGCTGTCGATTTCATCCACCGGGGGGTATCCCCTCGAGGGCTATGCGCCGGAGATCACCGTACCCAAGGGATCACAGCTGATCGACGGGCCCGTCGAAGCACGCAAGGCCGCGCGCGAGCAATTGGACAAGGGCGCGGATTGGATCAAGGTGTACATGACTCATCGCTCCTGGCTCGACGCGCAGGGTGCCCTGGTGTCGCAACCGACGCTCACCGTCGAAGAACTGAAGGCTATCGTGGATGAGACCCATGGCTGGGGAAGGAAAGTGGCCTGCCACGCCTACAACGGGCCGGGTCTACAGCGCGCGCTCGACGGCGGTTGCGATTCGATCGAGCACGGGCTGGAGATAACGGACGCTCAGATCGCGCAAATGCTCAAGCAGGGTACGTGGTACGTGCCGACCCTGCAGGTGTACTACACCGATTGGGATCCCCCGGATACCGAGGAGGGAAAACGCGACCGCAAGCGCGTGGCGCTGCATGGAGTATCGTTCAGAAAGGCTCTGCACGCGGGAGTCAAGATGGCGTTCGGTACGGACGTCGGCGGGTTCAAGTGGTCCGAACCGATCGCCGAGGAATTTGCGCGCGAGGTGGAGTTCGGCATGACGCCGATGCAAGCCATTCAGTCCGCGACGTCGCGGGCGGCCGAGCTGCTCGGCGAGCGCGGCGAACTCGGGGTGGTGGCGCCCGGAGCGTACGCGGACCTGATCGCCGTGGCGGCCGATCCGCTCGCGGATGTCAGTGTCCTCAAGGCCGTGCACTTCGTGATGAAGGACGGCGTGGTGTTCAAGTCTTCGGCAGGCGAACGAGTCCCGTAAGATCAGTCTTGGGCGCGAAGCGTGGCAATGTTCTCCGCCGTGACCGCCGACGGTTGCGCGCCGAAGCGGGCGGTGACGTAATTGGCGAGGCTTGCGATTTCCGCGTCGGAATAGGCGCTGCCGAAGGCCGGCATGGTGGTGCCGGAGTCGGAAGTCCGCAGGTGCGCGCCGGATAGGATGATCTGCACCACATTGATCGCCGTAGGATCGTTCACGGACCGCACGCCGGTGAGTGTCGCATAGGGGATTACGGGGCTGACCCCGGTCCAATCGTGGCAACCCGCGCACGCGCCTGCATACACCGCCTTGCCGCGCGAATCGACATTGGCGGCAACGCCTTCCGCGAATGACGAGGGTGCGGGGCTGGCCTTGGGCTCGGGCAGATCCGACGTCGAAATACCCGGTACCGAGCGCAGATAGGCGACCATCGCCGTGATGTCGCTCTGCGTCAGATAGCGGAGGCTATCGTCGACGGCCTCGCCCATGGGCCCCGTCGCGGTGCCGCGACCGTCCGCATGGCCCACGGCCAGATAGTGTGCGAGATCGGCTTCACTCCACGCACCGATACCGGTCTTGGTGTCCGATGTGATGTTGTAGGCACGCCAGCCGGCTTGCACCGTGCCCGAGAATTTCTGTCTCTGGTCGAGTCCTTGCAAAAGATTTCGCGGCGTGTGGCATTCGCCGCAGTGCTCCATGGCTTCCACGAGGTAGGCACCGCGATTCCACTGCGGGTCGCGTTGGGCCCGCGGCTCAAATCGCTTGTCCGGATTGAACAGCAGCGCCCAAATTCCCATGAGCGAGCGCTGATTGAACGGGAAGCTCAACGAGTTCTCCCGATCCGGCGCATGCACGGGCTCGAGGCTGAATAGGTAGGCCTTGATCGCCCCCACGTCGGCATCGGTCATGTAGGTGTAGCTGGTGAAGGGCATCGCCGGATAGAGTTTCTCGTTGCCGGGCGCGATGCCCTTGTGAACGGCGTCCAGGAAATTCGCGTCGCTGTAATTGCCGATTCCCGTTTCCTTGTCGGGTGTGATATTGGTCGAGTACAGGGTGCCGAACGGCAGGACGAAGGCGCGTCCGCCCGCATAGCGCTCGCCGCCTTCGGCGGTGTGGCAGGCCTCGCAATCCGCGGCGCGCGCAAGGTACTGGCCTCGCTCGATGAGGCTCGCACCTTTGAGCTCTGTCGGAACGCCCGTGGGATCCTCTCCGTGATATTCCGTCAGCGCCACGCGAGTCCCGCCCGCGAAATCCATGGGATGGGGTGCGAGTACCACGATCCACAAAAAGCCGATCAAGATCACGCCGAGAATCACGGCAATTCCGATCAGGGTGTAACGTTTGGCGCGGCTGGGAGTTGGGGAGTCGTTCATGATGGTTTCTTCCCGGAGAGAACATCTTGGTCTATGGGGAGTCGACGGAGGCGAATGCCGGTCGCGGCGAAAATAGCGTTGCCGAGCGCCGGCGGCCCCGCGGTCGCGCCGGTCTCGCCGATGCCGCCGGGGGCTTCGGCGCTCTCGATCAGGTGCACCTCGATCTGCGGAATTTCGTTGATTCGCAGCATCCGATAGTCGTTGAAGTTGCTCTGCTGCACTCGTCCTTTATGGATGGTGATATTGCCGTACAGAGCGGCGGTCAGCCCGAATATCAGGCCTCCCTGCAATTGCGCCACCACGGTGTCCGGATTGACGACGATGCCGGTATCCACGGCTGAGACCATACGGCGCACGTGCACCTCGCCCCTGGTATCGACTTCGGCTTCCGCGACGGTGGCAATGAAGCTGCCGAACGCGACCTGCACTGCGATGCCGCGGCCGGTACGTGCGGGCAGGGGATTTCCCCACCCGGACTTGGCCGCCGCAAGCTCGAGCGCCGCCTTCAGCCGGGGCGATTTTCCGAGCAGGTCGCGGCGAAAGGCCACCGGATCCTTGTTGGATTTCTTCGCCAGCTCGTCCATGAAGCTCTCGATGGCGAACACATTATTGTTGGGTCCCACGCCGCGCCAGAAACCCGTGGGCACGGCGGGCGGCTCGTCCCGCACATATTCCACGCGCAGATTGGGAATGTCGTAGGGAATGTCGGCGGCGCTGTCGATGGCGTCGATGTCGATCCCTTTTTGGAAGGCCGGCGGCAGCCAACGAGCGATGACCGAGGAACCGGTGACGCGGTGCTTCCACCCGATGATTCGACCATTGGAAACAGTCGCCGACAAGGTATCCCGATACACGGGTCGGTAGACATCGTGCTGAATGTCCTCTTCACGCGTCCAGACCACTTTGACCGGCCCATCCACTTGCTTGGCGATTTGCACGGCCGTGTCGACCATGTCCACTTCCAGTCTGCGGCCGAAGCCGCCGCCGATGAGGTGGTTGTGCGCGGTTACCTTGTCGAGCGGCAGTCCGGTAACCTTTGCCGCGATGGCTTGGGCCCTGGAGAATACTTGACTGCCGACCCACACCTCGCAAGCCGTCGGCGTGACATGCACCGTGCAGTTCATCGGTTCCATGGTGGCGTGGGCGAGAAAGGGCATTTCATACGCCGCTTCCAGCAAGTCGCCTTGGGCCAGGCCCTTGGCGACGTCTCCCACGGAGTTGGCGACCGCGCCCTCCGTTTTGCTGGCCGCACGGAGCTGTTTCCAGACATCGTCGGAGGAAACGGCGGCATTCGGCCCCTCGTTCCACGTGATGTCGAGTGCGCCCAGGCCTTGCTTGGCCGCCCACATGTGATCGCCGACCACGGCAACGAGATCCTTGAGCACGATGACCTGCCGAACGCCGGGGAGGCTTTTGGCTTTGGCGTCGTCGACATGCCCCACCGTGCCGCCGAACACCGGACAGAAGGCAAGGGTGGCGAACTTCACACCGGGCGGCATGACATCGATCCCGTACACCACCTTGCCGTTGACCTTGTCGGGAGTGTCGACGCGTTTGAGAGGTTTGCCGATCAATTTGAAATCTTTGATGTCCTTGAGCGGCGGATCTTTCGGCGGCGTGAGGCCCTGGGCGCGATCGATCAGCGCTGCATAAGCGACCCGGCGGCCGCTCGCCTCATGGATGGCCTCGCCCTTCTCGGTGCGAATACTGGCGGGCTCGACTTTCCACTGTTGCGAAGCGGCTTGAACGAGAATGGCACGCGCGCCGGCCGCCGCCTTGCGCAAGGGCAGCCAGAACGCGCGCACCGAATTTGAATTGCCGGTGACTTGAATGCCGAACACCGGATTGCCGTAGAGCTTGTCATTGGGCGGCGCGGCCTCGAGGGACACTTGATCGAAAGCCGCGTCGAGTTCCTCCGCCAGGATCATGGCGACCGATGTATAAATTCCCTGACCCATTTCGACCTGAGGCATGATGAGCGTGACCTTGCCATGGGGGTCGATGCGAATGAATGCATTCGGCGCGAACACTGATTTTCCAGCTTGCGCGCCGTGGGCCGAGGGCAGGTGAAAGCCGACCACCAAGGTTCCGCCCACAGCGAGCCCTGCTTGGAGAAATCCGCGTCTCGTCAGCGCGGAGTCGGTCCTTGGGTTCGATTCCTGGACGGTCGAGTCGTCCATGGCTGATCCCCGGAGTGCGGAGTTAGGCGTTGGCAGCATGTTTGATCGCCTCGCGGATGCGCACATACGTGCCGCACCGGCAAATGTTTCCCGCCATGGCCGCGTCGATGTCGGAATCTTCGGGATGCGGGGTGGAGTTGAGCAGAGCCGTCGCCGACATGATCTGCCCGGATTGGCAGTAGCCACATTGGACTACCTCCAGATCCAGCCATGCCTTCTGCACCTTGGCACCGACCGCGGAAGCGCCGATGCCTTCAATCGTGGTGATTGCGCGCTGTCCAATCGACCCTACCGCCAATAGGCAGGATCGTACGGGCGCGCCGTCGACATGCACGGTGCAGACGCCGCATTGCGCGATGCCGCACCCGAACTTGGTGCCGGTAAGTCCCAAGATATCGCGCAGCACCCAGAGCAAGGGCATGTCGGGTGGAGCATCGATGTTCCTCACTTCGCCGTTTATTCTTAGACTGACCATGAGGCACCTCGTGAAGGGAAGGCAATGGTTAGGGCGTCGTTCGCCGGAGCAAGACTATAGAACTACTGAGCAAAACCTGCCATTGGCTTATTGAGGGGGGCATGCGCAATGATAAAATTTACAAAGGCAGCTGTTTGAATTTAGTCACTCTTCAACGATCGCAGCAGCGGCGTGATCAGATCGATGGGCAACGGGAACACGATGGTCGAACTCTTCTCGCCGGAAATGTCGGCGAGCGTCTGCAGATAGCGCAGCTGTAACGACGCGGGCTCGCTCGCTAGGATCTTGGCGGCCTCCGCCAGTGTTTGCGCCGCTTGCCTCTCCCCCTCTGCGTGAATCACCTTGGCGCGTCTGCCGCGCTCGGCTTCGGCCTGTCGAGCCATCGCGCGAATCATGGTCTCATCCAGATCGATATCCTTGATCTCGACATTGGTCACCTTCATGCCCCAGGCTGCCGTATTCGCATCAAGAATCTGCTGAATGGCGGCGTTGAGCTTGTCGCGCTGAGCCAGCATCTCATCCATTTCATGCTGGCCCGCCACCGAGCGCAGTGTCGTCTGTGCGAGCTGACTGGTCGCCTCCCATGGGTTGGTGACCTGCAGAATGGCCTTTTCGGGATCGACGATACGAAAATAAACCACCGCGCTGACTTTCACCGAAACGTTGTCCCTGGAAATCACGTCCTGCTTCGGCACATTCAGCACCACGGTGCGCAGTTCCAGCTTCTTCATCTGCTGGATCGCCGGCAGCACGAGCCGCACGCCGGGGCCTTTGACGCCGGTGAACCGGCCAAGCGTGAACATCACGCCGCGCTCGTATTCCTTCAGGACGCGTATCGAACTCATCACCAGCAGCAGCAATACGACCACGATGACGGGAAGCGAAAGGATCATCGGCGACTCCTTTAATCTTGTTGCGGTTCCACCCAGAGCGTCAGCCCGACGACTTTGACTATACGCGCCTGCTGCCCCGCTCGCAGGGGACCGGCGGTGCGGGCGTTCCACAATTCTCCGCCATAGCGCACGACGCACTGATCCTGACAATCGCCGACCGCTTCAACCAGTACGCCGATCATCGTCTCGACGCCGGTGCTGAGGGGCGTGCGTTGCGCACGGGCCGCCAGCCAGCCGATGATGACGATGACGAGCCCGCCGGCGAACGCGATTCCCGCGATCAGCGGCAACGCCACCCGCAGCCCCGATGCACGATTGTCGAATAGAATGATGGACCCGATGACGAATGCCGCCAGACCGCCGACGCCCAGCGATCCAAACGCCGGCATGAAGAATTCGGTGACGATCAGGCCGATCCCCAGCACCATGAGAGCGAGACCCGCGTAGTTGACCGCCAACAGTTGCAAACCGTAGAGCCCCAACAGCAGCGCCAGTGCGCCGACAACTCCGGGCAGCACCGCTCCGGGGTTATAACCCTCGAGCAGCAGGCCGTAGATGCCGATCAACAGCAGCCCGTAGGCAATGGTGGGATGGGTGAGCACCAACAGCACGCGCGTGCGCCAGTCCGGCACGATGATTCGCACCGCGAGTCCCCGGGTATCGAGCACCAATTCCTGATCCGCGGCTTTGACCTTGCGCCCCTGTAGCTGCTGCAATAGATCCGGTACATCTTTCGCGACAATGTCGATGACGTGCTGCTCGAGTGCGTCGTTCGCGGATAGGCTCGCCGCCCCGCGCACGGCGGCTTCAGCCCAATCAGCATTGCGGCCCCGCAATTGCGCCAGCGAGCGGATGTACGCGACCGCATCATTGACGGCTTTGCGCTCACTGGCCGTGCCTGCAGGAATCTCCTCCGAACCTTTCTGCTTCTTGTCGCCGCTCGGATTGGTCTTGTCGTCGCCGGCATTCGACGGTGCCGGCGACGGCGTTCCCGGCTCGCCGCCGATCGAAATCGGCGTCGCCGCACCCAGATTGGTCGCCGGGGCCATGGCGGCGAGGTGGCTCGCGTAAAGGATGTAGGTCCCCGCACTTGCCGCCCGCGCACCGCTCGGCGCGACATAGCTCACCACAGGCACCGGAGAGGCGAGTATGGCCTTGATGATGTCGCGCATGGAGGTGTCGAGTCCGCCGGGCGTATCCATCTGAAGGATGACGACGGCGCTGCGCTCGGTGCCGGCGGCCGCGAGCGAGCGCTCGAAATAGAGGCTCATTGCGGGCCCGATGGGACCGTTCAACTCGACCAGCGTTGCGAACCGGTCGGCGGGTGCGGCGGCGTCGCCACTTCGACTCGATGCCGGACTCGCGAACAAAATGACTAAGCTAAGCCACTGCGCGATGCGGCGCCATTCAATCCGCCTGGAACGAACTCCGCTCACTGCCCGCTCCCCCTTGGCGGTGGCCCTATGTCAGTGACCTGCCGATGGTAGCCTGAAGCGAGGCGCGCGTCTTAACTAGGTCATTCTGATGCCCGCGAGCCTGTCGATCCGGCGCGCAGTGCCGCATCCTGCCTGCCGTTGACTCGCATCCCATTGAATTATATGTCAGGTGCCTCGCCTGGATGGCCGGGTCCCCGCGCGTTCTGGCATGATCGTGACCCGATGACCGACGCTGCAGCCATCCCATCCTCGCGCCGCCTGCTCGGCGGCATCGTCGGCGGCGGGCGCGGCGCCTTCATCGGTGCGGTCCATCGCGTGGCGGCCGAACTGGACGGCCAGTCCATCATCGTGGCGGGTGCCATGTCCTCCGACGCGAAGACCGCGCGGGAAAGCGCGGCGGCGTGGTTTCTGGAGCGCTCGTACGACTCGTACGAGGACATGGCGCGGGTGGAGGGTGACGATGCGAACGGCATCGACTTCGTCATCGTCGCGACCCCGAACCACCTGCATTTTCCGGTGGCAAAGGCCTTCCTGTCGGCCGGCATCCACGTCATTTGCGACAAGCCGCTGGCTTTCACGGTCGCGGAAGGCGAGTCGCTGGTGCGGCTGGTCGAGGGCGGCACGACGCTGTTCGCGTTGACGCACAACTATACCGGCTACCCGGCCGTGCGCCAGGCGCGCGAGATGGTGCGCACCGGGGCGTTGGGCGGGATCCGCAAGGTCATCGTTGAATACGTGCAGGACTGGCTGATGGAGCCGCTCGAGACTCGCGGCAACAAGCAGGCCGGGTGGCGCACGGATCCGGCGCGCTCCGGACCCGGCGGCTGCGTCGGCGACATCGGCTCGCATGCCGAGAATCTGCTGGTGTATGTCACGGACCTGCCGGTCGAGTCGCTGTGCGCGGACCTCGCCCGCGTGGTTCCGGGACGCCGCCTGGACGACGATGCCAACATCCTGCTCCGGCTCCGCGGCGGAGCGAAGGGGACGCTGGTGTGCTCGCAGATCGCCTGCGGCGAGGAGAATCGCCTGTCGCTGCGGCTCTACGGTGATCGCGCCGGCCTGGAGTGGTGCCAGGACGAGCCCAACACGCTCATCCACAAGCCCGCCGGCAAGCCCTGGGAGCGCCTGCGCACGGGGCAGGCTTATCTCAGCGAGCCCGCCAAGGCGGCGGCTCGGCTGCCGCCCGGCCATCCGGAAGGGTATCTGGAGGCTTTCGCCAATATTTACCGCGGGTTCTTCGCGGACGTGCGCCGCGTAGAGCAGGGACTCCCGTCCGTGCGAGACTATCCGGGGGTACAGGATGGCTTGCGCGGCCTGCGATTCATCGAGCGCGCAGTCGAGAGCTCGCGCGCCGGTTCCGTGTGGATGAAGGTGTAGCGCATGAATTCCGCCGTCAAAGCGCGGCTTTCCCTGATGATGTTCCTGGAGTTCTTCACCTGGGGCGGCTGGTTCGTGACCATGGGCAGCTACCTTGCCGCCAACCTGCACGCGTCCGGGGCGCAGACCGGGTTGGCTTACGCGACGCAATCCTGGGGCGCGATCATCGCGCCCTTCATCGTAGGGTTGATCGCCGATCGCTATTTCAATGCCGAGCGCCTGCTCGGCCTCATACACATCTGCGGCGGCGTCCTGCTCTACGTGCTCTACGCGAGCCGCGACTTCGACGGCTTCTATCCGTATCTGCTGGGCTACATGATCCTCTACATGCCGACGCTCGCGCTGGTCAACGCCATCTCCTTCCGTCAGATGGACGACCCATCGCGTCACTTTTCCGGCATCCGGATCTGGGGCACCATCGGCTGGATCGTGGCAGGTCTCGTCATCAGCTATCTGTTCTGGTGGGACGCGCATGCGGCGATCTCGGCGGGCTTCCTGCGCAACACCTTCCTGATGTGCTCCATCGCCTCGTTCGTCCTGGGCCTCTACAGCTTCACCTTGCCGCGGACGCCGCCGGTGCCCGCGGCGGCCGCGCCGGGCGGTCTCGGGCGAGCGCTGGGCTTCGATGCACTGGTGCTGCTCAAGGAAAAGAATTTCGCCGTGTTCTTCGCGGCCTCCATCCTCATTTGCATTCCGCTCGCGTTCTACTATCAGAACGCCAACCAGTTCCTCACGGAAATCCAGGTGCCCAACGCGACCGGCAAGCAGACTCTCGGTCAGATGTCCGAGGTGCTGTTCATGCTGCTCATCCCGGCTTTTCTCGGACGATTCGGCATGAAGATCACGCTGCTGATCGGCATGCTGGCCTGGGCCTGCCGCTATGTCCTGTTTGCCTATGGCAACGCGCACGAGCTGTCCTTCATGCTCATCATCGGCATTGCGCTGCATGGCGTGTGCTATGACTTCTTCTTCGTGTCCGGCCAGATCTACACCGACTCCAAGGCTCGAGCCGAGCACAAGAGCGCCGCGCAGGGCCTGATCACCCTGGCGACGTACGGCCTCGGCATGCTGATCGGGTTCTGGGCCGCCGGCCGCATCGACGATCTCCATTTCGCCGGCGGCGCGCACGACTGGCGCGCGATCTGGCTGTTTCCGGCGGTGTTTGCCGCGGGGGTGTTCCTGCTGTTCGCCGCCACATTCCGCAACGAGACGGTCGAGTATGCCAAGCGCGAATGAATCGGTGCCGCCGGCGATTTTCGAGCCGAAGCCGATGAAGCTGAGCGTGCTGACCGCTGCCCTTCAGGAGCTGACGCCGCGCGCGCGCCGCGATGCGGATCCCGATCTCGCCATCGAGGAGTGGCTGGATTTCGCGCGCGATCTCGACTGTCCGAACATCGAGCTGTCGGCGGCGTTGCATCCCACCGAGACCGACGTACCGGCCGCGGCGCTGCTCGACCCCGTGGCCAACACGCTGGATCTGCGCCGACCGTTCGACGCCGGCCGCGCGGCGCGAGTGCGCCGCGCCATGCAGGCCACCGGGGTTGGGCTCTCGGACATTGGCTACTTCGACAACATGCTGGCGCCGGACGAATCGGTGCGCCGCAAGAAGCACGAGATGATGATCAAGGTGTTCGACACTGCCGTCATGCTCGGTGCCGACGCGGTCACCGGCTTCGTGGGTTGCAATCCGGAGCTGGAGATGGACGCCAATCTGGTGATGTTCGAGGATGTATTCATCCCGCTCTTGCGCGAAGCCAAAGCGCGCGGTCTCACCTACCGCGTGGAGCAGTGCCCCATGCCCGGATGGAACGTTACCGACAAGTGGCACAACAATCTCGCGTATGCGCCGGGGCCGTGGATCGCCTTGCACCGGATCTGCGAGCGGCACCGGGTCGGCGATCAGTTCCGCATCCATTACGATCCCTCGCACGCCATCCTGATGGGGCAGGATTCGCGCTCGATCTTCCAATACCTCAAGGATCAGGGCTACAACTTCCTGATCTCGGGCTTTCACGTGAAGGGCCAGGTGATCGACTCACGCGGCATCGCCGCCTGGGGCTACGGGGGACAGACGCTGCAACGGGGCGATTGGCACGGGGATCGACCTGCGGCCGACCCGGCGGAGCAGGTCAACGCCTGGAAGAAGCAAACCGTGTTCTGCGAGCACGAATTGCCGGGCACCGCGCGCCACGATCCGCTGGCCTACCTGCAGAATCGCTCCGTGGATTGGCTGGACCACCAGCTCGCCGCGCGCGAGCTCCTGGCCATCGACCCGGCCAAGACCTACCTGGTGGTGGAGCACGAGTATCCGCCCGCTCGAATCCAGGACCGGGCGCGCCTCGAGCCGATACTCAAGGGGTCCATCGCCTTCACCCGGGCGATCGACGCGGCGGCGGCGGCGATGTACGCGCTCCAGCACGAAGTGCTCGCATCGCAGGGCATCGCCGTGCAGGGTGTCGGACGGCAAGCGTATCGGTCGTGATCGGGTAGACTCTCGACCGTGAAGACCCTGGAAATGAGCGGCAGGCCCTGAGCATGCCCTTCGTCACCGCCGACAGCCAGCAGAGCCAGTACGACGTCATCGTCGTGGGCTCGGGCGCGGGCGGCGGGCAATCCGCCTATACGCTCTGCATGGACGGCGCCAAGGTGCTCATGCTCGAGGCCGGGCGCAATTACTCGCCCACCGAGTCCTCCATGTTCCGCACCCCGGACCTCGCGCCGCTCGCCGGGGTCGGCACGCCCGACAAGCCGTCCGGATTCTTCGATGCCACGGTGGATGGCGGCTGGAACGTGCCGGGCGAGCCCTACGTGCGCGAGACGGAGGAGGATGCGGGCCGCTTCGAATGGTGGCGGGCGCGCATGCTGGGCGGACGCACCAATCACTGGGGCCGGATCTCGCTGCGCAATGGACCGTATGACTTCAAGCCGCGTCGTCGCGACGGTCTTGGTTTTGACTGGCCCATCGACTATGCCGATGTCGCCCCGTACTACGACAAGGTCGAGCTCCTGGTCGGCGTTTACGGCACGAACGAGGGCCTCGAGAACACGCCGAATTCCTCGCCGGGCTGTCTCCTGCCGCCGCCCAAGCCCATCGTCAGCGACTACCTCGTGCGCGAGCGCGGAAAGCGTCTCGGCATCCCCGCGATTCCCGGGCACCGCGCAGTGCTGACTCGGGCGCTGGATTACAAGCGCTCACCGGCGCGGCTGCACCCGGGCAACGCCAAGGCCCAGAAGATCCTGGCCGAGGACATGCGCAGCCGCACGCCTTGCCTGTGGGCTACCCCCTGCGGTTACGGCTGCGCGGTGCGCGCGAACTATCAATCGACCACCGTGCACCTGCCGCCCGCTCTCAAGACCGGGAACCTGGACATCACCACCGACGCCATGGTGTACGAGGTCACGCTGGGTAAAGACGGCCGTGCCGACGGCGTGAATTTCATCGACCGCACCACCGGAAAGCAGCGCCACGCCTCGGCGCGCGTGGTGATCCTCGCCGCGAGCGCCTGCGAGACCGTGCGCATTCTGCTGAACTCGAGGAGCCCGCAGTTTCCGGGCGGCCTCGCCAACTCGAGCGGCAAGCTGGGGCGATATCTCATGGATACGGTGGGCTCGACCGTCGGCGGGCAGATTCCTCTGCTCGAGAGCCTGCCTCCGCTCAATGAGGACGCCGCGGGTGGGCATCAGCTCTACGTCCCGTGGTGGCTCTACCAGGAGCAGCTCGCGGGCAAGCTGGGGTTCGCGCGCGGCTATCACATCGAGTTCGGCGGCGGCAAGCGCATGCCGGGCTATGGCACCGCAGCCGGCATCGAATGGCTCACGGGCGGGAGCTACGGGGCGACGTTCAAGCAAGACGTGCGCCGCTACTACGGCTCCTTCGTCTGGTTCGACGGCCGCGGCGAGATGATTCCGAACGAGCAGTCCTACTGCGAGATCGATTCCAAGGTGAAGGACAAATGGGGCATCCCGGTGCTGCGCTTCCACTGGCAATGGTCCGAGCATGAGCGCAAGCAGGCCGCGCACATGCAAAGGACGTTCACGGATCTCATCGAGGCCATGGGCGGCAAGACGCGCAAGCCCGCGGAGACCGACGGCGCCAAGGCCATCGAGCCGGGCGGGTCGATCATTCACGAGGTCGGCGGGGCCATCATGGGCGCGGATCCCAGGAGCTCGGTGGTGAACTCCTGGGGACAAACCTGGGACGTTCCCAATCTATTCGTCGCCGACGGCGCCGTCTTTGCCTCGAATGCCGACAAGAATCCGACGCTCACCATCATGGCGCTGGCGTGGCGCGCCTCGGACCACATCCTCGAGCGCATGAAGCGCAAGGAGCTGTGATGAGCCTCGACCGCCGCACCACGCTCAAATGGGTGCTGGCCGCGAGCGCGGCGTGGCCGCTGATTCGCTCCGGCGCCGCGCGCGCCAACCCAGCGCCCGCGCCCGCCGGCGTCGACCCGAACGGCTACGGCAGCGATCCGGATCTGTCGAAGAATTATCGTCCCGGCGAGCCCTGGCCGCTCACCCTGACCGCGGAGCAGCGGCGGCTGTCCGGCATCGTCTCGGATCTCATCATCCCCGCCGATGATCGCTCTCCGAGCGCCTCGGCGATGGGCGTGGTCGATTTCATCGATGAGTGGGTAAGCGCTCCCTATCCCGACTTTCAGCGCGACCGAGGCATCGTGCTCGGCGGCTTCGAGTGGCTGGACGAGGAGGCGCAGCGGCGGTTCGGCAAGGCTTTCACCAGCCTCGATGCGACGGGACAGCATGCCATCTGCGACGACATCTGCGATGAGTCCCGCGCCGCCAGGGCCCTCCAGGAGCCGGCGCGTTTCTTTGCGCGGTACCGCGACCTGACCGCAGGGGGCTTTTATTCCAGTCCCGTCGGACGCAAGGATTTGGGTTACATCGGCAATGTGCCGCTCGCGAGCTTTGACGGCGCGCCGCCGGCACTGCTCGAGAAGCTGGGTCTGGCGTGGTCGAGGCATCGGCGAGGTTGACCGGAGGAGAATCATGAAAAGACGCGATTGGACCATGGTGTTGGTGGGACTTGCTTGCGGGATCGGGTGGTCGGTCGCAGCCGCGGCAGGCGCGGCGGAATCCTCCTGGCATTCACTCATCGAGGAACACGGCGCGCCGGCGTGGCGCGGCTGGAAGAGCGAGGGGTTTCCGGCCGGGTGGCAGGTCGAGGGCGGCGTGCTCTCCAAGGAGACCAACGCCGAGGACCTGGTGACCACCCAGGAATACGGCAATTTCGAGCTCGAGCTCGAATGGAAGATCGGCAAGGGCGGCAACAGCGGCATCTTCTATCGCGCCACCCGGGAATACGATCATGTCTACTGGAGCGGTCCGGAGTACCAGCTCCTGGATGACGAGTTCGCGCCCGACGGCCGCAATCGGCTCACGGCGGCCGCTTCGGACTTTGCGCTCTACGGCTCTCCGGCGGGGGTGGTGAAGCCGCACGATGAGTGGAACAAGACGCGCATCGTGGTGAGCGGCAATCGCGTCGAGCACTGGCTGAATGGGCGCAAGGTGGTCGCCTATGAGCTCAAGAGCGAGGAGTGGAAGACCAAGGTGACGGCCAGCAAGTTCAACGACTACAAGGGCTATGGCATGGCCGCGCGGGGCCTGATCGGCATCCAGGGCGACCACGACGGCACTCTCGCGATCCGGCACGCGCGGATCCGCGAGCTACCGTGAGGGAGACCGCGGAGGTATTTTTGATTGGAAGGCGCGGGTGGGCCGTGCGGCATCGCGCCGCCCAGCCCCGCCCGCTCCGAGTCAGCGACCTATCCTGTAGCTCACGTCGATTCCGATCGTCAGCGGCTGCTCCACGGCAGTCCGGTTGAAGGTCGGTACATTGACGTTGATTGCCGGCGAATTGCTCAGGAAGGCCAGCCTGTTGGTGGCGTTATTGACGAACACGACGGCCGTCCAGTTGCTGCCCTCGACGCCCGCGCGAAGATTCGTCAAATCGTAGCTCGGCAGAAAGTTGGCTTGGGCGGTCGTGTCGATCCGCGAACCGACATAGTTGTTGTCGATGCGCCCGACGAGAGTGAGCGTGTCGCTGAGGGGACGCCGATACGCGAGCGATGCGGACGCCGTCACTTCCGGAGCGTTCTGCACACGCTCATCGATGGTCGTCGCCGGCACCGCGTTCGCGATATATTCGGCGTGCAACCAGCTTCCGTTCACCGATGCGACGAGGCCGGGGAACAGGACGGCATTGACCTCGAGCTCGGCACCATAAATATGCGCGTCGCCCGCGTTTCCGGTAAACGGAAATCCGCATCCGAGCGGGATGTTCTGCTGGATGTGCTGCCAATTCTCGAAATACGCCGCCGAATTGATCGTCATGCGGCCATCGCCGCTGCGAAATTTCTCGCCGAGTTCGTAGTTCCACACCTTGTCGGGCTTGAACCCCAGCGGGGCTGAGGTCAAGCCGATGGCCTCGAGGTTCGCCAGGCATCCGGTACCGAGCGCACCGGCGGTTGGAATGGGTTGATTGCCGCCGCCTGGCCGAAAGCCTTGGGACACGGTTCCGTAAACCAGCGCATCCTTATCCAGCTGATAGGAGAGGTTGAATTTGGGTGTGACTCCCGAATCGCGCTCGCTCGTGGAATAGTAGTTGTTCGCATCGGTGCCCGACGAACTCAGCCACCCTGAAACCGTGGTGTTCACCGATCCGGTGTAGTAGAAGCGGCGCAGCCCCGCGGTCGCCGTGAATTTTTCCAGGAACGTATACGATGCTTCGCCGAAAAACGAGTTCTGAATGATCTTCGTCGGCTGGACTTGCGTGAACGCATTAGGGATGGTGCCGGGAAGCGTTGTGAACGGCGTATCCACGAACTCATCGAAGTCCGACTCAAAATCCTGATAGAAGTAGCCGATGAGCCACTTGAAATTGGTGTTGCCCGATGATGTGAGGCGAACCTCCTCGCTATATTGCTTGGACTTGTCATCTTCCAACGACGCCGGGGAATTCTGCCCGACTCCCCCTCCGGGCGTGTTGGGATAGATGGGGGCCCCCAGCACGGTCGCGATCTCCTCCGTGCCGTCCTGGCGCAAGTTTTCATCGCGGGTCCAGTAGGATGTCGTCGAGGTCAGATCGGCACCATCGAAGTGGTACTGGACGTTGAGGCTGCCGATATCGATTCGATCCTCGAACGGCTCCGGCGAGTTGTAGGGCTGATATTGAGTCAAAGTTCCCGGTTGACTATCGATGAGGTTGAGACCGCCCTGCGTGATCTCCTGGTACATGAACGACGGTTCTATGGACAGCCGATCGGTGGGCTTCCACGACAGCGAGGCCCGGACACTTCGCAGGCTTTCGTCATTGACGTCCCTGAAGTCGTTCGCGACCGGCGCACCGGCCACATTGCCGCGAGTCGTCGCATTGACCGGTGCGGGAAAGCCGGCCGAGGTCGCGCTCGGTTGCGCGATCACGATGCGATCGATCCATCCGCTCGAGTTTTGCAACGAGGCGACCAGGCGCACCGCCACCGTGTCGCCGAGCGGAAGGTTGACCATGGCGTTTTCAGTATGATTCAAACTATCGCCGCCGTCCGTGTGTCCCAGAATCACCTGTGCGGACGCGTCGAACGCAGCCGGGTTCGGCGCATTGGGTACGAGCTTGATGGTACCGCCCATGGAACCGGATCCGTACAGGGTGCCCTGCGGCCCGCGCAAAATCTCGATTCGGTTGAGGTCGTACAGATTGGGGTCGATCACCACTTTGCCGTTCTGTGCGGACGCCGGCGCGCTCAGGGGAATGTCGTCCAGGTAGAACCCGACGGTCGATGAATTGCCGCCGGATGAGGTCAACCCTCGAATCTCGAGCTCCGTCTGGCCGGGGCCGCTCGTTCTCATCGACACGCCGGGGACGGACTGAACGATGGAGGCAATGTCGGTGATGCCGCGCTCCGCAAGGTCCTGCCCCGTGAGCGCCGTGATGCTGATGGGAGTACTCTCGATGGTGGATTCGCGCTTCTGCGCCGTGACCACGATCTCTTCGATCTGGTCCGATCGGCTCTCTTGTTGCGCAAACGCGACGTTTGCGCCGACTGCGCAGAAAATTGACGCGGAAACCACTCCGGCTATTTTAGCAGGCATTCTTTTCTTCATAGCATTCCATGATTAGAGGGAAAATGAATTTGTGGATGGAATACTACGCTAGCCAGAGCCCTTGTGTGCAGCGCGGGATGGGAAGCTGATATGCGTCCGAAATTTTCGACCGCAGTGCGGAGGAATTCACAGAACGCCCGGTAGCCTACTTCGGCGGGCGGGACAGCGTAATGCTCTTGGCCGTGGCTTCGAACTTGGCAATCCACGTATCGAAGTAATGAATCGACGGCGCCTGAATGCTCTCTCCCTCGATCATGGTCTTTGTGTCATTCTTATAGGACGACCTGCTCCTGGCAGCAAACCATAACAAGCAGCGCCGGGTACCGCAAAACCCCCGCCACCATCTCGCCCCCCAAGGGACTCGACTCAATCCATCCAACGGCTCGTGACCGCGCTTCCGTTTGCGACGTTGCCGAGGCGCGACGAATCCCGCTCACCATCCGATACCGTAGTCCTCGCCGTGGTTGCTCGAACCGCCCCACATGGTTCCGTGCGCACGGTCGAGCTCGATCGCGTTGATCGGGCCCGAGCTGCGCTCTTCGAAGTCGAGCTCGTACCCCATGTGCACCAGCTCCTGACGCACCCAGGTCGGTGTCGCCGTATTCACCGTGAGCCGGCCGGGTATCGACTGGTGAGACCCGAACGAATCGCGCATCTGGTAGCTCGTGATGTTGGCGGCCTCGGTCGCTTCCTGCGGCGTCATTCCGAATTCGACGACGTTCAAGAAGAATTGCAGCAGATTTTGATCTTGAGTGTCGCCGCCTTGGACGGAGAAGACGAGAAACGGTTTGCCGTCTTTGAGCGCCAGCGTGGGCGTGAGCGTCGCACGCGGGCGCTTGCCGGGCTCGAGAACGTTGAACGGGTTCTCGGATGCATCGAGCACGAAACTCTGCATGCGCTGGCTGAGGCCAACACCGGTGTGGCCGGCAATCACGGCGGGAGTCCAGCCGCCGCTCGGGGTCACCGATACCGCCCAGCCCTTATCGTCGGCGGCTTCGACGCTCGTCGTACCCAGCCTGAACGTGCGGTCATACTCTGCCAGTGCCGTCGGGCTCCACTGCGCCGGGGCGGGCGCCGTTGCGGCGGGCATCTTGGTGTGCCATTGCTTCAGAATCGCCGTGAAGGGGTTCCGGCCGTTCTGGTACGGATACGGATCGCCGGGGCGGATGTCGGGATCGTTGTGGTCGAATTGGATGAGCTTGGCACGCTCCCGCGCGTAGTCCTTCGACAGCAGGCCCCGAATCGGTTCCTCGGGAGGGAAGTACGGGTCGCCGTAGTAGAAGTCGCGATCGGCATAGGCCAGATTCATCGCCTGATACAGGGTGTGGATGTAGCGGGCGCTGTCGTAGCCCATCCCCTTGAGGTCGAAGTTCTCGAGAATGTTGAGCGCCTGAAGCATCACCGGGCTTTGCACCCAGGTCGTGAGCTTGTAGACCTCGATGCCTTTGTAATTCGTGTGCACAGGCTCTTCGATGTGCACCTTCCAGTTGGCCAAGTCTCCCATCGTGAACAGCCCGCCCTGCTCGCGGGTGCCGCGCACGAGTTCCTGAGCGATGTCGCCCTTGTAGAAGCGGTCGTACGCGGCGTAGATCGCGGCCTTGCGGTCCTTGCCCGCGGCGCGAGCTTTGTGTTCGGCTTCCACCAATTTGCGCAGGGTCGCAGCGAGTTCCGGTTGATGGAAAATCTCGCCGGGTTGCGGGCCCTCGCGTCGCTCTCCGGGATGGATGAGAATGGTGTGCTTGGAGTAGGGCCACTGCGCGATCTTGTCCTTGTGCTTCTCGATGGTGTTGGACAGTTCCGCCTCCATCGGATAGCCGTCGGCCATATCGATCGCCGGGGCCAGTACTTCGGCGAGACTCATGGTTCCGTATTCTGCGAGCATGGTCATGAGGCCGCCCGGTGTTCCAGGGGTGACCGCGGCAAGCGGGCCGAACTCGGGTGGATAGTTCATGCCTTTCTCGTGGAAGAATTCCGGTGTCGCCCCGGTGGGCGCGACGCCGAGGGCGTTGATGCCGATGACCTTGCCGGTGTTCGGGTTGTAGATCAGCGCCTGCGTCTCACCGCCCCACGAGAGCGTGTCCCACATGGTCGAAGTCGCGGCGATCATGGCGCAGGCGGCGTCCACCGCGTTGCCGCCCTTTTGGAATATCATTGCGCCGGCGGTTGCAGCCAGCGGTTTGCCGGTAACGGCCATCCAGTGCTGGGCATGAAGGGCGGGCTTTTGCGTGCGCGCCTGCGCGGCCTGCATCGCGTTGCCCATGACTGCGGCGGCGCAAAGCAGTGCTGCCAGAAGAGCAACCGTGAAGCGAGTTCTCATTCTTGGTTCCTTTCGAGCCATGTGCTGTGGGCAAACGAGCATACGGCAGCCTGACGCAGCGTGCATCTCGACGATCTAAAAACTCCAGTTGGCTGTCCTACCAGTGGAGCCCCGAGAAATCCGTCGGATGCATATACACCGCGTCTACATCTTCGCGCGGGCGCGAGGGGTGATCATATTCATGGAATCTCCGTCCCCAAAAAATGCCGAGCAGGGCTCTTGGTTGTATTCACAGTTCCGTCTCCATTTCAAAGAAGCAATGAAATATCAATCGCGTCGGCCATCGCTTGATAGCCCGCATCATTGGGATGCAGATGGTCGCGCGAAACATACCGCTCCTGCATGCGGCTGGGATGCTCAGGATCGCGGAGCAGCGCGTCGAAATCGATCAGTCCGTCGAAAGCTCCGCCGGTACGTATCCACTGGTTGATGATTTGCCGGGTCGCCTCCTTGGCCTGCGAGTAGTAACCCGGGATCCGTGCTCCTTCGAAGGGTGTCAACGTCGCGCCGATGACCTTGATGTGTACCGCGTGGGCTCGGGCGATCAACTGGAGATAGGCGCCGATCAGTTCGTCGGCGGTAACCGTCTCGGAGGGATCCGCCAGCTCGCGCCCGATGTTCGCGCCGGGAAAAGCGAGGTCGTTCACACCCTCGAGGAGCACCACATGCGTTGCTCCCGGCACGCTGAGAACATCGCGGTCAAAGCGAGCGAGCGCACTCGATCCAAGGGAGTGGAACGCGAAACCATCGGCGAGCAGACGGTTGCCCGCTATGCCTTGGTTCACCACGGCGATGGGGGGTCCATGAGGCACAATTGCGAGCCGGCGAGCGAGGTCGCTCGTCCAGTTGCGATCCGTCTCGATGGTCGACCCGTCCCCATCGGTGAGCGAGTCGCCGAACGCAACAAGAAGCCTCTGACCCCGGACGGCGGGGACCAACACCGCGCTGACGGCCACGGAGGACTCCGAAATGCCTGCAGTGTGCAGACGCTCATCGTGAGTGAAATCGCCCTTCGCCGTGATGATGGCGCGTTTCAGTGCCAAGCCGTGCAAGGTGGGCGTTGTCACGCGGCCGGGGAAATAGAGACTAATGCTGATCTCCGCGCCGCTTGCGACACTGAACGCGACGGGGTCACTCAATACCGGAGCGCCGGTCGGAATCGTGACCGCGGCGCTACCGCCGAACGTCAGGGTCTTGATCGAGCGGGGCCTCACGCTCGAAGGATCGCCGGCGAGTGCCACGGTCGCCGAACCGATGCGCAGTGGCGACGAGCCGTGCTCGTTGGAGAGCCGCACTCGGATGGCCGAACCGCCGGTGGAGATTCGCACGCGTTCTCGTACCGTCTGCCCATCCAAATTGGCGAGCGGTTCCTTGGGATCCGGGTCCGAGGCTTCCGGGCTGGCGGTCCAAGCGGCAACCCAGCCTTGTCGATCTGTGCGGTCATTCGCCCACGCTGCTGCCGACAACAGTATCAACCCGGCTGAAGCGACCGATATACCCTTGTGATTCATTTGATACTCACTCGATGCCTAGGTAGGCGGGGAAAGGGTCCGGAGCAACCCTCGCGCGATCGAGAGCCATATCGGCGAGCGGCTCAAGAAAATCCACATGGCCGTCGCTTGACCTGCCATCAGCAGGGGCAACCCGACCTTGAAGACCGGATGTAGGCGGCGCTCGACGATGACGTCCCGCAGAACGGCGACCAGGATCAAGGCATCGACGGCGATATACCAAGCGTTGTCTGGCATCAGCCAGGTCGGAAACCGTGCGAAGGCAGCGACCGTGAGGCCGCAGGAGGCCATCAGCATCAATCGCCGATGATAATCGGGGCGGTGTCGCAGCCATACGGCCAGCCCAAACGTACTCGCGAATGCGAACATGTCGAAGAATGAAATGACTAGGGCTGCCTGCCCCGCCACTCCGTTACCGGCCAAACGGGTCATGGTGAGCGCCGTGGCGATTCCGATGATGGGCATCGAAGTGCCCATCATCGCGCCGAAGATCCCGAGGCGCCTGTGCCATCCGATTCGACGAGAACGGACCAATAGGGTCTGAACGACGAAGATCAGAACCCATGCGACGAACAGGGCCACGTGCAGGTACAGCACCCCAGGACGGGGGGACGGTGGATGGATGAGCCGGACCCCCAGTGTCGGACCGAAGCCGACTCCCACGACGACGGCGATCATCAGCGCAATACCTGGATACAGTATCCGGGACGGCCGAGTACGCGTCAGGCCCAAATTTGGCGTGGGCGCCGTGCGGGACGGGAGTTGCTCGGAAGGTGTTATTGTTTCGGTGATCAATGAACGCACCTCGGGCGTCGCACCTCGTGGATTTTGCCCGTGAGTCGCGGCGCTTGCGCCGACGGGCATGAATCAACCACTGGTGCCGCCAAGCTGGCTTGCTAGTTCGAACTCATTGTTTTTGGAAGGCTGCGCTGATCGCGATGCCGGTTTCGTCGCTGACGAACGGGACATATTTTCCGAGGCCGAAGTCGGACCGCTTCACGCTTCCCTTCGCATCGAAGCCGATCAAGTAGGTCTTCTTTCCGAACGGATCGATTCCGGCGCCGTGCAGAGTGACATCGAGCACGATGGGACGAGTGATGTTATGCATCGTCAGGGTACCGGACACCTTCAGCGTTCCGGGCCCGGTCTGCATCGCCTGGGTGGCCGTGAAATGCATGTAGGGATAGTTTTCCGCATCGAAAAACTCGTCCGAAAACAGCTCTCCGTTGAGCTCGCGGTTGGTGGTTTCGACGAGCGCGATCGGCACCTTGACGTCGAGGGTCGTCGCGGAGAGCGCCTTCGGATCGAACACCAGCGTGCCCGTGGCGCCGGCAAAGGTGCCCCAGAATTCGGACACGCCGAAGTGGTTCACGCTGTATCGCACCAGCGTTTCTTTTGTGTCCAACACATACGTTCCTTGCTGCAGAGCAGCAAGCGTTACCGACTGGTCGGCATGAACCAGGCTGCCGCTCAGGCAGGCAGCCACCGCCATCAGGCCGTGAGTGAAACCTATCCGCATACCTATCCTTCCGGTCGAAGACCGCCATTGAGAGATTACGGACCTTCGAGCGAAATGCGGGCGCTGTCGTCTCAAAATCGACAAACAGCGCCTAATTCGTGGATTTTGAGCCCTCGACCCGGCGATATTCCGAGGCGGTCACGCCAAACGCCGCCCGAAACGCGCGGTTGAAGCTGGCCTTGGAGCTGAAGCCGGCGGAGAGGGCCAGATCCAAGAGATCCCGGCGATCCCCGTTGCGCAGCTGGGTTGCAACCTTCTCGGCACGAAGCTTATTGATGAATGCGGAGAAGCTGAGGCCGAGGCCTTCGTTGAACGCACGGGAGAGATAGGTCGTATTCGTACCCAGATGTCGGGCGAGACCCGCAAGAGTGAGGGTCGGATCGAGGTGCCAGCGGCCGGCGCGGGTGCGGACAGCCCAGGTCTCACCGTCGGCTTTCCAGTCGCGATTGCGCACCGCAGGGGACGGCGCAACGGGCACCAGCCGCGGAAACGGTAGCGCCGCGTACCGCCAGCCCTCCACCCCAAGATAGAGGCCGAGCACTGCGATGGCGGCAAACGGCACGAAAAGATCGGGGTAGTCGAGCTCGTGAAAGAAATTGACGCCTTGATAACCGGCTCGCACGCACAACAGCAGGATGGCGGCCCACAGCGCCTGGCTGAGCCAACGCGTTGCAAATCGTTCGTCATCGCTCCGCTCTTGGCTGAGAAATTTACGATAGATGCGCAGCAGCCTCAGGCTAGCAATGCAATAGGCAAATAAGCCCACCAGCGTGCCGAGCGCTGCGATCGGATGCTCATACCGATCTATGAAATCACTGAACCCTGGCCCCAGGACCGACGGACGCTGAAAGCCAAGGAGTTGAACGGCAAACTGAAGAGCGGCGGGAAGAAGGTGCAGCCAGCTGCGAGACGGCAAATGCCCGTACGCCAAACCTGTCGCGTAGAACCATATCAAGGGGCCAAGGGCGAAGGACACGACGAAAGGCGTGTCGATCGGCGCCAGAATGTTCGCTACGACAACGAGCAGAATAGCGAGGCTGCGGTTGGCGGCAACATTCGTGGGTGCGATTGCCAGAGCCAGAGCCAAAGCCAGGATCTCGGCGATCGGCACCGCGAGCACGAGTGATTGAGTGCTGTACAGAAATCCGAAGTCACTCATCATTGTCCGCGATGGATTAGTACTCGAGCAGGCCGGTTTGAAAAAGAAAGAGCCAACGCTGACCGACCTTTGTGTATACCTTGCAGGCCCGGCCCTTCCAATGGAATAACTGTTTCGTGGCTCGATTGCCCAGTTAAGGGTAACGCACGGATACAGTATCGCATCCGGATCCTCCGCGCACGCGGCCGTCGACAACACCTGGGTGCGGCGGCGTCGCCACTTCGACTCGATGCCGGACTCGCGAACAAAATGACTAAGCTAAGCCACTGCCCGATGCGGCGCCATTCAATCCACCTTGCCAGACCGTTCCACCCGCTGACGCTGATGGCCATTTTGTAGAAGCAGGCGATGGCGTTCAGGCGGGCAATGGACCCGTGTACATGGCCGGTTCTCGAATGACGCCGCCCACTTCGTACTGTTCGATCGAGTGGGCAATCCATCCAACGGCTCGTCCCAATATGAACAGCGAGTCCTTGCTATCCAAGCCAAGACGCCGTCCCAGATAGACGTTGGTGAGTGCAAAGTCAGGTTCCAGCCCTTTGGCATCGTAGACGACGGCAATGGCGCGTTGGAGTTTTCGGTAGTCGGCGTCGTCGGCGAGAATCTCGTTGAGGCGCTGAAGCACGGCGCGCGCGCGAGGGTCGCCATTCTTGTATAAATCGGACCCGAACCCCGGAATTTCCTCGCCCTCACGCATCCGCCGCACCACCGGATCTTGCGGATCATGCGAGTTGGCCACTTCGTTGAGCAGGCGGGCAAGCCCTTCGTGCCTGCCGAT
>Ga0137407_10000440_pt1 | contig 28615 bp, 28 predicted proteins | sample CZOMad2_2_16fung_FD_108410 | JGI IMG/M metagenome (GOLD analysis project Ga0137407, IMG submission 108410) | Vadose zone soil fungal communities from Angelo Coast Range Reserve, California, USA - CZOMad2_2_16fungal (Illumina Assembly) | ecosystem: Environmental > Terrestrial > Soil > Vadose... | reverse complement strand
TCATTGGAATTTCTCTGGAGCTTGGTGCTTGGAATTTGGAGCTTATTTCAGCGTCTGCACTTCGACCGATAGAACTGCCGGCAGATCGCGCACGATCGGCTTCCAGGTGTTTCCCGCATCCGGAGAGCAATACACCTGACCACCTGTCGTGCCGAAATAAATTCCGCAGGAATCAAGCGAATCTACCGCCATCGCGTCGCGGAGCACGTTCACGTAACAATCCTTTTGCGGAAGGCCGTTCGTTAGTTCTTCCCATTCGTTCCCGCCGCTCCGGCTGCGATAAACCCGCAGTTTGCCGTCGAGCGGGAAATGCTCCGAGTCGCTCTTGATCGGCACGACGTAGATTGTGTCCGGCTCGTGCGCGTGAATGTCGATCGGGAACCCGAAATCAGTTGGCAGATTCCCGCTCACTTCTCGCCAGGAATCGCCGGCGTCGTCGCTTCGCATGATGTCCCAATGCTTTTGCATGAAGAGAACGTTCGGCCGCGCCGGGTGCATCGCGATGTGATGAACACAATGCCCGACCTCCGCGTTCGGATCGGGAATGTATTGCGAATGCAATCCACGATTGATCGGCTTCCAGCTTTTCCCGCCATCATCAGTGCGAAACGCGCCCGCCGCCGAGATCGCGATGTAAATTCGCAGCGGATTGTTTGGATCGAGCAGGATCGAATGAAGACACATTCCGCCTGCGCCCGGCTGCCATTGCGGTCCCGTGCCATGGCCGCGTAATCCGGACAGCTCCTTCCAGTTCTGGCCACCGTCCTTCGATTCGAAGAGCGCCGCGTCTTCCACGCCGGCATAAACATGATTCGGATCGGTCAACGACGGTTCCAGATGCCACACTCGCTTGAATTCCCATGGATGCTGGGTGCCGTCGTACCAGATGTGGGTCGTCAGCGGCCTGCCAGTTTCCGGAGAAACGTCGTAAGCGAACTTGTTGCTTTCACCTTTCGGCATTCCATCCGCCGTGGTCGCCGGTTCGCCCGGCGCGAGCCCCGGTTGGAACCACGTCTTTCCACCGTCATCCGACCGCTGGATGATTTGTCCAAACCACCCACTCGTCTGCGACGCATAAATCCGGTTCGGATCCACCGGCGACCCTTTCAGGTGATACATCTCCCACCCCGCAAAATGCGGCCCATTGACTTCCCACTTTTCGCGTTTCCCATCCGCCGTGAGAACAAATGCCCCTTTCCGCGTCCCGACCAAAACTCGTACTCCGCTCATAACCAGTTCCTCGATTTCATAATCGTGCTCGTGCTCGTACTCGTGCTCGAATGCAAATGCAATTTGTTCGCAGAATTTCTAACCGCGGATGACGCGGATGAAAACGGATTTGTTAATCCAAGTTGAATCTATTTCGCGATGCAGACGTTTTTCAGTTCGGTGAAAAACCGTAATGCTTCCTCGCCGCCTTCGCAGCCGCCAGCGCTTTCTTTCATGCCGCCGAAACTTACTGGCGAATGAGTTTGCGTAGCGAAGCGTTTACCGTTTTCGCATCGGGAAACGCTTTTGCAACATCCGGCTCCAAGACCACCACGTTCGCGCCTTCCGCGTATCGACGGGCATATTTGCCACGGGTGGCTTGCGAAAAATCGTACTCGTCTCGCATGCCGTTTCGGGTTGGTTTACTCGACATCTTCTTCATAGGACTTCCGCTCTTTGCGAATCGCACGTCTTGCACTGATGACGCGGACATTATCGCCTCGGACCGTGTGCACAACAACGAGCAATTTGCCATTAAATGCCCTGCCCATCGTGATGTACCGCCGTTCCGTTAGCGAATGGTCGGGATCGGGAATGGTCAGCGAGGCCAGATCACTGAAGACAGTGGAAGCTGCCTCAAAACTAACACCATGTTTCGAGAGATTGGATCGAGCCTTTTGCACGTCCCATTCGAAGGTCAATGGCACAGGCGGAATGCTACTTCGCGATACAAACATTCTTCGGCTCGGTGAAAAAACGGAGTGCTTCCTCGCCGCCTTCGCGGCCGACGCCGCTTTGTTTCATGCCGCCGAAAGGAATGCGCCGGTCGTGGACGAGCCAGCGATTTAGCCACAAGGAGCGGGTGGGAACTGTTTCCACGACGGAATGCTAAGATTTTTCCTTTCCGTAACCGGGAGACGTTTCGCGCACGAGAAATTCCTGCGGCGCCGAAGTTCCCAAAGTTTCGAAGAGCAGGCGTTGCAGGTCTGTTTTTTCGGCGCGCTTCGAAAGGTGCAACATTTCCACGCCGACTACATTGTCCTGCGCGTCGTAGTCCAGGATCACTCCGGAGGCCACTTGCTCGGAATCGGCAATTTCAGCGTCGTTCAATCGCAGATAGAGCGCGTCGGCTTCGGGATCGACCGTCAGCTTCATAATCTTCCTTTCATGCTCCGATCAAAGTGAACTGTCACGATTTTGAGTGGCGTTGCTCGCGGATCGCACACGACCCTGAGGACACGATAATCTCGTTCCCGGATCGCTGCCAAGCGATGTTCCAGCGCAGGATCGTCAGGGTCCAATTCCGTCTTATCGGGCGCGATGATTGCCTTTTCCAACCACGCCGATTCGATCTTTCGTTCTTGGAGCCGAACCAAGGCATGATGGCTCAACTCGTATTTCACAACTTTAAGTTACGCCTACGAGAGGTGCTGCGGCAGGTCACTTCGCGATGCAGACGTTTTTGGGCTCGGTGAAGAAACGGAGCGCTTCTTCGCCGCCTTCGCGGCCCACGCCGCTCTGCTTCATGCCGCCGAAGGGGACGCGCAGGTCGCGAACGAGCCAGCAGTTTATCCAGACGGTGCCAGTGTGGATTTTTTCGGCGACGCGATGGGCGCGGTTGAGGTTTTGGGTCCAGACACTGGAGGCGAGGCCGTAATCGCAGTCGTTCGCGTAGCCGATCACTTCGTCTTCGCTGTCGAACGGCGTGATGGTCACGACGGGCCCGAAGATTTCTTCGCGGTTGGTGCGACAGGAGACGGGAAGATCGGTGAGAACAGTGGGCGGAAAGAAGTAGCCGTCGCGGCAGCGGTCGTTGATCGAGTCCGGCGCCTTGCCGCCAAGGGCGAGCTTGCCGCCTTCCTGCTGCGCGAGATCGACGTAAAACTTTACTTTGTCCAATTGCGTCTTGCTCGCGATCGCGCCTTGCTCGGTTTTCTCATCCAGCGGATCGCCTTGTTTCAACTGCGATGCTTTTTCGATGAAGCGATCCACGAAGTCTTTGTACGCCGAGCGTTCGACAAAAACGCGCGAGCCGCAGAGACAGACCTGACCCTGGTTCGCGAACGATGAACGCACGCTTCCGGCGATGGCGGCGTCGAGATCGGCGTCGGCGAAAACGATGTTCGGATTTTTGCCGCCGAGCTCGAGCGACACTTTCTTGAACAATGGCGCGGCGGCTTCCGCGACTTTGCGGCCGGTCACGGTGCCGCCAGTGAAGGAAATCGTGGCGATCTTCGGATGGGCGGTGATCGCGGCGCCGACATTTGGGCCAGTCCCGTGAATGACGTTGAGCACGCCGTTGGGCAAGCCGGCTTCCGCGCAAATCTCGCAGAGCAGAAACGCGGTCATCGGCGTGAGCTCGCTCGGTTTCGCGATCGCGGTATTGCCGACCGCGATGGCGGGCGCGATTTTCCAGCTCAACAAATAGAGCGGCAAATTCCAGGGCGAGATCAACCCCGCGATCCCGCGCGGCTGGCGCAGGGTGTAGTTGAAGGCGACGCCGTCCGTGACGTGCGCTTCGTTCTCGGTGTGCAGAATTGCGGTCGCGAAGAAGCGAAAATTGCTGGCCGCTCGCGGAATATCGAGCGAGCGCGCGAGCGACAGCGGCTTGCCGGTATCAATCGATTCCGCCCGGGCGAGTTTTTCCAGATCGCGCTCGATCAGGTCGGCGATGCGCAACAAGATCCGGGAGCGATCCGCCGCTGATGTTTTCGACCAGGTCGGAAAAGCTCTTTCGGCCGCAGTCACGGCAAGCTCGACGTCGCGCGCCTCGCTATCGGGAACGAGCGCATACGGTTTGCCGGTCGCCGGTTCGATGTTATCGAGATGTTTTCCGCCGAGCGGCTCGACGAACTCGCCGTCGATGAAGTTGCGGATCTTAATGGATTCGGTCGGCATCAGTTCTCTGGTTTAGTTCAGAAAGAATAGCATGGGCCGCTTTTTCGCTCGCGCCGGTTTCGCCGAGTCTCGCAATAATGGTGTCGAAGTCGGCGATCATTTGTTCCCGGCGTGGCGAAACATTCATCAAGTCCAAAACAGATTCCGCGATGGCAATCGGACGCGCTTCGTGCTGGAGAAATTCGGGCGCGATCTCGCGATCAGCCAACACATTGGGCATGCCGACGAATCGCGTCCGAATCATGAGCCGCCCGGCGAGATAAGTCGGCCACGAAACTTTGTAGACCAGAACAAAGGGCATTCGGAAATAGGCGGACTCCAGCGTCGCGGTGCCGGAGGCGACGATTCCGGTGAAGGCACGTTGCATCGTGCCAGAGCTGTCGGCAGTCACGATGCGGACACGATCACGCAGAGCGAAACCGCGCCAGAGACTTTCGATTTCCCGCGCGAGCGCATTCGAGGCGGCAGCGATTTCAAATCGAGTCGCCGGACGGCGCGCGACGATTTCGCGAGCCGTTTCCAACAACACCGGGAGGATTTTTTTAACTTCGCGCGAGCGGCTTCCCGGAAAAAGGCCGATGAGATCCGGATCGCGCATTTCCCCGGTCCGACGCTTCGCAAGGTTCTCGATCATCGGATGGCCGACGAAAATCGTGCGCAGGCCCGAGGCGTTATACAGCTCCGCTTCGAACGGAAAGATGCAGAGCATCAGGTCGAGGTAGCGCGCCATGTGGGCGATGCGTCCGCGATTCCAGGCCCACACCTGAGGGCTGATGTAATAAATGATTTTCGAATCCGGCGCTCGCCGGCGGAGAGTCCGCGCGATCCGCAAATTGAAGCCGGGATAATCGATGAGAACGACGGCATCTGGCTTCGTGGTTGCGATTTCCTCGAGCGCCTCGGCGAATTGTTTCCGGAAATATCCGTAATGCTTGACCACTTCCCACAGGCCCACGACCGCCGCGGCATCGATCCAGTTGCTGAACGCGTCGCCGGCAATCGCCTTCATGCGCGGGCCGCCGCGTCCATGGAATTCACTGTCGGGCGCAAGGCCCCGCAGCGAATGCATCAAGGCGGCGCCATGTTCGTCTCCACTCGCTTCGCCCGCGACGAAATAAATTCGTTTAGTCACGCGAAACCGAATTGATGCGCCGAGTGATGTCGACGGCGAGCTCAAGAGCGGCGGCAGCCTGGAAACCGGAAACTTTCGGGGTGCGACCGGTGGCGGCGCATTCGATGAAAGCGGCCAGCTCGCGTTTCAACGGCTCTCCGGGTTCGATCTCCACCGCCTCGCGCTTCAATCCTTCCGGCGTGCGCTGATACATTTCGCCGCTCTGGTTTTGGTAATCGAGCGAGAGATAAACGTCCTCCTGGAAGACGCGGATCTTGCGCATTTGCTCGGGACTGATCCGGCTCGAGGTGATATTGGCCACGCAGCCGTTCTCGAAACGAATGCGCGCGTTCGCGATGTCTTCACCCCGACTGAGAACGGGCACGCCGACGGCGTCGACTGCCTGAACGGGCGAACGCACCAGGTGCAAAATGATTTCCAAATCGTGGATCATCAGATCGAGGACGACCCCGATATCGGTGCTGCGATTTGGATAGGGCGAGAGCCGGTGCGCTTCGATGAAACGCGGATTGGTCAGGCGTTTTTCGAGGGCGCTCAGGACTGGATTGAAACGTTCGACGTGACCCACCTGGAGAACGAGGCCGCGGCTCGCGGCCAGCTCGGCGAGTTCGCTCGCCCGCGCGGTATCGTCCGCGATCGGTTTCTCGACGAGCAAATGTTTGGCGCGCGTGAGGAGATCACGGGCAATCTCGAAGTGTGTGTTCGTCGGCGTGGCGATCGAAGCTGCGTCGACCATTTCCGCAAACTCGTCCAGCGACGCGACGGCTTTGACGCCAAACTCAGCGGCTCGCTGCTCCGCGACAGCGCGGTCCGTATCGTAAATCGCGGTGAACTGGGTGCGCGCGATCTCGGCATACAGGCGCGCATGATTCTTCCCGATGTGGCCAACGCCGACCACGCCTACGCGCGGCGTTTTCACGTCTTGTTTTCCAGAAACCATTCGTAAGTCCGGGTGATGCCTTCGCGCAACCCGATCTGATGCCGCCAGCCGAGCGCGTGGATTTTCGAAACATCGAGCAGCTTGCGCGGCGTGCCATCGGGCTTGGTTTCGTCCCAGGCGAGCTCGCCCTTGAAACCGACGATGTCGCAAATCAACTCGGCCAGCTCGCGGATCGAGATGTCTTCGCCGCAGCCGACGTTGATAATCTCGGGGCTGTCGTATTTCTCGAGAAGGAAAACGCAGGCAGCGGCGAGATCGTCGACGTGGAGAAACTCGCGCCGCGGATTCCCGGACCCCCAGACGACTAATTCACGCGCGCCTTCTTGTTTCGCCTCGTGCGCCTTGCGCAAAAGCGCAGGGAGAACATGGGATGAGACGAGATCGAAATTGTCGTTAGGCCCATAGAGATTCGTCGGCATCGCGGAAATAAAATTCGCGCCGTACTCGCGGTGGTAAGCCTGGCAGAGTTTGATGCCGGCAATCTTGGCGATGGCGTAAGCTTCGTTCGTCGGCTCGAGTGGTCCGCTCAGCAGCGCGCTTTCGGGGATCGGTTGCGGCGCGTGCTTGGGATAAATGCAGGAGCTGCCAAGGAACAACAGCTTGCGAACGCCGTTTTCGTGAGCGGCCCGAATGACATTGTTCTGCACCTGGAGATTGTCGATGAGGAACTCGACCGGCAGATCGTTGTTCGCCTTGATCCCGCCAACTTTCGCGGCCGCGAGCACGGCCAGGGCCGGTTTCTCCGTCGCAAAGAAACGGTCGACGGCCTCACGGTTACGCAGATCCAGGTTCGCGCGATCCCGGGTGACAAGATTGGTGAAACCGCTCTCTTCGAGCTTTCGAACGAGCGCGCTGCCAACGAGGCCACGATGGCCCGCGATGAAGATTTTGTCGGATTTTTCCACGGGCCGCGAGAGACGTTCGTTTAGCATTTTCTTTTTTCGGACAATGCGCAATCCTCAGTTCGTGCGAAAAAACGGGGCGCGGCTCGGGGTCCAAAAAACCTACAAACTATTAATCGGCGGGAAGTTCGTCCGGAGCGAGAGCGGGCGAGTGGCGCCGGCGGCAGGAAGCAACGGAAAAACGGTGGCGAATTACAGCCGAGCATCGCGGAAGGATTTTCGGGACGCGGTGGGGGCGGCGCGCGCGGCGTTCGCCGGCTGGTCCAAGCAAAGCGCGTATTTGCGCAGCCAGATTTTGTATCGCGCCGCGGAAATGCTGGAGATGCGCGCGGGCGAATTGCGGGAGGAAATCGCGCGCGGCCCGGGCGGCGACCAGGCACGGGGCGAGGTCGCGCGGGCGATCGACCGGCTGGTTTATTACGCGGGCTGGACGGACAAATTCAGCTCCGTGTTCGGCGCGGTGAATCCGGTGGCGAGCTCGCATTTCAATTTCACGACCCCCGAACCGACGGGCGTCGTCGTCGTAGTTTGTCCGGACGAATCACCGTTGCTCGCGATGGTTTCGCTGGTCGCGCCGGTGATTTTATCAGGAAACACGGCTGTGGTCCTGGCCTCGGCGAAAAGTCCCCTGCCCGCGCTGACGTTTTCGGAAATCATCGCAACGAGCGATTTGCCCGGCGGGGTGGTGAACATGCTGGCCGGCGATCGCGCCGAGCTGGCGTCGCATTTTGCAAGTCACATGGACGTGAACGCGATCGTGGACGGATCGGGTGACGACGCGATCGGTCGTGCGTTGCAACGCGGCGGGGCGTTGAATGTGAAGCGTTATTTCCGGCGCGATCTGGCTCCGGCGGCCTGGGCAAAATCCGACGCGGAAAATCCATATTGGATTCTCGACACGGTCGAGATGAAGACCGCGTGGCATCCCATCGGATTGTAGCGGCGGTCTATGACCGCCGAATCGAAAACAAATTTCGGCGCTCATAGAGCGCCGCTACAGTAAACACGTGCGCGCGCTGGTTCTGGTTCTCGATAGCGTCGGCATCGGCGGCGCACCGGACGCTGAAAAATACGGAGACGCGGGAGCGAACACGCTTGGACATCTTCTGGAGCGGATGCCGGATTTGCGGCTCCCGAATCTGGAGTCGTTAGGCCTGAGCGAAATTCTTTCTTTGGTAGGGCGAGACTCTGTTGAGCCGAAGAACGATTCGCCACAGCGGCTCGACGGAGTCTCGCCCTACCAGGCCAGCTACGGGATCATGCAGGAACGCTCCGCCGGCAAGGATACGACTACCGGGCATTGGGAAATCGCCGGCGTTATTCTCGAGGAACCGTTCGCCACCTTCGAGCGGTTTCCCGACGAACTCGTCCACGCGATCGAGCGCGATGCCGGCGTGCAGTTCATCGGCAACTATGCGCAGAGTGGGACCACGATCCTGGCTGAACTTGGCGCCGAACACGTTCGGACCGGCAAACCGATTCTCTACACCTCAGCCGATTCCGTTCTGCAAATCGCGGCGCACGAACAAGTGATTCGAATCGATCGACTCTACGATGTCTGCACGGTCGCGCGGCAACACGCTGATCGCTTTCGGATTGGGCGCGTGATCGCGCGGCCGTTCAACGGGCCGGAAGGAAGTTTTTCGCGAACGGCGCGCCGGCACGATTTTTCCATGGAACCCCCGCGCACGATTCTCAATGCGATCAGCGAAAGCGGTCGCGCGGTGATCGGCGTGGGCAAAATCAGCGATATATTCGCCGGGCAAGGCGTCACGGAGTCATTCCCGAGCGATGGTAATGCCGAGGGCATGCGGCAAATCGCCGAAAATTGGGAACGGCTCATGGACGGACTGATCTTCGCTAACCTCGTCGATTTCGACATGCTTTATGGCCATCGCCGTGATGTCACCGGTTACGCGCAAGCACTCGTGCAATTCGATAAATGGCTCGGCGAATTCTTCGAGCGGATTGCGGCGCCGGACCTGGTCATCATCACCGCCGATCACGGGAACGATCCGACGTATCGCGGCAGCGATCACACCCGTGAACAGGTGCCGCTTTTTGTCCTTCACGAAGACCGAACCGGCCCTCTTGGCGTGCGCGAGACCTACGCTGATGTCGCCGCGACTTTGGCTGAATATTTCGACCTGCCGGCATCCTGGGCTGTAGGAAAATCCCTTCTCGTCGCATCGGAGTTGAGGGCATCGAATTAGCTATAAAATCGATCATGCACGTCCCCAGCCTCATTGAAAAAAAACGCGACGGAAAGGAACTCACAAAGGAGGAAATCGAGTTCCTCATCGAGGGGTTTACCTCGGGCCAGATCGCCGATTACCAGATGAGCGCCTGGGCCATGGCGGTATTTTTCCAGGGGATGACCGCGGTCGAAACGCAACATCTCACGACCGCGATGATGGAGAGCGGGAGCGTCCTCGAATACCCGAAAACCTCACCGCCGAAAGTCGACAAGCATTCGACGGGTGGCATCGGAGACAAGACTTCGCTCGTGCTCGCTCCGCTGCTCGCGTGCGATGACAACTGGGTGCCGATGATTTCCGGACGCGGCCTCGGCATTACCGGCGGCACCCTCGACAAACTCGAAAGCATTCCGGGATTCAATATTCACATCGACGAACGGCGCGCGCTGGCCCAGCTGAAAAGCATCGGCGTTTTCATGATCGGGCAGACCGCGGACATTTGCCCGGCGGACAAAAAGCTCTACGCGTTGCGCGATGTGAGCGGCACCGTGCCGTCGCAACCATTGATCGTGGCGAGCATCATGAGCAAAAAGCTCGCGGAAAATCTCGACCGGCTGGTGCTCGATGTGAAGTTCGGCAGCGGCGCGTTCATGAAGACGAAGAAAGAAGCAGAGCAACTCGCCGCCGCGATGACAACGGTCGGCAAGCTGATGGGCGTGAAGGTCGCGCATCTTCTGAGCCCGATGGATGAACCGCTTGGTCGGACCGTGGGCAATGCGCTTGAAGTGGCGGAATGCGTGGAAGTGTTGCAAGGCGGCGGACCGAAGGATGTCGCGGAACTGGTGCTCGATCTCGCGGAACAAGTTTCAACCGCGAAGCGCTCGCAGCTCGCAGACTGGCTGAAGGATGGCACTGCCTGGAAAAAATTTATTTCAATGGTGTACGCGCAGGACGGCGATGCTTCGACGCTGGAGAAGCTCGGCGAAGTGCATCGCGCTCCGATTATTCAACCTGTCCTCTCCAAGTCAGCCGGCAAAGTTAAGAAGATGGACGCCGAAACGATCGGCCGCGTCTCACTTCTTCTCGGCGGCGGCCGGAAGACGGCCGATGACGCGATCGATTTCGCCGTGGGCGTGTCCGGGATCAGGAAGATTGGCGAGCGCGTCGAAAAAGACGAACCGCTGCTCAGCCTTCACGCGCGCAACGAGCAATCTCTTCAGCTGGTGAAGCCGTTGATCGAAAAAGCTGTCGAAGTGCAGTAGCGAAATCAAACTGGCGTTGCGATCTGCACCGGCGGCGCGCCACTGTCCCAATCAGCATCAGGGAAGCAAGCCTTGGCTTTGTCGAGCCCGCCCCAGCTCGCGAATAGATCGGCGCCAGACTGATCGATCTGCGCCTGAGTCAACGGCCAGCCCTTGCTCGTTCCGGGAAAGACGATCGTGATAAGCCCTTGACTGATTCCCCCGCTTTTTGGATTCGATGGAATGCCAAGAGCGGCCGCCAGAGCGATCGAACCCTCGCCGAGCTTGAGCGCGGGTCCGACATCGCCATAGATCGCGTATTGATAGTTATTGGACTGGGGGCGAATCACGATGCCGAAGTCGCCCAGCTCAGTGCCGAGGCCAAGCCTGCCAGGCAAGACAAAAAAGTTAATGGACTCGGCATCGACGTAACGTCGCGGATCAGTGCGATCTTTCGTTGGGTCTTCGAGCGAAGTAGTGGAGATGTAGAAACCAGGTGCCGGGTCGGATTCCGATTGAATGATCGGGTTGCCGCTCGGCTTACCATTATCAGTGACGAGCGCCCACCAGTTGCCGGGCTTGCCCGCGTTGCCCAGGTAATCGAGCCCCGACTTATTATCGGGATGGTAAGCGTGATAGGCGCCGTCGGCGTCGATCATTAAACCGGATTCGTAGAAGAAAATGGACGGATCGTCCTCGAGCGTTTGAATGTCGAAGTTAAGGATGCGTCGGAGAAACTTTAGTTTCGCCATAGGAATTTTGAGGAGTGTTTGCTAACGAAAGCTGATGGAATCATTGCGCTGGCACAACCGTCGGCGGGGCTACGAGAGTTTTTCGAGTGCTCGGCACAGCCGTTGAACCTGGCGCTGGCTTGTCGCCTTCTTGTTCGGTCGAAATGTTTTCGGCCACACGCGAACGCAGGTTAGACAGGCTCTTGAGCACGTTGAACCAGAAGGGCGCTCCCAGACTGAGCAAGCCCACAGAAAAAAGGATGCCGAGAAGATGTGGCCAGAGATCCGTCCACCAGCCGTGATGCCAGCGTCCGCCCGCGTCGGTGACAAAAAGGTTGAAGCCGGTATCGTCCAATTTGCTCTTTAGGGCTGTGAAATCCTGAGCGCCCTCATCAAGCTTCTTCTCGGCAGCCTGAGTGGCGGCTCGATCGAAATCCTCTAGCAACGCTTCCGTCGTGGGCTTGTCGCCCAGTTTGGCTTTGAGGTCGCGCCGAAGCTTGCCGGGCGTATCGGACGCGCTCACTTCCACCGATGCGACCGCTTGCTTCGCGGCATCGTCAGTCAGTGCGTTGCGCCAATTATTCAGGGCATCCTGGAGCACGGTCTTGGCGTCGCCCACGATTTTCTCAGCCTGCCCGGTCACCGCGCTGACCTGCGCGACCAGCTTGTCGCGGGCGGCCTTGTTCGACGAGACGAACTTAAAAATTTCGACCGTGTCGAGTTGAAGTGCGAAAGCGAAAACGACCGCGAAGAAAACGGTAAACCATCGGGTATGGGTGGTGAACCATTGTTGCGCGCGTTCCTGGCTGACTTCGAACCAGTACTTAAACTTCTTGCACGCGTCATCCAGCGCCTTTGCCACGTCGACCACTTGCTGGGTAGCCTTTGCATCAAGCTCAGCCAATCGATCCGTGACCGGCTTCATCGCAGCGTCGATTTTGGCCCGGTCCTCGGGCGACAACTGCGCAATCGCGTCCTGGGCTGTGCTCAGGATCTGTTTTGCGGTATTGACCGCATTCGGCGGCGGCTTGCCGATCGCCGCGGCCACGTCGGCTTCGGCGCTTTGCAACACCGCGTCGCTTACACCCAATCCTTTCAAGAGGTTTCGTGCCTCGCCCTTTAAATCGGCGAGGTGCTGGTTTCTCCCCGTAGCGATGCGGTGGAGCGCATCGAAAACTTCATCCGGCCGAACGGCGGTCGCGCATCGCCGGAAATTTTTACGCGCGTCATCAGTGGGAGTATCAGTCGACGATCGTTGGAATTTGCTATCGGAAAGAAGACGTCCGCTCAGAATCCGGCAGGCCAGCGTGTCGGCGTTTGCCATGTCTGGGAGAATGGTACCGAAAGTGTGGGCTAATCCCTGGCCCAGATATTTGCCGCGCAGATTCATCGCGGCCGAAACCATCTGGACGCAAATTGTGATCAGCATGCTGACGACCAGCATGATCAGAACGAAGGCGATCAGAGTATCGAGGGATTCAAGCATGGGAAGCGATCCGGTTGAATCGGAGGAATAGATGAACCGGGGCTAACATACCTAGAGGAGACGGTTGCCTGAGATTAGACAATTCGCAGCTTCAACGGCAACTCCTTTCCGCGATTGCGGCAACGCGTTACGCTGCGGTTATGCGATACGCGACCTCCCATTCATCTGCCCTAAGAACATTGATGTTTTACCTGCTTCTCGGCTTCTTTTCGTCGGTGATCGCGGCGGAGCCACCGACTCCTGTCATCTCGCCGGTCAAACCCGCGCCCGTGGACGTTCTCATTCCCTGGCTCCTCCAGGAAGATCACGAACTTCGTGAGATTCCGTTCAGCGAGGTGGTGTTCGCCGCGACTGGTAAGCGCGTTCTAACCCTCGATCTAAAAACCGAAGCCGACCGGGAGTTGGTTCAGCGAGTCAGCGATGTCCTAAACGAAGTGATGACGCGGATGAATGCTCCGGAAAGTCCGATCCAAAACGTCGCCCGCATCAATGAGGTCAGCAGCCACTTCGAAGATCTCCTCCGCGAATTGCTCAACAGCGTCCCGGGATTGCGTTGCGACTTTCCACACACCGCCGAAGAACGAGTGCAACGCTCCGGTTATCCCGATCTGCGGCTCGTCCAGACAACTACCAACCGTGTTTTTTATCTCGACCCAAAGCTTTACGCCGCGGGCAGCCGCGACAGCAGCTTTCGCACGTTTTATTTCGAGCCGAAGATCACCACCAACAAAGTCCGCGATGACGCGGTCCACCTGCTGGTCGGGTTCGAGCACAAACCGAAGACGGCTGGCCGCTGGGAATTCACTCGGTGGGACCTGGTGGACCTCGCACATTTCAAAGTGCGGCTAAAGGCTGAATTCCAAGGCAGCAATCGCGATATCTACAAACCGGACGCGATCGTTTCCAGCAGCCTGAAGTAACGGCCAGAAGTTGCTCCCCCCTCTGACGGGCGTAACATTAGCGGCCCATGATTACGAAAACTTCCGAAGCGTTTGAGTTCGACACGATCGACGACGTGGTGAGCGACATCGCCAAGGGAAAGCTCGTCATCGTGACCGACGACGCGGACCGCGAAAACGAAGGCGACCTCGTGATGGCGGCGGAGAAGGCGACGGCGAAAAACGTGAATTTCATGGCGACTTATGGGCGCGGGTTGATCTGCGTGCCGATCGCGAATGAGCGCGCGGAGCAACTCGGCCTTCAGCGAATGGTGGCGCAGAACCGCGAGATGTACCGGACGGATTTTACCGTGTCGGTGGATGCGGCGCGCGGAGTGACGACTGGTATCAGCGCGCACGATCGAGCGGCGACGATCCAGGTCATCGCGGATCCGAAATCGACGCCGGACGATTTAGTGCAGCCGGGACACGTCTTTCCGTTGCGCGCGAAAGATGGCGGTGTCCTGCGACGCGCTGGTCACACCGAGGCCGCGGTCGATCTCGCGCGAATGGCCGGATTGGAGGCGGCCGGAGTTCTTTGCGAAATTTTGCATGACGACGGCACGATGGCGCGGCTCCCGGAACTGATGGAGTTCCGGAAGAAACACGGACTGCGCATCTGCACGATCCAAAGCCTGATCGCACATCGGCGTCTCACGGAGAAACTCATCGAAGCCGAGCAGGTGGTGAAACTGCCAACCGATTACGGCGATTTCGATCTGCATCTTTACCGGTCGAAGCTCGACGGCGCGCATCATCTCGCCCTGGTCAAAGGCAAGATCTCGAAGAACCGCGCCACGCTTGTGCGCGTCCACAGCGAATGTCTTACCGGCGACGTGTTCGGGTCGCGGCGCTGCGATTGCGGAAATCAATTGCACGCCGCCCTGCGCCAGATCGCCGATGAAGGAAACGGCGTTCTTGTTTACATGCGGCAGGAAGGACGCGGTATCGGGCTCGCGGCGAAAATTCATGCTTACAAGTTGCAGGAACAGGGGCTCGATACGGTGGAAGCAAATGCGCGGCTCGGGTTCCCGACCGATCTGCGCGATTACGGACTCGGCGCGCAAATCCTTTTCGATCTCGGCGTCCGCAAGTTCCGGTTCCTGACGAACAATCCCAAGAAAGTCGTCGGCCTGGAGGGCTACGGAATTCAGATGGTCGAGCAGGTGCCGATTCGAAGCGAGGCCAACCCCCATAACGCGCGTTACCTCGAAACGAAGCGGACCAAAATGGGGCACGCGCTTTAAAATGCCGAAACATGCTCCGCCTCGCCCGCGCGCGTCCGGGCGCAAACAGCATTTCGCGATCGTCGCGAGTTTATTCAACCGGCCCTACGTCCAGGGGCTGGTCGATCACGCCGTGGCTGAATTGCGTGCGCTCTCGCCGGCGGCGGACATTTTCATCCATCAAGTACCGGGCGCGTTCGAGATCCCAGTCGTCGTGCGCGAGATCGCGTTGCGGAAAAAGGCCAACGCGATTTTGGCGCTCGGCGTGATTCTGCAGGGCAAAACGAGCCACGCCCAAAATCTTGCCCGGTCGGTGACCGACGCTCTGCAACAGATCGCGATCGATTACGGCATCCCGATAATCAACGCGGTCCTCAGCCTCGAAACCGAAGCGCAAGCCCGTGAACGTTGCCTCGGTTCGAAAATCAATCGCGGCATAGAAGCAGCGCGCGCCGCGGTGACCGTCGGCGAAGTGCTGGACGATTTGCGCGCGAAATAGGGTATGGGCAAACGGCGCGCAGCACGGCAGGCCGCCGTCCAATTCCATTTCTGGCGCGACCTTCACGGCGGGGGCGCGCCGGAAAAGATGGACGAGTTCTGGGAATTTTGTCCGGCGCCCAATCGCGTCCGCGAATTCGCGCAGCCGCTGATCGACGGAATGATCGCGCACCTGCCCGAGATCGACGAGCGCATCCGCAAATACTGCGAGAACTACGATTTTCGCCGGATCTCCGCCGTGGATCGCAACGTTTTGCGCCTCGCGATTTACGAAATGCTTTACCGCGAAGACATCCCGCCGGTTGTTTCCATTAATGAAGCCATCGAGCTGGCGAAAACTTTCGGCGGACCGGACTCGGGGCGCTTCGTCAATGGCATTCTCGATCGCGTGAAAGACGATCTCAGCCGGCCATTGCGCGAAGCCGCGCCGCCCAAGTCCGAACCTGCGGAATGAATTTCCTCAAATCACTCGTCCAGAAATTTACCGGCCGTCCCGTCGATTGGGACGAACTGGAAGCGATGCTTATCCGCGCCGATCTCGGCGTGCCGATGACGTTGCGGATTATCGAAGCGCTCCAAGATCGCGCGCAGCGAACGACGATTACGTCGAACGACATCGCGGAAGTCGCGCGCGACGAGATCGGGCGGATTCTGCCGATGGCGCCGCTGCCGATCACACCGCACCCGGCGCGGCCGAAAGCGTTGCTGATCGTCGGCGTGAATGGAACCGGCAAGACAACGTCGACCGCGAAGCTGGCGCATTATTTCAAACGCAATCGCCACAGCGTGATGCTGGCGGCGGCGGACACTTTTCGCGCCGCGGCGATCGAGCAACTCGGAGTTTGGGCGGAACGGCTCGGCGTGGAAATGATCCGCGGACAATACAACGCCGACCCGGCTGCGCTTTGCTACGAAGCGTATGAAGCCGCCGACCGGAAGAACATCGAGTTCCTTCTTTGCGACACCGCCGGCCGGCTCCACACGAAAAGCAATTTGATGGCGGAGCTGGCGAAAGTGAAACGCAGTCTGGCGAAACAAAACGAGAAAGCGCCCGACGAAACATTGCTCGTCGTGGACGCCACGACCGGCAGCAACGCACTCTCCCAGGCGCGCGAATTCCATCAGGCCATCGGCCTCACCGGACTGATTGTCACAAAGCTCGATGGCAGCGGCAAAGGCGGCATCGTGATCGCGATTCAAGAAGAGCTCGGGCTGCCCACGCGGTTTGTCGGCACCGGCGAAAAGCTCGACGACCTGGCGCCATTCGACGGCCGAGATTTCATCGCCAACATGGTGTAAAAGCTTTCCCAACCTGAGCACCACAACCGAACAACCGGCCGAAGAAATCATCCCGCCAATGCCCGGCTTTGTCGGGAAGTTCACGGTGATCTTCGGTGCCCGACGCGAGCTCTGGCTGACGTTCCTGATCAAGTTGCTGATCTACACGGCCTATTCGGTCACAAACAAGACCATGGTCCTGTGGCTGTCGAAGGACCTCGGTTTCAGTGATCAAGCAGCGACGGGGTTGGTTGGCTGGGTTTGGGCGCCGGCGATGACGGTGTTCACGCTGCTAGCCGGTTCGATAACGGATGCGATCGGTTTACGCCGCACTTTTTTTCTCGGCGCAGCTGTCTGCACCTTCGCGCGCAGTGTGATGATCCTGACGACCAATCCAACCTTGGCCTTGATCGCCGGCATGTTGCCCCTGGCGGTTGGCGAAGCGCTCGGGACACCGGTTTTGCTCGCCGCAACGCGAGTCTATTCCACAACGGCGCAACGCTCGATGGCGTTCTCGATCATCTACGCGCTCATGAATGTTGGCTATTTCGTAGCTGGTTACATTTTCGATTTCATTCGCTCTCTCGATTTTCAACTGAGCATCGGAGGATTTCACCCAACACCGCATGAACAGCTCTTCGGTGTGAGTCTCGCGCTCGAGATTTTGCTCTTCCCGACTATTTATTTTTTGCGACGCCGCGCAGAACGGTCCGATGCCGAAGACCAGGTACAAGATCGACAATCAACTTCCGGGCTTTGGAACGGAATCGCGCAAACAGTGAAGAAAAGCGCGAACGATACAATCACGCTTTTCCGGCGCTTGATCGGTCAATCAGGATTCTATCGGCTACTGATGTTCTTTCTCTTCATCGGATTTTTGAAAGCGATTTTTCTGATCATGGATTATGTCTTCCCGACGTTTGGCGATCGCGAAATGGGGTTGCATGCACCGGTTGGAAAACTGGCAGGGATCAATTCCCTTCTCATCATCGTGCTCGCTCCGTTGATCGGCGCTCTCACCCAACGCATCGCGTCGTATCGAATGGTGATCATTGGCGGCGCGATTTGCGCCGCGGGCGTTTTCATCATGGCGTTGCCTACAGAATGGTTCGTGCCGATGGCAAACAGCTCCGTCGGAAGTGCCCTCGGCCATGGTTATCTGCGACTGACCGGCGCGATTCATCCCTACTATGTGATGACGGCGTTTTACCTCGCCGTTTTTTCTGTCGGCGAAGCGTTCTACTCGCCGCGCGTTTACGAATATGCCGCGGCGATCGCGCCGGAAGGACAGGAAGCGTCCTACGGCGCGCTGGCCTACCTTCCGTTTCTTGTCGGCAAACTACTTGTCGGCACGAGCGGTTGGATCCTGGCGGCGTTCTGTCCGGCGGAGGGACCGCGCCGTTCGAATTTGATGTGGTTGATCTTCGCGCTGGCGGCATCCGTTGCACCGATCGGGTTGATCGCGTTCCGCCGTTACATTCGAGTGCCCGAAGCCGGACGCGGCTCAACCTGTTAAGAAAAAGTCTCGTTGGCGACTGGCGGAAATGCGTTTTCCAATTAATGCTACCGGCTCGCCATGACACGAATCCATCATCCGCCGTCGGTGTCCTCCAAGCTCACGTTGCTGGTCGGACTCCTCGCGGCTGTTCTCGTCACGATCGGCATCGTTTGGTGGAGCTATTCGCAGGACAAGAAGATTGCGCCCAAGACGCATCCCGACGAATTTCCGGTCCCTTCCAATGCGGAGCTGCGCCACAAGCTCAATCCCGAGCAATTCCACGTTACGCGCGAGAACGGAACCGAGACGGCGTTCCACAATCAGCATTGGGACAACCATAAGCCCGGCCTTTACGTCGACATCATCACGAACGAGCCGCTCTTTTCCTCACTCGACAAATACGATGCCGGCACTGGCTTCCCCAGTTTCACAAAACCAATCAGCCCCGAGCACATCGTGGAAAAAGTCGACAACAGTTACAACATGGTCCGAACCGAAGTTCGGGCGAAGAAAAGCGATTCGCATCTCGGCCATGTTTTCGATGATGGCCCGCCGCCGGCCAAGCGTCGCTACAGTGTGAACTCAGCCGCCTTGCATTTCATTCCGGCGGAAAAACTCAGAGAAGAAGGATTTCTCGATTTCATCCCGCTCTTTCGCGCGCAGCCGGACGCGACGCCGGCGAAATAGCGGACAATCACGCGAGCAGTTTGGCGAACCGCGGATGGTTCCGGAGCGGATCCCATTCGCGCTCGATGCGCAACGCGCCAAGCGTCAGTCCATTGGGGAGATTGACTAATTCCTCCAGCAACACCATGGCGCGAGCGGGTTCGCCCGCCTGGGCGTAAATCACCGCAAGCTTCGTTGCGATAAGCGGACCGTCGAAAGCGTCCTTCGAAATTGGCAGCAACTCGACGGCCCGATGTCCGGCGGCAATTGCTTCCTCTTTCCGGCCGCGCATCCCAAGCACCAACCCGAGCATCGCGACCAACTCCGCGTCGTCGGGAGATTTCGCGAGGTCGTCTTCCACAGTTTTTTGCGTGGATGCGAAAGCCGATTGCGCGGACTCACTATCGCCGCGACCGCGAGCAATCAGACCTTCGTACCACGATCGAGGAAATGCATACCCGTCGAGAATCGCGCCCGCTCCCCCGACGCCAATATCGTTAAACCTGTCGTCGCGCGACTTCCTGAGCCAGCGTTCCGCCTCGTCGTAATTGCGCGACGCGAGATAGACGCGCAACGCTATGTTTGTGACGCCGCCGCCCGGATCAAAATGCGCCGGGATCGCCCGAAGCACAGTCCGAAGTGGTTCCAGATTTCCCTCGGCTCGCAGCGCAATCGCCGCGCGCGCGACGGAAAAAAAGTGCGCCTCGGGGTTAACTTCCGTTCCGACCGAAAATCCGTCCACTGCTTCGGCGTCGCGACCGAGACAGGCGTAGGTTTCCGCGACGTCCCACAAAACGGAAGCGTTGCGCGGATCGAGCTCCTTTGCTTTTTCGAAGTTCTTGACGGCGTCTTCCCAGCGGCCCTGGCGACGAGCGATGGCGCCGGCGGCTTCCCACGTTTCGGCATTGCTCGGAGCGACGTCCTGCGCGATCGCGACCTCGGTCCGGGCCAGCTCGTAATCGCGGTAGCCATAGTAATAGTAGTAGGCGAGCGCGAGCCGCGCCTCACTCGAATCCGGGCGCAAGCGCAATGCCGTATCGGCCGCGACTTTCGCCAACGCCAGTCGCGGCCGCGTTCGATCGTATCCAAACCAATACAGCTCGCAGTGGAACCGTGAGGCGAGACAATGCGCGAGCGCGAAGTTCGGATCCCGCGCGATCGCCTCGTCGAGCAATCGCAAGGCGCGCTCCCCGTTTTCGCGCGGGTCGCCGGAGCCGCTCCAGCGAAATAGATCCCGCGCCCGGAGAAACAAATCGTAGGCGTCCAGATCGCTCGTCGGATGCTTCTGGAGCCTCTCTTTTTCCTGTGGCGAAAGATTCGCCCGAAGCGCAAACGCGATCCGCCGGGCCAGCTCCGTTTGGAGCGCAAACAAATCCGTGATCTCGCGATCGAACGTGTCGTTCCAAACATGCAGGTCGGTTCGCGCATCAATGAGCTGAACATTGATCCGCACCCGTTTTGATTCGCGCCGCACCGTTCCCTCCATGACGTAAGCGACCCCGAGCGCTTCGCCGATCTCGCGCACGTTCCGCGTCCCGGTTCGATATTGCCGCACGCTGGTGCGGCTGATCACCTTCAAGTCCGCAACCTTCGCCAGATTGGAAAGAATGTCGTCCTGGATGCCGTCGCCGAAATACGTGTTCTGCTGGTCGTCGCTCAGGTTCTCGAATGGCAACACGGCAATGCTTTTTTCCGGCGGCGGCAATTTCACAGGCCGCCGCGGCGCTTTCGTTTCGTCAAGATCTTCGGTGCGGACGATTCCACCCAGCGTGAGATCGAACGCCCACGAAAGAAAAAGGGCAACCGGAAATCCGAGAATCAGCGCGACGATGACGAGCCGCACTCCCCAGATTGGAATCTCGAAGAATGGCAGGACCTGGGTCGCGATCTGGATCAGCACCCAGGCCAGGACCGCGTATCCCGCCGCCACGCGATAAACCTTGCGCCGCTTCAGCTCGCTGAAAAATTTCCGCGCGTCCATTGCCATCGGCCTAACCAATACAATGTCGCGCCGTTCTACGAAAGTTGCCGTCGAGCGCGAAGCGTGAAATAGGATTCGATGCCACCCGCGGCAAAGCACTCTTCCGTCGCGCAGGAGGATCGTTCCGGGCTCATCGCGGGCGTCGCCGCTTTCGGCACGTGGGGATTGATTCCGGTTTACTGGAAACTTTTCACAAACATTTCCGCGTCCCAGATTCTGGCGCACCGCTTCGTCTGGACGACTTGTTTCCTCGTCGGAATGCTGAGCTGGCAACAGCGCTGGCCCGAAGTGCGCCAAGCGACGCGATCGCGCCGGGCGGTGTTGTATTGTCTCGCAAGCGGCCTGGCCATTTCGGTGAACTGGTTCTGCTTCATCTGGGCGGTGAATGCTGGTCGCGTCACCGAAACAAGCCTCGGTTATTTCATGACGCCGCTCATGAACGTCCTCCTCGGCGCGACGTTTCTCCGCGAGCGCCTCTCCCGCTGGCAACTTCTTTCCGTCATTCTCGCCCTGATTGGAGTGCTCAACCTCACGCTCGGCTACGGCCGGTTCCCCTGGCTCGCGATCACGCTTTGCGTTTCCTTCGGCCTCTATGGTTTGCTTCGAAAAAAATCCGGGGTCCGTCCCATCCCCGGTTTATTCCTCGAGACCACCCTGCTTACTCCGATCGCCGCCACGTATCTGGTGTATTTGCAACGCGCCGGAAATTCCGCGTTCAGTTCCGCCGGCTGGTCGATGGCGTTGCTGCTCATCACCACCGGCATTGTGACCGGCCTGCCGCTGGTCTGGTTCGGCCACGCCGCGCGTCATCTTCGCCTAACGACACTCGGCTTTCTCCAATATCTCTCGCCAAGCTGCAGTTTTTTCCTCGGCGTTTTTCTTTATCACGAGCCATTCACTCGCGCGCATCTCATCACGTTCACTTTCATCTGGATCGCGCTTGTTATTTTCACAGCCGAAGCCATCTGGCGCTGGCGGTCCGGACGCGAACGCGAAGACATGGCCGAGCCAGTAGCCCGCGCCGCGCACTGAAACCGCGTGCGCGGAAATCCCCAAATCCCAAGTTCCAAATCCCAGGCAATTTCCAAGCTCCAAATTGGAAGAAAGCTAGCATGCGCCCCTTTTGAGATTTCGACTTTGGAGACTTGGTTGGGATTTGGGCTTTGGTTTTTGGGATTTCCCGGCGCGGTCTCGCTACCAATTCGGCATGGCTCGACTATCGTAGCGCCGGGTATGACCGACGACGACTTCCAGTACGCGATCGAGAACACGCGCGTGATCCTCGCGCCCGAACGGCAAATCGCGACGTTCGGCAGCACGAGTTTTCGTTTTTATCTGATCTCGGAATTGATGGATCAGGTGAATGAAATCCGCGTTCGCGACGGCCGGATTCACGCCGAGCGTCCGCAAATCCTGACGCCCGAGCATTATTGCCGCTTGCTGCTCGAAGGCTTCGGCGAAAAAGCAGCGAAGTACGCGGAGCTCCTCCGCGAACGCACGCGCGACATGGCCGTTTTGCGTTACGGATTCCAATTCCGGAAAACCGATGTCGTCGAAAACCGCGTCCGCGACACGATGGACGCTGTCATCGAGCGGACTCGCCGCCAGGTCGAAAACTCCGAAGAACCACTCAGCGCCGTCATCCAGGGCGTCGACGACGCCTGGGAAGTTTGCCTGCTCAAGTTCACCATTGATCTCATCGAACGCTCGAGCGGCGACAACCTTGGCGATTTTCGAAAGCGCGGGTTGGTTTAGGTAGGGACGCCGCGCTGCGGCGTCCGCGGACTCAGTTAGCGCCTCGATTGGACTTCCGCGGACGGCGCAGCGCGCCGTCCCTACCAGAGATTGGAGGACCGCTTTTTGTAGCGCCGCATCAGTTTGAAGAACCGCAATGTATCGCGCACCGGATGGATACTGCTGACTTCATCGGAATAAACGGTGCTGATGGGGACCGAGGCGATGCGGCAACCGGCGCGGCTGGCGAGGATGAGCATTTCGGTTTCGTAGTCGAAACGCTCGGTTCCGCCTAACAAATCGGGGATGATATCGCGGTGCACCATGCGAAAACCGCACTGCGTGTCGGGAATCTCCTGGCCGCAGACGCGGCTAATCTTCCGGCTCATGTAGCGATTCACCACCCGCCGCACGAACGGCATGTCGCGCACGTCGTTCATCCGCGTGCCGACCAAAACTTTCGCGCCCGAAGTGGACGCGGTGGCCAGAAAAAGATCGATCTCTTCCGGCAAATGCTGGCCGTCGCCGTCGAGAATCACGACGTAGGTCGAGCCATGGTCGAGCCAGTAACGAAAACCGCTCTTAATCGATTCGCCTTTGCCGCGGTTCCGCTCGTGGACAATTACGTCCGCCCCGGCCTTTTTCGCTTCGTCAGCGGTCCCATCGTTCGAGCCATCATCGACGACCACGACATTCGCGAGCCGCTTCAAGGTTCGCCGGACGACGTCGGCAATGTGCTTTTCTTCGAGGTACGCGGGAATGACGGCGGCGACAGTCACACGATCGATCGCGCCCGAGTCGTTAGGCGCCGCCATTTCTAGCGGACGACCGGGTGGAAATCGGCCGCGTGATACGAACTGCGGACGAGCGGACCCGAGGCGACGTGTTCGAAGCCCTTCGCGCGGGCGATCTCGCCGTAAGCGTCGAAACGCTCGGGCGAAATGAATTCGACCACCGGCAAATGATTCGCGGTCGGCCGCAGGTACTGGCCCATCGTCAACACCTGACAGCCGATCTCGCGCAGATCGTCCATGGTCTGGAAAAGTTCCGGCTCCCTTTCTCCCAGCCCGAGCATGACGCCGCTTTTCGTGACAATTTTGGGCGCGAGCTCCTTCGCCTGGCGCAAGACATCGAGCGAGGTCCGATACTTCGCGCGCGAACGCACCAGCGGTGTCAGGCGCTCCACCGTTTCCAGGTTGTGATTGAAAATGTCGGGCGCGGCATCAAGCACGATCCTAATGCACCAGGTCTGGGCGTGGAAGTCCGGCACGAGCACTTCGATGATCACTGACGGATCCATATCCCGGATCGCTTCGATCGTCCGCGCGAAATGATTCGCGCCCCCATCCTTGAGATCGTCCCGCGCGACGGCGGTGACAACGACGTGCTTCAATCCCATTCGGCGGACCGCTTCGGCGACGCGTTGCGGCTCGTCTTCCTCGAGCGCAAACGGTTTTGCCGTCGTGACCGCGCAGAAACCGCAGGCGCGCGTGCAGCGTTCCCCCGCGATCATCATCGTCGCGGTTCCCTGGCTCCAGCATTCCCAGCGGTTCGGGCACTGCGCGCTTTCGCAAACGGTGTGCAGCCGCAAATCGGAGATCAGCGCTTTCGTGGAAAAGAAAACCGGATTCGATGGCAGCCGCACTTTGATCCACGGCGGCTTTTGCGCCTGATGTAACGCTGGATCGATCTTTATACAGGACATCGCTAAAGTTTTAAGGGTTACGTCTTAAGTTTTAAGTTCGCTGCCAGTTTCTCTTACGTAACACTTAAAACTTAACACTTAAAACTTTCGTTCAAAGCTTCGTCCTGCCCGAGAGCGCCTGATAAAGCGTTAGTTCGTCCGCCGATTCCAGTCCGCCGCCCGCTGGAAGGCCGTGAGCAATCCGCGTCAGCATCACGGGAAAAGGCTTCAGCAGTTCGACCAGATAATTCGTGGTGGCTTCGCCTTCGACGTCGGCGGCAAGCGCCAGGATGATTTCCGAGAACTTTTCCGTTTCCACTCGCTCCAACAATTCTTTGATCCGCAAATCATCGGGACCGATGTGATCGAGCGGTGAGATCCGGCCGCCTAACGAATGGTAACGGCCACGGAATGCGCTTGTTTTTTCCAATGGCAGAATATCGGTCGATTGTTCGACCACACACAGCAAATCGCTTGCGCGCGAAGTGTCGGAGCAAATATCGCAGAGCGATTCTGTCGTGAAAAAACCGCAGCGCGGACAGGGCCGCACCGTCTCGCGTGTAGTCGCGATCGCGCGCGCGATCGTCTCCGGCTGATCGCCGCGCGCCCGCACAATCCAAAGCGCGATTCGTTCCGCCGAGCGCGGACCGATCCCCGGCATTTGGCGAAGCTGCGCGATCAATTCCCGGATCGCCGAGGGATATTCTGTCTTCCTCAAAACCGGCAGCGGCTCACTGGTCCAGAGGCGTGTTGGTCAATTGCAGAGCGAGCGGCTCCAGGCGCCGCAAATACAATTGCAGGGGCCGGTCCTCTTCTCCCTCGGGCCCACGCGCGTTTTGAAATTGCGAGTAGGCCTCGGCCCAGCGTTTTTCGCGATATAACACGACGCCGTTCCAGAAGGCGTCCCGGCGAGTGATGATTTCGCGCGAAGCATTCAGCGCCAGCGCAACTGGTTCGTAAATCTCGTGCCGCTCGCGAACATCAACGCCGCTCAGGAAATCGATCGGGCGCGCCACGAGAATTTTGCTCGCCAACTCGAATGTGCGCGGACCGAGCAAAACCCGCGACCCATAGAATCGATTCGCGATGCAGAAACGGCGCGCCAATTCCACCGGCTCGCCCGCAGCCAGCATGTTGCGCTGTCCGTTATTCTTCATCGGCGCCATGATCATCGTGCCGGAACTGACGCCAGCGTGGACACCGGCGTTGCGCAACGCGTCGGACTTGCTGCCCTTGTTCGCCTCGGCAAACGATTGGGTGAGCGCCATCGCCTTGCGCACGGCTTTTTCCGCGTGCTGCTTGTCGTTCTCCGGATAACCAAAAATCGCGACCACGCCCTCGCCGCCCGCCGATTCGATGTACGCGCCCTCCGCGCGCAACGACTGAATCGCATGCGCAATGAAGCGCTCGGTGATTTCGGCGAATACGGCCGGTTCGCATTCCTCGGCGAAATCGTGCTTGTTCGCGAGATCGCACACTACCGCGGTGACTTCGCAGACACGCGCGCCGGAATCGCTGAACGAATCGCTGCGCCTCGCGCGGGCCCGCGGTTTCTCAACGACCGGCGGCGGCGCGACGGTTTGGGGCGCGGCGACCGGCACCGGCGTGGGACCGTCAGGCACGACCGAAATCGGCGCCTCCCGTGGCGTGGGACCGGCCGAAATCTTCGGCGGACGCGACCGGCGTTCTTCGAGATACGCGGCGAACCAGACGAACGCGATTGCTCCGAGAAAACCGAGGAGCGCCGCCGCGATCGCCGGCAGCGGTTGAAATTCCAATTTATAAAGCGAGCAAACCCACGCGACGCCGAGCAATTCCACCACCAGGATTCCAACGATCAACAGCATCTTGTTGCGGCGCGAAATCGACAGCGTCAGGAACGCCACGCCCATCGCAACGATGACGACGAGTCCGTACCCGACCGCCGGCATCAGGCGCCTGGCCGCTTGAGGAAACAAGTGCGACAAGGCCTCATCCGGCCGCGCGAGCAAGCCCGCGATCTCCAGCCCGATGATAAGGCCGGCGACGATCAACCCAATGACGAGCGCTGCAACGATATGCCGCTTCATTTCGCCGGATAGTGTGATTGAACTACGAGATCACTCAAGAATTTATCGGGCGCGTCGATTGCCTCGCGTCCCAGGACGAAACTGCGTTGGCTGGTATTTTTCTGCACGAGGCTGAGACCGAATTGGTAGTCCTTGAACAAATGCGCGCAAAGATCGGGCATCGTCATCCGTTCCGCGTGGGCGCGCTCAACCAGGCGCGCGATGGCGTCCGGCTCGAAAATAATCTCGAGCCCATGCGTTTTTTGGAATTCCTCGGCGAAGGCCCGGGCACTTTGTTGGAGCGCGGCTTCTTCCTGTTTGTGTCCTTCGACCATGAGTCGATCGAGCACCTTCTTCGGTTCGCGAACCAGTTCGGCGGTGACGCGCAGCTGGCTCAAACCTGAACCGGCCAGGTAATATTTGTAATCGCGGAACAGTTTTTCCCAGACGGTGAGCAGCCCGCGTGCGCCGGTTTTTTCTTTCGCCGCCGCTTCCGCCATGAGATGCAGCGCCTCGTCTTCGAAACTGATCTCGATGCCGTAAGCGCGGAATGCGCGCTCGTATTGCCGGAGGATGCTGCCCTCGGAATACTTCATGATCTGGTAAAGATCTTCCGCGGCCAGCTCTTCGCAGACCACCCGCACCGGAAGGCGGCCGATGAATTCCGGCTCGAACCCGTACTCGATGAAGTCCTGCGTGTTCACGAATTCGAAGAGCTCGTTGTCCATTAAATGGCGCGGCTCGGCGTTGAACCCGATCTGCCCCTGGGTGAGCCGGCGCGAGACCTGTTGCTTCAAGCGCTCAAACGCGCCGCTCACCACAAACAAAATGTGGCGAGTGCTGATCGTCTCGCGTTTCGCTTTGCCGCCGCGCCGCTGAAATTCGAAGGCGGCCTGGAGCTGCGCCTGGATGTCGTTCGCGCTCCGCAACGGGACGTCGGTTTCCTCCATTAACTTTAGCAGCGTGGTCTGGACACCACGCCCGCTCACATCGCGCCCGACCATGTTTCCGGCCGCGGCGAGTTTATCGATCTCGTCGATGTAAATGATCCCGAACTGCGCCAGCTGCACGTCGCCGTCGGCCTTGTCCACCAATTCGCGGACGAGGTCCTCGACGTCGCCGCCCACGTAACCCGTCTCGCTGAATTTCGTCGCGTCCGCTTTCACGAACGGGACCTTGATCAGGTCAGCGATGTGTTTGATGAGATAGGTTTTCCCGACACCGGTCGGTCCCACGAGGATGACGTTTTGTTTCGCGTACTCGGTTTCCTCGACCCGGGCCGGATCTTCTTTCTCGAGCTGCCGCAGATAATTGACGTGGTTGTAGTGATCGCACACCGCGATCGACAGGACCTTCTTCGCTTCATCCTGCTTGATGACGAACCGGTCGAGGTGCGCCTTGATATCGCGGGGGAGGAAATCGAAAACGAACGCCTCGTCGCTCACGGGACGCGGCGGTTTCTCCTCCGCAGGAGCAGGAGCCGCGTCCGGCTCGGTGTAAGTCGTGAACGCGACCTTATCGCCGAAGTTCGTTTTCATGAATTCGGAGAGCTTCGCCTTGAGCTCCTCAGGCGATGGAAATGGCGGGTTCTGCGTCATCGAGCCGGTAACTTAGCATCGAGGATAAGGGTGTAAACATGCCCGGGCGTTCCGCGCCCCCTCTTGCTCGTGCCTGTAATCGAAAACCCGCCGAATCGAGCGCGAGCACGAGCACGAGCACGATTACGAAAAGCTCGAGGTAACGGCGTCGTTACCTTTGGCCGTTTGATTATGCCGGAAGGGGGTCGTACGTTTCGGCATGAAAAGATTAATAGTGAGCGCAACGATCGGGGCGCTGACTCTCGGCTCGGCCTGGGCCGATCGGCCAGTTGTCGAACAAAAGACGCAAGCCGATAACGCGGATTACGAGTACGTGACAGTGACCGGATCGCATTTGAAACAGAAAATGCGGAAGCGGAACATCATCACCGATACGCGGACGGGGAACGTTTTGACGATCGACCAGCGAGAGATGCAGCGAAACGGGAACGACGATCTGGCGCATCAGTTGAGCCGGTATCCCGGGATCCAAATCAGCGGCCGGCATTAAGCGGTCTTGGGACCTTCGCTGGAGCCGCGGCCCTGTGGGCCGCGCCGTGACGACTATTTTTGGTTCTCGATCTTGGCTTCCTCGTCCTTAAAGGCGTCGAGAAGTTTTCCGCGCAGTTGCAATTTCCCCTGCGCGGTGCGCAATGCCGTCAGCGCGGCGGTAATTTGCTCGCGGCCGGTGAATGATTGCGCCTGTTTTTTCCAGTCTGCATACACGCGGTAATCGGCGAGGAATTTTTC
>Ga0137407_10000437_pt1 | contig 28678 bp, 23 predicted proteins | sample CZOMad2_2_16fung_FD_108410 | JGI IMG/M metagenome (GOLD analysis project Ga0137407, IMG submission 108410) | Vadose zone soil fungal communities from Angelo Coast Range Reserve, California, USA - CZOMad2_2_16fungal (Illumina Assembly) | ecosystem: Environmental > Terrestrial > Soil > Vadose... | reverse complement strand
TCGGCACGATCATCCGGCAGCACGGCGGCTCCGGCAACGCACATCAGCGACAGGGCCGCGAGGGCTGCCAGGCGGCTCAAATGGCGCGGAAGGGACTTCATACCGGTGACGATGGTCCTCAGTTGCAGCCGCAGCCGCCGCCGGCCGTGCCGGTGGCGCCCCGCGATCCTTCGCGGGACTCATAGATATGGTCCATATACGCCCCGGAAATGGCGTCGCGATCCCATGACATGATGGGATCCGCCAAGCGGTCGCGCTCATAGGGCTTGACCCAGGGTTGGATGCTGCTGCATGCCCCAAGCAAGAGCCCGATGCCGACCACGGCAAGCTTCAATGAGGTGCCCACGGCACGTTTCGGTGAGGTGTCCACGGTCACTCGCGGATGAGCTGGCGAATGCGGTCTTGGTACTCGTTCTCGTCGCCCGGCCGATAGCCGCGGTGGATGTAGCGGATCTCACCCTTGCGGTCGATGATGACGGAGCTCGGCATTTCGTCGACGTGGTACGCCTTGCTCACCTGGTTCGCAGGGTCCAGCAGCACCGGGAAGCTGACCGGTTTGCGCGCCAGCAGTTCCTTGACCGGGGGTGCGTCCTTGTCGACGTTGACCCCGATGAGCGTAAAGCCCGCCGGCTTGTACTTCTTGTACATCTGATCCAGCAAGGGCATTTCCTGCCGGCAGGGCCCGCACCAGGTCGCCCAGAAATTCACCATGACCACCTGGCCCTTGAACTGGCTCAAGGCGGCTTGCTGTCCGGTCAGCGCGGTAAGAGTAAAGGCGGGCGCGGGTCCGGACACATCGCCGCTTGCCGCGAACGCCGTCGACGCGATGACGATTGCGGCCATCGCGCAGCGCTCGAATAATTTGACGGTGGGAATCTTCATCGATCTGTCCTCCTGATCAGTAGAAAAAGGTCAAGCCGAGAGTGGCTTCAATGTTGTGGACGTTCTTGGTTCGGCCGGTCAGATCCGTCTCGAACACGTGATCTCTCACGTCCAAATGCATCGCGAGCCAATCTGTAATCAGAAGGCGCTCGCCCATTCCGAAATTCAGTGCAAACCGGTCTTTGTCGGCAAATTTCACGTCACCCATGCCGACCGTCACATACAGGGCCGAATTGAATGCATGTCCCCGCCCAAGGAAGATCTCGCCCGGAAGTACGTTGTATCCCACGTCCAAGTCGTAATACGTGAGGCGTCTCCCAGAGTCGCTGACCACCGTGATCGCCGGGAATACATCCTCGAGACTGGTGGTGCCGGCCTTGGAGCGCGCCAAGAAACCCTCCAAGAAAACGTCTTCCGACACGTGGTAGGCCGCGCGCACGCCGTAAATCGGATTGGTGCCGAAGTCCTGAATGCTGAGTGCGCCGAAGTAGCCCCCCAACTCGAAGTCCTTGGCCTTGATCTTCGGTGTCTTCACCGCGCGACGGTTGACCTGGGGCTCGATGATCGACGGCTCCCCTTGCGGCTCCTCGGCGACGACCGCGGCCGGAGCCTTCTCGCCGCGATGGAACCAGCCGCAGCCGGATAGCAGCGCCGCCGCTAGAAGAACACTGCTAAGCCGAATTTCCATTCTTCCGGTTCCTCATTTTGATTCTGGTTGGTGAAGACGACATACTTGCGCCAATCCGCACGCCACATGAATCGCCTGGTAATGAAGCCGCGCACACCCAAGGAAACGTAGGCCAACTGATTGCTGGTCTGGAGCGGCTTCGGCGGTACTTTATCGTCGATGTACTGATAGCCGAATCCGAGACCCGCCGTGGGCGAGAACCACCGCCACTCCGGTATGAACGTGTGCCGCATTCCCAAGCTGGCAATGTACCGGTTGTCGATGGTGCCCAACGCCTGTTGCAGGACGAATTCGACGTCGAGGCTGTCCGTGAGACCGAAATCGCCCCAAGTGGTGACCAAATTCTGGTGATTGAAGACGCCGTAGCCCGCGCCAATCTCCCAGCGGTGGGTCGCGAAATCCGGATAGGGCGGTATCGGCGCCGGCTCTCCCGAGGCAAGCTTGGTGAGAGCCAATTCGGAGCGGCGCGCCCAGCCTTCCTGGCCGCGCGGCGCGCGCACCTTGTACCAATCGGTGCGGCTGTAGAGCACGGTGACCACCTCGTCGCGGCCCACCACATAGACCACGGGATAGCCGCGACCCGGGCCACTGTGCATCTCCAGGTAGGGCTCGGCAACGACGACTTCAAGGAGTTGTTCCTTCGCGTGGACCGGTGTGACACTGAACGCCTGCAGCAGCAGGAGGGCGAGCAGTGGTCGCATCAGCTCAGTTCGCAGCCGGCGCGACGAATGGATCGTTGTAGTACTGCGCGCCAATGTCCAGCCATTCTGCGATCAAACGCAACTCCGCCGTCGTTAAGAATCCCGTGTGGTCAAGAACAGGGTCTTGATAGGTCCCGTCGAACATCCTCAAAAATTTCACCACCGAGCCGCTTGCGCTGCCGGCCGTCATGGGCGGCGCCAATGACACCGGCACCATGATCGTCGTCGGCTTACCCGTCACCGGGTCCGGCGGACCCGGCGCAGGCACCAACAGATCCTGCAACACTCCCATATTAAGCGTCTGCTCGTCATGTGCAAACAGCAGTTCCTCGTAAGAGGTCGTCACGGTGGGGTCGACAGACGATGCGCTGTCCGTCAAATCGAGCTGACCGGCGGGAACCTGCTGGGCATTTCCGGCGGCATTCAGCGGGTTGTGACAGAGCACGCACTTGTGATCGGGGTTCGGATCTGCGGGCACGGTACTCGGCCGAGATACATTCCACAGCGGTTGGATCTGGTGCGACACATTGCCGTCGGCCGTGGCATCGGGATAGTGAATGGTGCTGCGGCAAAGTGGATCCCAGGTCGCGCAATGGGCGTTGACCGGGCTGGGCGTCGAGAGATTCGCGTATAGATAGGAGAATGCCTTATCGGCCGGCCGGCCGGCCGTGACCGGATCGGTCCACACGTCGCCGTAGATCACGTCGATGGTCGGCAGCTCCGAGCAGGGCGCGGCGGCGCCGGGGGGAGTGACCGCATCGGCACAGGTATTCCATGCTCGCGTGTCGGCCATGGTGTCGCCGGGATTGGCTGCCGAGAGAGTCGACACGGTATTCGGAAATGGAGATCCCGCGGCTGCCGCTCCGGCATTCACCGATACCGTGAGTCCGGAGCGGCCATGAGACGGGTTCTTTACGTTCCCGGCGATGTGACAGCCGTTGCAGGTTTTCGTTTCGCCGGGCATCAATTGCATCCAGCTCTCATGCCGCGCGCCGATGCGCCGTGCGTTCTTATCGAGTACATCGACGGTGAACGGCACGTTGGCCGGCAATTGGATTTTCACCGAACCGTCCGGCTCAACCGGCGCGTAGGCAATAATCTCTCTCATCCCCAAGCCCGCGGGGCCGAACGCCGAGGCGTTGATCTTGCGCACGGTCTTGTCGGGAATCTCGACGGCTTTTTCGACTCTCACAAAGCGGGCCGGGCGCTGATCGGCTCTGGCCTGCTTGGGATCCGCCAGGGCCGCGATATTGGGAATTGCGCCGTTGGTTTCGGCGGACACCATGTCGGTTCCGTCGAAGTCGTAGACGCTGCGAATGACGAGCAGACCCAGTCCGCCGTTGCTGTTGTGGGCCAGATTGGCGGCCGCGCTGCCGGGCGGCGGCACGAAATCCGGGATGAAGGTCGGCACGGGAGTGCGCGCCTGCATGATGACCGGTTCGACGATGACGGTGTTCGCTTCGGCGCCGAGGATGGGGCTCAAGGTGCCCTTGCCGACGTCGTAGATCCAGATGGTGTATTGCGGCGGGGCCAATTGCACATTGGCGCCGCTGGTGTTGCCGGCCGTGCAAATGCTGGTCGTGGCCGGCGTCACCGTCGTATTCAGCACCAAGCAAGGAGCCCAGCTGACGAGCATTCGACTGGTGCCGTCGAACAGCGGATAGGCGGACGCAAACCGGCCGCCCAAGGAAGGCAGGTTCGCGTTGGTGGTGACTCCGAGCGTGGTCGCACTGCTCTGTGCCGTTCCGGCCGAACCGGTCGGCGTCGACGGCTGATTGATTTCCACGAAATTCTGGGCATCGATCTGCACGATATCGCCGCCCTGCTGGGTGCCCAGAAACGGCCGCGCAATGGCGATCAGCTTGCCGTCCGCGCGTTGCCGGGCGTTCAAGAATTGGATCACGTTGTCGTTGGTGCCGGCGAGGTTGGCGCCGGTGGCGTGGCTGTTCTCTCCGTAGTGGAGCTCGAGACCGGTGCCGTCGGGATTGGCGCGATACAGACTGATCTGGTCTCCGTTGATGGATTCATATCGCGAGAACACGATCTGGCCATTGGCGAGCACAGAGGGCGCGAAATCATGGTTGGTGTTGAAACTGATTTGATGAATGCCGGTGCCGTCGGCGTTCATGACATGCAAAAGGAATATGGGCTGCTTGCGGTCGTCGGTCTGCGCCGGGTATTGCGGGCGACCTTCGTCGATCAGGATGGCCTGAGTCGCCGCCTGGCGTGTCGAGGCGAACACGATGCGCCCATCAGGCAGGTAGTGCGCGCCCACGTCATGGCCCGCGGTCGTGTTGTCGTTGGTGAGCTGAGTCACCGTTTTCAGCACGGCGTCGTACCGGTAGATCTTCCAGTTGGGCTGAGTGACATCCGTGTTGGGCTTGTTGGGGTCTAGGGGAAGACGCAGCGAGAACACCAGCTTCTTGCCGTCGGGAGACACGTCGAGGTCGCGAACGTCGCCCATCCCTGAGGTAATCGACTTGGTCACGTTGGTCTCGAGGGAGCCCGGGCTGGCCTGCGCGCGGATATAAAGATCGCCGCCGGTGGTGGAAGTAATCAGATCGCGAACATCGATATCCGCATTCGGCGCCGACGCGGGCGCGGGCCGCTTCACATAGGCCAGCGGAAAATTCAGGGTGCCGGGATCCTGGGTCTGCGCACCGGCAAGACCCGGCGCATGTCCGCTGACGCCGCCCGCGCACCCGACCATGATCAAGGCAGGGAGCAGCAGCGCCGCCGGCGTCAGGAGACCGTGACGGAGTTCACGCGCGTGCAAAGTGTTCATGAGCGGATACCTACGGTCGATCATCGGTTCAGCGATCTAGAGTGTGCCCGTTTGCGCGAAGTCATTGAACTTAATCGGTCTCAAAATCACATCTTGGTTCGAGTCCCAAGCGCATTCTGTTAACGCACTCACAGAAGAACTTGGCCACATCCGTTTCTCTGTGCATCCCGAGCGCTGACCGCTGCAATTTCAGGCTGAAGGATATAGCGGACAGTAGGTCGTGGATATGTCGCGAAACACCGACGTCGTTCGGCTGAGACATTACTTGAGGCCTTTTTCGCTGCGTATATTTGCGCCACGTCGAAATCACAACTCACGCGAGTGGATGTGCATATGAAGAATGGGATGGCAACGCCAAAGATGAACGGTACGCACCTCGCGCGGCGGTGTGCGCTCACAACCGCTCTCGCCGGCGCGCTGTTGCTCGGCGCAACGGCGTTCGCTGCCGGCCCCAACGCCGATCAGGCGACGCGAATGTACAATCGCATCGCCGGCGTGCCGCCGACGGCCGCCGTGCTCGCCAATATGATGGCCACCGATCCGGTGAGCGCCGCTTTGCTCGCGACCAACGACCGTGCGTTCTACAACGACACCATCCGCAATCTGGCGGCGCCGTGGACCAACCGCGATCAATCGGTGTTCGTGCCGCTCAACGATTACACCGCCACGGTCGTCGGCATGGTGCGCGACGACGTCCCGTTCAATACCTTGCTCAGCGCCGATCTCGTGTACATCGCCGATTCGGCCTCCGGCGTCCCGGCCTACTCGCCGACGAACAACGACATGTATCAGTCCATGGACGATAATGATGTCGACCTCAAGGCGCACCTCGTCTCCCGTACCCAGTCGGCGCTGTCGGGCATCCCTTCGACGGCCACCGCCGGCATCATGACGACCCGCGGCGCGGCCAGCGCCTTCTTCATCAACGGCACGAACCGCGCCATGTTCCGCTTCACCATGCTGAATCATCTCTGCAACGACCTGCAGACCGTGATGGACATCACTCGGCCGCCCGATCGAATCCGTCAAGACGTGCCGCGCAGCCCGGGCGGCGTCAGCACCCTGTTCTTGAACAACTGCGTCGGCTGTCACAGCGGCATGGATCCGATGGCTCAGGCCTTCGCCTACTATAACTTCAATAACATCGATCCCACGACCGCCGGCACCATGGGGCAGATCGTATACACCGCCGGCCAGGTTCAGCCCAAGTACTTCATCAACAAGACCAATTTCCCGCAAGGCTATTCGACCCCGGACGACGGGTGGACCAACCGCTGGCGCACCGGGCCCAACGAGATCCTGGGGTGGAGCGGGAGTCTTCCCGGCGGCGGCAACGGCGCCAAATCTCTCGGCCAGGAGCTCGAGAGCAGCGCGGCATTTGCCGGCTGCCAGGTCACGCGGGTGTTCAAGTACGTGTGCCTGCGCGCACCCAACACCGCGGCCGACTTCACCCAGGTCAACTCGATGATCGCCTCGTTCCAAGCACATCAATACAAGTTGCGGCAGCCGTTCGCCGAGGCCGCCGCCTACTGCATGGGGAAGTGAGCATGAACGTCACACGCATAGCCGCTCTGCTCGCCCTCGCGGCCTCGTTTACCTTGAGCGCCTGCGGCGGGGGCGGAGCGCCCACGACCGCCACCGCAGCCACGGCTCCCACGAGCCAGGCGAGTGCTTACACCGGTCCCGCGCCGGCAACCGCCGACGTCCAGGCCTTCGCGGTCAATTTCTGGGCCAATGTGCGCGTCCAGAATCGTTGCGGCCAGTGCCACAATGCGACGAGCCCGGCGCAGATGCCGAACTTCGCGCGCAGCGACGACGTGAACCTGGCCTATGCACAGGCCAACACGGTGGTAAATCTCGCGCAACCCTCGACATCGCTCATCGTCACCAAGGTGAGCGGTGGGCACAACTGCTGGTTGGCCGACCCCAATGCCTGCGGCCAGATCTTGACCACCTGGATCAGCAACTGGGCCGGTGCCACCGGGGCGGCATCCGCCACTCAGGTGCAGCTGGTCGCGCCTCCGATTCAACCCGTCGCGAAGAGCTTGAATTTCCCGGCGTCGTACACCGACTACCAGACCACGGTCTATCTCAACATCACCAGCAAGTATTGCGTTGGCTGCCATTCCTCGACTGCGAGCGCGGCCACGATGCAGTCGCCGTATTTTGCGGACCCGACGCTGCCGATTGCCTATCCGGCGGCGATACCGAAGATCGACTTCACCGGGTGTACTCCGTTCGTCGCCGGCAACGGTGCCGGCGCCTGCGGCACGAATTCCCGCTTCTATCAGCGGTTGCTGACCGACAATCACAACTGTTGGGACAATTGCGCCTCTGATGCGGCGCAGATGCTGGCGCAGATTCAGGCGTTCGCGAAAATGCTGACCCCAGCCAACATCGATCCCAGCCTGGTGGTCAGCAAGGCTCTGACGCTGACGCAGGGCACGATTGCGAGCGGCGCGAATCGGTACGACGCGGATACCATCGCGAAATATGAGTTCCAGACCGGCAGCGGCTACACGGCCTACGACACCAGCGGCATCGATCCCGCGGCCGACCTCACGATCACGGGCAATGTGCTCTGGGCCGGCGGCTGGGGCATCAGTGTAGGTGCCGGGGGTAAGGCGCAGGCCAGTACCTCGGGCAGTTCGAAGATCTACAACTTGATTCAGGCGACCGGGGAGTTCTCGGTCGAAGCCTGGGTGGCGCCCGCGCTGGTGGCGGTCGACAAGTCCTACATGGTCAGCTATTCGGGCGGCGACACCCTGCGCAACTTCACGCTGGGTCAAACCAACCAAGACTATGATTTCATGCTGCGCAGCTCGAATTCGGACTTGAACGGCATGGCGCAGCTCAAGACGCCGGATGCGGCGATGCTCTTGCAGGCTTCCTTGCAGCATGTGGTGCTCACCTACGATCCCGTGAACGGGCGCCAGATTTACGTGAACGGCGTGAACGCGAACGTTCCGGACCCGCAGAAGGGCGGCACGATCTCCAACTGGGACAATACCTTCGCCTTGGTACTCGGCAACGAAGTGTCCGGCGATCGCTCATGGCAGGGACTGATCAAGTTCGTCGCCATCCACAGCCGTGCGTTGTCGGGGGCGCAGGTGCTGCAGAACTTCAACGCCGGCGTGGGTCAGCGCTTCTACATGCTGTTCAACGTCGCCGGCGCGACGGGCGTGTCGCAGGCCTACATCATGCTCACCGCCAGCCAGTACGACAGCTACAGCTACATGTTCTACCAGCCGACTTTTATTTCGCTGGATCCGACGGTCAAGCCGAACAACATCCCCGTCAAGGGCATGCGCATCGGCATCAACGGCACCATTCCGCAGGTGGGCCAGGCCTTCATACCGATGAACACGACGGTGACGGCGGCGGGTTACACGGCCCAGGGCGAAGTGCTGTCGAATATCGGCACGGTCATCGCCTTGCAGAGCGGACCACAGACGGACCAGTTCTTCCTGACCTTCGATCAACTCGGCAGCCACACGCATGTGGTGGTCGAACCGACCCCGACGGCGCCGCCGCCCGCTCCGGGTCCGCTGGCAGCCGACGTCGGTGTACGCACCTTCGCACAGGTCAATTCGACCCTGTCACGGCTCACGGGGGTTCCGACGACGAATCCAATGGTCAGCGCGACTTATCTGGCCGTGAAGCAGCAGTTGCCGGCGAATCCGACCCTGGAGAGCTTCTCCTCCTCGAACCAGATCGGCGTCGCGCAGTTGGCGATCCAGTATTGCAATGTGATGGTCAACAATCCGACCTACGCGTCGCAAGTGCTGCCGGGCGTGACGATCAACGGCTCAACGTTCTCTACGCAGGCCGGTATCGATTCCGTGACCGGCAAGCTTGCGGCACGGGTGCTAGGTACCGGTCTCAATAGTCAGCCGGCGGCGACGACTCTGACCGGTCCCTATACGCCTCCCACGCCCACCAGCCTAGGCACCGGTGAGCTCGACGGATTGATAGGCAAGCTTTGCGCGACCACCGCATGCAATACCACGGCTCGGGCACAGGCTGTGACTGCCGCGGCCTGCGCGGCGGCCTTCGGCAGCGCCGATATGTTGATCAATTAGCAAAGCGAACAGGCAAGACGAATCGAAGAGGTCTTTCATATGAGCAAGAAGTCAAAAGCTCTGGGTTTGCACGAACCGCTCCGCCACCAGGATCATCCCCGGCCGCGCACGCGACGCGAGTTCCTGGCTCAGAGCTTCATCACCGGCTCCGCCACGGTGATCGGGCCTTCGCTGCTCGCGCTGCTCGCCGCTCCGCGACAGGCGCGTGCGGCGCTCGCCGGCGATATCCAGAGCTTGCTTGCTCCATGCAGCATCACGACGGGTGCGGGCAAAATCCCGTTCATCTGCTTCGACCTCGCCGGCGGCGGCAACATCGCGGGTTCCAACGTGCTGGTCGGCGGCCCCAAGGGGCAGCTGGATTCTCTGTCGGTCGCCGGTTACAGCAAGCTCGGCTTGCCGGGCACGATGGTGCCGAATCCGAGTGCCGCGGGTAGTTTCATCGACCCGAGCTTCGGATTGCGCTTTCACTCCGACAGTGCGCACTTGCGCGGCATGAAGACACGCGCAAGCGCCAAGGCGATGGCCGGCACCAACGGCACGGTGATTCCCGCTCTCTCGCAGAACGACACCAATACCAATCCGCACAATCCAATGTACGCCATCTATCAATACGGAGCACGAGGCGGGCTGCTGAATCTGATCGGCTCGGATAGTTCGATGTCCGGCGGAAATTCCATATCGCCGCCGACCATGGTCATCGCGGCCGCGCAGCCCACCAAGGTGTCGAGCCCTGCCGACACCCAGGGGTTGGTGAGCACGGGTCAGCTCAGCACCTTGCTGCCGAATTCCTCCGACGTCACCAATGTGCTGGAATCGATGAAGCGCATCAGCGACGCGAAGTACTCGCGGGTAACGGCCTATTCGAATTCCGTCCCCAATGGCTCGGCGCTGAACGCAGCCGCGCTGGGACCGAACGGTATTCAGGCCTGCGGCTATACCAAGGCGGCCTACACCGTCGATACCTACAGCAGTCCTAGCTCGGTCGACGCCAGCCAAGATCCCAAGATCGTGGGTCCGAGCGGTATATTCAGTGCGACGGAATTCCAGAACAATTCGGACTACCAAAAGACCGCCGCGGTGATGAAATTGGTCATCGACGGCAATGCGGCCGCCGGCACCATCGAGATGGGCGGTTTTGACTATCATACGGGCGACCGCTCCACGGGCGAGGCGCGCGATTTGAACCTCGGCAACTGTATCGGCGCCTGCTTGGAATATGCGGCGCGAGTCGGCAAGCCGGTCATGATCTATGTCTTCAGTGATGGTTCGCTCGCCAGCAACGGCATGATCGACAGCTCTGTGGGCGGCCGAGGCAAGGGCGTATGGACCGCTGACAATCAAAGCGTCGCGGCGACCTATTTCTTGGTCTACAGCCCGAAGGGCAGGCCGGTTCCCGTGCAGAGCAACCCGGAGCTGAGCCTCCAGATCGGCAGCTTCAATTCCGATGGCTCGATCAATACGACCAGCAGTCCCGCCGGCAATAACGTTACGAACTTGGTGCAGATGGTGGTATTGAATTACATGGCCCTCCATGGCGACGCGATATCCGGCTTCTCGCTCAACGGCACTCCCGTGCCGGGTTTTCCGAATCTGTACCCGGCGTCAAGCTTGAACAGCACGCTGGGTACGGGCACGGCCCTGGAACCCTTGATCGCTTTCAACCCGATCGTGAACGGAAAGGTCGGGGCTTGATGTTCGAGGATCCGACCACGGAGTCGGATCCTCTTTGTCTCATTCCAGAGACATGTCACCGGGCGTTTCATCGCTCGTGATGCTTGCAAGACCGAGCGCCGCGCGCATGCACTCAGGTCGATGATGCAGCGGATTCAACTTTGCGCCGCAGCTCGATCAAATTCCCCGAATGTGCGCCAAGTCATACAGAATCCAGCAAAGCAGCGGGCTGCCGCGTTGACACTACGGCTTGCATTGTGCGATTTTGCATAAGGTCTGTTCAGGGGTGAGGTCGCCGCCACATGCGTAGAGTATTGCTTGCGCGCAGCGTGATTCTCAGCACCGTATTGACCGTGTCGTGCCTGGCGGCGGCGTCGAGGGCGGCCGCGCCCACGCTGGTGGGCAAGGACGCGCCTGACTTCGTACTGAAGGCCATGGATGGCAGGAATCTGCGCATGTCCGAATTTCGCGGCCAGGTGGTATTGGTGAATTTCTGGGCACGATGGGCGGGCGACTCGCGGCAGGAGATGCCGGCTCTCGATAGGATCAACACGACGTACAGCCGGGCCGGTCTGGTGGTGCTCGGTGTGTCGGTCGACGAGGATATGGGCCGCGCGCGCGAATTCGCGGGCGCCATGAAGGTCTCATATCCCATCATGTTCGACACCGGCCCCGGCATCGGCCGAGATTACCTCCTGCAGAAAATGCCCATGACGATCCTGGTCGATCGCGCGGGCGTGGTGCGGTATTCCAATGTCGGTTTCAAGCGCGGCGACGAGCGCGCTTATCTTGATCACATTCGCGAACTGCTGCGCGAGTAAAACGATAGGTCCGTTATGAACCCCAAGTATCGAGTTGTGTCGATCATCGCGCGCGCAGCGTTGCTGGCCGGCGCCTGGGCCGCAGGGGCGGCGCTCGCCGCGTCCACCGCAGCCCCTGCCGCCGCGGCCAACGTACCCGCGGCCAACCTACCGGCGACCACTGCCGCTGCGGCCAATCCACCCAGGGCCACTGCATCTTCGCCCCCGGCATCCGACGCCACGGTCGCGCCGAACGCCGCTCCGGCCGGGGGTGTCGTGCCCGCCGACAACTTCAGGACACTGGATCAAGAAGTGCAAGGCCTGAAGAAGGACGTCATCGATCTGAACAAGGATCTGTTCGTGCTGGAAGAGGAATTGCTGTTTCCCGCCAACACCCAGGTCGCCTTGTACGTGTCCATGGATGTGGGCGCGTTTTTCGCTTTGGACTCGGTGACCGTCAAGATCGATAACAAGGAAGTGAAGAATTACCTGTATACCGCGCGCGAAGCGGACGCCTTGCTCAAGGGCGGCGTGCAACAAATTTATCTGGGCAATCTCAAGGTCGGGAGGCACGAGCTGGTGGCGTTTTTCACGGGCAAGGGACCGACGGAGCGCGATTACAAGCGCGGTGCCACGATCAACTTCGACAAGGGCGTCGGCGCCAAGTACTTGGAACTCAAGATCACGGACCGTGTGGCCAAGCATCAGCCAGAGTTCGCGATCAAAGACTGGGAATGATGCGTGCAACGTGTGACTAACAGACTCCGGCCGCTCATCTTCAGTGGGTTGCTGCTGGCGTTGCCGTGGGTGCACGCCTATGCGAAGAACGTCGCGCCCGATCCCAACGGCCTGCCCCCGCAGGACGTGAAGGATTTGCACTACGGCGACGTGTTGTTCTATTTCTATCAGGACGATTATTTCGGTTCGATTACACGCTTGCTCGCGGCGCGGCAACTTGGCCGCATTCCGCACACCCAGGGCGAGGCGGAGCTGCTCTTGGGCGGCTTGTATCTATCCTTGGGCGAGCACGCCGAAGCCGGCAAGATCTTCGAGGCGCTGCTGAATCAAAATACCTCGGAAGCGGTGCGCAACAAGGCCTGGTTCTACTTGGGCAAGGTCTGGTATCAACGCGGTTATCCGGCGGAATCCGAGCGCGCTCTCAAGCAGGTTTCGGACAAAATCGATCCGCGCATCAGCGCCGAGCGCTACATGCTGCTCGCGCAGCTGATGATGCGGCAGGAGCGCTATGACGACGCCATCGCTGCGCTCGGCAGCTGGCACGGCCCCCCCGATTGGACCGCCTATGCGCAATTCAACTTAGGGGTGGCCTTGGTACGCCGGAACCGGCTCGCGGACGCCATACCGTATCTGGATCGGGTGGGGCGCATCGAGACCCGCAGCGAGGAATTGCTGTCGCTCAAGGACAAGGCCAACCTCGCGCTGGGGTTCGCACTGCTGCAGGCGGAGCGCGCGGCGGACGCCAAACCCATATTGCAGCGGGTACGTCTTGAAGGTCCCTACTCGAGCAAGGCGCTGCTCGGTGTCGGTTGGGCCGACGCCGGGGTCGGTGAATTCAAACGCGCATTGGTGCCGTGGCTCACCCTGCGCAAGCGCAACTTGCTCGATTCGGCGGTGCAGGAGTCCTTTCTCACCGTGCCCTACGCCTACAATCAATTGTCCGCGACGGGCCAGGCCGCCGAATACTACAACTCCGCCATCGAGTCCTTCGATGCGGAGATGAAGCACATCGACGACTCGATCGAGCAGATTCGCGGAGGACATTTGCTCGACCGCCTGTTGGGTGACGACAAAAAAGACACATTGACGTGGTATTGGCAGCTCAAGACTCTGCCCAACGCGCCCGAGTCGCGGTATCTATACCAGCTGTTGGCGAGCAACGAATTTCAGGAAGGTCTCAAGAATTATCGCGAACTCAATTATATGAGCCGCAATTTGGACAATTGGCGCGCAGACCTGTCGGCCTACGACGACATGCTCGACACGCGCCAGGAGGCGTACAACCGCCTCGCGCCGAAGGCTGACGCCGTCATGGCCGCGACCGATCTGGAGGGTCTCATGCAAAAGCGCGTGGACTTCGAGTCGCGCCTCAACGAAATCGAGAAATCCCACGATGTCGCGGCCTTGGGCACGCCCGAGGAGCAGCAGACGTGGGTCCGGTTGAGGCGTGTCGAGGACTACCTCGCGGCGCACCCGGACGATCCGGATCTCGCCGAAATGCGGGAAAAGGAGCGCCTGATGAAGGGCGTCGTGTACTGGCGGCTGTCGGGGAGTTTCAAAGCGCGGCTGTGGAACGCACGGCGCTCGGTCAAGGAGCTCGAAGCCGAACTCAAGGAAACCCAGAAGCGTGCGGTGCTGGTTCGCCAAGCGCGGGCCGCCATGCCGACCAATACCGGTGTCTACGCCGGGCGGGTGGGGGCGATACGCGCCCGCATGGATCAGCTACAGCAACGCCTGGCCGATGTGTCGGCGGAGCAGAATCGATTCTTACAGGCCCTCGCCATCCGCGAGCTCGAAGCCCAGAAGCTGCGCATCTCGACTTACCAGATCCAGGCGCGCTATGAATTGGCGGCTATCTATGACCGGGCCTCGAACGACAAGCCCAAGGCGAAGCCGTGAAGCGCCCATTCGCCGCATTCGGCGCAGCAGGCGCGGCGGCTCTGGCCGCCGCGCTGCTCTTCGCGCCGTTCTGCGCGGCGCCGATCCATGCCGCGACCAAGAATCCGCCGACCATCAAGGACCTCGACGCCCAGCAAGCCGACGTCAACACCGACCCGCCGAGAAACGTCGACGCCAACAAGACCATGGACAGCTACAAGCGCTTTCTCGACTTGAACGCGGGCGATGCCGCGTTGCGCGCCGAAGCGCTGCGCCGTCTGGGCGATCTGAACCTCGAGAGTTCCGAATCCGAGCGCATCGAGCGCGAGCTCATTACCAACGAGGGCCTGCGCGCCACGGAAGCCATCCACTTGTATTCCGCCTTGCTGAAAACGTATCCCAAGTACGAGCGCAACGACTCGGTGCTCTACCAGCTGGCGCGCGCCTACGAACTCAATGCGCAGCCCGACAAGGCGCTGGCGTCCTTGGATCAGCTGGTGGCGGCCTATCCCGGTAGTCATTACATCGACGAAGCGCAGTTCCGACGCGGCGAATTGCTGTTCACGAACAAGGCATACCCCAAGGCAGAGAACGCGTATGAGGCTGTCATCAGGATCGGCTCCACTTCCGCGTTCTACAACCAGAGTCTTTACAAGCACGGGTGGACGCTGTTCAAGCAGGGCGAGAACGAGCGCAGCTTGGATTCCTTCGCGGGGGTGCTCGATTCGGAGCTGGTATCGAAGCAGAATCCTAACGAGTTGATCGAACTCGAGACCTTGAGCCGGCCGAATCGCGAGCTGGTGGAAGACACCTTCCGGGTCATGAGCATCACGTTCTCCTATCTCGAGGGCCCGAAGACGATCGAGGACTTCGTGAAGCGTCGCACGCCGCCGGGCCGGTCACCTCGGCCCTATTCGTATCTTCTGTACGCGCGCTTGGGCGATCTCTACATAGAGAAGGAGCGCTATACGGATGCGGCCGACAGTTACCGCGCCTTCGTCTCGCAGGACCCCAACAACGAGAAGGCGCCGCTGCTGGAGATGCAGGCGATCGAGGCATACCAGAAGGGTGGATTCCCGCAGCTCGTGTTGCAGGGTAAGAAGGAGTTCGTGGAGAACTACAGCTTCGGCACGGCGTACTGGCAGGGCCGGGATGCCAATAAAGAACCGAAAGTCGTGGCCGAGCTCAAGACCAACCTCAAAGACGTGGCGCAGTACTACCACGCGCAGGCGCAGCGCAGCAAGAACGTGGCGGACTATCAGGAAGCGGCGAAGTGGTATCACAGCTACCTCACGTCCTTCCCGGACGACCCGGACTCCGCCGTCACCGATTACTTGCTCGCCGACACCTTGTTCGAAAGCAAGCAATATCTCGACGCAGCGAAGGAATATGAAAGCACCGCCTATCACTACGGCAGCCATGAGAAAGCCGCGGCGGCAGGATATGCAGCCATCATTGCCTACGGCAAGCAAGAAGAAACGCTGAACGGCGACGCGAAGGCGGCCGTGCACAGCCGTAGCGTGGACAGCTCGCTGAAGTTCGCACAGACTTTTCCTACCCACCCCGAAAGCGCCGCGGTGCTGACACGGGCCGCCACCGATCTCTATGCGGTCAAGGATTATCCTCGGGCGGTCGCAGCGGCCGATGCGCTGTTGGCGCACCAGCCCCCGGCGGATCCTACCAAACAGCGCGTGGCCTGGACGGTGATCGGAAATTCGAACTTCGAGCAGGACGTGTTCGACAAGGCTGAAACAGCATACGGCCATGCAGAGACGCTGATGCCCGCCAATGATCCTGAGCGCGCGGTGATCGTCGAGCGATTGGCGGCAGCGATTTACAAGCAGGGTGAACAGAAGAGCAAGTCCGGCGACAGCGCGGCGGCGGTGGATGATTATTTACGCGTGGCGGCGCTGGCGCCGACCTCGAAGGTGCGAGCGAACGCGGATTTCGACGCGGCGGCGCTGCTCATGAAGGACAAGCAATGGGATCGGGCCATCGTCGTGCTGGAGGGTTTTCGCCGCAATTTTCCGCAAAGCCCGCTGCAGCCAGATGTCACGCGCGATCTCGCGGTGGCGTACACGGAATCGAATCGTCCCGGCCAGGCGGCGGTGGAATTCGAGCGGATTGCACAGAGCCCCGGCGAATCGGCGGACGTGCAGCGCGAAGCCACCCTGCAGGCGGCGGATCTATACGACAAGGCGGGCAACGCGGCAAAGTCGCACGCCATGCTCGAGGCATTCGTGAAGCACTTTCCGCAGCCGTTGAATCCGGCGATGGAAGCGCGCAATAAATTGAGCATGATGGCGGCGAACGCCGGCGATACCGTGGGCCGTGATGCTTGGCTCAGAGACATCATCGCCGCCGATCGCGCGGCGGGCGCGGCCCGCACGGATCGCAGCCGGGTCTTGGCGGCGAAAGCGACGTTGACCTTGGCGATTCCGGTCCGAGAAGAGTTCCGAAGAATCAAGCTGGCGGCGCCGCTCAAGAAATCGCTGGCCGAGAAACGCAAGGCGATGGAAGCGGCGCTCAAGGCCTACGAACGAGCAGCCGACTACCAGGTGGCCGACGTCACCACGGCGGCGACCTTCGAGAGCGCTGAACTGTACCGGCAGCTGGGCAAGGATTTGATGAGCTCGGAGCGGCCCAAGAATCTATCCAAAGACGAATTGGAACAGTACGACGTATTGCTCGAGGAGCAGGCTTTCCCGTTCGAGGAGAAGGCGATCAAATTGCACGAAGTGAACGCAGCGCGAGCCAAGGATGGTACTTACGATGAATGGGTGCAAAAGAGCTTCGCCGCGCTGGCACAACTCAATCCAGGCCGTTACGGCAAGGTGGAAATCGGTGAGCAGCTGGTCGAATCGATTCGCTAGCCTGGCTGCGCTCGCGCTGCTCGCGGCCTGTCAAAGCGCTCCGCCGAATGCGTCGCGCGCGCCTGCCTCCGCAAGCCGCGCAGCGCCTGTCGCGGGTGCGCCCGAGGCCCCAAGCATAGCCGCGACGTCGACCGCGGGCGGGCCCGGCGGTACGGGCGGCAACGCGACCCCTGTCGAGGATTCCACCATCCCCGAGCGCGCGACGATGCAATACGCCCAGGCGCTCGAGCTCATGAAATCGGGACGCGATACCGACGCGGAGCTGCAGCTCAAAGACTTGGTCGTCGGCTATCCGCAATTGGCCGGTCCCCAGCTGAACCTAGGGATCTTATACATGCGCGATTCGCGCTTGCCCGAGGCAGAGGCTGCGTTCAAGGCCGCCCTCGAGCGAAGCCCCGGCAACGCGGTCGCGGGAAACGAGCTCGGCATCGTCGAGCGCAGGCTGGGCAAATTTGCGGAAGCCGAAGCGGCGTACCAGCGTACGATAGCCGCTGAACCTAATTACGCTCCGGCGCATCTGAACTTGGGCGTACTCTACGATTTGTACCTTGCACAGCCGCAAAAGGCGCTCGATGAATTCGAGCGCTACATCGAGATTGCCGGCGAAAACAAACAGGTCGCCGGCTGGGTGGTGGAGCTGCGCAAGCGCGTCGGGGCGCCGGCGCCACCCGCACCGGCGCCCAAAAAGGAGCCTGCATGAACACTAGGGCCAAGATTTTGAGCATACTGGCGCTGTGTTGCGCTGCGTCGGGTGCGGTAATGGCGCAACAGCCGGCGGCCCCGGCACCGGCCACACCCCCGGTGAAGCCGGACCGGGCGACGGCGCAATCCGAGGCCGGTGACCCGCGAGCCGACACGTCGAGTGAGCCGGCCGCGGCCCCGGCGCCAGCCGTTACGGCGCCGGCAACCGCTGCGCCGCCCGCGGCCGCCGCCACGCCGCACGCCGCCCCTGCGCCCTCCAAGGATTCCGCATCGGCCGCCCGTGGATCGGCGGGCCGCACCCCCGTAACGGCCTCGGGTCCGGGCCAAAAATCGACCCCAAAGATCGATCGGCTGGAATTGGGCACGGCCACCGTCACCGGCGACCGTGAGCAGCCGAAAGTCATGTACATCGTCCCCTGGAAGCGGTCGGATATCGGCGATCTCGCGGGCAAGCCCATGAACAGCTTGGTGGATGAAATTCTGGCACCCGTCGATCGGGACGTGTTCAAGCGCGAGATCGTTTATTACAACGCCGTGCGAGCAGACGCGTCCCAAAATGGTGCACCGCCCAAACCGGGGCAGCAGGGTGAGAAGTAAGTCATAGCCGATTTTACCGAATCTGGTTGAATCGCAGGTTCGGGGCGGATGGGCATTTATCTAGGAGCGCGCAGATGAATTTTATGAATTCGGTGGTCAATTTCTTCAAGGACGGCGGGTTGTTCCTGTATCCGCTCGCCTTGATATTCGTCGTCGGCGTATCGATCGCCATCGAGCGATACGTGTATTTGACCCGCGAGACCTTTCGCAACCGCAGCCTGTGGGATGACCTGGTGCCCGCCCTGAGCGCCGGTAATTTCAAGCAGGTGGTGGGCCTCACGCAGAACTCCAAGGCGTCGATCGCCACCATCCTCAACTACGGTGTGGCACGAGTGGCGAGCGCACGGCGGCGCGACGACATCGAGAAGGCCATGGACGAGAGTCTGCTCGAAGTCATTCCGCGCATCGAGAAGCGCACTCACTACCTGTCGTCGCTGGCCAACGTCGGCTTGTTGATCGGCTTGCTCGGCACCATCACCGGCTTGATCGGCGCCTTCAGTGCCGTGGCGACCGCGAACCCGGCCGAGAAGGCCAGCTTGCTCGCGGCGGCCATCTCGGTGGCGATGAACAACACAACAACGAGCTTGGCGGTTGCCATCACCCTGCTCACGACGCATATGTTTCTCGAATCCAAGACCACGTCGTTGATCGACAGCTTGGAGATCGCGTCGGTGAAATTCTTGAACTCCATCACCGAGCGTCAATCGGAACCGGCGCATGCGCCGGCGGCGCCGCCTGCGCCCGCGTCGCGAGCTCCGGCAGCTGCCCGGGGCACGATCTAGCAGGACCCGCTCTTAGGATGGTGCTCCAACCATGAAGTCAAAGTCTGCCCGCCTCGTCCGACGCAATCACGCCCGCTATCACCACGGGCGTGACGATCTGAACATCGTGCCGATGATCGACATGATGGTGATCTTGGTGTTCTTCTTGATCTTCACCGCAGTGTTTTCCAAGACGAATATCCTGCAGATGAACCTGCCCAACAGCAGCAATACCTCTGCGCTCGACTTGCCCAAGGACTTGAAGCTCGAAGTCATCATTCGCCCCGATGACATCGTGGTCAACGACCGCAACTCAGGTCCCCTCAAGGTCCTCGCCAATACGGCAAGCGGCTATGATTTGGATGATCTGTCGGAATTCATGCGCAGGATCAAAGCGCAGTATCCGCAGATGATCGACGCGACCATCCTGTCCAGCGCCGATACCACCTACGACACCTTGGTGCAGGTCATGGACACGGTGCGCATCTACCAGCTGCCGGTGGCGCCATTTTCGAAGGCGGAGCTGTTTCCGGACATCTCCATCGGGGATGCGCCCATATGACGTCTTACCGAATCAAACGTCATCGTCAACGACGCCATGGTGCGAATCATTTCGCACTCATTCCATTCATCGACATGATGACCATTCTGGTGGTGTTCCTGCTGGCGCATACGGCGGAGGTGGACATCCTGCCGAACACCAAGAACATATCGATTCCGCAGTCGCTGTCCGATCGCAAGCCCAGCGCCGCCGTGGTCGTCATGCTCACCAAGGACTCGGTGTACGTGGACGGTCAACTGGTCGGTTCGTTGCGCGACGTCGTCGCCAACCAGGACACGTCTTTCGCGCCCCTCAAGAGCGCGCTTCTGGCGCAGAACGCGCGCAGCTTGCGAACCGCGGAGCAAACCGATCCTTCGAAGCGCGAAGTCACCATCATGGGAGACAAGAGCACGCCGTACAGTGTGCTGAAGAAAATCATGTTGAGCTGCAGCGAAGCGGATTACGGCAAGGTGTCCTTCGCCGTGGTCGAGCGCGAAAGGGCGGCGACTTAAATGGCAGCCGCCAACCCCGCCGCGCAACTCATACCCGCCGGGCTCGCACCGTATTACCGGCGCTATGACCTGCCCTGGTCGCCGTCCGAGGAGATGGAACGGCGCTTCCGCGTCATTCTGCGCAATCTCGCCATCGTGTTCGCCGTCATCGCGATCATCATGCCCTTTCTGCCGCGGCATCGGATCGTCGTGAACACCGAATCACTGCCCGAGAGAGTGGTGCAATTGGTCATGGAGCCGCCGCCACCCCCACCCCCTCCGCCGCCGCCCAAGCCGGAGAAGCCCGTCGAGAAGGCGCCGGCCGTGCCCAAACCCGTAGTGCCCGTTGATCCGCGCGTCAAGGCGCAGAAGAGCCTGCAGGTGTTCGACCAGCTCGCGGCACTGCGCGATGTCGACATGGATAAATTCGCAAAAGACCAGCCAAAGACGACCGACCCGGGCGACGCGAGCGTGGTAAGCCGCAACATCATCTCCTCGAAGGTCGGCGGCACCAGCGGCGGCATCAGCGGGCCCACCAGCAGCGGCCTCGTGGCGGGTTCGGGCTCTCTGCGCGGCATCTACACGACGCAGGTGAACGCCCCGAACTTGGGCGCATCCGGCCAGGCCACGCGGGCCGGCGGCAGCGGCAGGGCGTCGCGCAGCGCGGACGAGATCGCCTTGGTGTTCACCAAGAACAAGGGGGCGATCGACGCCATGTACGCGCGCGCCCTGCGCGACAGCCCGGCCTTGCAAGGCAAGGTGGTGCTTGAATTGACCATCGCCCCGTCCGGCGAGATCACCGCGGCGCGCATCATCTCTTCGGAGCTCAACGACAAGGAGTTCGAAAGCAAATTGCTGGCGCGCATCCGCTTGTTCAAGTTCGAGGCGAAGGATGTCGCGACCCTGACGGCCACCAAACCCATAGATTTTTTCCCAGCAGGATGAACATACAATCTGAAATCGAGTTCTTCAGCGACTTAGGCCTGGTCGACAAGGCCCGATTCGTCACGCGCCTGATTTTCGAAGTCGCCGAAGAAGCCAAAGTGGGCGCGGGCGACGGCAACGACGCGGTGCGTCTCAAATTCGCGAATGAAATGAGTCAACGATTGGCGCGCTTCGCCTACCAGATATTGGGCGAGGATCCCGCACGCCCGCAGGATGACGTGGTGATTCGCATGTTGCTGGGCACGCGCGCCGACCAGAACGCGCAACGCATCATGCAGAACGCCTACCGCCGCGTCCTCACCGGCTTCGAGAGCTTCGATACGACCGTATTGCTCAACCCTCACTGAGAGCTCGCGGCCCGGCGCTTGAGGGGAGGCTCCTCGGGCTGAGCCTCGTCGGTCTCGAACAGATGCAGCAGTTGTTCGGCGGATTCGCGCACGGTCTGCTGAAACTTGCTTTCGTCATCCTTCACCGCTTGCTGCTTGCGGATAGTCGCCTCGTCGTGAGCGCGGAATAAGCGCACCGTTTCAACCGCCTTGGACTTCGATAGTCCCAGTGTCTCGAGGACCTTTTCGGACATCTCGAGGCTGGATACGAAGGTCTCGCGAATCGTGTAGCGCACGTCCAAATCCATCAGCCGAAACGCATGCTGGCGATTACGCGCGCGTGCAAAGATCTTCAAATGCGGGAAATGCTTGCGGATCAATTCCGCGGTCATCACTGACGCCTCGACGTCATCGATGGCGAGCACGAAGACTTCGGCGTTTTCGGCGTGCGCGGAACGCAGCAATTCCAAGCGGGAGGCGTCTCCATAGAAGACCTGGTTGCCGAAACGGCGCAGAAAGTCGACCTGGGTTTGATTGGCCTCGAGCGCGGTGAAGGAGATCCTCTTGGCGCTCAGGATTCGGCCGACGATTTGTCCGAAGCGGCCGAAGCCCGCGATGATCACCTTGGGATACAGTTCCTCCGGCGTATCGAACGGCCGATCGTCCCGCTCCTTTTTCTTGAACAGGGCGTCGTGAAGAGCCAGCAGCAGCGGGCTCAAGATCATCGAGCCGGTCACGACCAGAACCAGGAGTTCGGTGATTTCGGTGTCCATGATGCCGAGCGTCGCACCGAGGCCGAACAGCACGAACGCGAATTCTCCGCCGGACGGCAGACTGAAGGCGAGGCCGCGGCTTGCCGTGGGGGAGAGCCCCGAGAGCCGTCCGATGCCGAGCAGCACGACGATCTTCAGCAGCATGAAGCCCAAGGTGAGGCCGACGATGAGCCCTGGCTTCTCGAGCGCCAGCCCTAAGTTGGCCGACATTCCGACCGTGATGAAGAACAGGCCGAGGAGCAGGCCCTTGAACGGCTCGATGTCGGCCTCGAGTTCGTGCCGGAATTCGCTGTCGGCGAGCAATACGCCGGCCAGGAAGGCCCCCAGTGACAAGGACAGCCCCACCTGGTTGACGAGCAGCGCGGTTCCGATGACGACGAGCAGTCCGGCGGCCGTGAAGGCTTCGGCAACGCGCGTTGCGGCGACGATCCGCAGCATGGGGCGCAGCACATAGCGGCCGCCGATGACGACTGAGCTGAGCACGGCGACGAACTTGAACGCCAGCCAGCCGCCTGAGCCGGCGGTTCTGGCCGCGGCGACGCCCAATAACGGCAGCAGGGCCAGGGCGGGCAAGACCGCAATGTCCTGGAACAGCAGGATACTGAATGCGGAGCGCCCGAATTGAGAACTGAGTTGTCCGCGTTCGGCCAATACCTGCAGCACCAGCGCCGTGGACGACATCGAGAGGCCGAAGCCGATGACCAGCGCCGAGCCCCTCGGTTGCTCGAAGCCGAAGTACGCGACCGAACCTACGCTTGCGGTGGTCACCAGTACCTGGGCCAGCCCCAATCCGAAGATGGGCTTGCGCATCACCCACAGGCGCGAGGGCTGAAGTTCGAGGCCGATGACGAACATCAGGAGTACGATGCCGAACTCCCCGATATGCTGGGTGGTATCGATCTTGCTGATGAGCCCCAAGCCGGCGGGACCGATGATGATTCCGGCGGCCAGATAGCCCAGAACCGAGCCCAGTTTGAAGTAGCGGAATATCGGGATCGCGATGACCGCCGCGGCGAGAAATATAGCGATCTGCGCCAACAAGCTCATAATATTTCTCCGTGTGTCGTCCAGAGCCTAGCATTATGTATCGTCAAAGCATTCAATTTCCCATCAAGGACTCCGCGCTGCGCGAGGACGTGCATGCCCTGGGCGCCTTGATCGGCGAGACGCTCCGCGACCAAGGGGGGGAGGAATTCTTCGAGCTCGTGGAAGGCGACCGGGTCGCGGCGATTCAGCGGCGCGAAGGCGATGCCGCGGATGGAGCCGAGTTGCAACGGCGTACGATGAACCGGTCGCCGTCGGCGGCGACCGACCTCACGCGTGCGTTCTCGGTCTGGTTCCAGGCCGTGAACACGGCGGAGAAGGTCCATCGGGTTCGCCGGCGCCGTCAATATCTCAACGATTCGAGCACGGCGCAGCCGGGCGGAATCGCGGATTGCATCGCGCGCCTGCAGCGCGACGGAGTGACGCTGGAGCAGGCATTGGAATTGATTGCCTCCATGAGCATCGAGCCGGTGTTCACGGGGCATCCGACCGAATCCACCCGGCGCACGATCTTGCGCAAGCAGCAGCACATCGCGCACGACCTGCTCGACCGGCTCAATCCGGCCTGGACATCCGCCGAACTGGCTACCTTGTGGGCGCGCATGAGGCTCGAGATTACCAGCATCTGGCAGACCGAAGAGCATCCCCGCGAAGGCTTGACGGTGGTCGACGAGCGCGAGCACGTGCTCTTTTATTTGATCGATATTCTCTACCGGGTCGTGCCGCTTTTTTACGAGGAAATAGAGGCGGCCCTGGCCAAAGCCTTCTCCGTTCCCGCGGAACAGCTCGACGTGCCGAGCATCCTGCACTTCGGTTCCTGGGTCGGCGGGGACATGGACGGCAACCCGGATGTGCACGGCAAGACCATTCGCGAGACCTTGCATCGCCACAGCCAAGTGATCGTGTCGACTTATTTTGCCGAATGCGGCCAGCTCGCCGAATCCTTGAGTCAGAGCGCGAACCGGGTCGGCGTGAGCGCCGCACTCGCCGCACGCATCGATTCCTACGGCGCCATATTGCCGGGCGGTCAGGCGCTGGCGCCGGCGCGGCACGACCGCATGCCGTACCGCGTGTTCTTCGGACAGATCGGCGAGCGGCTCAAAGCGACGTACGAGGGCCGGCCCAACGCGTATCAGAATCCCGACGAATTGCTGGCTGACGTGGGGCTCGCCGCCGACAGCCTGCTCGAGAACCGGGGACGCCACGCCGGATATTTCCTGGTGCGGCGGTTCATGCGCAGAGTCCGCACCTTCGGCTTTCATCTCGCCACGCTCGACGTTACTCAGCACGCGCACGTGCATGATGAGGTGATTGCGCAAGGCTTGGGGTCCCCGGATTGGCCGGCGCTGGCGCCGGAGGAGCGGCTGCGGCAATTGCGCGATCTCCTGGCCCGCGATCAGGGGCCGACGTCGGCCTTCGATGCCATCGGGCGGAGGAGCCTCTGGGTGTTCGAGGCCATTGCGCAGGCGCGGCATAAATTCGGCGGCCGTGCCATCGGTGAATACATCGTGAGCGGCGCGCAGGGGCCGGAAGACGTTCTGGCGGTGCTGCTGCTGGCCAGATGGGCGGATATCACGGACAAACGCACCGGCGAATCGCCCCTCGATGTCGCGCCCTTGATAGAGTACATCGATTCCTTGGAGCGGGCCGGCGATATCTTGAGCGCCCTGCACCGCGAGCCCGCCTACCGACGGCACTTGGCCGCACGCGGCAATCGCCAGATGATGGTGATCGGCTATTCGGACAGCAACAAAGAGGGTGGAATCGCAGCTTCACGGTGGGCCTTGCAGGTGGCGCAGATTCGGCTGCTGGAAGCGGCGCGTGAGACCGGCATCAAGCTCCTGATCTTTCACGGCCGCGGCGGCACGCCGGCGCGCGGCGGGGGGCGTACCGAGAACTTGGTCGAGGCGGGGCCGGACGGCGCCGTTCGCGGCGTATTGCGTTTGACCGAGCAAGGCGAAGTCGTCAATCAGAGTTATGGCTTGCGGCCGATCGCCATGCGCACGCTCGAACGCACATTCGCATCCGTGGCCTTGGCGACGGCGCATGCCGGAAAACGACCCCCGATACCGCCGGCACACGCGGCGGCGATGCAAACGATCGCCGCACGCAGTCTCATGGCGTATCGCGAACTGGTCTTCGGCAGCGCGGAGTTCTTCGAATACTTTCGCGCGGCGACGCCCCTCGACGTGATCGAACGCATGCACATCGGATCGCGCCCGGCGGCGCGCGCCGGGGGCAACGGCGTCCGCGCGCTGCGGGCGATTCCGTGGGTATTCGCTTGGACGCAAAGCCGCCACATGTTGCCCGGGTGGTTCGGCTTCGGCAGCGGGCTATCGGCCGCGCTTGAGCAGCACGGCGGTGACGTGGTGGGCCAAATGGTGGCGCAATGGCCCTTCTTCGGGCACCTGCTCGACGACGTGGAGGCCATGCTGGGAAGAACCGACCTGGACATTGCGAGTCACTACGATGCCCTGGCCGGCGATTCGCTGCTACGCCAAGCCGACGCCATCCGCAGGGAATACGCGTTGACGGTGGCGCACGTGCTGCGGCTGCGCGGCTCAGCGCGCCTGCTCGACAGCGACCCGACCCTTCAGCGATCGATCAAATTGCGAAACCCCTATATCGATCCCATGCACCTCATGCAAGTGGATTTATTGCAGCGTTGGCGCAAGACGGGGCGGCAGGATCGGGAGCTGTTCGGGGCGCTCCGTGCAACTATCAGCGGGATAGCACAGGGGTTGCAAGCGACCGGTTAGTGCTCCCCGGCAGGGTAAGAAAGCCTGGAGGCAACGGGGGACACAGTTGCCTCCAGGCTTTCTTACCCTGCCGGGCGAGTGCTCAGACCCGTCGGCATCACTGTGCTGAGGGGCTGGCTGCAGTCAACGCGCTCAGACCATTCGGCAATGTGCCGAGAGATGGTTGCGCTCAGCACTCGGGAACGTTGACCGCAAGTCCGCCTTGCGAAGTTTCCTTGTAGATCGTGGACATGTCGTGGCCGGTTTGGCGCATGGTGGCGATGACTTGGTCGAGCGAGACCTTGTGCGAGCCGTCGCCGCGCATCGCCAGGCGCGCCGCGTTGATCGCTTTCACCGAGCCCATGGCATTGCGTTCGATGCAGGGGATTTGCACCAATCCGGCGACCGGATCGCAGGTCAATCCTAAATTGTGCTCCATGCCGATTTCGGCGGCATTCTCGATCTGTTCGTTGCTGCCATTGAGCGCCGACACCAGTCCGGCGGCAGCCATGGAGCATGCGACGCCGACCTCGCCCTGGCATCCCATCTCGGCACCGGAGATGGACGCATTTTGCTTGTAGAGCATGCCGATGGCGGCGGCGGTGAGCAGGAAGCGGATGACGCCGTCGTCGTCCGCTCCCGGCTCGAAGCGGCGATAGTAATGCAGCACCGCCGGTACGATCCCCGCCGCGCCATTGGTCGGCGCCGTCACCACCTGGCCGCCCGCCGCATTTTCCTCGTTGACGGCCAACGCAAAGACATTGACCCAATCGAGAGCATGCATGGGGCTCACGGGATCGCCGCTCATGAGCTGCCGATAGAGTTTCGGCGCGCGCCGGCGCACTCCCAACACGCCGGGCAACAGCCCCTGGGCCTCGAAGCCGCGGCGCACGCAATCCTGCATGACCTGCCAAATACGCAGGAGGCCTGCGCGAATCTCGGCATCGCTGCGCCACGTACGTTCGCGGGCGAGCAGAAGCTCGTGAATTTCCAACCCTTGTGCCCGTCCGTGCTCGAGCAGGCGAGCGCCGGAGCTGAACTCGTACGGAGGCTCGGGACGGGCGGCGCCGGCATTGGTCTCGGCGCCGGCCTGCACCACGAAACCGCCGCCGATGCTGTAGTACTCCTCGCGCGCCAAGACTTGCAGCGCCGCATCATGCGCCGTGAAGCGCATGCCATTGGAATGGCCGGGCAGTACTTGATCCGTGTGGAACAGCAGATTGAGCGGCTCGTCGAACGCAATCTCGTGACGGCCCAGCAAGCGGATGCGTCCCTCGTCGCGTATCCTCCGCAAGGTGGGTTCGATCGCGGCTGAATCGATGGTGTCGGGGCTCATGCCTTCCAAGCCCAAGAGAATGGCGCGGTCCGTGCAATGACCGCGGCCGGTCAACGCCAGTGAGCCGTAGAGCTGCGCAGACACCTGAGCCGTGCGATCGAGCAAATCGCGCGCCGCCAACGACTGGACGAAGCTGCGCGCCGCATTCATCGGCCCCATGGTGTGTGAGCTGGATGGGCCGATGCCGATCTTGAAGATATCGAAGACACTCAAACTCATGGGGGTTTAAACCTGCGGCGACCCGGGGGACCGATGATACGCCGCCGTTGCGGTCGTGGCAGTCAAAACCCCGACACTCGAGTGGTAGAATGCGACGACATTAATTTTTTGTGCAGGCATTGGGCCCAAAACGGAGTATTCCATGATTCGCTACCCTCGCGTTCTCGCCGCCGCCTTGGCGATCACACTGATGCTGACGGCAACCTGTGCGAGCGCTGCATCCATTCCCGGCAACATCGCCGCAGCGGTGGCCGACGGCAGCCGGCCGGAAGCCGACAAGGCCCGCGATGTGAACCGCAAACCGGCGGAAACTCTGGCGTTCACGGGCGTCAAGCCCGGAATGCAAATAGCCGAGTTGCTGCCGGGCGGCGGCTACTTCACGCGCTTATTCAGCAAGGCCGTCGGCAGCAGAGGACATGTGTATGCGCTGGTGCCCGCGCCTTTGGCCGATGCACCGGCGGACGTGCCGGATTTCGCGGCGCGCGTGAAGGCGATTGCCGCCGACCCGAACTACTCCAATGTCAGTGTGGTGGTGGAGCCCTTCAGTCATCTCGGCGTGCCGGCGCCCGTCGATCTGGTGTGGACCTCCCAGAATTACCATGACCTGCACAATTTCCCCGGTTTGGATGTTGGGATATTCAATAAAATGGTATTCGATGACCTGAAGTCCGGCGGCATCTATCTGGTCCTCGACCACACGGCGGAAGCGGGGTCGGGTGGACGGGATACCAAGACCTTGCACAGGATCGACCCGGAGACCGTGAAAAAGGAGGTTCTGGCGGCGGGTTTCGTGTTCGTGGGAAGCAGCGACCTCTTGCACCAACCCGACGACAGCCACTCGGTGAAAGTGTTCGACCCCGCGGTGCGCGGCAAGACAGATCAGTGCATATTGAAGCTTCGTAAGACGTAGTTTTGCAAGCGCCAGTGTTTCGCAAGCCCCAGAGTTGACCGCCGGCGGCGAACTCCCGGGGCGCCTTGCTGTCAACTAAAGCGGACGTTTTGCGTTCCTCAATTAGGATCAGGTCTAAAGGATTGGTTACATGAAGTTGGTGCATTTTTCGCCCGGATCGCTTTTCGGAGCCAGGCTGGTTGTCCCGGTTGCGGTGA
>Ga0137407_10000436_pt1 | contig 28802 bp, 32 predicted proteins | sample CZOMad2_2_16fung_FD_108410 | JGI IMG/M metagenome (GOLD analysis project Ga0137407, IMG submission 108410) | Vadose zone soil fungal communities from Angelo Coast Range Reserve, California, USA - CZOMad2_2_16fungal (Illumina Assembly) | ecosystem: Environmental > Terrestrial > Soil > Vadose... | reverse complement strand
TCGCGGAAATTTCCGCGGCGCGGATGTCCATCAGCCTGCCTCTTTCATCGCGTGCTTGATCGAATTGAGTTTGGTGCGAAGCGAACTATCCACCATGCGGCTGCCGAGCTTGACCACAAGGCCTCCGATGATCGACGGATCGACTTTCAGGTTGAGTGCAACGTCCTTGCCCGTCACCGACTTCAGCGCGGTCTTGAGGACATCGAGATTCTTGTCGTTGAGGGTCTCGGCCACCGTGACGTCGGCGGTCGCCTCACCTTTGAATTTCGCCACCAGCGCGCGGAAGGCGCGGATCACGTCAGAGACCACGAACAGCCGGCGATTGGCGGTGAGAACTTTCAGGAATTTTGCGGAAATGCCGGAAATACCGGCCTTGTCGAGCACCGCGGCCAATGCTCTCGACTGCGCCTCGGCAGAAAAACCCGGGCTACGGACGAGGCGCTTCAGGTCGGCGCTTTCCGCCAGCATGGCGTCGAACCTGTCGAGATCGGCCTTGACCGCGTCGATGGATCTTTCGTCGCGTGCCAGTTCGAACAAGGCCGTTGCGTAACGGCCAGACACTCCCGAAACCGACGGATCTTCAGCAGCCACAGCGCGCTCTTTATTGCTGTCAAACTCGCAAGGGAAAAACCGTCGCCACGAAGCGGCGCCTAGCGATCCAAGCCCTTGGAATTCAAGCGGGACTTCGATTTTCGACCGGCACTAGATGTACCGGGACCGTTAAAATCGCGGCTTTGCTAACATAGCGCGGGATTGAGTGCAATAGGTAAGCTTCCCGGTAGGTCCACATTTCTCCACGTAGGTAAGCTCTTGATCGAATTACGTTTTCGCAAAGCCGCGTTATATCCACGTATCTTGACGTAGTTCCAGACAATCCCTATAACGTGGAAAGAACGTGACCATTCCGTGGAGAACGAACGTGGCAATTCACAAGCTCGGGACCGAGATTTCGGACAAGAAACTGGCGGCCCTGATTAACGAACCCGGTAAGCACAGTGACGGCGGCGGGCTCTATTTGCAAGTCGCAGCCAAGGGTCAAGCGTCGTGGATCGTCCGGTTCGGCGAGAAGTGGAAGAGCCTCGGACCGGCGGATGAGATCAGCCCGCAAGAGGCCCGGGACTGGCATGTCCTCATGAAGCAAGCCAAGCGGGCTGGGCGCGACCCGTTCGCCGTCACCTATGCCGCCTTCAAGTTTCCGGCGGCCGCTGGACCGGCCATACCGGGCGTTGCCCGGGGACAGGCGGTTGCCGAGGTTGCCGAGCCCGCAAGCGAGACCTTCGGCACGGTGCTTGCCGAGTACACCGAACTGAAATCGAAGGAATGGACGCCCGCCGTAGCAACGAACTGGCGCAACAATTTCGCCAAGCTTCCGGCCCTGCTTGCCTGCCCGGTTGACAAGGTCCCCGCCAAGATCATCGCCGAGGCCGTCGCGGTCTTTACCGATGTCGTCGGGGACCGGATGCGCCGCAATATCCGGGCCGTCGTGACCTACAGCGAGACCCGCCACATTAAGCAGAAGCTCGAAACCGAGCACCATGGCGCGATGATCGCCAAGAACGTTCCTAAACTGATGACCGAACTCGCCGCGCTCAACGACAAGGCGGCGGCGAAGGCTCTCCGGTTCACTATCCACACGGCGGCCCGGTCGGGCGAAGTGTTCAAGGCGACGTGGTCGGAGATCACGGAGATTGAAGGTTTGCCTGTCTGGATACTACCGGCTGCCCATCGGCAGAAGGGCAAGGCGAAGCTTAAACCCCGCGATCTTCCCATCCCGTTGACGGCACAAGCGTTCGCTGCGCTCGGTCCGCGCGGTGCCGATGATGCGCTGATCTTTGGCAAGCTTCGACGCGACGTAATGCAAAAGCTCTTGCGCGATCTTCGCCCGGACGAAGTGGACGCCGATGGGAACCTGTTAGACGTGCACGGGTTTAGGAGCACGTTCCGAGACTACATCGGCGAGAAGACCGACTTCCCGCGCGAACTTGCCGAACTAGCTTGCGGTCACAAGGTCGGAGACGTGACCGAGCAGTCATATGCGAGAGGATCGCAGTTTGATAAGCGCCGAGACCTCATGAAAAGCTGGAGTGATTTTATCACTGGCGCGCATTCCACCTAGCGAGCAATCGGGCAGCCCGGGCAGGATCGAAATCCTCCCGGGTTGTGTCGAGCGCCTGATCTAGTCGGCGTTCACGGCGACGCCTGAGAACCTTCTCGCTGCTCTGTTGCTTGGCCGCCGCACCGCTGTCTCTTCGATTGACAACCAAGGGTTTTGCCCGATGATCCGGGGCAGGAAACGAGGGGGTAGCGCATCATGATCAGCTTGGCTATCGCCGCGACCGGCGGAATGTTTTGGCTTACCGGCCACTATGAAAAAGCGTTTTGGTTCGTTGTCCTTTCGATCATCAGCGGACTAGGTGCGGTCGTGATGTCAATTGCTAATCCCGATTGGTACGCTTCGAAAAGGATGCAGGCGGGTCTCGAAATAGACTTCTTCAATCCATCTAAAGGAATAGGCGCACTGATCGTCACCAAGATAATCACCACCGCAATTCTGGCGTGGTGCGCTTGGAAGCTCGGCCAGCTTGCCGGTTACTTCGCGTGAAGCGGCTTTGCCTTATCGCTTTCCTGTTGTGGCCGTTGTGCGGGCACGCGGCGGAGACATTAGAGAAACAAGCGGACGGAATGATGGAGGTTCTAGCAATGTTTACGGCCTGCCAAGTTTTTGCTGGAGCAACTGACCGAGAAGCAATGGAGAAAGGCCGTGAGTTTGGTCAGAGGATGATCCAAGGCGTTATGGACACACGTCCGGAGTTGGGAAGTCCGTTGGCGAAATTAGTGCCGGAAGCCGGTGCGCGATTTGAAAAGCAAGTTGTATTTCTGCGGAGATTGTCTTGGGAGAACCGGAAGGAAATTTGCTTCGGTATGGAGGACACGTTTAGGAAACTACCGAAGGGTAAATAGTGTGAACGTTTTTCATTCGCACTCAGCCGCCTCACGCGGCGGAGTACCCGTGCCGTGCGAGAAATCTGACTTCGGCAGGCGAAAGAAGAGAAGTCATGGCTAAAGGCGGGTCGCGCAAAGACTGCCGTCAATGCCAACCGCAGCCGTCAGGCCGACGTAGATGTTCGCATCTTCGGTGTTAAGCCGGGTCACAATTCCGGCTGGCGACGCGATGACGTTGACCTTACAATATTGAGTGCTGGCCGATCCGTAGCCCGATCCAGAACCACTTCCATAAGTGTTGATGTTGGTCTGATTGCCTAGCTGCCAAACGTAAGATGTTTCGCCGCTGTTCAATTTGAACGTGCTCGCCGGAGGTCCAAATCGAACGACAAGAGCGTCAACGTTTTGTCCGACGTATTGTTGGCCCAAGCGAGTAGCAACCTCTTGCCTTGATGTGCCGCAGCCAGTGAGCATCAGCAAAGCAATCACGGCGACAATCGCGAGCAAAGGCTTCATGGTTGTGATGCTCCCTCGCCACCAATCGTAGCGGAGCCCATCGAACGCGCAAGTCCAAAGGACTTAGAAAAACGGCTCAGTCGTCGTCTGGGATCGCACGCCGACCAAAATGAATGCCAGCCAACTCCCGTTCGGGGTCGGCATACTCCCTACAGTTCGGGCAGTAATTACGCCAACCGCCTTCGCCCTTTCGGTTTTCCCATTCCTCGACGCGGCTGATGAGATTGATCGCCTGATGAAATGACCGCAGACCAGTATTGACGGATGCGCCGCATTCGCCGTCACAGTAGGCGACATATCTCCCGCGTTCTAGCCGGATCATTGCGACAACCCTCCCGATGTTATTGCTTGTGGGCAAGCACGGCGGTTTGAAGGCAAAACCCAACTTTGTGATGCCATGGCCGGACTCGGCGATACACCGCAGTTGCTCAAAAGGGCGCTCGACTATGCCGGGCTCTCGCATTATTGGCTGGTTGCCTCTGCCATGCGCGCACTCGCAGCCCGCACGGCCTCTTGTGAAAAGCGATCAGGGTACTTCATCACGAGATATTCGCCGGTTAGCTCGACCATTCCCAGCCTGATCAACAGATTGAAGCCATCAGTACCGCTGGGGGCGGTCGCCCAATCTTCGAGGCACTGGACCACGCCTTTGTTTTTGAGCTTTTGTCGAGTGCGGTTTGCACGAGTGGTGCGGCCATTCTTTTCGGTAAGTAGCTCTTCATAGGCGGCAAGCGTCGCGTAGAAATCGCGATGTAGGGGGTCGTCTTGATTGCCGCCTTCGAGCGCGCACAGCCGGAGGAAGGCTTCCCGCCAAATGTCATCACGGTTGAGGCGCTTTGCGTTCGCCATCAACCTTCGCAGTGCTCCAGCATCGGTATATTCAGAAACGGCCTTTGCCATCGCTGCGCCTCCCGCGAAAGTCGGCGATATACGGACTAGGCTCAAAGTCAAGGTCTCAGATAGCCAAAATCCGTCGCGTCGGATTGAGATCGTCTCAACATCCGGGCATGATGGACTGTCATCCAACCCGACAGCGGAGCCGTTCGATGCCGATACCGTTCGAAGCCACGCGCTCCTACGTCTACAAAGCAGCCCGATACGAACTACTGCCGCGCATCGCGGAGGTTGCTAAAGGCTTCGGGCAAGAGCCTTTCCTACTGCGGGATATTTGGAAGCCAATGCTCGCGGAGACCTACACGCCGACCCAACTCGAAACGAAAATCAAAAAGGCGCAATCCGACGCAACAGAGAAGATGAGCGCGATCTTCGGTTTCTACATTCCGTTCCTCGCCGAGAACTTGAAGGTCTTTGAAAATCTCGGCGGAGGAATGTTCCGCAATATCCCGCTGGAAGAAGAGTTGGCCGAAGCTGACGACGTGGCTACAGATATCGATGCGGACGATGCTGGGATCATCTATGCTTATTCGTTTCCTTTGATCATGAAGGAAGGCGGCAAGTTTCCAATCAAGATTGGATTGACTACGCTGGGGGACGCTAACGCGAGAGTGACCCAACAATGCAAGACAGCCTGCTGCTTCGAATTTCCGGTGATCCTTATGGCGTGGCAAGTGCAGCGGGTCGCTGCGGTCGAAGATGCGATCCATTCGACGCTCGAAGCGCGAGGTTCGAAGCGTCAAGCTCCCGGCGCTGAATGGTTTGACACCACTCTGGCGGAGGTCAAGAGCGTCGTTGAGTTTGTGCAACCAACGGCACAAGCAGTTGTAGCGCGTGCGAGCGGTAGCGCGAATTGACCGAAGATTGTGATTAGAGCCACAAACTACGTTATCCGATTGCCGATGTGAAAGCTTGCCATCGTGCCTTCGGCGACCATGCCCCTCGTGCAGAACAGATGGAAATCCGTCTCGCGCTCTTTGCCGAACGCGTCTTCGTATCTAATCGCGCCCACGAGATAGATCGCGTGGGTCCCATTTTCGAGAACGCTCATGGTCGGATCGTTTAGAGGCCGGTCGATGCCGGTGCTCAAAATGATCTTCCCGCCCGGTGCTACCGCGCCTGGAGGCATCATCTGGGAGCGATCTCGTTCGGGTGTCTGCTCGATGTTCGGGAATGTCGAAAATCCCAGCCTAGCCCAGTGCGTGACATTTTTAGCGGGCGTGTTACCGGAATTTTTGATGGTGACAGTGGCTCGCGGACAACTGCCGCTCTTGAGCCCTTCAAGCCGAACAGTCTTGATCATCAGGTACGCGCGTAGTTGCCGCTCGGCAGTCTTCTCAGCGCCTATCACAAGCTGTCGTGTCGCGACATAGAGGGCGAGGGTCGCACCGATGAGCAGCCACTCGGCGAGCTTGACACCTAGATAGCCCTCATGCGTTGGCGAGTACAGCGCGGGCAAGCCGACAAAGAGCCATGCCGCGAACAGAGCGAGTGCCCAGAGCGCGAACGATACGTCACCGCTGCCGCGCATGTTATGTCGCGCCCCGCTGAGGCGGCGGCTGCTTCGGGTAGTTGGGATGGCCCTCAGTTTGCTCGCCTCGCGCGCCAGCCCAAAAGAAGTTTGCATAATGTCGATAGACGCCAGCGAAGTCTTCGGGGTCAAAGGCCGTCGCGTTGACAAGTGAGCAGAGGATTTGAACTAGCTTCGCGTTGTCCCGGTAAAACTCTTCAATCTCTTGTTCCTCTGGGCCTGTTTCGGCCGTCGCTGCGATTTGCCGATGTGCCAATTTCTCATGCCGCAAGGTTGTGAGCTTTTTCAATGCGGTGTCATGAGAGCCGCCATCCATATACTTGCGCGTCAGGCTGATCACTTCGACCGCTTTCGCGTCAAGCTCCGCCCTTATCGTTTCGAACGTTCCGGGCCATCGGCCTAACCGTTCCGCACGTTGTAATGCCAGAGCATCAATCACTTCCGGTTCGCCGACAGTGGCCGCAATCCACTGCATCCGAACAGCGATCTTTGTCTTGTCCCTGTTCGTATCCCACAGCCGCATCAGCGCGAGCAACATCTCGCGACGGATCGCGGACCGTGCGATCATAAAAGCGTGCGTAGCAAAGGACGTGCCCATGCGGGCATGAAGGTCTTTGTCGTCAGCGGCGATCTTCCACACTTCATAGAACCGGATCGCTAAGTCGAGTTCTTCCATGGCTGCGGTTACCATCTCGCGCAAGGTGACTATTTTTGGATCGTCAATTTTCATGGCTGATGCCTTTGGCGCGGCTCTAGCTGGAGCAATGTCGCGGCCGGACGCTTTCCAGCCTTCTTGCACTTCTGACATACCAACCGCCCGACGAGATCGTGCACGCACGTTGTCGGCACGTGGCGCAACTTGCATAGATCAACGTCGCGCGGTGTCAGGCAGCGCGAGCACTTGATCTCCAGCCACGGGTGGCCGCCGTTGATGGCTTGATCCACGGTCGGGCTCGGATCGATGGGGCCGCCGTCGCTCCACATGCGTTCATTCCAGCTTTGACAGGCCAGGTTATCGGCTTCGCGGATCAGCGCCTCGCCCGCGCTCCGCTTTTCCGCCGACCGCTCGGCGAAGATGCGCGTCATTGCCCGGCTCTTAGCGAGTTCTTTCGTCAGCGCCTTGCGGTCGCCGCCGGAGAGCGGGGTAGGGTGGTGCTTCGGGGCCATGATGCCATCATGCGCGCGCCGCCGGGTCTGGCGCAATCGCCCAATATGTTGCGGTGCTGACGGCCCGCCGAACCTACTACCTAGCGGAACCGCGCCACTTGAGGATCGCGACGGGCGGGACTATACCGGCGAACATGGATTTGCCCCGCATACACCACTACAACCCGCAGTTTGCGCTCCGCCGATGGGTCGGAAGCGACGGCATGCTGTGTGAGATGCGGCAGGTCAATGGCGTCGTGACGCCAAGGCGTCGGCATCCTCGCCGCACCGGCATGGAGCGTGACCTCTACCGCGTCGAAGGCGTCGCCGAAGAAAACTCGCAAGACCTCGAAATCAAGTTCATGTCGCCGCTCGACAACGGCGCAGCCGTGGTGCTGGACCGCCTGATCAGCGGCAAGCCGCTCGACCCAGAGCAGCGGCTGGCATGGGCGCGCTATCTGCTCTCAATGCTGTTCCGCAATCCCGACAGCGTCGAAACCATCAAGACGCACATGGCAGAGATTTGGCGCGAAGGTATCGACGCGCTTGAAGCGGACTATGCCGCAACCCGTAAGCCGCACGAGCCAGCGACGGCTGCAGAACTGATCGCTAAGCGCAGGCCGGGCGCAGCCGGGATCAGCGCCGCGAACATGATCGCCGATGTTATCGCCAACAGCCCCGCCGTGCCGGATATCGCCGCGATGCACTGGACGTGCGTCGATGTGAGCCATTCGAAGTTTTCGCTTCTAACGTCGGATCGCCCGCTCGTGATGTCTGGCGGCTTGGCAGACCCAAGCTGCTTGCTTGTCCTGCCGCTATCGCCTCACAAGCTTTTCGTTGCTTCGCATGATCCACGGTTTACGATGCCGCTGCCCGTCGCCAGACACGCGGAGAAGGTCAAGACAATCAACAGGGCCGTTGTGCGGCAGGCTCGCGAATTCGTTTGGGGCACCGATGAGGCTCAGTTGGAATTCGTGCGTACGCATATGCGCACGGTGCCAGACCGCGTCATCCTGACCGACGAGCAGCGCCAGCAAGGCATCGCAGCGGCGCGCGGGACGTAGTCTGCGGCGGCTGCACGGCGTCGCCGCGCTCGTCGTTAACCACTATCGTTTTGAAGCTTAGTGAATGGTGACCGGCTCGCCGTCGTCGCCGACCGTTGAGCGGACGCGCCCGGCTGCGATCTCGCGCCGAACGTTCTGCATAAACCATCTGCCATAGGCCGTGCGGCGGTCGCTGGGCTCGGCGGTCGTCTGGGGCTGGGGTTTTCTTCGACGGGTCATGTCGGGAGCCTATCAGCGGCCCCACGCTGGCGTCGTGGACAGGCTCAAAACAAGATGAAAATGAAATCAATTTTGTTTTTGGAATTTTCTGCCCGGGAGGGGGTATTTTGTATAAATTTAGTTTTTTATTTTTCTCAATTTAGACATCGATCAATAGAGAAGACGTGACCGCAAGGGGGCATCGCATCTGGCGGGTTGCATCGAGCCGCCATTGCTACCCCGTAGCTAATTAATCAGTGTTTACAGTATCTTATGGAGCGTTGACGACGCTTTAAGCTTTGAAGAATAATATTCTCGTATGTGGCACATAGACAGCACGTTTATGCTAAGCGCTCGAAGGCATGAACCTTCGTTCACGTGGCAGGAACGTGGAAAATGTTGCGGCCGGACCAGAAAAGCCCAATGATATCAATGGCGTGGCACTGCTATGAGAGCCTGCATGGCGTCGAAGATGGCAAGCAATGAACCCGAACTCAGTCTGTAAGGTTCCTGTAAGGAATAGAGTGTGACTTCTATCACTAAAGAGAAGATTTGGGCTGCTTTGTGTGCCAGAACGGGGCAAAACAGGTGATTTCTGCTATCACAGAGGTAAACAGAGAATATTTATCTCCAAACAAGGCTAACAAAGTGTTAACGCGGCCCCTCGAAACGCCGATCTGGCGCTGTCCTGAAACAGGTCACTGTTTCGTTCGGTGCATCACGGTATCACAGTATGGGTCACTCAGGTCGGCCCCAGTCGAGCGACCATCACCGGGATTTCGAAGTGATACACGTGATGTCAGTGATCCGACATTATCTCCCCCAGCATTTGTTGAAACTTTATTTGAGGATCAGGCGGCGAAGACAGAAAAGTGAAAGTCCATAGGAGATAATGCGGGATCACTGACATCACGTGTATCACTGCGGCGGTCGGCCAGCCATAGGACCCTGATCAGTGACCCGGTTCAATGGCGCGTAGCGGTCATCGTACTCACCGGGCCGATCCGAGTCCGGCGCGCTGAGCTTTGCGAGCAACCCGAGCCTTGCGCTGTTGCTCGGCGTCCGATGTGAACATCTCATCGACCAGCTTGCGCGCGGCGGCGACGCGGTCCTTCATCGGAAGATCGGTGCGGCCATAGACCACCACTCGGCGTCCGGCGACGCGCCAGAGACCATCCTTCGCGGTCTCTACATCATCCTGCACCGGCTGGTAGCCTGCGCGAGACAGCTTGCGCGACAGCAACTTCGACTGCCGCTTGTCCTCTAACAATTCGAGTGCATCATCGAAGCGCCCACGACTATCGGCGTCCGATGCGTGCGCGATCAGGCGCTTGATGGTGAAGACGGCGGGCCGTTCTGCCGACCATAGAGCGTCGAGGTCATCAATGAGGTCGTCGAGTTGGGTCGTCTCGGTCGCCTGATCCGAGTTGACGATCTCTTTCCATGCCGCTGTCTTCGGCGGCGCTGCTTTTGGGTCGAAGTCCGACAGGTCAATCGATTGCAGATAGGCGTTGATATGCTCGACGCCGCCGTCATCGTACCACTTGTGCAGCGAGGTGAAGAACTCTTTGGTGAAGTCGGCCTGCTTGCAGTCCGACCATGCAACGAAGTCGCGGCGGTCCTTCGGGTCGATGTACACTCCGGCCTTGTCATTCGACGAGATGATGACCAGCACAACGTTGATGACCGGATGCGCCTTGACATGCTTGTCGGCGACCGAGAACAGCATCGGCGGCGTCACCATCCACGTCTTGCGCCGGTTGTAGAACGAATACTTGTCCTCGTCACCGAGATCGTTGGCCTCGCTGATGCGACAGAGCAAACCTTCGAGATGCGGATTGAACTTCGCATCCATTGACTGGGTCGCTGTCACATCCTTGACGTTCCACTCGCCGAGTATCCGCACGACGGGTTCAAGCAAGCTGTCTTTGCCGATGCCGTGTTCATCCGAGCCCATCACAACGCCATGGTTGATCTTGATACCGGGAAAGCGAACCTTGTGCGCCAGCATCTTGATGAAGTGCTCGGCGGCTTCCGGGAACAGCTTATAGAAGTGATCGACCCACGGTTTCGCCTCCGCGGGATCACCGGCCTTGAGCGCCGGAGGTGCCAAGTAACTGTTGAACGTGTTGCTGCCCTGCTTCTTGATCCATCCACCTTTGACGAGAAGCCGGTTCTTGATCCACAATTCTTCGCCCGGGACCCACGCCATGATCGCGACGTGGCGCGTGCGGTCGAGCACGGCGGGTGCATCAGGACCGAGAATGCTTTGGATGGTCGAGTGCGGCCAGAGTTCGCGCGACGGGACGAAGATGTATTTGTTCTCCGGCAAGAACGCGATGAAGTCGTCGAGCTTCGCAGTGGTCGGCGGCGGCTCTTTCTTCGCCTTCTTGAGATCGTCCGCCGTGAGATCGTACTTGACCATCAACTCGCGCGCCTTCGTTGCGGCTGCGGCGGCTTCCTCCGGCGTACAGTTGGCCGCAGTGGTCTTCTTCAATAACTTCCTGATCTGGCGCTTGACCTTGTCGAGATCGATAGCGGGCGTCTTCTTGTCGACCGGCTCGGGCTTATCGCCTGCGAAGTCGGTCGGCGCATCGGTGCTCGGCGTCGCATCTGAAACCAACTCATCGTTGCCCTCGAAGAACGCGAGCAACGTTGTCCACGTCGCACGAGTAACGCCGCCAGCGGCTTCGCTGTCGAAGCTTTCCCAATGTGCCTGTATGCTCTCAGCGGTCCAACTCTGTTTGGCGTTGGGATCGTTCTGGCACCACTCAATGACGGCGGCGAGATAGTCGCCAGTATCGCCAGCGGCGGCTTCGTGGAACGCCATCATGATCTGTAGCCAACCGTCATAGCTGGAACGGTCGGTCAAGCCCTGCGGTCCGCCTTCGTATGGAGTAGCGGCGAGCATCTGCTTGAACGTGTCGAGCGGAATTGCGTCGTCGAGTTCTCCGGCGGCGCGGCGCTGCTTGCGTTCGATCACGATGGACGGGAAAGCTTCGAGCGTATAGCTGACGGGGTTGAACTCGACGACCTTCGCGCGCTCGCCAGTCTTGGGATTGATTGAGCCCGGCAGCCGCGCGATACGGTTGATGTTCTTGACCGACTTGTCGCCGTACTCGCCGAATGCGTTGCCCAGTCCACGAAGCACGGCCTCGAAGGCGCGGGTCGCGTCACCATCGGGGCCATCGAACTTGTGCGGGAATTTCAGTTTCCAGAAACCCCAGTAGCCGCGACCGCTATCGACGATGAACGTCGGCAACGGAATGCCCATGTCCTCGGTGAGCAGCGCCAGCATAGCCGCGCGCTCTTCGTCGAGGTCCCTACCGAAACGCGGATCAAGATCAGCCCAGAGATACATGCTCTCTTGCATGTCCTCTTTGGTCGTGGTCGCGTTACCGAACTTGATGACCGCCGGAGAGAAGTAGAACTTGCACTTCGACCGCTTCGACATCCACGAGGACGCGGCGTCGAGCCACTTCTTGTCGTCGAGCGCCGGGTTGAATACCATGGTGCCGCCCTTGTCCGGCAGCGCGTGGATACGGTGCCCACGAAACTCACGTTCGAAACGGGCTTGCAACTTATCCGGGGGGATCGTATTATCTGTCATTGTTCTTGCTCCGATTGCGGCGTGTCAGCGCCGTAGTCCCAGACGCCGCCTTTGAGGGCGGCGTTTTGCGTTTCTAGGGCTCAGCTAACCGCTTCGCCTTGTTCATTGTGTCTAGTCATATTCAGCGACGAAGAAGCCGGGCGCGGCGGGAATGGTTGTTGTGGTTGTCAGCTTCGGCGGCATGTGGGACACTCCTATTTTACTATCGGTGACATCGGCGCATCCGTGGTGCCGATTACAAAACAACATCTCCGGGTATGGCGAAGATGCGTTAGCCATTCAGTATCTTGTCCCGTGCGGGACGGTTGCGCCGGTAGACCCAATGGAAGATTTCATTTCGAAGCTCGGTGCACTCGACGAGCGCGTCGCCGCCTTCGAGTTCGCAGAGCATGACGGCCAAATCATCTGCGGCGTTGGCGTTGGCCTTGAGCGCCGCTTGCCTTCTGTCGAATGTATCCATCTTCCTGTCCCTCTCATTGATAGCTGTCCCGACGTTCGTCGGCAGCCGACGAACGTCAGGGACAGCCACTTGCGCTAGAGGGGGACACTCCGGGCAAGCTCGTGATGCGCTCCGACAGTCGGCGCGCATGTGATTATCTGATGCCGTTGATATCTCCGATGCCGGTGACCTCGTCGGGATCTTCCTCGAAGGTGATTAGCTTTCTGCCCCTCATGCGGTCGCCCCGTTCAAGTTCGCGCAACTCGTCATAGACGACAGCGCCGGTCACGGGGTCGAGAACCAAGCGAGCTTTCGGCGGCACGACGAGCCCATATGTTACTGGGCCGGGCGGCAACTGCTTTATGCGGCGTCGGAATAGCGGCATGATCAGCAAACCTTGAAGCCGACCGGCCTGCGTTGGACGGTGTCATCCTGGTCGCCGCCGGGCAGAAGGCCATTGCGCGACGGCTGCTGCGGCGGCGCTGGGTGCACTGGCTGGGCAGGCTTGGCCGGTCGGTTCAATGCAGCCTGAGCCTGCTCAGCGAGCTTGCGGACGCTAGGGTTCGGTGATTTCAGGCGCTCAAGGATGGCCTGTTGATCCGCCGACAGCGGCGAGTTCGGGTCCGGCACAAATGGTGCTTGCTCGGTCATGGGTTCTTCCTCCGGTTGGTGTTCGATCTCGTCGTACTCGGCGTCGGCGTCGATCATCGGCGGCGTCGGCGCAATCTGTTCAAGCACGTGCACGGGTAGCGGCGAGCGCTCGCCAATGACGGTCACGCCGAGCCCGACCGACCCGCGCATGTTCAAGTCGATGCTGCGCTTGTCGCCGAACAACTCCGGCGCGAATGCAGCCAACACTTTGGACTGAGCGTCGAGCGTCGGTTGCACGTACCGCTGCACGCGCTGGCGCTCCCAAATTTGAGATCGCGGATTAAAGATGCGAAGCTTCTTGTCTTCCCACACGCGGGGGACGCCGAGCAGTTCGCGTATCTCGTCGTCATATGCCAGTTCGATTTGGAATTGCTTCTCGGTCAAACCGCAAGCGTACTCGTCGTCGATGTAGTGATAGATGCCGCCCTGCACTTCATCGACGTAGTAACCTTCGGCGGCGTCGCGCGTGACGCGCTGTTGAACGTCCGTGATGTGCATGTCGAGCGCGTCGAGCTTGTGCAGATGGAACGCCTTGATGACGCCGCCCCATTCCACTTCCTGCAATCCCTCTTTGCCTTCTTCGGACCATCCCTCCATTCGCCATAGGACGGTCCGCGATACGCCGGACATCTCGGCGACCTTTGTGTCGAGCTTGTACATGGCGTAGAGGTCGAGCAACTTCGACTGCACGTCGGGGTCATTGAACTTCATGGGGGACACTCTCTCGGATGTAGGTCCGCTTCTCACTGATGAGCAGCGCCAGAAATTGTGTGTTGGCCAGCTTCCGCGTCGTCAGGTCATCGTCATGGTCGTAACCGATCATCGGCTTGGCGCTCTCGCGCATGATGGTAGCGAGCGCACGGACTGATGGCGGCCTGCCTACGACGCCACGGATGCACGCCTCGTCGGCGCGGGCTTCTTGTGTTCTTCGGTCTTGATCTTATCGCGTCGGCGTTTGGCCGCGCGCATCTTCTCAAATTCCTTCCGGGTCTTACCCGTGCGTCGCATCCATTGGCCGCCGAGATCGCATTCTTTACAATTGCCATTGGCGACGAGACGCGGAGAGAGGTGCCCATTCTGGCACTTCACTCCGGTCACGTAAGTTTTCTGGCCTGCCGCTATCGCGGCATCTCTGGCAGGATGCGACTTGACGGACATGATGTCACCGCTGCGAAGGAAGCTTCTGCATCGGCAACTGAGCGCCGCGCAACGAATTGCGGTGATAGCCGAAGTTCGCCGAGCCGCCACGTGCCTGCCCGGCCTTGAAGCGATCAAGGTGGCTGTTGCCGACCGTGCTCGCTACATGCTCGACATAATCGACGGGCATTCCGCCGGCGATGTTCGCCATCTTCTGGGCGGCCTCAACGGCGGCTCTCTCCTTAATCAAATCTCCGACCGACTTCGGCGCTCCGTCGATCTTTGACCACTGCCGCATAAGGTCGGTGAGGGCCGCACGCTTCTGATCTCGGCGTGCCTTGGCCGGGAATGTAGCGGCTATGCAGGCATCAAGATGTGCTTGCGTGGCTTCCACTGCCTTGGTCGCACTGGCGACCTTGGCGACGACGATAGGGTCGGGCTCAGGGACCGGCAATCGCGCGACTGTCTTCTTCCACTCATCGTGCGCCGTCCATACCGGAGTGACAGCGGCGAGCGCCTTCTCTGCTCTGCCGAGCGCGGTCTCGGCCTTGCGCTTGTCGGCCTCAACGGCGTTGCAGGCTTCATCCTCGGCCTGACTGTCGGCGTAAGCGTCGAGCAGCGGGAAGAGAACCGCCAACTGTTCGGGGTTGCACTTCAAGATTTCCTGCTCGTCGATGTTCTTGGATACGCTGCCAATGGCATCGAAGATGTTGAGCCGATACGGCGGTTGTTTCGCGGCGATAGGTGGGCTGGCGGCCAGCGCAGGTTCTTCGACGACAGGTTCCTCGACGACTGCCGGTGCCGAGAGGGTGTTACTAACACCCTTCTTCGGATCAGCAAGTTGCTCGCGCGTCGAGCCGATGAACTCCGGCGGATCGTTGTCATATGCCATTGGTTCGTTTCCTTCTGTTGAGGGGAAGAGAGCGCCGCCGGTCCCATGACCGATCATCAAACCGGCGGCGCGTCATCGGTCGCCTCACCCGGCATGGGAGCGACCGAATTAGAATTTGGAGCGGAGCGAGATCGCAGGGGTATCTCGCTCCGCTTGGTCTTTCGGTCCCTGTCGCAACTCCGTCGAGTTGGTTCAATGCCTCAAGGCATCCGACCTTGGGAGCGAAACTTGTTTCTTGACCGGATGCGTGACCGACCCGACGTTGCCAGACAGTCCTCTTTGAATGGTCATGATCAGGACTTAGTCGTCGCGGGCCGGTTTCTTGAGGCAAGCCGTTGTTGCCGCGGATTAGTTGGCGTGACCCACTCGGCTTCGGGCCGAAGGAAGTCTTCCGAGTAGATGGTTTCGATTTCGCCCCAACAATCTTTGGATACACGATGGGCGCTCGGCGATGGTTGATGCTCATGTTTCTGTTCCTCTTCGAGCTTGTGAATGAAGAAGGTCTTGAACTCCAAACTCTTCTTGAGCTTTTCGATCTTGATCGGGTCGCGCTCTGTTTCCAGCTTGTGCTTGACCTTGCCGAGTTGATGCCGGTTCTCCCGTAGCAACTCCGCCGCTGACCTCTTCCTTACCGGCGCGCTGCCTCTCACGAAGTCAGCCTCGTCGGCGGTCTCGGTCTTGCTGCCATGTGCAGCATGGCGGGAGTGAGCAGACGTGCCGCTGGCGACGTAGCCAACGGCTGGGTCATCGTTGAGACCCTGTCTCGTGCGACCCTTGTCTGCACCATTCCCGCGCGGCATTGGTCAAGCCTTCTCGCCGCGACCGAGATTGGCCGCGTCCCGGAGCACTTGTCCGGCGGTCGGATGGTTCACCGACTTGATGATCTGCTTGTCGGTCATCCCGGAGTGGAAGCCGATGGGCTTCTCATGGCTCTTGATGATGTCCGAGTTCGGACTGTCATCGACGGTGACACCATGATGATACGAAAGGTTCTGGTCGCCGACAGTCTGGCGAACCATGCCCGGCTTGATCGGTGCATCGACGATGTTCTTCGGCGCTCCATCGCGCGCGATGTTCGGCTTGTCGATCTTCGGTACTGAGCTATTGAGCTTGCGTCCCTGTTGCATTTGTCGTTCCTTCCTTGTTGGTCGGCGGAGCGTGTCGCTGCGGCCGATGATCATGCCGTTGAGCATCCGTCCGCCGTTGCTGACCTTGATGCCCTGCGACCACTTCATAGTGACTTCGGCCATAGATGTTCGCGAGCCGACTTCGCGTTTTCGAGCGCCTGCGCGTAGCAGCCGGGATACTGATCCTTCGTTTCCTCGTATTCGTCGGCGACCTCTTCGAGCAGGATGACCAACTGCTTCCGACCGATGATGACCGGCGGCGAGATGGTGCGATCAATGAGGTGCGGCAAGAAGCTCACTTCGACGTTGTTCGTGTCGGCGAGCTTCTTGATCTTGGCTACGTCGTGCCACTTCAATTTGGTTTCCACATCCATCTGAGTTCTCCGATGGGAGCAAGCTCACGCACGCTTGCGAAGAGGACGGCCAGCGATATCGACCGAAAACTTTTCGCACTGGGCGCGGACGGCCTTGGTGCCAAAGCGGGCAAGAAACTTCGCGCATTCGTTCGCGCGTGTCTCGTCATTGAGGTAACGCTTGGCGGGGTTGTAGGGGCTGTTGCTGTCTTGGTCGGCGACGATCATCTTCGCATTCGCGACCGTCTCAGCGTTGAGGCTGTCAGCGCCGGGCTCGCTGCCGGACTGAATGGTGCCCGGGGAAGCGCCCCACGCTTGACGACGCTGCTCGAAGAGAGCTTCGCCATAGTGACGGAACAGAGCTGCGCGACCGCTCGGGGAAGCCGCAGCGCCGAACGCCTTGCGTTCTAGCGTGATGTCTATGGCCTCGTCGTTCTTCGCCTCGACGGACTTCTTGACGTGCTCGCGCGTCGAGAGCCATTCGAGACCGACAGCCTCGTTTGCTTCCGGGTTATCGGTCAGTTGCTTGGCGAGCAGCATCAGGTCGCCCTTGCAATCGACGAGGTCGTGCTTGCGAATGAAGGCGTCGGCGAACAGTGCGGCGGTGTACGGTGTGACTGGCATTGATCTATCCTCTTGCTAGATTTCGGGTGAAACGATGAGGTCGCTCCAGAGAACGCCAAGCTTCGAGCGGAATGCGACGATCTTGTCGGCTGCGTCCGCGCGCTTGCTCTCGTCGGCGAGATCGACGAGAAGCATGACCAACTCGTCGCGCTGATCCTCGGTGATGCGTGCTACACGATCTTTGAGACCGGCGGCCCTGTACTTCTCTTCCCTGATCGTCGCGTGTCGCCGGTCGCGGCCCTCGGGTAGATGGCACGTCGGACACTCATCGCCGTCATGTTCAGTCTCGACTGAACTCTTTTTCTCGCGAGCCTCTTTGGCCTGCGGACCGAACGCGGTCGGCGTCGCATATCCCTTGGCACGCCAAGCGAGCAGCATGCTGACCCATCCCACGGATTTGCCGATGAACTCTGCGACCTTCTTCTGAGTTAGCTTGCGGTCGGCCTTCATCGCGTCAGCGATAAACTCGGCTGCGCCCATATGAAGCTCGCGCTGATCTTGGCCGCGCATCACGACGCCTGCATCATCGGCTTCGATGAGGGCCTTGGCCTTAGCCAAGCTTTCGTCCGGGGTGATACCGACTTCGCGAAGGACGGGCTTCATGGCCTGACCTCGCTGGCGGTCAGCATCGCCTCTATGTCGGCGGCGCGGATGAGCAGATACCGACCCGGCTTCCCGGACACTCCGGGAGGCTTGCTGGCGTGCAACAGTTTTGAGGCGACCCACGCATCAATCGTTTGAACGGACACAGACAGCGCGAGCGCAGCCTCGTCGCGGCGGTACACAAGCCGGGAGACAGTCGGCGTCGGCGTCGCGGAGGCGACGGCACAGAACTTCGTTGATGGCTTGGCTGGGGAAACTCTGGACACGGCATCGCCTCGTGTCCGAGTTAAACGGACGCCGAGGGGACCATATGGCCTGTGTCCCTCTGCTCGGGCTCGCGCATGTATCCCATCAGGGGCGCACTACCTTGGAGCGGAGTGGGCTTTTACATGTTTCCCGTTAAGATGTCAACAGTCTCGTAAGGATTTCTTCACCATACGAGTACGGCAGATTGTCGCATCTAACGACGTAGATATAACGTGGAAAGGATTGGGCACAAATGCAAGAAACCCTTATAGAATTGGCCCAACTTGCATCGCTCAGATTGCTAACATAGCAAGAGCGCAGGTGCAACATGATGGCGGGGGCCGGCGATGCCTTGTCGCATGGCGCTTGCCAACGATGTTGGTGGCTTTTTTTTTACGTAGCTCGTCGGTGACCGGACTCACCCCCGTCGCCTGCCAAGCGTAGCTGGGACCCAACACGGGAATCGTTCCGCGCCCAGATGCATGGACTGCATGTCCTAATCAGATGGAACGATCGCGCTGTTTTTACCCATTCCATTATCGCATTACTTGCCAAGACCATGATCCTGCTAACGATGACTTAACTCATCAATATTACTAAGTAATAGTATGGTTAATAATTAGTTAATATAAATTAAAGGAGAACCTAGATCGATTATCCTCCCCGATAACAAGATGTTTCAGCCAGCGAGAAAACGATCTACTGCCGCTTTTATGCCTCATTAGCCCACCAAACGGCAAACCACCGACGACGGAGCGGGGGTTCCACTTGCCACATATGTGGCAATACTAGCTTGAGGGACAAGATATATGCTGAAACTGAACAAGCAGGCATTGGGAAATTTAACCCAGTCGCGCACGGCGTTAGCTCTTTTCGCCGCAACTGTACTGATCGGGGGTAGTGCGACGGAAGCCTCGGCCAGGTCCCATAGGCACCATCATCACCGCCATCACCACTTCCACCACGTGGCCCATTCGGCCGCCCCCTCTTTAGCCTGGCGGGACGCCAGCGCCGCAATCGCCCCGACGAGCGGCTCTGGGCGAAGCTTCTCCGGCATGGCCTCCTTCTACGGTAGCGAATCCGGCAGCCGGACCGCCTCCGGTCAGCGCTTCAACCAGAACGCCATGACCGCGGCGCACCGCTCCCTGCCGTTCGGCACCAAGCTCAGGGTCACCCATGGCGGCCGCAGCGTGGTCGTCACCATTAACGACCGCGGCCCCTTCATCCGCGGACGAGTGCTGGACCTGTCCACGGGCGCTGCCCGGGCGATCGGTCTGACCAGCGCCGGCGTCGGCCGCGTCGTCGCAGAGGTCATTTAACCTCTCGGGGCTTTTGAGGGGCTCAATCCAACAAGCAATAAGCGTTGCGTCCGTAGGACGTAGAACTTTCTGCACGCTGAAACCAAGCCTGCCGTCGCAAATGACGGCAGGCTTTTCTCTTTCGTCATTCCGGGATGGTCCGAAGGACCAGACCCGGAATCTCGAGATTCTCCGATGTGCAATTGCACATCGTAGCTCATCGCTGCGCGATGCCCCGGAATGACGCTCATCCTTATAAAAAACTCTGCGGATCGACGTCGACCTCGAGCTTCAGATTGCCCTTGGTCTTGGGGCCGGCGGCGAGCCATTCGCGCAAATACTCCGACAGATCGACGTTCCGCAATGACTTCACCAACAGGCGGAAGCGATAGCGGCCCTTGATCACCGCGAGCGGGGCCTCGGCCGGGCCGAGCACCTGGATCCGCTCGTCGATCGGCGCGACGGCGGCGAGCTTGCGCGCATAACTTTCCGCGGTGGGCCGGTCGCCCGCGGAAATGATCAAGCTTGCCAGCCGGCCGAACGGCGGATAGTGGGCGCGCTCGCGGGCTTCGATTTCGCTGGCATAAAAAGCCTCGCGGTCGCACGCCACCAGCGCCTTCATCACGGGATGTTCGGGCTGGTGGGTCTGCAGATAGCCGATCCCCCTGCCCTGATCGCGCCCGGCGCGCCCGATCACCTGGTTGAGCAATTGAAACGTCCGCTCGGCGGCGCGGGGGTCGCCATTGCTCAAGCCCAAATCAGCGTCGACCACGCCGACCAGATTGAGCCGCGGAAAATGATGGCCCTTGGCCACCAATTGCGTGCCGATGATGATATCGACCCGGCCTTCCGCGATCTCGTTCAATTCGCTGCGCATGGTTTCGATTGAGGTGATCAGATCGCTCGACAGCACCATGGTGCGCGCCTCCGGAAAAAGCCCTGCGGCCTCTTCCTGCAACCGCTCCACGCCTGGGCCGACCGCGACCAGCGATTCTTCCGCCGCGCAATTCGGGCAGACAAGCGGCCGTGGCATCGAGAAGCCGCAATGGTGGCAGACCAGGCGCTGGCGAAACCGGTGATCGACCAGCCAGGCGTCGCAGATGGTGCAGGCAAAGCGATGCCCGCAGGCGCGGCACAAGGTCAGCGGCGCGTAGCCGCGGCGGTTGAGGAACAACAGCGCCTGCTCGCGCCGCTCGATCGCGAAGCGGATTTGTTCGGCAAGCCGCGGCGAGATGAAATGGCCGCGCGGCGGAACCTCGCGCCGCAGATCGATCGCCTCGATATGCGGCATGTGCTGGCCGCCGAACCGCGACGGCAACACGATGCGCTGATAACGCCCCTTGCGCGCATTGACCTCGCTCTCGACAGAGGGCGTTGCCGAGGCCAGCACGATCGGAATTTTCGCGATATGCGCGCGCACCACCGCCATGTCGCGGGCGTGGTAATGGGCGCCTTCGTCCTGCTTGTAAGCCTGATCGTGTTCCTCATCGACGACGATCAGCCCGAGGTCGGCGTAAGGCAGAAACAACGCCGAGCGCGCGCCAACCACGACAGGCGCTTCGCCGGCCGCGATCGCGGCCCAGTTGCGTTGCCGCGTGCGCGGGGTCAGTTCGGAATGCCATTCCAGCGGCCGCACCCCAAAACGCCGCGCGAAGCGGTCGAGGAACTGGCCGGTAAGCGCGATCTCCGGCATCAAAATCAGCGACTGCTTGCCGCGGCGGATCACCTCCGCGATCGCCTCGAAATAGACTTCGGTTTTGCCCGAACCGGTGACGCCATCGAGCAGGGCGACGTGAAAACTGCCATTGGCGGCTAACGCGCGCATCGCATCGACGGCGGTGCGCTGCTGACGGGAAAATTCAGGCAACGCGAATGATGGATCGGGCGCGGGCGGCGCCGGCGCACGCGGCATCGCTTCCGTGACCAGCGTGCCTTCGTCGACGAGGCCATCGACGACGCCGACGCTGACGCCGGCTTCCTTCGCGGCGTCCGCCTTGCCGTGCAATAGCCCGTCCGACAATAGCTCGATCAGTCGCCGCCGTGCCGGCGTCATGCGTGGCGGCGGTTGGCCTGCCAGCCGCACGCCCATCCGCAGCCGTTCGGGGCCGAGATGTTCCCCCATCCGCAACGTCATCCGCAGCACCATGCCGCGCGCCGACAGCGTGTAGTTGGCGACCCAATCGACCAGCGCGCGCAGTTCCGCCTTCAGCGGCGGCACGTCGAGCTTTTCGCCGACGTCCTTGAGGCGATTGTGCAGGCGCGGATCGGGACTGGTGTTCTCCGCCCACACCACGGCGACCACCTCGCGCGGCCCGAGCGGCACGCACACGACGTCACCCGGCTTGAGCTCCATGCCGCGCGGCACGCGATAGGAATAGGCCTGATTGAGCGCGACCGGCACCAGCACATCGACGACACGCGTCGACGATGCGGATGACGTGGAGACGCGCGGGGAATGGTCCATCGGAGAATCAAATCAGGGGCGTTTGAGCCAATCTAGGGTGACAATCTCTGCCGGGCCAGCAGGGCGGCCTTTGATCGGGGCGAATATTCCAATCTGCGCCGCGGTTCACCAAAGCTAAAGGACCCGGGTGTGATAGTATTGGCAATTCGGTCGAGAACCCCAGCCGATGGCCAAGCCAATACCCGCTAGTTCGCCACTCGAACTGACCTGCGCCGACCAAACCATCGCGCTCGAGATGACGCGCTGGCTTTCGCATCTGCGCGCCGAGCGCAGGCTGTCGCCGAAGACGTCCGAGGCCTACGCCCGCGACCTCCGTCAATTCCTGGACTTCCTCTGCGAACACTGGGGCAAGCGCGTGACGCTTGCCGGTTTTGCGGCGCTTGAGGCCAGCGACGTGCGGGCGTTCATGGCGATGCGGCGCGGATCCGATATCGGCAGTCGTTCCCTGATGCGGGCACTCGCGGGTCTGCGCTCGTTCGGACGGTTCCTCGAACGCGAAGGCAAGGGCAAGGTCGGCGCGCTGTCGGCGATCCGCGCGCCCAAAGTCGGCAAAAGCCTGCCGAAACCTATTCATATGACGGCAGCCAAGCGCTTTGCCGATGCCGAGGAGCGCGCCGGCGAAACCCGCGATCCCTGGATTTGGGCACGCGACGCCGCCGTCATGGCGCTGCTCTACGGATCGGGCCTGCGCATTTCCGAGGCGCTGGGCCTCAAGCGCCGCGACGTGCCCTTGCCCGGCGCCGGCGATGTCCTGGTGGTCACCGGCAAAGGCAACAAGACCCGCATGGTGCCGGTGCTGCAAAATGTGTTGGCGCTGGTTGAGGATTATGTGGCGATGTGTCCGCATCCTCTGCCCGCCGAGGGGCCGATTTTTGTCGGTGCCCGCGGCGGCCCGCTGAGCGCCCGCATCATTCAGCTCACCATGGAACGACTGCGCGGCGCGCTTGGCCTGCCCGACAGCGCGACGCCGCATGCGCTGCGACATTCTTTCGCAACCCACCTTCTGTCCCGCGGCGGCGATCTGCGCGCGATCCAGGAATTGCTCGGCCACGCTTCGCTCTCAACCACGCAGATATATACCGGGATCGACAGCGAACGGCTGTTGGAATTGTACAAGACGGCGCATCCCCGCGCCTGAAATCGGCTGATTTTCACATCCTGACACTTTCGTCATACGGCTTGGCTCTTGCGCTTGTCGTATTGTTCGGTCCATCGTCGAGTGGACCGAACGGGGAGAGAATCATGAGCGCCCACGAAAGCATGGAGCAGGCCGAACACGCCGAACACGCGTCCGGCGAAAACAGGAAGATCGCGCTATTGATCGCCGTGATCGCGTTGTTCCTCGCGCTGTCGGAGACGCTCGGCAAGGGCGCGCAGACCGAATCGATCAGCAAGAATGTCGAGGCTTCGAACCTGTGGGCGTTCTTTCAGGCCAAGAGCATCCGCCGCACCGTGGTCCAGGCGACCTCCGATCAGGCCAAGCTAAGCCTCGGCGTCATGGGCGACGACGCCGCAAAGGCTGCGCTGCAAAAGCAGATCGACGAATGGCAGAAGACCGCCGCGCGCTACCGGTCGGAGCCTGAAACTGGTGAGGGTTCGGAACAATTATCCGAACGCGCCAAGCACGCCGAGCACGAGCGCGACCTGGCAACCGCGAAGTACCATCACTTCGAACTCGCCTCGGCCGCCTTCCAGATCGGCATCGTATTGGCGTCCGCCACCATCATCACCGGCATCATCACGCTGGCCTGGATATCGGGGCTGCTGGCTGCCGCAGGCATTGTCATTACCGCGCTCGGGATATTCGCGCCGCACGCGCTGCATCTGGCTCTGTAAGTCCGAGGGCTTGCTTCGCTCGAAAACGCTTTACCGCGCTTCGTGCACGCGTTTGCGGAAGCGCTGGATCAGCCGCAGCATCCGCGATGACCAGCCGCCGCCGTCGCCGCCCAGTATCTCCAGGATCTTTTGCTTGAACGGCTCAACCAGCGCCGCCGCCTTCGCTCGCAGCCCCATGACAAATTCATAGAGCGTCTCGAACCAGCTCATTTCCAGCAATTTCGGCCGCGTCACGTCGAATACGAAGGCGGCGACGCCGACACCGAGCAATTTTGCGAACAGGATCGTGGCAATGGCGCTCAGCCAATATTCATGGACGAGAAGCCAGAATCCGACCAGCTTCAGTGGAAACAGCGGAATCACCGGCACGATAAAGACGACCAATGTCATCGCCGGCGACAGCGTGTCGACGCGCTCCGCGAGCCAATGCTTGAAGGCGCGCAGCGGAAGCTTCGCCACCACCCACGCCACGATCGGCTCAAGGTGATCCCACAGCCAAGCCTCGATCAGAAAGATGACCGCAAGCAGAACCCAGATCGGTTGAAGGAGGCGGCGAAGCATCGGGTCATCCTAGCCCAGTTTGCGCCGGGCTTCGATCACATATGGATCGCGCGTTTGGCAACCGCAAGCGCGGCCTCCTTGACCGCTTCCGAGCGGGTCGGGTGGCCATGGCAAGTCCGCGCCAGGTCCTCGGCGGAGCCGCCAAACTCCATCAAAACAGCGGCTTCGTGGATCATTTCGCCGGCTTCGCGGCCGACAATATGCGCACCCAAGACCCTGTCGGTCTTCGCATCTGCGAGAATCTTCACAAATCCGTCAGTGGTTTGGTTGACTTTGGAACGGCCGTTGGCAGTGAAGGGAAATTTGCCTGACGTGTAGGCCACGCCGGCCTGCTTCAGCTCCTCCTCGGTCTTGCCGACGGAAGATATTTCCGGCGTGGTGTACACCACACTTGGGATGACGTCGTAATTCACGTGGCCCGCCTGACCGGCAAGGATTTCCGCCACCGCGACGCCTTCGTCCTCGGCCTTGTGCGCGAGCATCGGTCCCGCGATGACGTCGCCGATCGCATAGACGCCCTTCACGCTGGTCGCAAAATGCGGGTCGATCTGCACGCGGCCGCGGTTGTCGAGCGCGATGCCGGCTTCCTTCAAGCCGAGGCCCTCGGTGTAAGGGACGCGGCCGATCGCGACCATCACGATGTCGGCTTCGAGCTTTTCCGCAGCTCCCCCCGCGGCGGGTTCGATCTGGGCCACCAGCGTCTTGCCTGACGTATCGACGCCGGTGACCTTGGTGCCGAGCTTGAACGCAAAGCCCTGCTTCTCGAGGATGCGCTGGAATTGCTTGGCGACTTCGCCGTCCATGCCGGGCAGGATGCGGTCGAGGAATTCGACCACCGTGACCTGCGCACCGAGCCGGTGCCACACCGAGCCGAGTTCAAGTCCGATCACACCGGCGCCGACGATCAACAGTTTTCCCGGCACCTTGTTTAGCGACAGCGCGCCGGTCGATGACACGATGCGCTTCTCGTCGATCTCGACGCCCTTCAGCCGCGCGACGTCCGAGCCGGTGGCGATGACGATGTTCTTGGTCTCGACGGTCTGAGCCTTGCCGTCATTGCCCGACACCTCGACCTTTCCGCTCCCCAGTATCTTTCCCTTGCCGCTGATGACGTCGATCTTGTTCTTCTTCATCAGGAACTCGACGCCCTTGACGTTGCCGTCGATACCCTGCTGCTTGAAGTTCATCATCGCGGGCAGATCGAGCTTTGGCGGGGGAATGCTGACTCCCATCTTGGCAAAGGAGTGCGCCGCCTCCTCGAACATTTCGGACGCGTGCAACAGCGCCTTCGAGGGCATGCATCCGATATTCAGACAGGTGCCGCCGAGGGTAGCGTCCTTTTCGACCACGGCGACCTTCATGCCGAGCTGCGCCGCGCGGATCGCGCAGACATATCCGCCCGGGCCGGTGCCGATAACGACAAGATCGTAAGTGGCCATGATTGAGGTCCCGTAGCTGAAGCGTGTGACGGCTGCTAGCGCCCGCCCGAAACATCGAGAATGGCGCTGGTCACATAGGACGCATCCTCCGACAGCAGCCAGACGATGGCGTTGGCGATTTCCTGCGCGGTGCCGACGCGCTTCATCGGCACCATGTGACTGAGCCGATGTGCGCGGTCAGGCTCGCCGCCCGAGGCGTGAATTTCGGTATCGATCAGTCCAGGCCGGATCGCCGCGACGCGAATGCCCTCGCCGGCGACTTCGTATCCGAGCCCGATGGTGAAGGAATCGATGGCGCCCTTGGATGCGGCGTAATCGACATAGGTGTTGGGCGAACCGAGTTTCGCCGCCACCGACGACAGGTTGACAATGACCCCGCCCTTGCCGCCGTGGCGCGTCGACATCCGCTTCACCGCCTCGCGGGCGCAGAGGATGCTGCCGGTGACGTTGACGGCCATCATGCGCTGGATGCGCTCGGCCGACATCTCGTCGACCCGCGACGTCGTCCCGACGATGCCGGCGTTGTTGATGAGCGCCCCTAAGGTCCCGAACGCGTCGGCGGCCTTGAACAGCGCGAGAATGTCCTTCTCGCTGCCGACATCGCATTTTACCGCGATGGCCTTGCCGTTCTTCGCCTCGATGGCGGAAACCACGCTTTTCGCGGCGGCCTCATTGCTGGCATAGCCGACGCAAATCTTGAAGCCGCGCGCCGCGGCGGCTATCGCGGTGGCGCGGCCGATGCCGCGGCTTCCGCCGGTGACGATCACAACTTTGTCAGTCAAAACAGCCCCCACATTCCAAACCCAGTTACGGAACAGCCGCAATCGCGATGCGGCGCGAGCAAAATATCAGGGTACGCCATGCCATCAGAGGTCCAGCACCAGCCGCGCCGGGTCTTCCAGGCTTTCCTTGATGCGCACCAGGAATGTCACCGCGTCCTTGCCGTCGATAACGCGGTGATCGTAGGACAGCGCCAGATACATCATCGGACGAATCTCGACTTTGCCGCCGATCGCCATCGGCCGCTCCTGAATCTTGTGCATGCCGAGAATGCCGGACTGCGGCGCGTTCAGGATCGGCGTCGACATCAGCGAACCGTAGATGCCGCCATTGGTGATGGTGAAAGTGCCGCCCTGCATTTCGTCGATCTTGAGCTGGCCGTCGCGGGCGCGGCGGCCGAAATCGGCGATGGCCTTTTCGATCTCGGCGATCGACTTCTGGTCGCAATCGCGCACCACCGGCACGACGAGGCCCTTATCGGTGCCGACGGCAATGCCGATGTGGTAATAATTCTTGTAGATCAGGTCGGTGCCGTCGATCTCGGCATTGGCGGCCGGAACGTCCTTTAGCGCCTGCACGCAGGCCTTGGTGAAGAAGCCCATAAATCCAAGTTTACTGCCGTGCTTCTTCTCGAACACGTCCTTGTACTGCGCACGCATCGCCATGATGTGGCCCATGTCGACCTCGTTGAAGGTCGTCAGCATCGCAGCCGTGTTCTGGACGTCTTTCAGGCGGCGCGCGATGGTCTGGCGCAGCCGCGTCATCTTCACGCGCTCTTCGCGCGCGGCGTCGTCGGCGGGCGATGGCGCGCGGACCTGCACCGCCGCGGCGGGCTGATTGACCGGCGTCGGCGCCGAGGCCGCCTTCTCGATCGCGGCCAGCATGTCGCCTTTCGTCACCCGGCCGTCCTTGCCCGAGCCGGGGACGGTGGCGGCATCGATGCCGCTTTCGGCGGAGATCTTGCGCACCGACGGCGCCAGCGGGGCATCGGCAGGCGGAGCCTTGGCGACCGGAGCGGGCGCCGCGGTGGGTGGCGGCGGTGGCGCCGCCGCCTTGGCGGGCGCTGCAGCCGGCTTGGCGGCGGCGCCCGCCGCGCCATCCTTGATCTGCCCAAGCAGCGCGCCGACCGCAACGGTCTCGCCATCCTTGGCGGCGATTTCGCTCAGCGTGCCCGCGGACGGTGCCGGCACTTCGATGGTGACCTTGTCGGTTTCAAGCTCGACCAGGGGCTCATCGACCGCAACGGCCTCGCCGGCCTTCTTGAACCAACGGCCGATGGTGGCTTCGGTCACGGATTCGCCGAGCGTCGGAACGCGAATTTCAGTCATGGCTTGCTTCCTCAATAACTTGTGCGGCCATATTCCCTGGCTGTCATCCTCCGCAAAAGCGGAGGTTCCAGTAATCCGCGACGGTAGTGATCGAAAACAAGCAGCGCGGGTTACTGGATGCCCCGCCTTCGCGGGGCATGACGGATTGAAAGTTTCTGTTAGTTCAGCGCGTCATCCAGCAGCGCCTTGAGCTGTGCCAGATGCTTTGACATCAAACCGGTGGCGGTCGCCGCCGACGCCGCGCGCCCGGCGTAACGCGGACGCTTGTTCGGTGCGTTGACCTGGTTCAGTACCCATTCGAGATAGGGCTCGATGAAATGCCACGATCCCATGTTGCGCGGCTCTTCCTGGCACCAGACCAGTTCGGCGTTCTTGAAGCGACTGAGCTCCGTCACCAGCGCCTTCAACGGCACCGGATAAAGCTGCTCGACGCGCATCAGGTAAATGTCATCGATGCCGCGCTTCTCGCGCTCGTCGTAGAGGTCGTAATAGACCTTGCCCGAACACAGCACGATGCGGCGGATCTTGTCGTCGCCGACCAGCTTGATCTTCTCGTCCGGCAGCATCTGGGCGTCATCGTAGAGGATGCGGTGGAACGTCGTGTCATTGCTCAGTTCATCGAGCCGCGAGACCGCGCGCTTGTGCCGCAGCAGCGATTTCGGCGTCATCAGGATCAGGGGTTTGCGGATTTCACGGTGCAACTGACGCCGCAGCACATGGAAATAATTGGCAGGCGTGGTGGGATAGACCACCTGCATGTTGTCTTCGCCGCACATCTGCAAGAAGCGCTCGAGCCGCGCCGAGGAATGCTCCGGTCCCTGCCCCTCGTAGCCATGCGGCAACAGGCAGACGAGACCGGACATGCGCAGCCACTTGCGCTCGCCCGAGGAGATGAACTGGTCGAACACGACCTGCGCGCCGTTGGCGAAATCGCCGAATTGCGCTTCCCACATCGCCAGCGCATTCGGCTCGGCGAGGGAGTAGCCATACTCGAAGCCGAGCACCGCCTCTTCGGACAACAGCGAGTTGATGACCTCGAAGTGGCCCTGATCGCCGCCGAGGTGATTGAACGGCGTGTAGCGGCTTTCGTCTTCCTGGTCGATCAGCACCGAATGACGTTGC
>Ga0137407_10000433_pt1 | contig 28911 bp, 31 predicted proteins | sample CZOMad2_2_16fung_FD_108410 | JGI IMG/M metagenome (GOLD analysis project Ga0137407, IMG submission 108410) | Vadose zone soil fungal communities from Angelo Coast Range Reserve, California, USA - CZOMad2_2_16fungal (Illumina Assembly) | ecosystem: Environmental > Terrestrial > Soil > Vadose... | reverse complement strand
TCTGACGTCCCGTAGGGACGTTTGGTAAATTACCAGGCGTTCCTACGGAACGCACTTCATTCGTAACATTACTCTACCTACCAGCCGTCCGCCAACTGGCGGACGGGATTTGCGAATATTCTACCTAATCCTATATTCAATATTCAATACTCAACACTCCGGTAAGCGATGGTTATATAAATTCTTTGATATCCTGCATCAATCTTTGTGCAATATTATTTGCAGTAGTTTCAAAATTGCTTTCTGCATATATACGAATGATGGGTTCTGTATTGGAAGTGCGTAAATGCACCCAGTCATTATCGAATTCAATTTTTAAACCATCCTCCGTATTCGCGGGTTGATTTCGATATTTCTTTTTGATCTTTTCAAAAATTTCATTGACATTGATACCATTCTGCAATTCAATCTTATTCTTGGAAATAAAATAATCAGGATATTTTGTACGGAATGATCTCAGGCCATTTTTGTGTTGGGCCAGTGCACTCATGAAAAGCCCGATGCCGATCAATGCATCTCTTCCATAATGAAATTCCGGAACAATGACGCCGCCATTACCTTCTCCTCCGATCACTGCGTTTACTTCCCGCATTTTTTCCACAACATTCACTTCGCCTACTGCAGAAGGATAGTATTGACCATCATGTTTGATTGTGATTTCTTTCAGGGCCTTGGTGCTGCTCATATTGCTTACCGTATTACCCGATTTTTTACTCAATACATAATCTGCTACTGCTACCAGTGTATATTCTTCGCCAAACATGCTTCCATCTTCACAAACAAAACATAAGCGGTCTACATCCGGGTCGACGGCTATGCCCAAATCAGCTCTTGATTTTATCACGGCCGAACTCAATGCAGAAAGATTTTCGGGCAGGGGCTCAGGGTTATGGGCAAATTTCCCATCCACTTCACCGTTCAGAATGACTACATCTTCAACTCCCAACGTTTTCAACAGGTCTGGAACAATCAATGCACCTGTAGAATTAATTGTATCAACTACTATTTTAAAATGCTTTTGCCGGATCGATGCTATATCAACCAACGGATAATTAATAACCGCATCGATATGTTTTTGCAAATAAGAATTGTTAACAACGTAATTGCCCAATTTCTCAACTGCGACAAAAGAAAAATTTTCATTTTTTGCTTTTTCAAGTACAATGGCCCCATCCTTTGCATTGATAGTTTCGCCATTTTCATTGAGTAATTTCAGCGCATTCCATTCCATGGGATTATGGCTCGCCGTGATAATAATTCCTCCTGCAGCATGTTCCCATATTACGCCCAGCTCAACAGTGGGTGTGGTAGACAGTCCCAGGTCAACAATATCCAATCCAAGTCCTGTAAGCGTACTTATCACAAGGTTACGAATCATTTCTCCGCTGATGCGTCCATCGCGGCCAATAACAATTTTTTTTCCTTTGTTTTTCTCCTTGACCCAACTGCCAAATGCTGCAGTAAATTTTACAATATCAAGCGGAGATAAATTTTCACCGGGTCTTCCTCCGATCGTTCCCCTGATACCAGATATACTCTTAATCAATGCCACTGCTATTAAGGTTTAATTGAAATGCAAAAATAACCATGATTAAGCTGATTTAAAGGATAATCAGCAAATGAATATCTAATTAAATAATTATTTCTCCTCTTAATCATAAAAAATCTCATGAATCGTGGTTCTAACTTGGTTCTGCCTACTTTTGACAAAAATTAACAGCATGATGCTGCCTGCGAATTGGTTTCGGGAATGGTTCAATTCTCCTTATTATCACCAGTTATATTTTGAGCATAATGAAAAAGAAGCCAGTTTATTCATCAACCGTTTGATTGATCATTTACAACCAGCCAAAAGCTCATTGATGCTCGATGTAGCATGCGGGAGAGGCCGTCACGCCAGGGTACTTGCAGAGAAAGGATTTGATGTAACAGGAACTGATATTGCACCTGACAGCATTGCTTTTGCCAAAAAGTTTGAAACCGATCATCTTCATTTTTATGAACATGATATGCGGCTTCCTTTCTGGATCAACTATTTTGATTATGCTTTTAATTTTTTTACCAGTTTCGGCTATTTTAAAACAGAGCGGGAGCATTATAATGCTGTCCGGACCGTTGCTCAATCCCTGAGAAAAGGCGGAACTTTTGTGCTCGATTTCCTCAATGTACATTATGCCGAGGATCATCTCGTTCATAAATCTCAAAAAGAAATCAATGGCGTCACTTATTTTCTAACCAAATGGTATGATGAAACACATTTTTATAAAAGGATTGTTATTGAAGACGAAAAAAGAAAAGATCCTTTGGAATATGTTGAAAAAGTAGCCAAATTCTCATTAGGCGATTTCAATGACATGTTCGCATTTCATCAATTACAAATGCAGGAAGTGTACGGAGATTATAAACTCAATGCTTATCATGTAAAAGATTCTCCCAGATTGATTATGATTGCGAGAAAATAAAAGTAATGTGCGGATGTGCAAATGTGCGAATTTGACCTTGATTGAAGGATTTTATGCAAGTTCTGCAAACCCGTTATGTTAATCCTTAAATCTTTTAATCAAGGTTAAATTCGCACATCTGCACATTTGCACATCCGCACATTACTTATTATTTTTTATGATTTCAATAAACTCATCAAACAAATACCGGCTGTCGTGCGGGCCCGGTGTTGATTCAGGATGATATTGTACAGAAAAAGCGGGTTTATCTTTTAAACGGATACCTTCAATGGATGCATCATTCAAATTGATATGCGTAACCTCCACATTTGATTTTTTCCTGACTGATTCGGGATCCACTCCGAATCCATGATTTTGTGTAGTGATCTCACATTTACCGGTAATAAGATTTTTAACGGGATGATTCAATCCTCTGTGGCCATGATGCATTTTGAAAGTGGGAATATCATTAGCAAGCGCCAGCAACTGATGTCCAAGGCAGATCCCGAATAAAGGTTTGTTTTCTTTCAGGATTTGTTTCAATGTAACAATTGCATAATCCATGGCAGCGGGATCTCCCGGACCATTTGAAATGAAATATCCATCCGGGTTGAATTCTTTTAACCTGACTGCAGATGTTTTAGCGGGGTATACTTTGACGTAAGCACCACGATCTACCATGCATTTCAGGATATGCTGCTTAATTCCGTAATCCAGCACGGCTATTTTAATGTTTGATTTGGGATCGCCTATTTCATATTCCTTTTCCGTACTTACTGCAGATGCCAGTTCCAGACCGGCCATGGAAGGCACTTTTGAAAGTGCTTCTTCTAATTTTGTGATATCCGATATCTCAGATGATATGATACAATTCATGGCTCCTTTTACACGTACATGTGCAACCAGTGCGCGGGTGTCTACACCCTCAATGCAAACTATATTATTTGCTTTCAGGTATTCGTTCAAAGATCCTTTTGCCTGTTTGCGGGAAAATTGTTCCTCTAAATTGCGACCGATCAATCCGCGGATCTTTACACCTGATGATTCTACCTCATCATCCTTTACGCCGTAATTGCCAATATGAACTGAATTCATGATCAGCATCTGGCCATAATAACTCGGGTCGGTAAATACCTCCTGGTAACCTGTCATGCCCGTATTAAAACATATTTCACCAGAAGTAGTTCCTGGTTTTCCAAACAATTTCCCATAATGAACGGTCCCATCTTCTAAAAGGAGAATAGCTTGTTGTTTCGACATAAACAAAGAATGTTTCTATAAAAGTTTTGCAAAGAAAAGAAATTCAAGACGGTTTGGATCGATTAATTTTTCACATATTAGTCCCGGATATAGCTTTTCCAAAGTTTAAAACTTTGGAAAAGTTATATCCGGGATTAAAAAAAAAGGCAAGACCTTTAAAAGTCTTGCCTTTGTATAAAAAAATAGTTTCAAATTATTCAGTTTCCTTTTTTTCTTTTTTTTCGGCTTCGGCTTTGGGCTTTTCTTCTGTTTCCACTTTTTCAGCAGCCCCTTTTTTGCGGCTTCCGCCACGACGGGTTCTTTTTGCACTTTCTTTAACCTCGCCTTTACCTTTACCATAGATATCGTTAAAATCAACCAGCTCAATCATAGCCATCTCAGCATTATCGCCAACGCGGATACCGAGTTTGATAATACGGGTATAACCACCGGGACGACCGGCTATTTTTTCGGCAACAGTTCCGAATAATTCAATGATCGCTTCTTTATCCTGCAAATAGCTGAATACAACACGCCGCTGATGTGTAGTATTTTGTTTTGCCTTTGTGATAAGAGGTTCAACGTATACCCTTAAAGCTTTGGCCTTGGCCAGCGTGGTTACTATACGTTTATGCTCTATCAGCTGACAGGCTAAATTGCTGAGCAGCGCCCTACGATGGGATGCTGTTCTGCTTAAATTTTTGATTTTGTCTCCGTGACGCATGACAATAATTTTAATTTGCGAATGTGCAGATGTGCGAATGTGCAAATTTGTTTAAAATCACACATCCTGTCATCAACATATTCTTAGCCTTGTACCGTGTCAGGAATTACAAGACTACGTTATGAAAATTGTGCTTGCACGAATAGAGAGCGCATTCGCACATCTGCACATTCGCACTTTCGCACATTAGTTACTCATCATCTAATTTCAACTTGCTCAGGTCCATTCCGAAATGCAAACCCCTTTCTCCCAATACCTGTTCGATTTCTGCAAGTGACTTCTGTCCAAAATTGCGGAATTTCATCAGGTCTTCCTGTTCGTAGGTGACCAGTTCACTGAGACTATTGATTTTCGCCGCTTTCAGGCAGTTAAAGGCGCGAACAGAAAGATCCAGATCTTCGAGTGGTGTTTTCAATACCTTACGCAATTGCAAAGTTTGTTCATCAACCAGGTCTTCCTTCTTCTCTTCTTTATTATCAAAAGTAATATTCTCATCAGTAATGATCATGAGATGCTGAATAAGAATACGTGAAGCCTGTTTTACTGCTTCTTCAGGATGAATGGTACCATCTGTTCCGACTTCCATCAAAAGTTTTTCAAAATCTGTGCGCTGTTCCACGCGTGTATTTTCGATTGAATACTTTACATTTTTGATAGGCGTAAAGATCGCATCTGTCGGGATATAACCGAACGGTGCATCTTTTGGCTTATTATCCTCCGCAGGAACATAACCACGACCTTTGCCGATAGTAATCTCGACATCCAGTTTTGCAGATGGATCCATTGTGCAAATGAGTAAATTCGGATTCATTACTTCAAAACTTGGTGTTGCTTCACCGATATTACCGGCGGTAAATTCACCTTTGTTTTTCAGGCTCAGGTTAATTTTTTCCTGCGACACTTCATGCTCTACTTTCTTTTTAAACCTTACCTGTTTCAGGTTCAGGATAATTTCCACAACATCTTCGGTTACACCTTTGAGTGTGGCAAATTCATGATCTGCTCCTTCAATTTTTACACCAATGATTGCATATCCTTCAAGAGAGTTCAGCAATACCCTGCGCAAAGCATTGCCAATGGTTACACCATAACCCGGCTCTAATGGACGGAATTCAAATTGTGCTTCAAAATCAGTTGCTTTCTGCAAAATGATTTTGTCTGGTTTCTGGAAATTTAAAATGGCCATATTTAAAATTTCGATTTTACGTTTTTAATTAAATCCAAAATAGTGGATTTATAAATTTACTTACTGTACAATTCCACGATCAACTGTTCCTTGATATTCTCAGGAACACTTTCCCTTTCAGGATAAGCGATAAAAGTTCCTTTGAATTCTCCTTCATTCCAATCGAGCCAGTTGAATTTTGCGTTCTTGCCCCTGATATGGGTGGTGATTCCTGTATTTCCCTGCGTACTTTCTTTCAAACTCACAACATCACCTGGTTTCAGTTGATAAGAAGGAACATTCACCACGTCTCCATTCACAGTAATATGTTTATGTGCCACTAACTGGCGTGCACCCGGACGTGAAGGTGAAATGCCTAAACGATAAACAGTATTATCCAGGCGCGCTTCCAGCAGCCTGATCAGGTTTTCACCAGTAACCCCTTTTTTGCGGGATGCTTCTTCAAAAGTTTTGCGGAACTGGCGCTCAAGAACCCCGTAGGTATATTTGGCTTTTTGTTTCTCCTTTAACTGCAATGCATATTCGCCCAAACTTTTACGTTTACGTGATGCACCATGCTGACCCGGAGGATTGCTGTTCTTGGTTAAATACTTGCCATTTCCTAAAATAGGCTCACCGAAAATGCGTGAGATTTTGGTCTTGGGACCTCTGTAACGTGCCATAATTTATTTATCGATTTTTTAGTGACGATGCACGATCAGTAAAAATCTTAAAAATGAATCGTGCATCCGGTTATTAATTTCTGATTTTGAGATCTTGTGATTTAATAAATCTTTAAAATCACAAAATTCCTACATCAGCAATATATATTATACTCTTCTTTTCTTGGGGGGGCGGCAACCGTTATGCGGTAACGGAGTAACGTCTTTGATCATGACTACTTCTATGCCTCCATTAGCGATTCCGCGGATAGCGCTTTCTCTTCCTGAGCCTGGTCCTTTTACAAATACGTCTACTTTTTTCAAACCGGCCTCTACCGCAGTTTTACTTGCATCGGCTGCTGCCATTTGTGCGGCATAGGGTGTGTTTTTTTTGGAACCTTTAAAACCCATTTTACCGGCGCTGCTCCATGAAATAATTTGCCCCTGCTTATTAGTAATGCTGATAATAATATTGTTGAAGCTGGCAGTAATATGCGCATCGCCATAAACATCAACTTTTACAACTCTTTTTTTCGCAGCAGCTTTCGCGCTGGGTACTTGTGCTTTTGCCATAATTTGTCAACAGGTAATCATTGTTATTTAATTTTCCTTCCGCCTGAAGCGGAAGAATCTGAATCAACCCTCCACCTGCACCGGGGCTTCCGCAATTGATTCAGTAAAACTGGTGCAATATTAAGATACAAGGATCAAGGAACAAGGTTCAAGCTTGAGCCTTGTACCTTGTTCCTTATATCTTAAATTATTTATTTCTTGGGCGCCTTCTTTTTACCGGCCACAGTTCTGCGTTTACCCTTCCTCGTACGGCTATTGGTACGTGTGCGCTGACCACGAACCGGAAGACCTTTACGATGACGGACACCACGGTAACATGCAATATCAAGCAAACGCTTGATGCTCATCTGTACCTCAGAGCGAAGTGCACCTTCTACCTTTAATTCGTTGGTGATGATATTACGAATAGCATTCAGTTCATCATCATCCCACTGATTCACTTTCTTATCGTGACTGATATTTGCTTTATCCAAAATATACTGAGCTGTTGAACGCCCAATTCCAAAAATATAGGTAAGACCTATTTCACCCCGCTTGTTTTTTGGTAAATCCACACCGGCAATACGTGCCATATTTCAATTTATGATTTATATGATTGTAGTAGTTGATAATTCCATGTTCAAAATCGGATGTTCCGGTTTTAAGAAGTATTTATCTTCAAACACTTCAACCGGAAACCAGGAGTTCAAACTATCCCTGCCGTTGTTTGAAGCGGGGATTTTTTTTGTTGATCACATACAATCTCCCTTTTCTTCTTACAATTTTGCAATCAGCACTGCGTTTCTTTATGGATGCCCTTACTTTCATTTTGTTCAGCTTTTTTCTATCAGCGTATCGCTTTTAGCGTTAATTATTTATACCTGAAAATGATTCTTCCCCTTGTCAAATCATATGGACTCATTTCCACTCCCACTTTATCACCTGGCAGGATTCGTATATAGTGCATTCTCATTTTACCTGAAATGGTAGCCAGAATTTCGTGCCCGTTTTCTAGTTTTACTTTGAACATCGCATTCGATAAGGCTTCGATAATCGTACCATCCTGTTTAATAAGTGCTTGTTTAGCCATACAATTTTGGGAGCGCAAAGATAGGTATAAGTAGCTGAAACAAGAAAATTTCGGGTAAAAAATTGTCTTTTTTGCAAAATAAGGCCAAAAGCGGGGGGAGTTGATCGGTTGACTGGTTGAATAGTTGAATTATTGGGGCTAACGTTTCAACTTTTCAACCAGTCAACATAAGTAATAAAGGCATTACCGGGTCAGCTCTACCTTGGTCATCTGGTGATAATGATTCTGTAATTCATGCACGGTAACGGGATGATTCATATGCCGCCTGTCTTCCCGGTACCAGATTTCAAAGGAAGAAAAATTGCCTTTCTGGGGCAGCAAAATCCGGAAAGGGCCGCGCATATACTTTACCGTATTGTCAGGATTTTCTACTTTTTCAAAATGAAATTTTTTCAATTGTTCATCATCCAGCGGAATGGAAAATAATTGATCCGGCGTGAACCAGAAGTCCTGTACGCTCGTCTTCACACACACTTCCTTGTCTTCATGATTCAATTCCGTTACTTCACCTTCAACACGCTGGCCTTCATATTCAGCCAGTACGATATCTCCAATCTTGATTTCATTAAATTTGATCATATGGCATTTGATTTTTGGTAAGTGAATATAAAAAATATTTTGATTCCCTGGATAAGGTAGAGGGTAAAAGGTTTGGGGTTTAAGGCATATGCCTCACGCCCTATACCTTATACCCTGTTTTTCTATTCCGCCCAACTCATAATATAATCGGGGTTCTCAATACGTAATGCATCTTCAGTCAGCATCAGCGGATGGAAGGTATCAACCATAACAGCAAGCTCTTTTGTTTCCTTTGCCCCGATACTTCTTTCCACAGCACCAGGATGTGGGCCATGAGGAATGCCACCGGGATGCAACGTAATCATTCCGCGGGTCACATTTTTCCGGCTCATAAAATCTCCATCTACATAATAAATTAATTCGTCGCTATCGATATTACTATGATTATAAGGTGCCGGAATGGCTTGGGGATGATAGTCGAATAATCTTGGGCAAAATGAGCAAACAACATAATTGTTCCCTTCAAAAGTCTGATGAACCGGCGGAGGTTGATGCACCCTTCCCGTAATAGGCTCAAAGTCGTGAATGGAAAAAGAGAAAGGATAACAACATCCATCCCAACCCACCACATCAAAAGGATGGTGACCATAATGAATGCCATAAATATTACCTTTCTTTTTCGTTTTGATCAGGAAATCTCCTTTTTCGTCGATGTTGACAAGGTCTTTTGGCGGACGGATATCTCTTTCGCAATAAGGTGAATGTTCCATCAATTGTCCATATTTACTCAAATATTTTTTGGGAAACCGGATAGGGCTAAACGATTCTACAATCAGCAACCGGTTATTTGCATTGTTGAATATGACCTGGTAAATAGTTCCTCTTGGAATAACGAGATAATCGCCATAACCAAAGTCAAGATTGCCATACATTGTTTTAAGTGTGCCACTTCCTTCATGAATGAATATCATTTCATCTGCATCTGCATTTTTATAAAAATAATCTGTCATACTTTCCTGTGGCGCTGCCAATACAATATGCACATCATTATTAACCAGTACAGGTTTGCGACTTTCAAGAAAATTTTTTTGAGGTTGAACCATGAACCCTTCAAAGCTGCGATGCTTTAACATTTTTTCTTCAGCGATTTTTGGCATTATGTCAATGGCATTCTCTGTTTTGATGATTTCAGTTGGTGGATGACAGTGGTATAACAAAGAATAATCATTGGAAAAACCTTCAGTCGAAAATAATTGTTCGGCATATAAACTGCCGTCCTTTTTGCGAAATTGGGTATGGCGCTTATGAGGAATAGATCCTAATGTATGATAATAAGGCATATAATTTTAATATATAAAAGTGAAAAAATAGAATTAAGAAATGATCAGCCAATATGTGACTAAAGAATATAACTATTTTTGAAGTTCAATGGAGACCATCAAAAAATAGTACTTCCATTTGCGTTTATCGATCCAGTAGGTAAAATTTCTGAAAAATGGCATAATTAATCGTTCATGTAAAGTTAGGAACTTCTGATTGTTTCTGGATTGCCTTAAATTCCAAGCCTCTCTGATTAAAATGATTTACTATGTAGGTTTTCAAAATTGATTTGCAAATTAAAATTAAATACTTTTATCATTGAGCGTTTTATTATAAATCCAGTCATAGTAAATCATTTTAATCAGAAAGACTCGGGATTTAAGGCAATCCAGAAACAATCAGAAGTTCATGACCAGAATAGGATTATTGTCCGACACACATCATTATCTCGATGAAAATATCTTCAAACATTTTGAAAAATGTGACGAAATATGGCATGCAGGAGATTTTGGTTCAGTCAGCATCGCCGAAAAATTAAAGGATCCTGTATCTGTATCTAAAAAGCATATCTTAAGAGGCGTTTATGGAAATATAGATGGAAATGATATCAGGAGCGAATACCCGGAACAATTAATTTTTAACTGTGAAGAAATAAAAGTACTGATAAAACACATTGGTGGATATCCCGGCAGATATGCGCCAGGTGTAAAGGATATCATACAAAAAGAAAATATTAAATTATTTATTTGTGGACACTCACATATTCTAAAGATCATTTACGATGACAAACTCAAATGCCTCCATATGAACCCCGGGGCTGCAGGCAACCAGGGCTGGCACTTAATGCGAACAATTATTCGCTTCAATATTGATGGAAAAGATATCAGGGACTGCGAAGTAATTGAATTGGGAAAGAGATGAAAATAATGTGCGAATGTGCGAATATGCAGATGTGCGAATTTTTTAATGCGATTAGCCTTAAAGAATTCACACATCTGCATATTCGCACATTCGCACATTATTTTCATAACTTTATAAATTAAATTCACTTAAAACATTTTTCTATGAGTGTAGGCTCAAAACATATCGCAACATTTTTGCTGGGAGCCGCAGCTGCATTAGCTGCTCAAAAATACATGTCCATGACTCCCGAGGAAAAAGAAAAACTCGCTGCAAAATTAAAAGACAAGGCCCATCAATTTAAAGATGAGGCAGAAAACGCCGCTGCAAAAACAAAAGAATATTTTACAGAACTGAAAGAGAAAGGTGGCGACGCATTGAAAGAGCATATCGCGGATGCTGAAAAAATACTGCAAAACTTATTTGGTAAATCTTCTGCAAAAAATACTGGCAGTTGAGAGGTTGAGAAGTTGAAGAGTTGATAAGTTGATTGGTTGATAAGTTAATGACCTTATCAACTCTTCAACTTCTCAACTTCTCAACCGATCAACCTTCTCACGATCGTTTTGCTTTTGCCATTCTGCTGCACAATGGTAAAACCATTACTGGTAAAGGCTGACAGGACACCTACCCATAAAAACGGAGGCGGTATTTTTTCGGCATAAGGAATAACCGGATAGGCTTCTAGCATTTTTATATTGTTCTTCGCTGCATATTCAATAACAGCCTGTATCATCTTTTGAGAAAGACCCATCTTCCTGAATTCTTTCTTTACAAAGAAACATGTAATGGACCAAACGGGTTTGTCATCGATCCTTTTTAATGTTCTTGATTTTTCAATTTTGATATAATCTTCCCTGGGTGCGAGGGCCATCCATCCCACTGCCTTCTTTTGATAGATTGCAAGCATCCCGGTTGGCCTGCCACCGATTACTATTTTATGCATAAGGTTTTTATGCCCTTCATATTTATTGGTTACAAATTCTTTGGATGATAAACGGAATAACATACACCAGCATCCGCCGCAACCACCTTTTTCGCCCATCAATTCCTCGAACAAGTTCCAGTTATCTTCGGTTAGCGGTTGCAATTTTACCTTGTTTATGATCGTGATTTTATTTTCTGCCATAGCGCAAAATAAAAGGATCAGGAGATAGTCGTCTTAGGAATCTTGCTAAACTTCTGATTTATTCTGATTGGTTCTGATTTTACTTCTGATGTTTAAGAAGTAATTATTTCTTCTAAAAAAAAATGAAACTGATTAAAAATATCAGAAGTAAAATCAGAACGAATCAGAATAAATCAGAAGTTTTCGTTGTTGCGTAGGACTTATCTTGAATTGCTGCTTATACCCGGTAGCAAAATGTTCGATACTTTGAAAACCGGATTCAAATGCAATATCGCTGACTGATTTCAACGAATTATTAAGTAAAAACCTTGCATGCTGCAATCGAAGACCGAGCAAATATTTATGAGGCGGAGTTCCCATAACACTTTTAAACAACCGGCTGAAATGAAAAGGACTTACAAAACAATATTGAGACAACTGCTTCAAAGAAATATTTTCGCTGAAATGCCGGCGCATATATTCAACGGCTTTTTCAATGGTACCTAAATGAAGTTGTTTGAATTTGTCTTCCAGCACGGCAAGATCATGGCCGTTATTCATTGCGTGGAAAACTTTATCCAACAGCTCAATGACCATCTCATCAATCTGTAATGCATTTACCTGTTTTAATTGAATTTGCCGCAGGATATGATGATGCAGGTAGTCTGTTTCCATGCTGCAGGATTGCATCAACGCATGCAAATCATTATTTGAAAGAAACCATCCTGCAGATGACTTGTATTGCTCCTTCAGCATTTCAAAAAATGAAGACCTGAATTCAAATACGGTGGTTATGTCAGGATGATTATTTATATGCCTTGTCCTGTGCTCGTATCCCGGCTTTGACAGCAAAATTCTGCCCACATACATTTCATAATCCTGCCTGAATACACTGTATTCAAAAAAACCTTTGCGGATAAAAGATATACAAAAACTATCATTGTATTCGGGCTCACTCAATGAACATATCGTACAGTAACATTTATAATTCACTATACGGTAAAAATCCGACTTGTGCAATATATGTATATCTGCTTCTATCATATCGATAACAAATTTACCAATCATTTCCCATGCTTCAAAAATGAGCAAGATTCCGCAACTGTTTCTATGTATAAATCCTGAAATTGCATTAAATCTATAACTGAAGTATGCACAGATATAATAAATGGATTGTCGGGCTGGCCTTTGCAGCCGTTTATATCATTTGGGGTTCAACTTATTTAGCCATTCTTCTTGGTCTGAAAGGGCTGCCGCCATTATTATTATGCGCATTTCGTTTTTTATTAGCCGGCATTTTATTATTTGGATGGTGTTTATGGCAGGGAGAAAAATTTCCCGCGCAAAATTCTATCCGGATCAATTCCTTATGCGGCATTTTAATGTTGTTCGGTGGTGTGGGTTCAGTAAGCTGGGCCGAGCAGTATATATCAAGCAGCCTGGCGGCTGTTATTGTAACAGCTTTGCCTTTTTGGTTTGTTATATTCGACAGGAAGAAATGGTCATTCTATTTCTCCAATAAATTTATCATAGGTGGCCTGGTGCTTGGATTTGCAGGTGTTATATTATTACTTGGATTTGAGAATTCGCCGCACCAGGCAATGCATAAAACGGGAAATCAATTAGCTGCTTCGCTGATTATATTGGCGGGTGGTATTGCATGGGCCTGTGGCTCTTTATATTCCAAGTATCATGTTACGGGCAATACAATTCTGATGAATGGCGCAGTGCAATTACTGATCGCAGGAATATTCAGCTTTGCTGTGAGTGGGTTGGCTGGCGAATGGAAAAATTTTCAATTCACACATGTCAGTACCGAATCATGGCTCGCGGTATTGTATCTCGTTACGATGGGCTCCATAGTAACTTATGTTTCTTATTTATTCCTGCTGAAAGTAAGGCCCGCAGCACAGGTCAGTACTTATGTGTATATAAATCCCATCGTCGCTCTTTTTCTTGGCGCATTGATAGCACAGGAGCGGATTACAGGAATAAAAATTATCGGATTGCTTATTATTCTCTGCGGCGTATTGCTGGTAAATATTCCGGCTTACAAAACGGCGAGTGGCGAGTAGCTGGTGGCTAATGGACATTACCACTTGCCACTAACCACTCGCCATCAATTTTCATTCGTAAAATAATTTTATTATGATAACACGTCTATGGCATGGAAAAACGAAAAAGGCAGATGCCCAACAATACCGGGAATACGTAATCGAAACAGGTATCCGGGATTATAAAAGTATTAAAGGCAACCTGGGTGCACAGATCTGGCAGCGGGATGATGGTGATATTACGCATATCTATACAGTATCATGGTGGAAAGATTATGAGAGTATAAAATCTTTTGCCGGCGAAGACATCGGGAAAGCACATTATTATGAAGAGGACAAAAAATATTTATTGGAATTCGAACCGAATGTGATACATTTTGAAACTTTTGATTTCAAATAATTTTGCTTCTGCTACCTTTTCCAAAGTTTTAAACTTTGGAAAAGGTAGCAGAAGCAAAATTATTGAACACCAGGAAATATAGGTCTGCCAACAATTTCCCTGAAAGGCCATGGAATACCAGCCAGGATCAGTAATAATGCAATGGTAAAAAATATAAATGCCTTTTTATATTTTATTTCATCACTCACAGGTTTTTTTGCCATACCATATCCGACGGTAATAAAAATGATGGCTAGTATCATCGTTGTGGGATGTTCTACCCAAAAAAAACGATAGAATTTATCTTTCATAATATTGGTTCCCTCGGGTAACGAGCTTGTAAATATGCCGAACCTGCCAAAAAATACCTGGAATAATCCAAGCAACAAGGTAATATGTGAAACGATCAATGTAAAAAGCCAGGTCTTCCTGTCGCTTTGTGTGAAAATCTTTTTATTCTTCCAGCCTGAATAACTTTTTATGATTGACAAAAGCAGAAATAACAAAATCACCCAACGCAGGATATTATGGAGATAGACAAGACCTTGTTGCATAGTCGTATATTTTAAACAAATCTAAAGTCGTAAATCGTAAATCAGAAATATCATTTTAAGCCAACCTGAATTGTATTTCATCGTGAGACGTGAAACGATAGACATGAAATATTTTTGTTTGTCCTGACGTTTGACGTCTCACGTCTCACGATAAACATAGCCTCATTCAACCCAGTCTGCAATAAACACATTGGTATCGTGTCCTCCCCCGTTATTACGGTTACTGCTGAATACAATTTTTTTTCCATCAGCACGCCGACGGCGATATTTCATGTTTCACTGGTATAATCTTTCCAAAGGAAATTGTAAAAGCAAAAACCAGAAAAAGAATTAACGAATAGGATATAAGTTTTTTCATTCCTTTGCGTTTTTTTAGAATATGCCGGTTGCAAAGTTGCGTCAACCAGCGATGAAAATTGTCAGAATATTGTCAAAAGCATCTTACATAGAATCTGTTAGCTTTGCTGCATGAATAATTCATTAGCATCATACATACTGGCTGTTTACGTAATGATCTTTGCATGCGCGGGATGTGGTGGGTCTGATAATACCAGTTTTAACGAGGGGACGGATATCTTAAAAAAGTCAATTTTTGCTGCTCTCAACGACAGCATCAGGCAGTATCCCAAAGATGCAGATTTGTATTTGAGAAGAGCTGTACTCCTTTCCCGGATTGATGCACATGAAATAGCAAATGCAGATTATAAGAAATCCTGGCAATTAAATCCTTCGAAAGAAATTGCATTACAATATGCGGCTAATCTTGCCATCATCGGCAAACCTGTTGAAAGATTGAAATTATTACAGGATTGCATCTATAAATTTCCGAATACCCCGGAATTCAAACGCCTCACAGGAGAAGCATATATAGGAGCAGGTAAATCAAAGATGGCACTGGATTTATACAATAATCTCCTGAAAAAAGATTCACTCGATTTTGAGGCCTGGTATGAAAAAGGATTATTGCTTGAGCAATTGCATGATACAGCGCAGGCTCTTATCGCGTTAAAAAAAGCTTATATCCTTCAACCTATGAACACGTATGCGTTGGAGTTAGCTCATATATATGCCGAAACCAGGAACCCTGCAGCATTGCAAATCTGCGACGATGTAATCAGAAACGATTTTGCCAGGGAACTTGTGGATCCTTTTTTTATCAAGGGTATTTATTATGCCAACACTCAGCAATACAGTTTTGCTGTTGTACAATTCGATTCCTGCATCCGGAGAGACTGGAAGTTTACTGAAGCGTATATTGAAAAGGGGATCGCTTTTTTTAAACAGAAAAATTATGATGAGGCATTGAGCACATTCCAACTGGCTGCAACGGTTTCCAATAGCGATGCGGATGCATATTACTGGATCGGCAGATGCTATGAAATAAGCAATAAAAAAGATGAAGCAAGAATTTACTACGAAAAAGCCGTGACGCTGGATAAAAATTTTACTGAAGCAAGAGAGGCGTTGAAGAGGTTGAGAGGTTGATTATGTTGAGAAGTTGACAGTTGACAGATCTGAAGATAACTTACCTATGAGTCCGTCAACTGTCAACTGTTATCCGTTATCTGTCAACTTCCAAATCAACTTATCAACTTATCAACCAATCAACTTATTTTTGAAGATCAATTATCAATTATTAACTATGCCCCTGGTAGCGCCTTCATTATTAGCCTCTGATTTTTTGAAACTGGAAGAAGCATGCAATATGGTCAATGAAAGTGAAGCTGATTGGTTTCACCTGGATGTTATGGATGGTCGTTTTGTACCCAATATCAGTTTTGGTATTCCTGTGATTGAACATATCCGGAAAGTGGCAAAAAAAACCTGTGATGTTCACCTGATGATTGAAGAGCCCGAAAAACTTACCGAGGCATTTCGTAAAGCGGGCGCCGATCAACTCATTGTTCATATCGAAACCTGCCGCAATTTGCATAGCAATATCGAACAGATCAAATCACTGGGTATGAAAGCGGGCGTGGCCATTAACCCGCACACTCCCGTGGAAATGTTATATGATATACTCGAAGACATACATCATGTTTGTATGATGAGTGTTAATCCGGGTTTCGGAGGACAATCATTCATCCCACATACCTTAAAAAAAATCCGCGATCTCAAACATGCTATTCATGAAAGAGGATTGCATGTATTGATTGAAATTGATGGCGGCGTTACTTTGGAAAATGCTAAAAGTATTGTACATGCAGGTGCTGATGTGCTGGTTGCAGGAAACACTGTTTTTAAATCGGCTGATCCAAAAGCAACAATACAACGACTCAAAAATATTTCAGGATAATTAATAATGCCAAAAGATTTATTTTCCAAACAGGCATCTCTATATGCAAAATACCGCCCCGGATATCCAAAAGAACTTATTGAATACATAGTATCTCAGGTAAACACAAGGGAAACGGCATGGGATTGTGCTACCGGTAACGGACAGGCTGCTTTGCTGTTATCACCTTATTTTAAAAAAATATTTGCAACAGATATCAGTGAAAAACAGATCCGCGAAGCGCTACAGAATCCTTCTATTATTTATTCATTGAGTAATGAAGAAAAAACTTCTTTTGCAGACAATACATTCGACCTGATCACGGTGGCACAGGCTTATCATTGGTTTCATTTTGAGGGATTTTTTCATGAAGCCACCAGGGTGGGCAAACCCGGATCAGCAGTATCTGCCTGGTGTTATGGCTTGTTGAATGCTGAAGATAAAATATTGCATAGGATGATCCACGATTATTATTACCAAAAGATGGGTAAATACTGGGACCCTGAACGCAAATATGTGGACGAAGAATATAAAACAATCCCTTTCAATTTCGTGAACAGGGTTTCAAAAAATTTCCATGAATATGTTCAATGGACACTGGACGATCTGGTAGGATACTTCAATACATGGTCGAGCCTGCAGCATTTTATAAAAGCAAATAATTATAATGCTGCTACCGAATTCGCCAAAGAATTAAAACTGATATGGAATGATGATAGTAAGAAATCATTTTCTTTTCCATTGTTTTTGCTGATAGGAAGGATAGAAAAATAATTTCACGCAGGGCTAACAGGAAAACTAATGTGCGAATTTGCGAATGTGCAGATGTGCGAATGCTTTAGGACAATCTGCATTCAAGCATTCGCACATTGATCTGGTCGTTTCATAATTTATCACGAATCTGCTCTAGCACTGCCTGTGTTTGCCCTACCCAACCGATTTTACGATCTGGCCATTTCAATTCCTGGGTTTCCAGCAAGGTTTTCAGTATATCATATCCGTGATAAGCCTGGTCGTCCGAATAAAAACAATTCATCCATTTTCTATCAAGCTCAATTTCTTTAGGTAAACTGATACCGCCATTGTACCATTCGAAACAACAAGGCAAGCCAATAAAAGAAATATCGCTTTCCTGTCGCTCCTGGTTATCTTTATAAAACAAGGCATAGAAATGAACACATGCTTTTACCCGTTGACGTATCTGCTCATTATTTTCTGAAGTTAATGGTTTGACCCGCCATTTATTATTTTCACGATAGAATGGATCATCTGCAACGCGTTTGTGCACGAGGTTATCGGATGAGAATTTAATGACAAGGGAATCTTTATTCTTTCTCCACACAAGCGTGATAGCCTGAAGCGATAACTGTTGAATATAATAATTCTTACTTGTACCGTCCCTGAAGCTGAGTAATAATTGCCTGTGAATTTTGTCCAACTCCCATTTACCTGTTTTTATATCTGCACGCGCGTTCTCAGTAAAAGTAAAATCCCTAAACAAGCAAAGACCAGGATATTTTCTTTTATTGCTTGCCGAATCCCAGAAGAGCTCATTCCAATGCTTCTGATCAGCATCTTCCATATTCCAGTCCTGGCTTAATAAATCATCAATAGCAATAGTTTTGAAGGTGCGGAGCGAAATCATGGCCGTATCCGGCGCTGCTTTTACTTCTTTCTGATCACTTTCAGATGAATTCTTTTTTTTATCAGATTTCGCTTTCCTGACATCACATGACGCCAGGTTCAATATGATAAAAAGCAGTAAAAAAAGTTTATGCATCATATAGCAGTTTATTAAAAGCGAGATTGAGCAGTGAGTCTCAGCCCTATATTTTTCGCGACAAATAAACATAATTTCCTTGTTACCAATTAATGAAATAACTAAAACGCTGAAAAGAATTTTACGTGAATTCAATAACTGTTTGACAAGAAGATATCGAAATCTATTAAAAATACTGTAACTTTCTTTAATCAGGGCGTCCCTAAAATGCGGATATCATGAAGTTTATAGCATCTCCAGATAAGAATACTTCGAAAATTAAATAACAACCTCATAAAAAATGCTTAGTATGAAACCCAATGACAAAGAATTTAAACCAGGAGACTGTGTAGTATCCATTCATTCAAATAACCCTATGAAAGTTAAAATGTATGGTGGTATCTCAAAAAGAGAATCAATTGTGAGAGGAGATGATATTTTAGATCCGCCTAAACAGGTGGTCACATGCACATGGAAAGACCGCCAGGGAAAAGAACAATCCAGGGAATTTGAAGAAAGAGAATTAAAGTTGTGTGATGAGAATACTCAAGATAGCATGGAATAACAATGATTTGAACTCTTCATGCATATTTAAGTAAGACAGGTAATATAATTGGCTAAATGTTACCAGAGTTGATTTTTGTATCCTTACAGAAAGAACTCATCTGAAAAACCAAAAAAGAAATGACCAGAAATGGTTTCACTATTACAACATAATTCTACTGTTTTTACGTTTTTCTTTACAGCTAAATCTGTTTAATTTCGGTCATTCACTAAAAGCTTTTCATTGAAAGCCGTTTTGCCTTACGTTTTATTATTGTCAATACTATTCTCCCAATCAGTATTTGCACAAAAAAAAGCAGCTTTCGTATCAGGGAAAATATTCGATGAGAATGAACGCCCGCTTTCGAATGTTTCTGTTTCCATACTAGGCAGACAAACAGGACTTATTACTTCCGATTCGGGCACATTTCGCATAAAAGTACCTGCCGACAAGGCTTTCGGGCTCGTATTTTCTTTCACGGGATATAAAACTGAACAACGCAATTTTTTATTAAATGAAAATGAGGAAGAAAAGATTGTAGTGCGCATGGAAAAAACCAGCCAGCAATTAAAAGAAGTAATTGTAACAGACGAACGTGAAAGAAAAGAAGCGGGTCTCGTAAAGATTAATCCAAAAGATGCTATTAATATTCCTGCGCCTGTTGGCGGTATTGAAAGCCTGATTAAGGTTTTTGTGGGATCGAACAATGAACTGACCTCACAATATAATGTGCGTGGTGGGAATTATGATGAGAATCTTGTTTATGTGAATGATTTTGAAATATTCCGTCCTTACCTCGTGAGTAATGCACAGCAGGAAGGTTTGAGTTTCATCAATCCTGAAATGACTAAGAATGTGAGCTTTTATAATGGAGGCTTCCAGGCAAAGTATGGAGATAAGATATCTTCCGTGCTCGATATCCAGTATAAAAAACCAAAACAATTCGGCGGCTCGGTATATGTCGGATTACTTGAGCAGGGGCTGCACCTGGAAGGAACTGCAGCAAAAAATAAGTTGACCTATCTTATCGGCGTGCGCAATCGCACCAATAAAAATCTTTTCAGCAGCCAGGAAACAAAAGGAAATTACATACCTTCTTCTTCGGACCTGCAGGTACTTCTGACCTACCAGCTCAATAAAAACAATTCGATTGAATTGATGGGAACACTTTCACAAACGAAATTCTCGCTCATTCCGCAATTCAGTCAACTCACTTCTTCTGTGTTCTCGCCATACTTCACAGCAAATCTCGGGCTTGATGTTTTCTTTACCGGGCAGGAGCAGGATCGCTACCAAACCAATATGGTGGGCATTTCCTGGATACAGCAACTGAAAAAAAATCTCCGGCTCAAATGGATGGTTTCGCGCTTTGAGGATAATGAAAAAGAATCTTATGATATTACGGGCAACTATCTTTTCGGGGAGCGCAATTTCGACAAAGGCAGTTCAGATTTTGGCTTAATCACCAATCCGCTCGGTGCCGGAGTGTACCAGAATTATGCGAGAAATCGGTTAGCTATTACCGTTTGGAATGTTACTCATAAAGGTTACCTGGATCTCGGAAAACATTTTATTCAGTGGGGGTTAAGCGCCGAAAAACAAATTGTAGATGATAAATTGCACGAATGGCAATTGCAGGATTCTGCAGGTTATTCACTTCCTTACAACCCGGATGTACTTACTCTCTATAATTATATAAATGCTTCAGCAAACCTGGATATTAACCGCTTCACCGGATTTGTCCAGGATAATATTGCGTTTACACATGCCAGTGAGTTTACATTACAGGCAGGGGTGCGGTACAATTACAATACCCTGAACAATCAATTTCTTCTTTCACCACGTATTGGCTTTTCGTGGAAACCCAGGCAGGCAACAAAGGATATTATTTACCGCGGAGCAATAGGCATTTACAATCAACCTCCTTTCTACAGGGAGCTGCGAAAACCGGATGGTACGGTTAATAAAGACCTCAAGGCACAAAAAAGCTGGCAGGTCACTGCCGGATTCGATTATAATTTCCATGTGGCCGATCGCCCATTCCGTTTTACTACGGAAGCATACTACAAAAACATGACTGATGTGGTGCCTTATGATGTAACCAATGTCCGCATTCGTTACTATGGAGAAAATAACGCGAAAGCATATTCGGCAGGAATTGAAATGCGTTTATTCGGAGAACTTGTAAAAGACGCAGAAAGCTGGATCAGCCTGGGCATCATGAAAACAAAAGAAAAAATCAATAATGCTTTTTATTATAATTATACATTGGATTCCCTCAGTCGCCCTGTCGACAGTACACTCATGCAGCAAGGATGGGTAAGACGTCCCACGGATCGCTTACTCACACTCGGTATGTTCATACAGGACTACCTGTCCACCAATAAAAATTTCAAACTTTACCTGAACGTATTGTATGGAAGCAATCTCCCTTTTAATATTCCCGGAAGTGTAAAATACCGCAATGGGCTCATTATTGATCCTTATATACGTGTTGATATCGGATTAAGTGCATTATTACTGGATAGTGAAAAAAGCAACCGCAGAAGTCATAGCCCTTTCCGGAACGTTGAAAATATATGGGCCACACTGGAGGTGTTTAACATTATCGACAGAGATAATACCATCTCTTATTTATTGATTAAAGATTTCTCCAATACTATTTATGCAATGCCCCAGCGATTAACTCCAAGATTGCTGAATTTAAAATTGGTTGCACGTTTCTGAACCAGGATTTTATACGATTAATCAAGATTATCAGAAATAATAAAGTCGATATTTTAATTTTCTGATAGTCTCGGTTAATCGTATAAAATCCTGGTTCAGACCTTTTCCCAAATACGATTAATTATTTCCCAACTATGGAACCGGTATCCAAGATAGCTCAGTATAAGCACTTAACTATCAACATATTAAATACTGGCAAGCTAATAGCTTATCTATACCCAAACCACCCTTATGAAAATTATAAACTCTATCCTCGAAGCCCTGAACGATCTGATACCAGATAATACAAATAATCAGCATGGTTTGATTTTCGTCCCGATTCCTGACAGGTCAGAATTGGAACAGAGAATACACGATGCAGGTAGAAGATAATACTAATACTAACCCTAACTCTTAAACCCATTTATATGATGCGGATATCAACTTATCCTCAACAGTTCGATCATTCGATCAACATAGAGATTATTGCCGAAAACGAAAGCCATTGCATTATCAGTCTTACTAATCAAACAGGAAGAATCAGGGTAATGGTCGGAGTAAATCTTTCACAGGGGATCAACAATATTGTTGTTGACAAGGTGGGAACACTGGAAACCGGCTTATATCATTTGCAGGTAAAAAATACCGAAGCGAAAATTTTATACAATACAGAATTAGTAAAACAATAATTTAGTAAACCAATAATATTATATTTCCGTAGGATTACGAAGGAGCCTTTCCAGGCTCCTTCTTGTTTTTATAACCGTTCCATTTTCCTTCAATAACTTTGTCGCATGACAAAACTTTCGGTGAATATCAACAAATTTGCGACACTTCGGAATAGTCGTGGCGGTAACAATCCTGATGTTATCAAGGCAGCAGCAGATGCACAAATTTTCGGAGCAGATGGCGTAACGGTTCATCCACGACCGGATGAAAGACATATCAGGTACACTGACGTATACGAAATCAAAAAAATCATAACCACAGAATTCAATATTGAGGGCAATTGCCAGGAGCAGAAATTTACAGATCTTGTATTGGCTATAAAACCCGACCAGGTTACACTCGTACCCGATGCATTGAACCAAATAACTTCGAATCATGGCTGGGACACGATGAAGAATAAAAAATACCTCATCGATATTATCCAGGTTTTTAAAAAATCAGGCATCCGTGTTTCAATCTTTGTTGATCCTGTTATTGAAATGGTGGAAGGCGCTGCAGCAACAGGAACAGACCGCATTGAATTGTATACTGAAGCGTATGCAAAACAATATGGAGAGAATAAAGAAAAAGCAATCGCTCCATATATCGCTGCTGCAAAACGGGCCAGGGAATTAGGGATGGGGCTTAATGCAGGTCATGATCTTGATCTGCAAAATCTGAAATACTTTGCAAAAAATATTACTGGTCTTGACGAAGTTTCAATCGGGCACGCGTTGATCTGTGACGCTTTATACCTTGGATATGAAAATGCAGTACAGTTGTATAAACGACAATTGCACTTTTGAGAAGATATTAATTCTCCGGAATCATCAAACACTCAATAAGCAATTGGCAATAGGCAATAGGCAATAAATAAACCATCGGATTCTTTGTCTATTGCTTATTGCTTATTGATTATTGCTTATTGATTATTGAGTGTTCTTTCTTCCCACACTAAAACGTAAATGTGTATCCGACAAACAGTATCCAATTCGCAAAATGTCCGGGCGTTATTGTAGGCGCACCGGTTATTGCTTCTTGTCTTTTATCGGGTACTGTTTTTATCGTTGCCCGATTTACCGGGATAGTAACAAAACTATACAGGAATGATTTTTTGAATTTGTATTGAACACCTGGTTCTATTGAAAAAATATGTCCCACCCGGCGCAGGCCATCATTTTGACCGAAAAGATCGTGCGCGGGCGCCCCTTCATATCGCAAAGCCGCAGTTCCTACCAATCTGTCGAAGGTAAAATTTGCTCCTGCCCTCGCCGTATAATTATCAGGCACACTATTTACATCGTTCGTTGTTGCATGAAAAAGAGCAGTAGCTTGCGGAGGCAGCGCGCCCGGAGGCCAGCTTGCAACTCCATTTTGATTTTTGGGACTAATCAGATAGAAGAAATTGCCGAAAATGCCGACTGTTTGATTAAAAATATAATATGCATTTAGCTCCGTCGTAATGCCGGTTCCTCCATCACCTAGTTGTATAGCTACATTTACCGGCGCTGATTGCTTCGCTGACGGATCAGCCGGATTATTGTAATAATAATCCTCTGTATGATAATTGCCGGTTGGTAATTTAATCCCCAGGCCAACCTGAATATTACCTTTCTTACTGGCATTTGTATTTAACAACCATTTATATACAGCAAAGCGGATATCTCCGATACCGAAAGCATGCGTAGAATGCCTGCCGCCCCCTGCATGCTCAATTCTGCTTACCGCAGTATTAGATGCTATGGGCAAATCCAATGCGATTGACCATCCGTTTGATAAAATCCTGCTTAGTTGAAAGTTGATATAATATTCATACAGATTTATAGAATCTTCATGCTGGTGATTTGTTTTCCCCTCAAATAAACTCCAGGCTTCAAAATACCTGTTATTAATATCCAGCATCCATTTATCATTGGTTTGTCCATATCCCAACTGTGCGAATTGTCCGAATCCTGCAAGATTACGGATAGCCACACAGCCCTGGGATTTAGCAGCATAACAATACAAAAAAGAAGCACTGAATAGAAAGATCAATCTTTTCATAATATTTGGTTGTAGAGTTAAAAATTGCTGTCCATTTTTCTCCGGTTTAATATGAAAAATGTTCAACCATTAATTATCATCATCAGACGCACAAAACTTATTAAAAGAAACTGGACATTCAATTAATTTCGTCTAAAGGTATATTTTAAGTGATATATTACTGCATGTAAAGACATTCAACATTCATTGTCGACAAATGTCATTCGTCCACGAATCATTACCTTCTGCTGATAAGGCAATCTTAATACATAATAATTTAGTATAGTTGTTTAATTTTAAGAAAACTGTGATGTTTTGACCCGATATGATTTTATATTCTCCAACAAAATTTCCTGTCGGTTAAGCCGGCACCTGGCATTTTGGTTGATCTTTACACTGCACTTCATGAGCCAGAACCTCCTTGTAGGCGGTTATAAAGAAGCGCAACATATCCGGAGTTTGCCACAGACCTTATTTTATATATTATTTTTTCTTCCGTTTTTTGTTTTATCATCATACGTTTTTATTTATATAGTGCTGCCCCGTTTTCTTTTTCATCGCAGATTAGTAAGTTTCCTGGTTTCACTTTTGTGCCTGCTCATTTTCGATTTTGCCGGCTGCTATTTGTCGGGCATGCTGTATATCCATATCACGACGCATATTCCATTCGGCGAAATAACATTTGCTATGAATAAGTATCATGCAATAGCAATTGGCGCCTGGTTATCGATTATTGTTCTTGGTCTCACCGGTGGCGCGTGGGTAACTAAGAGCTGGTATTTACAACAAAGAGAAAATGAATTTTTACTGAAACAGACAATTACTGCCGAATTGAAATTGCTAAAGAAACAAATTCATCCGCGGTTTCTATTGGATTCATTGAATTCACTCCAACAGGATTTACAAAATGCTTCTCCCGATTCGCCAAATCTGATACTTAAACTATCTGACCTGTTAAGTTATATTTTGTATGAAAGCGATTATGACAATGTATTATTGGAAAAGGAAATTACAATGCTCAGGGACTATATCTACCTGGAAAAAAATAATTATGAAGGAGGCTTGAATGAACAGATAGATATTTCCGGCGACATGACCGACAGCTATATTGCCCCTCTTTTATTGTTACCATTTATCGAGAACGGTTTCGAATACCTCGCAGAAAAAAGAGAACTGGAACAATCATTCTCATTGACCATTCATATAGAAAATGAGCAGCTATATTTCAAATTAGTTTGTCGCAGCGGATCCAAAAACAAACAACTGGAAAATATTTCGATGCAGCCGATATTGATGAATGTGCAGAAAAGATTACAAAATCTATATCCCCACCAGCATCAGTTGGAAATAACAACCGATTCTGAAAAATTCACTGTCGACCTGAAATTATTTTTAAATAAACAGCAATCAGCAACAATAGAAATAGAACCATCAGTCAACGAGCTATATGAAACTGCATGATCTCATATTCTCCGATCGCCGGAATAACCGGCTGCTCCGGCATGGGATATTCTGCCTTGCTGTACTAACCTATAGCCTTGTGCGAATAGGCATCATGTATCCTGAAAATCAACTTTGGCATCAATTGCCATCATATATATTTTTTGTACTTTTCTGGACATCGGTAATTCTTGTATTTAGCTATACGACGGTATATTTTCTTGTTCCAAAATTCTTTCATCCAAAAAAATATTTTTTTTTCATTCTTGGATTATTGGCTTTGTTTGCAATTATATTATTTGCAGTGTTCATCTATAATAATTCAGGAATTAATCAAACTATGACGAATGTAACAGGTACGGGGCGAAATGGCTTAACCCTGGCTACCATAATACGGCTTTTTGGTAACCCTCCCCTTGTTTGTGGTCTCCTGTTATCTCTGAAGAGTATCAAGACATGGCATCTGAAACAAAAAGAAAAAGAAATACTCACCAGGGAAAATATAAACGCGGAGTTGCAATTGTTAAAGGCACAGATACATCCGCATTTTCTTTTTAATACATTGAATAATATTTATTCTTATTCGCTGAACAAGTCATCACAAGCGGCCGGGCTTGTTCAAAAGCTCAGGAATATGCTGCAGTATATGATTACAGAATGTGACCGACCGCTTGTACCATTAAAAAATGAATTGAAAATGATCCAGGATTATGTAGGATTGGAAAAAATACGTTACGGTAGCCGGTTGAGTATGCAGATAGAAATAAAAAATGATGATAAGAACGAGTTGATTGCGCCTTTGTTAATGATCCCATTTGTTGAAAATAGTTTTAAACACGGAGCCAGTCAAATGCTTGAACATCCATGGGTGATGTTGAAAATATTGGTTGAAGAAAATACACTCCAATTTGATTTAAGCAATAGCAAACCATTACAACCTAACGTACAAAACAAAAAACATGGCATCGGTTTAAAAAATGTATACAAAAGATTACAGCTCTTGTACCCCGGACAACATGAGCTACAGACAAATTCAACAGATGAAATATTTACAGTTCATCTTCAAATTATGTTGAATAAAAACAACTTGCCACAAAGTGATCAAAAAACAATAAGTGAAATTCTTTAAATTTTCCCGGTATGCTTAATGATAAAAAAATAATTTGCCTGGCTGTCGATGATGAGCCGCCGGCATTGGATGTTTTGCAAAAATATATTTCATCTGTCTCGTCGCTTGAACTCGCTGGCACCTGTAACAATGCGGTTGAAGCCATCAGTATGTTGCAGCGATTCCGCGTTGACCTGTTGTTTTTAGATATCCAAATGCCCCAGCTATTAGGAACGGATTTTATACGTACATTAAAAAATCCTCCAAAAGTGATTTTCACTACGGCATACCGGAAATTCGCAGTCGAAGGTTTTGAGTTGAATGCTGTAGATTATCTTCTGAAACCTATTTCCTTTGAACGTTTTCTGAAAGCAGTTAACAAAGTAATGGATATTACCCTTCCAATTACGAACCATGTTGGCAATATCACTGAGAAAAATGGCAATGACGATGCTTTTATCTTTTTCCGCGCTGATCGCAAAACATTAAAAGTTGCTCTCGATGATATTTTGTATATCGAAAGCCTGAAAGATTATGTGAAAGTAATTACTGCCACAAAAACCATTATAACCAAACAATCTATTTCTGCTTTGGAAGAAATGCTTCCCAAGGAAAATTTTCTTCGCATCCATCGCTCATATATTGTATCGCTCAATAAAATCGAATCATTCACCAGTGAATTGGTTGGAATCGCTAAACAGGAACTGCCTATAAGCAGAATGTACCGCCACGAGGTGGAAAAAATACTAAAGCTCGACTGAGAGGGTATGGGGTGTAGGGCTTAGGGTGTAAGGCTGGTGTGCTAAGCCTTACACCCTAAACCCTAAGCCCTCTACCCTCTACCTTATTACCCTCTACCATCTATCCTCCAAACAGGCTTCATGTCCTTATTGTACTGCTTTAGTATAAAATTCTCCGGGCCGTTCAAAAACAGATTTATATTTGGCAGCATACTACATTTTGTTTATTAATCTATAAAGACTGTTTATGAAAAAGATTTTTGTTGCGGGCCTTCTGCTTGCATTTCTTCAATTTATATTTATTGATTTAGCCAAGGCACAATTGACAACAACCCCCAGTGGTGGCAATAAAAAAGCAATTATTGGTGAGCGAATAGGCATCACCGATATTACCATAAATTATGACAGGCCCGGCGTTAAAAAGAGAGAAGGACAGATATGGGGCACATTGATTCCTGTTGGTTATACCGACCAGGGATTTGGCAATACAAAACAAGCGCCATGGCGGGCGGGCTCCAATGAAAATACAACCATCGAATTAACTACAGATGTAAAAATCGAAGGTCAGACCCTCGCTGCAGGTAAATACGGATTTTTTATCGCTTATGATCCGAATGAATGCACATTGATCTTTTCAAAAAATAACAGTTCATGGGGAAGTTTTTTTTATAATCCTGCAGAAGATGTACTTCGTGTAAAAGTAAAACCTGTGCCTGCTGAAAAAAGTGTTGAGTGGTTGAAATATGAATTCACTGATCAGACAGACAGCACGGCTACTGTTGCACTACAATGGGAAAAACTCGTTATCCCTTTCAAAATAGAAGCTGATATCATTGCCACACAACTTGCCTCGTTCAGAAGGGAATTGCAAACCAATAAAGGTTTTTTGTGGGAAAGCTGGA
>Ga0137407_10000432_pt1 | contig 28929 bp, 30 predicted proteins | sample CZOMad2_2_16fung_FD_108410 | JGI IMG/M metagenome (GOLD analysis project Ga0137407, IMG submission 108410) | Vadose zone soil fungal communities from Angelo Coast Range Reserve, California, USA - CZOMad2_2_16fungal (Illumina Assembly) | ecosystem: Environmental > Terrestrial > Soil > Vadose... | reverse complement strand
CAGCCGATCGCCTCGTTCCAGGGTATCCAGTTCATGCTCGCGGACATGGCGATGCAGGTGCATGCGGCGCGACTGATGGTCCACCACGCCGCGCGCCAGGTCGACGCGGGCATCCGGGGCAACACGTACGAGGCGTCGATGGCCAAGTGCTGGGCGGGTGACGCCGCCATGAAGGTGGCCACCGACGCGGTGCAGATCTTCGGCGGGTACGGCTACACGCGGGAGTTCCCGGTGGAGCGGTACATGCGTGACGCCAAGATCATGCAGATCTACGAGGGTACGAATCAGATCCAGCGCATGATCATCGCCAAAGAGCTCCTGGGCGGATAGGGGCGCGCGCTGCAGGCCGTCGCGGGGCTGGGGCCCCGCCGGCCGAGGCGCGCCCATGAATGAGGCGCGCCGATGAATAGGGGAGGCTTCGAATGAAGCGTCGACTGGCCCGTCGTACGTTCCTCAAGACCACTGCCGGCGTCGCCGCGGCGCTCGGGTTTCCGCTTCCGCTTCGCGCGCAGCCCAAGACGTTCAAGATCGGCGCGATCCATCCGGTGACCGGCGCGCTCGCCGAGCCGGGACAGGCCTGCCGACTCGGCGCCCAGATGGCCGTCGACGCGATCAACGCGGCCGGCGGCATCAAGGGCAAGAACGGGATCAAGCTCGAGCTGATCGTCGGCGACACGCAGACCAAGCCCGAGAACGGCCGCGTCGAGGCCGAGCGCGTCGTGAGCCAGGGCGCCCATATGCTGCTGGGCTCCTTCGACTCGGGCAGCACCAACGCGATGGTGTCGGTGGCGCAGCAGCGGCGCGTCCCGTTCCTCATCGACATCGCCGCCGCCGATCCGATCACCGCGAACGTCGCGCGGTCGGTCAAGGACGGTCAGCAAAAGGTCCAGTACGTCTACCGCAACTTCCCCACCGGCTCGAGCTTCGGCAAGAAGGCCGTCCAGTACTTCATCGACATCTTCAAGGAAGCCAACGTGTCGCCGAAGCGGGTCGTGCTGATGTACTGCAACGATCTGTTCGGCCAGAATCAGGCGCGCGGCTTCCAGGCGGCGCACAAGGCCGCCAACCCGTCGTGGGACATCGTGGAGGTGATCCCGTGGCCCGAGCCGCCGACGGATCTCTCGACGGAGGTCTCGAAGGCCAAGGCGGCGAAGCCGGACATCATCGCGCCGATCACGCGCCCGGCCTCGGCGCTCCTGCTGTTCCCCGAGATTCGCAAGCAGCGGGTCGAGATGATGGGCATCGTCGGGCCCGGCAGCCCCGGGATCTACGAGGCCGGTCAGCTGGCCCAGCTCAAGGAAGACCTCGAGTACGTGCTGACGAGCGTGCCGTGGGCGAACTTCAAGAATCCGAAGACCACCGCCGTCGCCGAAGAGTTCAAGAAGCGCTCGGGCGGCAAGACCTTCGACACGAACTCGGGCTACTCGTACGACGCCGCGTTCCTCATTGCCGACATCCTCGAGCGCGCGACGACGCTCGACGACCCCGACGCGATCGTCGACGCCATGAAGAAGACGAACTATTCCGGCGGGCTCATGCAGTACGGCGGCCCGGTCGTCTTCAACGAGGTCGGCGACAACGCCAACGCGATCCCGACCATGATCCAGATCCTCGGCCAGAAGCCCGTCGCCGTCTGGCCCAAAGAAGCGGCTTTGCAGAAATTCGTCTTCCCGCGGCCACGCGCATAGGACTGGCGGGCGGCAGGGGCGTGCCAGCCAGAGGGGTTGGGGTCGACCGGACCACGCGGCACGCGTGCGCTGCCCCGCGACGGCTGGGCTCCACCCGGGCGCTCGGATGTCCGCCGCCGCGTGTCGGGAACGGGTCCGGTCGACCCCAACCCCTCCGGCCGGCACGTCCCCGCCGTCTCTGGTCGGCGTAGTCCGTGGATTTGACGCTCGTTCTGCAGGGGGTGCTTAGCGGGTTGCTGTTTGGCGGGGTGTACAGCCTCATGGCGGTGGGGCTCACCCTCATATTCGGCGTGATGCGGGTCGTGAATTTTGCGCACGGCGACATGATGGTGTGGGGCATGTACCTGGCGTACATGCTGGCGACGCGCGCGGGTATCGACCCGTACGTGAGCTTCGTCGGGTGCGCGGCCGCGCTGTTCGGGCTCGGCGTCCTCGTGCAGCGCGGACTGGTCGATCGGATCATCTCGGCGCCGCACGAGATGCAGATCCTCCTGATGCTCGGCGTCGCGCTCGTTCTCGAGAACCTGGCGCTGGTCGCGTTCGGACCCGAGCCCACGCGCGTCAGGTCGCCGCTGGCGGCCGCCGCCGTGTGGCTCGGCCCCGTCTTCGTCGACGTGGCCCGCCTCGTCACGTTCGTGGTCGCGGTCGCCCTCACGCTCGCACTCTGGGTGTTTCTCTACAAGACCGATCTGGGCCGCACCATCCGGGCGGCCGCCGACAACACCTACGGCGCGCTCGTCATCGGCACCGACGTGCGGCGCGTCTACGCGGTGGCGTTCGGCGTGGGCGCCGCCTGCGTGGGCGCCGCCGGCGCGCTGGTCTCGCCGATTCTCCCGTTTCAGCCGCCGACCGGATTGTCCTTGTCGGTGGCCTCGTTCAACATCGTGATCATCGGCGGCATGGGCAGCCTTCTCGGCGCGTTCGTCGGCGGCCTCCTCGTCTCGCTCGCCGAGTCACTCGGCGCCGTCTTCCTCAAGCCGTCGCTCAAGGAGCTGTTCAGCTTCTCGCTCCTGATCGTGATCCTGCTGTTCCGCCCGGCCGGCCTCTTCGGTCGCCGCGCATCATGAAGTGGGCGCTCGCGGGCGCGCTGGTGGCGCTGGTGGCGCTGCCGGCGGTGCTGAGCTCGTACGCGCTGACCCTGTTCATCCTGATCTTCTTCTATGGATTTCTCGGCCAGGCCTGGAACATCGTCGGCGGCTATGCGGGCCAGCTCTCGGCCGGCCACGCCGCCTTCGTCGGAGTGGGCGGATACACGGCCGCGGTGCTGTCGATCGAGCTAGAGCTGACGCCCTGGATCGGCATGCTCGTCGGCGGCGTGCTGGCCGCGCTGCTCGGCGCGATCATCGGCTATCTCGGCTTCCGCTTCGGCCTGCGCGGCTTCTATTTCGTGCTGCTCACCGTCGCGTTCGCGGAGATTTGCCGCATCGCGGTCTCGAACATCGACGCGCTCGGCGGCCCGCTCGGGCTCTACATCACGTTCACGGGCAACCCGCGCCAATTCCAGTTCCAGGACGGCCGCGCGTACTACTACATCGCGCTGGCGCTCATGCTCGTGGCGACCTTGGTCGCCTGGGCGATCGAGCGGCGGCGCTTCGGCATCTATCTGGCGGCGATCCGGGAGGACGAAGCCGCGGCCGAGGCGCTCGGCGTGAACGCCTTCAAGTACAAGATGCTCGCGATGATCGTGTCGTCGTTTCTCACCGGGCTCGGCGGCACCTTCTACGCGTTCTATCTCTTCTCGCTCCAGCCCAACACGCTCTTCGGCATTCCGCTGTCGGTCGAGATCATCATCCGGCCCATCGTGGGTGGCGCCGGCACGCTCCTGGGGCCGATCCTCGGTTCCTTCATCCTCACGCCGCTCGCGGAGGTCTCTCGACTCTATCTCGGGCAGGGAGGGTTGCATGGCGCTCACCTGATCGCGTACGGCGTGCTGCTCATCGGCGTCGTCCTCTTCTTGCCCGAGGGCGCGTACCCGCGCTTGAGACGCGCGCTGGCGCGGCCGACGCGCGCCGAGCGATGAGTCTTCTCGAGGCGCGCGGGTTGTCCAAGCGCTTCGGCGGCCTCTCCGCCGTCGCCGGGCTCGATCTGGCGGTGGCCCCGGGCGAGATGCTCGGCCTGATCGGCCCCAACGGCGCCGGCAAGACGACCGTCTTCAATCTCCTCTCGGGCTTCCTCACGCCGGATGCCGGCGATATCCGCCTCGGCGGGCGCTCGATCGTCGGGCGGTCGCCGCACGCCATTTGCCGGCTCGGCCTGGCCCGGACGTTTCAGATCGTCCGCCCCTTCCCGCGCATGACCGTCCTCGAGAACGTCCGGGTCGGTGCGCTCGCCCGGCACCCGCGCGCGTCCGACGCCCTCGCGCGGGCCCGCGACGTGGTGGCGCGCGTCGGGCTCGCCGCGCGCGAGCGTGTGGTGGCGGGGGCGCTGACCCTGGCCGAGCGCAAGCGTCTCGAGCTGGCGCGGGCGCTCGCGACCGAACCGGCGCTGCTCCTCCTCGACGAAGTGATGGCCGGTCTGAACCCGACGGAGATCGAGACGATCATCCGGCTGATCCGCGGGATCCACGAATCCGGCGTGTCGATCTTGTTGATCGAGCACAACATGCGCGCGGTGATGGCGCTCTCCCAGCGGATCGTCGTGCTGAGCTTCGGCGAGCGGATCGCGGAAGGGGCGCCCACCGACATCGCGAGCCATCCGAAAGTCGTCGAGGCCTATCTGGGCGAAGAGTATGTCCGCGCTGCTCCGGCTTGACGGGGTCGAAGCCGGCTACGGCGACCTGATCGCGATCTCGGGGGTCTCGCTCGAGGTGCGGCGGGGTGAGGCGGTCGCGTTGATCGGCGGGAACGGCGCCGGCAAGACGACCACCTTGAAGACGATCAGCGGGCTCCTGCCGGTCCGCGCCGGGCGCATCGAGCTCGAGGGCGAGCGGCTCGACGGGCTCGGATCGGCGCAGATCGTCGCGCGCGGCATCGCCCACGTGCCGGAAGGCCGTCAGCTGTTTCCCACGATGACCGTGCGCGACAACCTCGAGCTGGGCGGCCGCGCGGCGGATCGCGCGCGTCGCGCCGACGCGCTCGGGTTCGTCTTCGCGCTGTTCCCGCGTCTGCGCGAGCGCGAGCGCCAGCTGGCCGGTACCTTGTCGGGCGGCGAGCAGCAGATGTGCGCGATCGGGCGGGGCCTCATGGCGCGGCCGCGGCTGCTCCTGCTGGACGAGCCGAGCCTGGGCCTCGCGCCGGTGATGGTGAAGCTCATCTTCGAGACGCTCCAGCGCGTCAACGACGCCGGCACGACGATCATGCTCGTCGAGCAGAACGTGCCGCGCGCGCTCCAGCTCTCGCATCGGGGCTACGTGCTCGAGAATGGGCGTCTGGTGCTCGAGGGCACGCGGGCGAGCCTGCTCGCGAGCCCCCACGTGAAGCAGGCCTACCTGGGTCTCTGAGTCGCCGGTTGGAGCGCGCGACGCTCTTCGAGGGCGCCGCAGGTCCTCACCCCGAGACCGAGGTGCGATACTCTGTGGGCCCCGAGGCGGGGGGGCGCGCCGCAGGCCGTCGCGGGGCTGGGGCTCCGCCGGCCGAGGGGCGCCTGGAGATCGAGGAGGGGTCCGGATGACGAGCCCGATCATCACCGAGGCGACGCGAGTCCTCGTCGACCGGCGCGATCTCACGCGCATCGAGGCCGCCGGCGCGATGGAAGCCATCATGTCCGGCACCGCCACCGACGCGCAGATCGCGGCCTTCCTGACCGCTCTCCGGATGAAGGGCGAGACGGTCGAGGAGCTGATCGGCTTCGCACAGGTGATGCGGTCGAAGGTCGCGCGAGTTCACACGTGCGCCGAGGAGACGGCCGCGCTCACCGGCACCGACCGCGAGATGCTCGTCGACACGTGCGGCACCGGCGGCGACGCCTCGGGGACGTTCAACGTCTCGACGGCGACGGCGTTCGTGGTCGCGGGCGCCGGCCTCCGGGTCGCCAAGCACGGCAACCGGTCGATGTCCGGGTTGAGCGGCGCTTCGCTGTGCGGCTCGGCCGACGTCGTCGAGACGCTCGGGGTCAATCTCCAGCTGACGCCCGAGCAGGTCGGGCGATGTGTGGCCGAGGTCGGCATCGGCTTTCTCTACGCGCCGCTCCTTCACACCGCGATGAAGCACGTGATGACCGCGCGGCGCGAGGTCGGGATCCGGACGGTCTTCAACCTTCTCGGACCCCTGACCAACCCGGCCGGCGCGAACGCCCAGGTGATCGGCGTGGCCGCGGCCGCGCTCACCGAGCCGCTCGCCCGGGTGCTGGCCGAGCTCGGGACGTTCCGCGCCTTCGTGGTCCACGGCGCCGACGGGCTCGACGAGATCTCGAACACCGGTGAGAGCCGAGTCTCCGAGGTGCGCGAGGGTCTCGTGCGAACGTTCACCGTCCGGCCCGAGGATTTCGGCCTCTCGCGCGCGTCGATCCGCGAGCTGCTCGGCGGCGACCGCGAGCAGAACGCCGAGATCATCCGCGCGATCCTGCGCGGAGAGCCCGGCGCCCGGCGCGACATCGTCCTGATGAACGCCGCCGCGGCGCTGGTCGTCGGCGCCAGGGCGCGCGACTTCAAAGAAGGCGTCGAGCTGGCGGCTCGCTCGATCGACGGAGGGGCGGCCCGCGGGAAGCTCGAGCGGCTCGTGCGTCTGACCCGCGAGCTGTCGACGGCCGATTGAGAAAGATGGTACGATAGAGCCCGTCGCGGTCGCGCCCGACCCGAAGTGCCTTTCGGTGTTGTCGTTTTCCTCTCGTGCACGGCGCCTTCGCGATCGTGTTCGAGGCCCGGAGTTCTAGAACACTGAGGTTCTATGAACGGCGTCAGGATGGGGTTTCACAGTCGAGTGCCTCGCTACCATCGCATCGCCGAAGCACTGCGCGAGCGAATCCGGGTCGGCGAGCTTCCCTCCGGTGCGCGGCTCGACAACCAGCGCCAGCTCGCGAAGAGCTTCGGCGTGACACTCATGACCCTCCGCCAGGCGCTCGAGCTGCTCGAACGCGAGCACCTCATCACGCGCCGGCACGGGCTCGGCACGTTCGTCGCCGCGCCGTCGATCGACTACGACATCCTCCAGCTTCGACGCTTCGCCGGCGATCTCTCGGCCAAGGGCGAGCACGTCGCGACCCGCCTGCTCGGGACACGGTTCGCGAAGGCTGACCGGCGCGTGGCCGAGGCGCTCGGCCTGGCCGGTCGGCCGCGCGTGCTGGTGGTCGAGCGTCTGCGGCTGGTCGACGCGCATCCGATGAGCCTCCAGCGATCGTTCTTGCCTTCTCCGCTCGGTGACGAGGTGGTCCGCGCCGATCTCGCGCTGACGCCCCTGCATCAGGTCCTCGAGTTCAAGCTGGGCGTCGTCATCACGCGCGCCAGCGAAACCGTCTCCGCGGTGCGGCTGGGCCGACGGGAGTCGCGCGACCTCGGCTGCCGCGCCGGCGAGCCCGCGTTCGAGTCCGAGCGCGTCTCGTACGACGCCGGCGGCGCGCCGGTCGTGTTCGATCGAGCCTTCATCCCGGGCGACCGCTTCCGGATCACCCGCGAACTCCACTACGAAGGAGCGACGTCATGAAGATCCTCGTCACCATCAAGCAGGTGCCCGACACGGCGACCCAGGTGAAGATCGCCGCGGACGGAAAGTCCATCGACACCACGGGCATCACGTGGATCGTCTCGCCCTACGACGAGTTCGCGGTCGAGGAGGCGCTGCGCATCAAGGAAAAGCGCGGCCAGGGCGAGGTCGTGGCGGTCTCGCTCGGCCCCGATCGGGTCAAGGAAGCGCTCCGGTCCTGCCTGGCGATGGGCTGCGACCGCGCGATCCATCTGAACGACGCCGCCTGGTCGGCCGCCGACACCCTGGCGACCGCGAAGGCCCTCGCCGCGGTCGTCAAGCAGGAAGCGCCGCAGCTCGTGCTGTGCGGCCGCCAGGCGATCGACGACGACATGGGCGCCGTGACAGCACAGCTCGCCGAGATCCTCGGCTGGCCGTGCGCCTACTGGATCATGGAGGAAGCGATCGACGCCGACGGCAAGGCCGTCCGCGCCGCCCGCCAGGTCGAGGGCGGGCTCGAGGTCTTCGATCTTCCGCTGCCCGCCGTCCTCGCCGCGCAGAAGGGGCTCAACGAGCCTCGGTATCCGACGCTGAAGGGCATCATGGGCGCCAAGAAGAAGGAGATCAAGGACGTGAAGGCGGCCGACCTCGGGATCGCATCCGAGCCCTCTCAGCTCTCGGTCGTCGGGCTCGAGGCGCTGCCGCCGCGTCCGGCCGGACGCGTCATCCAGGGCGACGTCCCCACCGCGGTGAAAGAGCTCGTCCGCGCCCTGCGCGAAGACGCCAAAGCGATTTAGGGAGAGTCGAGAATGCCCAACGCGTTCTGGTGCATCGTCGAAGACGATCGAAACGGCTCGCCCAAGAAGGTCATGGCCGAGGTGATCGGCGAAGCCGCGCGGCTGGCCCCCGGCCGGGTCGAGGCGGTGTGGCTCACCGACAAGGCGAGCGAGGCCGGTCTGAAGCAGCTGGGCGAGTGGGGGGCTTCGCGAGTGCTGTTGCTCGAGAACGCCGCGTTCGCGCCGTACCGGAGCGAGGTCTGGACGGCTGCCGCCGCGGATCTCGCCGCCAAGGAGGCGCCGGCGGCGATCTTCGCGCCGGTCACCAGCCGTCAGCGAGAGTTCGTGGCGCGGCTCGCCGCGCGGCTCGGCGTCGGGCTCTCGGCCGACTCGGTCCGGTTCGCGATGGAGGGCGACAAGCTCGTCGCGACCCGGCCAGTCTACGCGGGCAAGCTTCTCTCGAAGGTGACGTGGGCGAAGTCGCCGTGGGTCGCGACCCTGCGTCCCAACGTGTTCCGTCCCGCCGACGCCCAGCCCGGCAAGACGGCGTCGGTCGAGCGGCCGACCCTGACCGCGGCCGCCGCCCAGATGAAGTTCGTCGAGCGGCGCGAGGAAGTCTCGACCGGGCTCCCCGAGCTGACCGAGGCGGAGACCGTCATCTCCGGCGGTCGCGGGATGAAGGGCCCGGAGAACTACGTGATCCTCGAAGAGCTCGGCCGGGTCATCGGCGCCGCGGTCGGCGCCTCGCGCGCGGCCGTCGACGCGGGCTGGCGGCCGCACCGGTTCCAGATCGGCCAGACCGGCCGGACGATCTCGCCGAAGCTCTATCTCGGCTTCGGCGTCTCGGGCGCCATCCAGCATCTGGCGGGGATGCGGACCTCCAAGGTCATCGTGGCGGTCAACAAGGACCCGGAGGCGCCGATCTTCAAGATCGCCGATTTCGGGATCGTGGCCGATCTGTTCGAGGTCGTGCCCGAGCTCACGAAAGAGTTCAAGAAGCTCCTGGAGAAATAGACAGACGTGACGTTCGATCTGACGCCCGAGCAGCAGCTGATCCAGGCCACGGCGCGGGAGTTCGCCGAGACCCAGATCAAGCCCATCGCCGCCGAGATCGACCGCGACGCGCGCTTCCCGCACGAGACGGTCAAGCGGATGGGCGAGCTCGGGTTCATGGGCATAGCGATTGCCGAGCGCTGGGGCGGCAGCGGCGCCGGCGCGGTCGCCTACGTCGTCGCCCTCGAAGAGATCGCCCGGGTGTGCGCGAGCCACGCCGTGGTCATGTCCGTCAACAACTCGCTCTACGGCGATCCGCTCGCGCGCTTCGGCACCGACCTCCAGCGCGAGCGGTTCCTGGCGCCGGTCGCCTCGGGCCACGCCCACGGCTGCTTCGCGCTCACCGAGCCGCAGGCGGGCTCGGACGCGACGAACCAGGCGACACTCGCCGTGCGCGACGGCGAGCACTACGTGCTCAACGGTCGCAAGCGCTTCATCACGACCGGACGCGAGGCCTCGTTCGCCCTCGTCTTCTGCCAGACCGACCGCGCCAAGGGGCACCGCGGCATCACCGCCTTGGTCGTGGAAAAAGGCACCCCGGGGTTCACGGTGGGCAAGACCGAGGACAAGCTCGGGATCCGTGCCTCCGACACCGCCGAGCTCCTCTTCGACGACTGCCGCGTCCCGGCGGCCAACCGGGTGGGCGAGGAAGGGCAGGGATTCAAGATCGCCATGATGGCGATCGACGGCGGGCGAATCGGGATCGCCGCGCAGGCGGTCGGAATCGCCACCGGCGCGTACGAGCGCTCGCTGGCCTATGCCCGCGAGCGCAAGGCGTTCGGCGTGGTGATCGGCGAGCACCAGATGGTCCAGTGGATGCTGGCCGACATGGCGGTGGCCATCGACGGCGCTCGCCTGCTGACTCGCAAGGCGGCGGCGCTCAAGGACGCGGGCCAGCCGTACCGCACCGCGGCCGCGATGGCCAAGCTGTTCGCCTCCGAGACCGCGATGAAGGTCACGACCGACGCGATCCAGGTCCACGGCGGCTACGGCTTCATCAAGGAGTACGAGGTCGAGCGTGCCTTCCGCGACGCGAAGATCACGCAGCTGTACGAGGGGACGTCGCAGATCCAGAAGCTGGTGGTCGCGCGCCACCTGCTACGAGGTGATCATGGCGGAGCCTGAGCGCGGGCCCGAGCGCCCGGTGCGGTTCGAAACCTTGTCGGGTCTCCCGATCGAGCCACTGTACACGCCGGAGAGCCTGCGCGGGTGGTCGGCTGACGAGAAGCTCGGACGCCCGGGCGAGTATCCCTTTACCCGCGGCGTCTACCCGACGATGTACCGGGGCCGGCTCTGGACGATGCGGATGTTCGCCGGCTTCGGGAGGCCGGAGGACACCAACCTTCGCTTCAAGTATCTGCTGGAGCAGGGGCAGACCGGTCTCTCGACCGCGTTCGACATGCCGGCGCTGATGGGCTACGACGCCGATCACCCCCGGGCGCGCGGCGAGGTCGGCAAGGAAGGCGTGTCGATCTCGACTCTGGACGACTTCGAGCGACTGTTCGCGGACATCCCGCTCGGCGACGTCACCACGTCGATGACGATCAACTGCACGGCGTCGGTCGCGCTCGCGATGTACCTGGCCATCGCCGAGAAGCAAGGCGTGTCGTGGAGCCGTATCGGCGGCACGATGCAGAACGACATGCTGAAGGAGTTCATCGCCCAGAAGGAATGGATCTGCCCGCCGGAGCCGGCGGTCCGGATCGTCGTCGACATGATCGAGTTCACGTCGAAGCACGTGCCGCGCTTCAACCCGGTCTCGATCTCGGGCTACCACATTCGAGAGGCGGGGGCGACGGCGGTGCAGGAGCTCGCGTTCACCCTGGCCGACGGGCTCGGCTACGTCGAGGCGGCGTGCGCGCGCGGGCTCGACGTCGACAGCTTCGCGCCGCGGCTCTCGTTCTTCTTCGACATCCACAACGACTTCTTCGAGGAGATCGCCAAGCTCCGGGCGGCGCGGCGCCTCTGGGCGCGGTTCATGAAGGAGCGGTTCGGCGCCAAGAAGCCGGAGTCGATGCGCCTCCGGACGCACACGCAGACGGCCGGCGTCTCGGCGACCGCCCAGCAGCCCCTCAACAACATCGCGCGAGTCGCGCTCCAGGCGCTGGCGGCGGTGCTCGGCGGCGCGCAGTCGTTGCACACCAACTCCTACGACGAGACGTGGGCGCTGCCGACCGAGGACGCGGTGACGGTCGCGCTCCGGACGCAGCAGATCATCGCCGAGGAGTCCGGGGTCGCGCTGACGATCGACCCGCTCGGCGGCTCGTACTACCTCGAGACGTTGACGGACCAAATGGAGGCGGGGGCGCTCGAGTACATCCGGAAGATCGACGCGATGGGCGGCATCGTCCGCGCGATCGACACCGGGTATCCGCAGCGCGAGATCGCGGATGCCGCGTACCGCTATCAGCTGATGGACGACCGCCGCGAGAAGATCGTCGTGGGCGTCAACAAGTACGTGATGCAGGAGGAGCGGCCGATCAACTACCTCAAGATCGACGCCGCCGTCGAGCGCGAGCAGATCGAGCGCGTCGGGCGCTTCAAGGCCGCGCGCGACGGCGCCAAGGTCGAGCGACGACTCAAGCAGCTGGCCGAGGCGTGTCGAGAGCAGCGCAATGTGATGCCGGTGCTCATCGACGCGGTAAAAGACTACGTGAGCCTCGGCGAAATCTCAGACGTGTACCGCCAGGTGTTTGGCCTGTACCGCGAGCCGATCATCTTCTAGGCGACTGATGAATACGGACCACGACACCGGCAAGCAACGCCACCGCGGCCAATCAAAATGGTCCAGATGCGAGGCGGCGACCGAGGCCCGACTGAGGCGTATGTCGCATACGCCGCAGGGAGAGGCCGAGGGAGCCAACGAAGCAGATGGGCCGTTTTCATTGGCCGCGAAACGAGGGATGAGATGAGTGAGCCGATCCGGATCACGCGCGCGACGGCAAAGAAGCCGAAGCCGAAAGACAGCGAGCTCTCGTTCGGGAACGTCTTCACCGACCACATGTTCGTGATGGACTTTCAGGAGGAGAAGGGCTGGTACGACCCGCGGATCGAGCCGTACGGGCCGTTCCCGCTGGACCCGGCCGCGGCCGTGCTCCACTACGCCCAGGCCGTCTTCGACGGGCTCAAGGCGTTTCGCTCGCGCGACGGTAAGGTCCGGCTCTTCCGGCCGCAGAAGCACGTCGAGCGACTGATCGAGTCCTCGCGCCGCCTCTGTATCCCACCGCTCGATCCCGAGCTCGCGCTGAAGTCGCTGGTCACGCTGGTCGGGATGGAGAAGGATTGGGTGCCGGCGACGGTGGGGACCTCGCTCTACGTGCGGCCGACGATCATCGCCAACGAGGCGTTCCTTGGCGTCCGGCCCGCGAAGTCCTACATCTACTACGTGATCCTGTCGCCCGTCGGCGCGTACTACCCCGAAGGCATGAACCCGGTGAAGATCCTCGTGGTCGACAACTACGTGCGCGCGGTCGAGGGCGGCGTGGGCGCCGCGAAGACCGGCGTCAACTACGCGGCGAGCCTCTACGCCGCCGAGGAGGCCAAGCACGCCGGGTTCACCCAGGTGCTGTGGCTCGACGGCCGGGAGCGCAAGTACATCGACGAAGTCGGCACGATGAACATCATGCTGAAGATCGGTGACGAGATCATCACGCCGCCGCTCAGCGGCACGATCCTGGCCGGCGTCACCCGCGACTCCGTGCTCACGCTGATGCGCGAGTGGGGTCTGCGCGTGTCCGAGCGCCCGGTGTCCATCGACGAGGTCGCCGCCGCCGCGCGCACCGGCAAGCTCGAGGAGGTCTGGGGCACCGGCACCGCGGCCGTCATCTCTCCCGTCGGCGAGCTCTCCTACAAGGGTGAGCGAATCGTGATCAACGGCGGACGGATCGGCCGGCTGACCCAGAAGCTCTACGATTCGATCGTCTCCATCCAGTACGGCACGGCGCCCGACACGCGCGGCTGGACGGTGGCGGTCTAGGCGAGCGCGATGAGCGACTGTGTCTTCTGCAAGATCCGCGACGGGCAGATCCCGTCGACGAAGGTGTACGAGGACGAGCGGACACTCTGCATCATGGACATCAATCCGCTCAACGCCGGACACTGCCTGGTGCTCACCAAGACGCACGCCGCGACGATCTTCGATGCCGAGCCGGCGGATTTGCAGGCGGCGATCGTCACGGCCAAGCGCGTGGCGACGGCGCAGCGCGCGACGCTCAAGCCCGACGGCGTGAACATGCTCCAGGCCAACGGTCCGGCGGCGTTCCAGTCGGTGCCGCACTTCCATCTGCATCTGATCCCGCGCTGGACCAACGACGGCAAGGGATTCGACTGGAAGCTCGTCCCGGGCGACCGGGAACGCATCGCGAAGGTGGGCGGAGAGCTCCGGGCCGCGCTCGGGGGAGGCAAGCCATGACCGAACGGTCGATCCGCGTGGTCGTCGCCAAGCCGGGGCTCGACGGCCATGACCGCGGCGCGAAGATCGTCGCGCGGGCGCTGCGCGACGCCGGGTTCGAGGTGATCTACACCGGCCTGCACCAGACGCCCGAGCAGATCGTGGCCACCGCGGTCCAGGAAGACGCGGACGCGATCGGGCTCTCCGTGCTCTCCGGCGCGCACAACTATCTCTTCCAGCGGGTCCTCGAGCTGCTCGCCGAGCAGGGCGCGGACGATATCGCCGTCTTCGGCGGCGGGATCATTCCACCCGAAGACATCGCCGGGCTGAAGGCGATGGGTGTCAAGGAGCTCTTCACGCCCGGCACGTCGACCCAGGACATCGTCCGCTTCGTCCGCGAGCACATTCGCGCGGCGGTCTGACGCGTCATGATGAACGACGTCGATCTGACCCCCGAGCAGCAGCAGATCCGCGACGTCGCGCGGCAGTTCGCGGAAGGCGAGCTCGGCGACAAGATCGCGCCGTACGACGAGCGCCACGAGTTCCCGCACGAGATCGTGGCCAAGCTCGGCCCGCTCGGCTTCCTCGGCGTGGTCGTGCCCGAGGAGTTCGGCGGCGCCGGCCTCGACTACGTGTCCTACGCGTTGATCGTCGAGGAGCTGTGCCGCGGTGACGCGTCGGTCGGCATCACGATGTGGGCGCACAACTCGCTCTGCACCAACCACATCGCGAGCTTCGCGTCGCCCGAGCTGAAGCGGAAGTATCTTCCGGATCTCACGAGCGGCCGCGTGCTGGGCGCCTGGGGCCTCACCGAGCCGGGCTCGGGCTCCGACGCGGCGGCGCTCGCCACGCGCGCCGAGCTCAGGAGCGGCCAGTGGGTCCTGAACGGGAGCAAGGCGTTCATCACCAACGCGTCGGTCGCCTCCACCGCGGTGGTCATGGCCCGCACCGATCCGGAGCGAAAGTCCCGGGGCATCTCGGCCTTCGTCCTCGAGAAGGGGATGCCCGGTTTCCAGAGCGGCAAGCCGTACCGGAAGCTCGGCCTGCACGCCTCGGACACCGCCGAGCTGATCTTCGAGGACGCGCGCGTCCCGGCCGAGAACCTGATCGGCGAGCGCGGCGCCGGCTTCATCCAGGCAATGCAGGTCCTCGAGGGCGGACGCATCGCGATGGCGGCCATGGGGGTCGGGATCGCGCAGGCGGCGGTCGACCAGGCCGTCAAGTACATGCGGCAGCGCAGCGCCTTTGGCCGCACGCTCGCCGAGTTCAACGGCTTGCAGGGCATGATCGCGGACGTCGCGACCGAGGTCGAGGTCTCGCGCCTGCTCACCCTGCGCGCGGCATACCTGAAGGACACGGGCCGTCCGGCGATGCACGCGGCCGCGATGGCCAAGCTGTTCTCGTCCGAGACCGCGATGAAGGCAGCGTCGAAGGCCGTGCAGCTCCACGGCGGCGCCGGCTACATCACCGAGTTCCCGGTCGAGCGCATCTTTCGCGACGCGAAGCTGACCGAGATCGGCGAGGGCACCTCGGAGATCCAGCGCCTCGTCATCGCCCGGGAGATCCTCCAGCTCACGTGAGCGTGCGCCCCGAGCTGATCGTCATCGAGGGCGTCACCAAGCGCTACCTCACCAGCTCGGGCCCGGTGGAAGCGCTCCACGACGTCTCGCTCTCGGTCGAAGAGGGCGCGTTCTGCACCTTGATCGGGCCCTCCGGATGCGGCAAGTCCACCCTGCTCGGCATGCTGGGCGGCCTCGTCACGCCCGACCAGGGCCGTCTGCTGGTCGACGGCCGGCCGGTGACCGGGCCCGATCCCCGGCGCGTCGCGACCGTGTTCCAGGAGGCCGGTCTCTTTCCGTGGCGGACCGCGCTCCAGAACGTCGAGTTCGGCCTGGAGCTTCAGGGCGTGCCGGCCGAGCGCCGACGGCGGACGGCCCGCGAGCTCCTCGGCCCGCTCGGGCTCTCGGGCTTCGCCGAGAAATATCCGCGCGAGCTCTCGGGCGGGATGAAGCAGCGCGTCGCGATCGGGCGCGCGCTCGCGCTCGACGCGAAGATCCTTCTGATGGACGAGCCGTTCGGCGCGCTCGACGAGCAGACGCGTGTCCTGATGGGCGAGTGGCTGCTCGACATCTGGCGGCGGACGCGCAAGACCGTGATCTTCGTCACCCACAGCCTGCACGAGGCGCTCTTCCTGTCGACGCGGGTGGCCATCATGACGGCGCGCCCCGGACGGATCAAGGCCGCGCTCGACCTCACGATGGAGTACCCGCGCTCGATGGAGTCCTCCGAGATGGTGGCGCTCCGCGCCAAGCTCTGGAGCGAGATCCGCGAGGAGTCCTTGCGAGCGATGCGATGACGTGCCCCGCCGGCCGAGCCGCGCGTGTAAATTCATGAAGGTCGTCGGCCTGCGGCTGGCGCTCCTCGCGCTCTTCCTGGCGGCCTGGGAAGTCGCTGGCCGGACGATGAACCCGCTCCTCGGCGTCCCGCCCTCGGCCGTCCTCCCGGCGCTTCGCGATCTCCTCTTGCTCCGGTCCTATCCCGACCTGCTCGCGAGCCTGGCGCTGACGGTGCGCGAGATCGCCACGGCCTACGCGCTGGCGGTGGCGGCCGGGCTCGGCTGCGGCTTCATGCTCGGCATGCACCGGCTGGTCGGGCGCGCGTGGGGACCGATGCTCGCGGCCCTCTACGCGGTGCCCGCGGTCGTCTGGTATCCCTCGCTCATGCTCTTCTTCGGTCTCGACGCGGCCTCGAAGATCGCCTTCGGCTTCTTGCTGGGCTTCTTCCCGATCGCGCTCGCGGTGCTCGCCGGCATCCGGCAGGTGAACCCGCAGCTCGTCGTCGTCGCGCGCGCGTACGGCGCGGGCACCGTGACCGTTTTTCGACGGGTCATGCTGCCCGCGATGCTCTTCACCCTGGTCGGCGGGCTCCGCACCGGGCTGGCGCTGTGCGTGATCGGCGTCATCGTCGGCGAGATCCTCGGCTCGAAGGCCGGCATGGGCGCCCTCATCAACCACGCCTATGGTCTTCTGCGCACGGGGGACTACGTCGCCCTCGTGCTGGTCACGTTGACCCTGGTCGTCGGCTCGGACGTGCTGGCCAGCCTCCTCGAGCGCCGCGCGCGCCGGTGGACCGAATGACGGTCAGAGTCCTCCAGCTCGTGACCGTCATCGCCGGCCTGGGGCTGTGGGAGCTCGCCGCGCGATCGGGCTGGGTCGATCCGCTCTTCGTGCCAGCCCCGAGCGCCGTCGCCCCGGCGCTGGTCCGGATCGGCGGCGGCGCGCTCGCCGGCCTCGCCGACACCCTGGGCAAGACGGCCCTGGCCTACGTTCTGTCGGTCGTGCTCGGCGTCTCGGCGGGCATCGCGGTCGGCTCGGTGCGACTCCTGCGCGACGTGCTGTCCCCGTACGTGATCGCGCTCTACGGCATCCCGAAGATCCTGGTGCTGCCCTGGATCGTCCTCCTCCTCGGCTACGGCACGACGCCGGCGGTCTTCTACGGCACGCTGCACGGCTTCTTCCCGATCATGGTCCTCGTCATGGGGGCCGTGCGCGACGTGGACCGCACGCTCGTGACCGTGGCGCGCTCGCTCGGCGCGACGACGTGGCAGCTCTACTGGAAGGTGCTCCTGCCGGCGATCGTTCCCTCGGTGCTCGCGGGCATGCGTCTCGGCATCGTCTTCTGCCTGCTCGGGGTCCTCGTGGTCGAGATGTTCGCCGGAGTTCGCGGGATGGGCCACGTGCTGGGCTCGTTCGCCAACGGCTTTCAGGCGCCGGAGCTCTTCGCGGCCACGGCCCTCGTCTCGGCCGCGTCGATCGCGATCGTTCTGGCGCTCGATCATCTCAACGACACGCTCTCGCGCTGGCGCGGCTGAACGCCAGCCGGTCCAGGGTTTCCCAGTCGCCGTCCAGTTCCTGAACACCTGGCTCTGTCCGTCCCGCCGCCAGGCTTATATCTCGCGGGCTTAGGACCTGCCCCAGGTGCCGTCTTGCTGGAATGCGGATTGCTCTTCTCCAGGTGCAAGGAGGGCAACGGCGATGAGCTCGGACGTGGCGACGGCAACGGAAGTCATGACCGTATACATGGCGATGGACGGCGGGCTTCACCACACCCGGTGCAATCAGCGGCTCTCGCTCCAAGGGCACCGCGCGGGGCTCGAGCTCGACTTCTACTGCCTGGCGTGCACCGAGAGCGTGACGATCCCGTTCTGCGTCCTCGAGCGGATCCCGGTCGCGGACTCGGCCTGCTAGCGCGGTCGGGGCGCGGCGCCGGACTCGCGGGCGCCGGCCCTCGGGACGATCAGCGGTCGATCCGGCTGATCTTCGAACCCTGCAACCCCAGCCCCGCCATCAGGCCCTTCTGGTCGAAGGTGAATGCGTAGACGTCGCTCTGGAGCGTCGTGGTCGTGAGCGACCTCGCCATACCCGCATCAAGGACGACGATGCTCGGCCCCAGTCCGATCTCGAAGCCCTCGCTCTTGCCCAGGTAGCTGAGCGCCGAGTCGGTCATGAAGAACAGGGCGTATCCGAATGACTGGACGCCGGCCTGGAGACCGTACGACGCCGCGACCGTGTTGTAGTAGCCGACGGTCCTGTCCTGCCGGCGAAGGGCTCCGTCCCCGTACTGAGCGCCGAAGAGGAATCCAGCCTTGATCACGGTCGGGAAGACGAGGATCCCCTTGGCCCTCGACGCGAGATGACGGGCTTCGGGAATGCCGTCGTAGAGCTTCGCGAGCGCCGCATTGACGTCGCGATTTATCTCCGCGCGCGATGCGGCCAGGGCGGGGCGGGCGTTCATCGACGGCGTCGCCACGAGGGCAAGCGCCAGCAGGCCGGCTACGAGTCGAGCCTTCACCATCGTTCGCCCTCCTCCTATTTCACGAACGGGATGCCCCGCGCGAGCTCGTAGTTCACGAGGGCCCGGGCCTTGTTCTCGATCTGGTACAGGCGCGCGACCTTGCGAGGCGGTAGCACCTTCTGAAAGCGCGGGACGTACGCGGTCAGCAACGCCACGTGATCGCGCTCGAGCGCCAGGAACTGCTTGAGCAGGCTCGTGGCGGTCTCGTCGGTCATCGAGTCGTACGCCTTCGTGTAGGTGTCGAGGAGCTTGAGGACCCGATCGTAGTGGCTGACCATGTCGCTTTGATACGCGTTGTAGACCGGCCAGAAGACCTTTGCCTCGCCGTCGGTGAGCTCGAGGACCGCAGCCACGACCGCCTTCTTGTCCGCTCGCAGCTGCTCGCGCAAGACCTCCATGCTGTCGGCGGGTTTGTCCTGCCCGCCGGCCACCCCACCCGTGAGAAGGACGAGGCAGCTTCCGATCGCGATCACGATGCGTGGTGCACGTCCCATGGGCCGCGGCTCCTTTCGTGCGTGTCCGGCCTCGGTCACCCTACGCGACGGTGGTGCGCTTCGCCATGAGACCAATGGCGTATCCCCGGGTGTCGCACGCCTCGGGGTCGGCTACTCTCCGCGGAGAGTCGGGTCGAGGAGATCGCGGAGCCAGTCGCCGGTGCGGCTCACCACGATCGAGGTGAGCATGAGCACGGTCCCCGGCGCGGTCGAGATCCACCAGGCCGAGTCGAGATACTCCCGCCCTTCGTAAACCATCCCGCCCCAGGACGGTGTGGGCGGCTGGACGCCGAGGCCCAGAAATGACAGGGTCGCCTCGAGCACGATCGCGCGGGCCAGCTCGAGCGTCGCGATGACGACCAGCGACGAGAGCACGTTGGGCAGCACGTGGCGGGCGATGACGCGCGCCACCGAGCCGCCGAGAGCGCGGATCGCGTCGACGAACTCGCGCGAGCGCAGCACCAACACCTGCGAGCGCAGCACCCGCGCGTAGGTCACCCACCCGGATAACCCGATCACGACGATCAAGGTCGGAAAGCTCGGACCGAGCACGGCGATGATCCCGATCGCCAGCAGGATGAACGGGAACGCGAGCTGGGCGTCGGCGAGCGTCATGATCATGCTGTCGGCCCAGCCGCCGCGAAAGCCGGCCAGCAGGCCGAGCGTGGCGCCGACGAGCCCACCCACCAGCACCGCCGCGAACCCCACCAGCAACGACACCCGCGCGCCGTAGATCACGCGTGAGAACACGTCGCGCCCGAGGTGATCGGTGCCGAGCAGGTGCGCCTTGCCGTCGGCGCCGGCGAGCGTGGGCGCCGCGAGCCGGCCTCGGAGCGATTGTCTGATCGGGTCGGCCGGCGCGATCAACGGCGCCGCGAGCGCCCCCAGCAGCAGCAGCGCCACGAACACGGCACCGCCGATCGCCAGCCCGCGCGTCCGCCGCGCGCGGCTCGGCGGCGCGGGCTCAGCTCGAGCGGACGCGAGGATCGAGGAGGCCATAGATGAGGTCGATGCAGAAGTTGATCACGATGAACAGCACGGCGGAGACGAACACCGTGCACTGCACGACGGGATAGTCGCGGTTGTAGATCGACTGGATGGCCAGCCGTCCGATGCCCGGCCAGGCGAACACCGTCTCGGTCACGACGGCGCCGCCGAGCAGGGTGCCGAACTGGAGCCCGGTGATCGTGACGATCGGCACGGCGGCGTTCTTCAGGGTGTGCTTGGCCACGACCAGCGTTTCGGTGACGCCCTTGGCCCGGGCCGTCCGGATGTAGTCCGCGCGCAGCACCTCGAGCACGGCGGAGCGCGTGAGCCGCGCGATCGAGGCCATCGCGAAGGCGCCGAGGGTGAGCGCGGGCAGCACCAGGCTGTGCCAGCCCTCACGGCCCGAGGTCGGCAGGAGGCCGAGGTTCAGCGAGACGATCAGGATCAAAAGGATGCCGATGAAGAACGTCGGCGCCGACTGGCCGATGAGCGCGAGCCCCATCACCACCTGATCCACGACCGAGTTCCGCTTCACGGCGGAGACGATCCCGATGGGCAGGGCGACGAGCAGCGCCAGGCTGAACGCGGCCAATCCGAGCTCGAACGTCGCCGGCAGGTAACCGGCGACGACCCGAATGGCCGGCTGGCGGAAGTGGATCGACTGGCCGAAATCGCCGTGCATGACGTGGCCGAGGAACACCGCGTACTGCACCGGCAGCGGGCGGTCGAGGCCGAGCTCGGCGCGCACCCTCGCGAACTCGCTCTGCGGAGCGTCGGACGGGAGCAGGAGCGGCACCGGATCGCCCGACAGGCGCATGACGACGAAGACGACGGTCGAGACGAGCCAGAGCGCGATCCCCGCGCGGAGGAGCCGAGAGGCGAGGAAGGGGAGGAGCCCGCGCATGAGCAATGGGGCGGAGCCCGTCGGGCTCCGCCCCGAGCAATCGGTTTACGCGCGGCGGAACTTGAAGTTGAAGCGACGGATCTCGAGCTGCTGGAGCGGATCCGGCGTCCACTCCACGTACTTCTGCAGGCCGTAGTCCTCGTACGGCTGGATCACCGGAACCCACGGGAAGTGCTCGAGGAAGAGCTGCGTCATCTTCTTGTAGGCGTCGGCGCGGAACTTCTCGTCGACCGAGAATCGCGCGGCGTTTCCGAGCTCGTCGAACTCCGCATGGCGCCAGTAGTCCTGAGGCCCGCCTGGACCGAGGAGCCGCCACATCATCCCGTCCGGATCCCTCAAGGTGGAGGTGGGATCCGACCACCAGAGTCCCTTGAAGCTCTTCTCGCGGATCTTCTGCGCGCGGACCGAATACTCGATGACTTCCACCTTCGAGTTGACGCCCACGTCGCGCCACATCGCCTGGATGGCCTCGGCCATCGGCTTGTCGCCGGCCATGTAGCCCACGGTGGTCTCGATGATGATCTCCTCGCCCTTGTACCCCGCCTTCTTGAGTCGCGCCTTCGCCTCACCCGGATTGAAGGCGAGCGGCGGTAGCGAGGCATCGAAGTGGTTGTCGCCCTTCGCGATCATGCCGCTCGGCACGACGCCGCGTCCGCGCCACAGCTCCTTGACGATCGACTCGCGATCGACGGCCAGCGAGAGCGCCTGCTTCACGAGCGGATTGTCGAGGGGCGGCCGCTTCGAGTTCACGGCGAGGACGTAGAGCCCCCCGTAGAGCGCGCCGCTCACGACCGTTCCCGCGTTGGCCTTGATCCGCTCGCCCTGATCGGGGGGGACCTGTGTGATGAGGTCGACTTCGCCCTTGAGGAGCGCCGCCACACGCGGAGCCATGTCGGGGATCGCCCGTACGGTCAGACGGTCGAAATCGATCCTGCCACCCCAGTAGTCCGGGTTGGCCTCGAGCACGAGCTTGTCGTCCTTGACCCACGACACGAAGCGCACGGGACCGGTGCCCACCGGCTTCTGGTTGAAGACCTCCGGGCCGACCGATTCCACGTACTTCTTCGGAATCATCTGGCCGCCGTAGAAGCCGAGGCGCGCCGGCAATAGCGGGTCAGGCTTTTTGGTGTGGACGACGGCGGTGCCGGGATCGGGCGTCTCGACCCGTTCGACCGTCGACAGGACGGTGTTCACGCGGTTGCCCTTGAGGGTCGTGTCGAGCGAGCGATCGATGCTGAACTTCACGTCCGCCGAGGTGAGCGGATCGCCGTTGTGAAATTTGACTCCGGAGCGAAGCTTGAACACCCACGCCGTCTGGCCCTGGAGCTTCCACTCCGTCGCGAGGCCGGGCGCGAGCTTGCCGTCGGGGCGCCGGCTCGTCAGGTTGTCGAAGATATTGAACGAGATTCGAATGTCGTTCGACGAGGTGCTCAGGTGTGGATCCAGGTTGGCGATGTCGCCGCCCTGGGCGACCACGAGCTCGCGCTTCTGGGTGGTTTGCGCCTGGGCGGAATGCGGCAACCCCGGAAGCGCGGCGGCCGCGCCGGCTGCCGCGATCTTGAGCACGTCACGACGAGTCATCTCTGTCATGTGTTCGCCTCCTTGGCGGACTACGCGCCGCAGGCGGTTGGGCTTCCCCGCCACCCGACGCGCGCCTATGAATCAGGTTCGCAGGATCAGTGGGGGTCTATATGGGGGAGCTTTGCCAATCCTGTCAAGGCCCGGCACGCCTCCTTGCTATGAAGCCGGCGCCGCCTCCGGTTCCGCCAGGGGCGAGCGCCGAACGCGAGCCTGGACATCGGTGACGACGTTGCGCTCGAGCGTGATCTCGACCTCGTGCTGCTCGATCGACCAGCGCCGGACGGTTCGCAGCCACCCGAGTCGACGCGGCCCCTGGGGCGCGACACGACGGCCGCGATAGATCAAGGTGCGGCGGCCGGGCGCCGTGAGCTGCTCGTGCTCCTCGGCCTCCGGCCCACAATACCGCAAGACCTCCTCGTAGGTCGTGACCCCCGGGACGATGCGCGCGAGCGTCTCGCGCGGGAGGACCACGCCGGTCTGGCGCTCGGCGCTGCCGGGCCCGAACTGAATGCGGCCCTTCAGCGCGGCGCTCGCCCGGCGGACGAGCATCATGAAGATCGGCATCGCCAGGTTGCCGAGGGCGAAGAACGCGATCGGGATCAGGATGGGCGCCCAGGACCGCATCCCCCGGAAGTAGCCGAACTGCACGGTCAAGACCTGAGGGCTGATGCCTTCGGAGCTGTCCAGGAAGAGCGTGATCTCCTCGGTCGAATCGAGCGTCTCGCTGAGCCGGCGGCGGGCCGAGCCGGGATAGAACTCGTAGATCTTCAGGTGGTCGGCGTCACGGAGGTTGACGAGCAGCTGCGACGGATCGTCGGCGAGACGGACGACGCGGTCGCGGCGCTCGAAGTAGAGCGGGAACAGCGCGCGCGGTCTCGTGTCGTTGAAGGTGAGCGAGATCGTGTGCTGCGGGCCCCAGAACAGATCCTCGATCCACGTCGCCTTCCGTCGCTTCATGAGGTCCGTGAGCTCCATCCGCAGATTCATGAGCCACGTACGATTGGCCAGGAGCGGGGTCCACGGAATCCGCACGTACGTCACCGGCGACGTGAGGCCGAGCGGGCCGCCCTGGCGCACGAACGTCACGAAGGGCGCGCCGCCTTTGACGGGCTCGGGCGGAAGCTCTTCGCCGATCCGGTAGAGGCTCTTGGCCAGGAGCGGCAACCGCCCCTCCGCGATCGGCGTGAAGCCGCGACTCTTCACGTAGGCGGCCAGCGCCGGGTCAGCCGCGCCTGCCGTCGAGTCGCCGTCGACCGCGTTTGGCCAGAGGAAATAGAGATCCTGCTCGACGGCCGCGCCGGCGGTGTTCGGCGGGATCACCAGGCTCCAGAGGACGTCCAGGGTCACGACGTCCGTATCGGGCGTCACGGTGGCCCGCACGAAGAGCGGACCGATCGTGAACTCGGGATTCGGTCGCGAGGCGAGGAAGACTTGCCCTTCGGCGACTTCGGGCGCCGCCGCCGCGAGCAGCAGCGCGATGACCCAAACGGCGGTACGACTCATGGACGCGTGCCTCAGGCGGGACCGGGCTGGCTCAGCCTGCTCCGCTGGACCTGCGCCTGGACGTCGAGGACGCGGTCGCCATCGAGCTCGATCTCGACCTCGTGGTGCTCGATGTCCCAGCGGTTCACGGTCGCCAGCCAGCCCAATCGCCGGCGGCGGTGAGGGACCACGCGCCGCCCGCGGTAGACCAGGGTGCGGCGTCCGGGCTCGCTGAGCCGCTCGCGCTCCTCGGGATCGGGCCCGCAGAGATCGAGGATCTCCGCGTGCGTCGTCTCGCCGGGCGCGATGCGCGCGAGCGCCTCGCGCGGGATGATGGTTCCGGTCTCGCGCTGGGCCGGCGCGCCGCTGCGCGGCCCGAAGTGAATGCGCCCCTGGACCCGCGCGCCGACCGTCTTCACGAGCATGGTGACCAGCGGGCCCGCGAGATTGCCGAGGACGAAGAAGAGCGTCGCGAAGAGCAGCGGCGACCACGCCTTCCAGCCCGTGAAGTATCCGAACTGCACGGACAGGACCTGAGGCCGGAGGCCCTCGGATGGATCGAGATAGGCCGAGACGATCTCGGTCGCGCGGCGCGTTTCGCTCGGCCGCCGCTGGCTCGAGCCCGGGTAGACCTCGTGGATCTTCAGGTGCGTGGAGTCGGCGAAGTTGATGATGAGCTGCGAGGGGTCGTCCGAAAGATGGACGACGCGATCGCGATACGCCAAGTACATCGGAAAGGTCGCGCGCGTCCGCACGTCGTTGAAGCCCAGCGTGATCACGTGGCGCTCGCCCCAGAGCGCGTTCTCGAGCCAGGTCGCTTGCTTCTGGCGCCGCAGTCCCGTCAGCCGCATCCGCAGCTCGACGAGCCAGCTTCGATCGATGAGCCGCGGCGTCCACGGGATCCGGATCCAGCTCGCCGGCGTGCCCTGTCCGAGCGGGCCCGCCTCACGCGTGTACGTGACGAACGGCGCGCCGCCGGCGATCGGCTCCGGCTGCTGGCGCTCCCCTCCGGAGTAGATCGCGCGCGCGGCGAGCGGCAGGCGCCCCTCGCGCGCGACCTGAAACCCGCGTCCCTCCACGGTGCGGCGAAGCTCGGGGTCGGGCGCGCCGGGCACGGGCTCGCCGTCCACCTCGCCCGGCCAGAGCAGGTACAGGCTCTGCTCGAGCGAGCCACCGCTGACCGACGCCGGCACGACGATACTGAAGAGCAGGCTGACCTCGATCGGTCCGGGTGCGGGGGCGACGTTGGCCCGCACCGAGAGCGGCCCGATCGTGAACTCGGGCTTGGGCTGCGTGGCGAGAAACACTTGCCCGTGCGCGGCGCCCGGCGCCGCGACGAGCATGAGGGCCGCGAAGATCGCGCGGCTAGACTTTGACAGGCGTGAACTCGCGCGTGTAGTAGGCGTCGAGCGGGAGCTTTTTCTTGATGAGGCCGTACTCGAGCAGCGTGTCCTGCATCACCGCCAGCGCCTCGACGTTGATGCTCCCGTCGACCGGGAGCAGCGGACCCGAAATCTTGTGCGCGTCGAGGACCGCCTCGGGGCTCCAGCCGAGCTTCTTAGACACGAGCCCCGCCGCTTCCTTGGGGTTGTCGCGCATCAGCTTCAGCGCCCGGAAGAGCGCGCGCTGGCTTTTCCTGATCGCATCGGCTTGCTTGGCGATCGCGTCTTCCGACGCGTACTGGATCTGGCTGATCCATTTCGGCGTCACCGAGTCCAGGCGCATGAGCACCTTGGACTTGCCCTGCAGCTCGCTCACGGCGCCGCCGTCGCCCCAGACGTAGGCGGCGATCTCCTTGCGGGCCATCGCCGCGAGCTGGGCGTCGAGGCCGCCGAGACCGACGACCTGCACGTCCTTGTCCGGATCCCAGCCCTCTTTCTTGGCGACCATGCGAGCGAAGATCCACGTGGTCGCGCCCACCCGGGTGACACCGATCGCCTTGCCGCGGAGGTCGCCGACCTTCTGGACCTCGGGCGCCACGTTCAACGTGAAGTGGTTGCCCTCCGTGTGCGTGGCGATCATCTTGATCGGCGAGCCGGCTTCACGGAAGACGAGGATGTCGGTGCTGCCGCTGATCCCGATGAGACACTCGCCGGCCATCACGGCCTTGAGGAGATCGGGGCCGCCGCGGAACGGCACGAACTCGGCGGCGAGGCCCTCGGCCTTGAACAACCCCTGGTCGAGGGCGACGATGACGGGCCCGGCCATCGAGTAGTCTCCGAGCACCGCGGTCCCGATCTTGACCGCGGTCTGGGCGCGCGCGGCGCGCGCGAAGAGCGGCGTCGCTCCCGTCGCGAGGGCGGTGGAGAGGAACCGGCGGCGCGTGATCACGGGCATGGCTCAGAGCCTCCCTTTACGGGCGCACGGCTTGACTTTCCATGGGTACGCGGTGATCGTACAACTTCGTGAGTGTCGTCGACAATTTGTCTCGCGAGCCGAGGCGTTCCCGATGACGCCGGCTCCGGTCACCTACGAACTCCGGGACGGCGTCGGCTGGATCACGCTGAACCGGCCGGACGTTCTCAATGCGCTGTCCACCGAGCTCGCCGCCGCGCTCGCCGATCACGCCGAGTCCGCGGCCGGTGACCCACGCGTGATGCAGGTGATCGTGCGCGGAGCCGGGCGCGCGTTCTGCTCGGGCATGGATCGGACCGCGCTGGCGTCCGGCTCGATCGGCGAGGCGTTCTATCGGCACTGGAGCCGGGCGCTCGATTGCCTCGAAGACATGCCGAAGATCACGGTCGCCGTGCTGCACGGCTACTCGATCGGCGGCGGCCTGCAGCTGGCGCTCGCGTGCGATCTTCGCCTGGCCACCGACGACGCCGTCCTCGGTCTGGGCGCGACGCGCCACGGCCTGATCCCCGACGGTGCCGTGCTCCGGCTGGCGCGCGTGATCGGCGTCGGGCGCGCCAAGGAGCTCGCGCTCCTGAACGATCAGGTGAGCCCGACCGAGGCGCGCGCGATCGGCCTCGTCAACTGGGTGTGCGCGCCCAACGATCTCGACCGGACGCTCGCGGCGCTCGTCGAGAAGGCGCGGGGCGCGGCGCCCACCGCGACCGCCCACACCAAGCGACTGCTCCACGAATCGTTCCATCGCGACCCGCGCGCGATCCTCGAGGAGGTCTTGCGCGCGCAAGCCGAGTGCGGCGACGCGTGGGAGATGGACGAGGCCAATCGGGCGTGGCGCGAAAAGCGAGAGGCGCGCTTCTATCCGCCGCCGAACCGGCGGTCCCGAGATGGCTGACGACTTCATTCTCGAGACCGAGGGGCTCACGAAGGAGTTTCGCGGGTTCGTCGCGGTGAAGAACGTGAGCCTGCGCGTGCGCCGCGGGACGATCCACGCCCTCATCGGCCCCAACGGCGCCGGGAAGACGACCTGCTTCAATCTCTTGACGCATTTCCTCACGCCCACGCGCGGGCGCATACGGTTCAAGGGCCGCGAGATCACGGGCTCCCGGCCCGCGGACATCGCCCGCCTGGGGCTCGTGCGCTCGTTTCAGATCTCGGCCGTGTTCCCCCACCTCTCAGTGCTCGAAAACGTGCGCGTCGCGCTCCAGCGCACGCGCGGCGCCTCGTTCGACTTCTGGCGGTCCGAGCGCGTGCTCGGGCGGCTCAACGGCCGGGCCGCCGAGCTGATCGATGCGGTGGGTCTCGCCGCCTTCGCCCACACGACGGCGGTCGAGCTGCCATACGGCCGCAAGCGCGCGCTGGAGATCGCGACGACCCTCGCGCTCGACCCGGAGATGATGCTGCTGGACGAACCGACCGCCGGCATGGCGCACGAGGACGTCGAGCGCATCTCGGCGCTGATCAAGCGTGTCGCCGCGAATCGCACGGTCCTGATGGTCGAGCACAACCTCGGCGTGGTCGAGAATCTCTCGGACACCATCACCGTCCTGGCGCGCGGCGAGATCCTCGCGGAGGGCGACTACCGGACCGTGGCAGAGAACCCGGACGTGATCCAGGCGTACATGGGATCGGGTCGTGTCTGAGCCGCGGCTCGAGGTCCACGATCTCCACGCCTGGTACGGCGAGTCGCACATCCTCCACGGCGTCGATTTCGTGATCCGCCCGGGCGAGATGGTGACGCTCCTCGGTCGGAACGGCGCGGGGAAGACGACCACCCTGAAATCGATCATGGGCATCGTGGGCCGGCGGCGCGGCTCCATCCGGCTCGCGGGCCGCGAGCTCGTCGACCTGCCGTCGAACCGGATCGCGCGGCTGGGCATCGCCTTCTGCACGGAGGAGCGCGGCATCTTCGCGAGCCTCACCGTCGAGGAGAACCTCCTGCTGCCGCCGGTCGTCAGCTCCGGCGGGCTCGGGATCGAGGCGATCTACGGCCTGTTCCCGAACCTCCGCGAGCGGCTCCGGGCCGGCGGAACGACTCTCTCGGGCGGCGAGCAGCAGATGCTGGCGATCGGCCGCATCTTGAGGACCGGGGCCCGGCTCCTGCTACTCGACGAGCCGACCGAGGGGCTGGCGCCGGTCATCGTCGAGCAGATCGGCGTCACCTTGCGGCGGCTCAAGCGCGAGGGCTTCACCGTGCTCCTCGTCGAGCAGAACTTTCGTTTCGCGGCCACCGTCGCCGATCGTCACTACGTGATGGAGCACGGCCGAGTGGTGGACATGATTCCGAACGCGGAGCTCGAAGCCAGTATGGGCAAGCTGCACGACTACCTCGGCGTCTAACGCCTCCAAAAAGGAGCGGAGAGCATGACCATTGCACGTATCGCGGCACTCACCATCCTCCTGAGCCTCGCCGCCGGCCCGGCGCGCGCCCAGATCTCCGACGGCGTCGTCAAGATCGGAGTCCTCAACGATCAGTCCAGCCTCTACGCCGATCTGGCCGGCCAGGGCTCGGTGGTCGCGGCGCGGATGGCCGTCGAGGACTTCGGGGCCGCCGCCAAGGGGCTGAAGGTCGAGATCGTGTTCGCCGATCACCAGAACAAGGCCGACGTGGGCTCGCAGATCGCCCGGCAGTGGTACGACGCCGAGAAGGTCGATCTGATCCTCGACGTGCCCAACTCGGGCGTCGCGCTGGCCGTCAACCAGATCACCCGCGACAAGGGCAAGGCGTTCATCGTGTCCTCGGCCGCGACGTCCGACCTCACCGGCAAGGCGTGCTCGCCCAACACGATCCACTGGACGTACGACACCTGGGCGCT
>Ga0137407_10000431_pt1 | contig 28942 bp, 19 predicted proteins | sample CZOMad2_2_16fung_FD_108410 | JGI IMG/M metagenome (GOLD analysis project Ga0137407, IMG submission 108410) | Vadose zone soil fungal communities from Angelo Coast Range Reserve, California, USA - CZOMad2_2_16fungal (Illumina Assembly) | ecosystem: Environmental > Terrestrial > Soil > Vadose... | reverse complement strand
GGTTCTTCTGCCGCCGCAGGGACTTCAGCGCCGTGCGGTAGGCGATGCCGATGATCCAAGTGGAGACTTGAGAGGCGTAGCGAAAATCCTTGGCGCTTTGCCAAACGACCATGAACGTATCGTTGATGATCTCTTCGACATTTTCGTAGCGCGGCGTGAATCGCGACAAGAATCGCGCGAGACGCCGGTGATAGCCGAGGTACAGCTCCTCCAGTGCCTGGCGATTTCCTGCGGCGACGGCGACGAGAAGATCGTTATCGTGCTCTCTGGCCGAGATTTTGGCCGGTACGGTCATCGTCGGCAGGCGCTCCTCATGTATGTCGACCCATTTCCCATAAGTACCGGCAGCGACGCAAATAGTTGCGATCCAAAAGGTACGGAAACTAGAAGCGCCAAATCACCGTGCCGGTCCAACGGCCGCTTGCCGCACTATCATAGAACAACGCCTTGGCTTCCGCTGTAGTGTCGACATAGGACACCACCAGGGAGACCGCTGCGATGGTGTAGGCCGCGCCGACGCTCCAATAGGCATAACCCCCCGCATAAGGACCATCGAAGTGCGAATAACCGATTCCCGCCGTGCCGGACAATCGACCGAGCACCGGCCGCTGCAGGTTGACCTCCGCCGATTCGGACGTCACGCCGAAAAGGCCTCGCGACCGTAGATAGCGCGGCGCGTTCGGCGAATAAACCAGGTTGACACCCAGCCATTCCTGGTAAGTCAAATCGAGGTCCAATTCGTCATAATCATATGCGGAGCCGGCCCGGTTCCAGGGATAGGCATAGTGACTGGCCAGAATTTTGCCCTGCCAGTCGCTGCCCGCAGCCCAAGCGAAACCCGCGTACGCGTTGAGTTCGACATCGCTCGATTGGTAGGGATCGATTCGCGCGTTGGAGGCAAACATCCCGGCGACGAAGCCGCTGCCATTCAGATAATGCAGGTCGAGCTGCAACGCGGCTTGAGTGTCGCTGCGGGATATGCCGCGCACGATGTAGTCGCTCGTCACGCCGAGCGAACCGCCCCAAAGATCGGCTCCCACACAGTGCGGTGATCCGACCAAGAGACCCAGTGACAATACGACGCCGCCCGCGAGCAGACGCACTAGGTCACAACCGCCGGACTTCTGAGGAGCACTGCATTAAAAACCTTGCCTGATTCGCCAGCCGCACAGATTAAACCTTTCAGCCACATATCTAAACCTCGGACCGAGTACCGGGTACTTACTTCGCGATACAATCACTGTTCCGAGATACATCACTGTGAGTTCACGCATGCAGATCGACCGATATGGGTCTTGGGCGGCGCTGATGCTGCTTGCCGGCGCGGCGGGTTGCGCCGGCAATGGACAAGGACTCGACCAGAACGGACAGCCCATCTCCATGGGCGGCGGTTCGGGCGGCCCCACCACCGCCGATTTCCAGTCGATTCAGGACACCGTGTTCACGCCGATCTGTTCGAAATGCCACATTGGCGCGAGCGCGCCGGAAGGCCTGCAGCTCGACGCCGCTCACAGCTACAACTTCCTGGTCGGCGTGCCGAGCACCGAACAGCCCAACCTGGTGCGGGTGAAACCCAGCGATCCGGACAACAGCTACATGGTCCGCAAGATCGAAGGCCTGCCCGGGATCACCGGATTACAAATGCCGTATATGGAAACGCCGCTTTCGCAAGCGACTATCGACGCCATTCGTCAGTGGATCGCGAACGGCGCGCCGAACGCGCCCGCGGCTGCGGCCAAGGCCCAGGTGTTCGCCGTGCAAGCCACGGCTCCGGTCGACAAGGCCACCGTGAAGGCTCCGCCGGCGCAGATCCTCGTCACCTTCACGCAAGAGGTCGATGCATCGCTCGTCAACGACACGACGGTCACTCTCGAACGAATCGATTCCGCATCGGCTGCAGCCGGCGGCGCAAAGACAATGACCGCTATCGCAAGACTCGCTCCGATGAATCCCGCCGTCCTGCTGATTACTCCGACCACTCGGCTCGAACCCGGAGCCTATCGCGTGACGGTGCGCGGTACCGGGGGCGGCGCACTGGCCAATATGAATGCCGCGACCCTCGGTGCGGATACCTCATTCGAGTTCACCGTGGAGCCCGCTCAATGATCGGCCGACTCTCTCTATTCGTACCGCGCTGTCTGTTCGTAGTGCTCTGCTTCGCGGCATTCGGTGCGCGCGCCGAACCCTATCTCGCCGTTCAACTCGGCCTCAAATGCGGGCAATGCCACGTCAACCCGACCGGCGGCGGTTTGCGCACGACGTTCGGCGACATATTTTCGCAGACCGTATTGCCGGCGCAGCACCTGGATTCCCCACTCGACAACTGGACGGGTCAGCTCGGTCAGTATCTACGAACCGGCGGCGATTTGCGGTTTGACGCCTCGGCGATGCAGGCGCCGAACACCCGCACCGTCGACCAATTCGCGGTCCAACAGATGCGGCTCTATGCGGAAGCGGATCTCATTCCCAATAGGCTGCTGGCCTATGTCGACGAGCAGGTAGCCCCCGGAGGCGCCCTCAACCGGGAAGCGTATCTCGTGTATTGGTCTGCCACCCACGACTGGTATCTCAAGGCCGGCCAGATGTACCTGCCCTTTGGGCTGCGGCTTCAGGACCAGACTGCCTTCATTCAGACCACCACCGGAATCAACATGACGACGCCGGATCAGGGGGTGGAATTTGGATGGGAGCGCGGGCACTGGGACGCTCAGTTCGCCCTCAGTAACGGCACCGCCGGGGGTGCCGTCAACAGCAATGGGAAACAGAGCAGCGCACAATTGATCTATGTGGAATCCGTGTGGCGGACGGGTGTCGCGGCCAACTACAACGCCCAGTCCGGCGGCGCGAAGAGTGCCTATGGGATCTTTGGCGGACTCAGGACCGGGCCCATCTCATGGCTGGCGCAGGCGGAGATCACCGATGACCAGAGCATCGCCAATAAACAAGGCAAGCAGCTCGCCACCCTGCTCGAGGGCAATTGGCTCATTGCCCGCGGCAATAACTTGAAGATCACGCACGAGCTTTTCAATCCAAACCGCGCAGTGCCGAACGGCGAGCAAACGCGCTGGAGCTTGGTGTACGAGCTCACGCCGATACAGTTCGTGCAGATACGAACGGGTTTTCGCCGGAACGACGGAATTCCGCAGGACAATGCCGAGCATGGGCGGCTGTACTTCGTCGAGCTGCATGGATACTTCTAACTCGTAACCATCCCTTCGACGCGCCGTGCGGCCGGCGCTTCGTGACATCATCCCGCTTCGTAATATCTATGGAGTGGCTGCGCCGCGGTCGCGGCGCGCGCTCGTGCGCAACGGCCGCACCGCCCGCCGCTCAACACCGTGTCGCGAAGTAACTCTCCGGAGCGCCGGAATAAAGCGCGCGCGCCCGAAGTCCTCTTCCAACCATCAGCGTGCGATTGCCCTCAGACGTCCCAGACGTCCGCACAGAGGTTTTGATCATCAAAATAGGACTGCACTTGCCATGAACCGCACAACAATTTCTGAACTTCTCAGCACCTATGTCCGATACCGACAAAAGAGGTCTTGCAAAGCTATGCGCGTTTCAAACTGGGGAATAGTTACGTCCGGATTACTCGCGAGCGTACTGGCGGCATGCGGCGGAGGTGGCGGCGGCGGCGGCGGTTACGGCGGTCCAACGCCCCCCCCACCGAACCCCGCACCCACCGTGAGCTTCACGCAACCGGCCAGCATCAATTTCGGTCAGGCCACAACCCTGACGTGGACGTCGGCCAATACCACTTCGTGCACCGCCACGACGTCGAGCGCAGCCGGCGGTACATTCACCGGCACGCAGAAGACCAGCGGCAGTCAGACGGTCGTCCCGACCGCTGCAGGAAGCTACACCTACACGCTCAACTGCACCGGGGCGGGCGGTACCAAGTCCGCATCCGCGAGCTTGACGGTCACGACCAACCTGCTCAACGCTCTGGCGCCGCCGGCCGGCACCGCGATCGCGACCGTGGGTCCGACGGGGTCAAAGACCGATCCGGCCCAGGGCTACAATCCCTATGGTCTCGTGGTTGCTCCCGCTACCGCGGGGAAGATCACGAAGGGCGATCTCGTGGTGTGCAACTTCAACCAGGGAGGAAACACGAATGAGGCTACCGGAATGAACATCGTGGGACTTCATCCTCCGACCGGAGCCACACCGTCCACACCCTATCCGATTGCGAGTTCGGCGGATCTGCTGGGCTGCAATGCACTCACGATGCTGCCGGATGACAGCATCTCGGCGGCGGGGTGGGCATCGAATAAGAATCCGCTGGTCAGTGCTACCGGCACCGTGGGGGAGCCCTTCGTCAGCGATGTGTTCAATGACCCGTGGGGAGAGGCCTATGTGGCCGCTACGGCCACGCAGCCCGCGGCCCTCTACATATCAAATGCACCCGACAACAGCAACGTCGTTGCCGTCGGCGGCACCATCGATCGAATCAGCCTGGATACGAACAATGTGCAGACATCGTTTACCGAAATCGTCACCGGCTTCTGCGCCGGCGGCCAGCCGGGCTCCATATTCGGACCCTCGGGGCTTACCTATGATCCGGCGAGCGATACCCTGTATATCGTCGACACGGCCTCGGCCAGCGTGATCGCCATCGCAGGCGTGTCCAGCATCCCGAAGGATGGCGTGGTCGTGAACGGACAATGCACCGCGACGACTCCCACGCCCAAGCCCACCTTCTCGGGACCCTCGATGGCCTCGGCCAAAGTCATTGCCCATGGCGCACCCTTCAATGCACCGCTGAGCGCCGCCCTGTTGAAAAACGGCGATTTGGTCGTCGGCAACGCGGATATCGGTCTGTCAGCGGCCAGCGCGACGGCGAACTTGCTGATCGAGGTGTCACCGGTGGTGCCTGGTGGCTTCGTCGGCCAACTCCAGATCGATACAACCACCCCAGGCGCGATCTTCGGCATCGCAGCCACGGTGGATGCCGCAGGGAACCAGATCATCTATTTCAATAACGACAATAATAACGCAGTGATGCAGTTGGGCCCGGTGACAACGAGCACAGGCGGCGGCTACTGATGTCCGGGATGGCAACGAGTGCGGTACTGGGGCTGAGTCGACAGTAGGCCACGACGGCCCCAGAGAGTTTGGTTGCCGGAATGTTTGCAAGAATATGGCTGCGCCGTTGCGCAGCCATGTTCAGCCGATGAGTCGTCTATAGATAATCTGCAGGACGCGGCGAATAATTCGCAGGGCGCAGCCTGGGGGCGTCGCGCCGGTCCGACGCAGAACGGTATCCCGCCATCGCGAGCAAGTGCGGCGAGTCGGCGATGCTCGCGAGCACCAAATAGTCGAAGTTCGACGGACCGCCGAGGCCGGCGCAGGCGTGCTCGCTCGGGAGGGCGGTGGATGCCGCAGCAAGACAACTCGCGATGATTACGGCGGGGAAAGCGATGAAAACCCGTGTCAACGACTTTGTCCTTGATGGCATTATTGTCTCCCTTGAACCCAACCGTGGGGCGACACTACCTGCGATCCCTAGGCTTGGGCAGTCAGGCCGGCACGGCACAGCGTGTAGGGGTTGTCCTACCGGAGGCCAAAGTGGAGACATGGATATATCCAATTACTTGATCAATACTCCCTGAAATTTGTGCTTTTTAATGCGTCCATTCGACCCCATGCTGCGACCGGAGGTTCCAATGAGCGAAATTAGACGAAGCAACGAGAGAGGGTTTGCCGATCACGGTTGGCTCAAGTCCTTCCATACGTTTTCATTTGCCGATTACTTCGATCCGGAACACGTGGAATTCGGTCCCTTGCGGGTGATCAACGAGGACCGGGTGCAGGCCGGAGCGGGCTTTGGCACGCACAGTCATCGCGACATGGAAATCATCAGCTATGTGCTGGACGGCGAACTGGCGCACAAGGATTCGATGGGCAATGGATCGACCATCAAGCCAGGGGATGTGCAGCGAATGAGCGCGGGTACGGGAGTGAGGCATAGCGAGTTCAATCCTAGCTCGAGTGAGTCCGTGCATTTCCTGCAGATATGGATTCAGCCGGCCAAGCGCAATATCGAGCCCAGCTACGAGGAGAAGCGCTTTGCACCGGAGGAGAAGCGTGGGCGCTTGCGGCTCATCGTTTCACCGGATCGCGCGGACGGGTCGTTGCTGATCCACCAGGATGCGAGGGTGTATGCCGGGCTGTTCACGGGCGATGAGCGGGCGGATCTCGAGGTGGCACCGGGACGGCGCATTTACTTGCACGTCGCACGCGGCGCGCTCAACGTAAACGGCACGGCGCTCGAAGCCGGCGACGCTCTGCGGATCACCGACGGTGCGCCGCTCGCCTTGAGCAGGCCCCAAGACGCCGAGGTACTGGTGTTCGATCTGCCGGGTGAAGCCCGGTAGCGTGGGCCTCAGACTTCCGTCAAGCAAGTGCGACAGAGGATTTCTTCGACCAATACCAGTAAAACGGCAGTCCGGCACCGAGCAAGACGACGCCCCGGAGAGCCTCGCGTGGTGCGGCGACAAATGTATTGATGAGTAGTGCCGCCGTCACGAGCAGGAAAATCATGGGGACCACCGGAAACCCAAGCGCCCGGTACGGCCGCGGAGCGTCCGGCATCGTCTTTCGAAACACGAATAACGATGCGGTGACCAATCCATAGAACAACCAAGACGCAAAAATGACGGAGTCGGTCAACGTGTCGTAGGAGCCAGAAAGAGCCAACACACTGGCCCAAGCCGCCTGCGCCAAGATCGCCCGCACCGGGACATTCGAGCGAGGCGAAAGCCGTACGAGGCTGCGAAAGAACAATCCATCGCGCGCCATTGCGAACGGGATGCGCGAGTTGGCGAGGACGCTCGCATGCAATGAGCCGAATGAGGAAACCATGAGAGCGACGGCCGTCATCGAGACCGCCATCGGCCCCAGGAATCGCTTCAGCACCTCGGTGGCCACGGATGAACTCACCGGTACGCTCGCAATCTCGAGGGGCGTCAGCGCAAAGTAATAGGCCGCGTTGACGAACAGGTACAGCGCCGCGACCACGAGGGTTCCACCGACGAAGGCGCGCGGCAGATTGCGCTGGGGATCCCGGATCTCACCGGCAAGCGGCGCGACGTTTTGCCAACCGTCGTAGGCCCACAGAGCTCCGAGCATCGCTGCGCCGAAGCCGGCAATGCCGCCGCGTGCGCTGTTCGCCACGCCCTCGCACGTGCCGGCGAGTCCGGACTCCGCGAAGTGAGCTAAGTCGCCGGCAGCGAAAACAAAGGCCCCGATTCCGAGGCTGAGTACCAATCCAACTTTGGCGATCGTGAGCAAGAGCGCCATGCGGCCGCCGGCGGCAACCGATGCGCAGTTGATCAGAGCCACCGTCCAGATGGATGCGAGAGCCACCAGCGTCAAGCCGCTCAAGCTCGCGTGCCCGCCCAACGAGGCCGCCTCGAGATGCCAACGGTTCAAGGCGCCCCCGAAGGCCACATTCATGAATATCGCAAGACCCACCGCCAGGGCGGCCTGCGACCCGGCACGAGCGACGGTGAACGCCATCCAGCCGTAGAGGAAGCCAACCAGGCGTCCATAAGCGCGACGCAGGTAGACGTAGTCGCCGCCCGCCTCCGGCATCATCGCAGCAATTTCCGAATACGAGAACGTGCCGGCAAGCGACAACAACCCGGCGGCGAACCATACCACCAGCACCGTCTTCGCGCTGCCGACATTGCATGTCATGACGCGGGTCTTCAAAAATACGCCCGTGCCGATCATGTTGGCGACATTGACGGCCATCGCCGCCCAGGGACCCACTCCGCGCGTGAGTCCGCGCGACGCCGTGTCACCTGAGGTTCCGATGCTCATTGGTGTAGCAGTATCGCCCAAATGCCACCGGACTTTTCTCTCGTGTGGTCGGTATATTTTTTGTGCCGGCCGGCTACTATCCGTGGTACTACGGCTCGGTGCCGTGGAAATTCAAACATCTCCAAGCGGAAGACACCGAGGCAGCCTCCCCCGCCGCTGCACCGTGATCGAGGGCCGCACGCGCTGCGCCGCGTGGCCCGTACTCGTTATTTAAGCAATGCGAAAAAAATCACGCACGTCATCAGCGCCAGGCCGATCAACAACGTGTTATGGCCCCATCGGGCTACCATTCCAAGCATATTCCAATCTCCTGAATTTACTCGACTCGTCAACCGCCGATCGTCCCCGGCGGCCCATGTGCTTTATGGGGGCGGAACTGTACATATCCAGGTCCAAATAAAGCATGTTGCAGGTCTCAAAACGGTCATTTCCAGCCATTTGGCGCGAAAAACGCCCCGCCCGGCCGATGCCGAGATCTTGACTTTTCATCTTCGGTCGGAATGACGCAGGCGCCGGCGTGACGACATCACGCGGCGGCCGCCCGTGCCGCTACTTGCACTCGATGCTGAAATTATCGTGACTCACAGTCACGGTACCCTGGGCATTGACGCTCACATGCAAGGTCTCGTGCACCAGATAATTATTGTCCGGACCCTGGCCGATAATCCTGAAGTTGTTTACGAACGTCGAATTCGCTTGGCCATTCTGGAGAGAATTCCTAAAGGTCTCCTCCGTGGTGCCGGTCCCTTGGTAATCGTTGCCCGTGGTCTCGCCGATACCGCTGATGCCTTGTGGCTGGAAATGGAAGTAGCCACTGACGCTGTTTCCGTTGATCGTGAGCCCGATCAGGGTATGCAAAGAGCCGCTCAGGTTCACGATTTCCCCTGCGCCACCGGCGGCGCAGGGGACGAAAACGGTCAGATTGACGCTCGTCGTGTCGTTGACCTGTACCGCCGCGTCGGCCGGCGCCATGGAAACGGCCAGCGCGATCAGGCACATCGTCAGTATCGGCGCAGAATTTTTCATCTTAGTCTCTCCCATGTGATTGTCGGTGATCCCTTCGTTCGACTCACGCCGATAAAATATATCCGCCCTTCGATTCATATTGTCAATGTCAGACCGTTGCACGCGCAGCGCATCGCAACGGTGCCTACCGACCCATCGAGTCCAGGTCAATCGGCGGACCCCCGCCGATTGCTTTCACTATTGCCCGGTCTTGATATGCGTCCACACTCGCGTGCGCAGCCGGTCGTAATCCGGGCCGAGCTCGGCAGGCAAATACAGACGGGCGCGTAATTCGGGCGGCGGATACACGGCCGGGTCACTGAGTATCTCGCTCTTGACGAAGGGCCGCGCCGCCAGGTTGTCGTTGCCGTAATGGATGTCGTTGGTGATCTCGGCAATGACCTGTGGTTCCAAAATGAAATTCAGAAACTTGTGCGCCGCCTCCGGATGCGGGGCCGACGCCGGAATCAGAAAGGCGTTGTACGTGATATTCGAGCCTTCCTTCGGCAGAGTGAAAGCCAGATGCGCTCCCGTGCCGTCTTCACGGGCGCGTGCCTGCGCCACCGAGTAGTCGCTCGACCAAGCCACGCCCAAACATATTTCCTTCGAGGCCAATTGATGCCAATAGTCGTTGGAATCGAAAGTACGAATATAGGGCCGCACCGCCACCACGACACGCTCGGCTGCCTTGAGGTCCTCGACGCGGGGCGAATTGGGGTCCAGATGCAAATAGGCGAGCGCCAGCTGGATGACGTCCTCGGGCGAGTCCAAGAAGGTGACACCGCAGTCGGCGAAGTGCGCGATCACCTTGGGATCGAATAGCATGGCCAGACTGTCCGTGGGCGCGTCCGGCATGCGCGCCTTGATGAGATCCACGTTGTATACGAAGCCGTTCATGGCATGAAGATACGGCACGGCGTAGCGATTGCCCGGATCCGCCTCTGCTTGAATGGCCAGCACGGCGGGATCGAGATTCCTCCAGTTCGGCAGTTTCGATCGGTCGAGCCGCATATAGGCGCCCGCCTTGATCTGACGGCTGTAAAATGCGGTGGTGGTGCTGACGATGTCGTAGCCTGACCGGCCGGCCAGCATTTTCGCTTCGAGCGTTTGATTGGAGTCGTAGAACTGGTAGACGACTTTGATGTGGGTCCGGCGCTCGAACTCGGCGATGGTCTGGTAACCGATGTAGTCGGCCCAGTTATAGATATTCAGGACCGGCTCTTCGGTTGCAGGCGCTGCGCCCTGCCGGCCGTCGCAAGCGGCCGTGCACAGCGCGAGCCCTGCGGCAGCGGCGGCTGACCTAAACGCGCGCCAATTCAGCGCGGAGCCACTGGTGGAACTGTCGTATGACATACTCCTCGGGCATGACCACGCCGCGTACATGAGGTCCCGCCCGCAGACCCTGTTGATTGAGCTCGCACACCTGCGCATCTTCGGTCTTGACGCGATTGGTGAAATCCACCACGTTGCGCAGGTCGAACTGGGGATCGGCCAGGGTCTGCGGCGAAAACAGGTACTCGACTCGCAGCTCGGTTCGTTCGGGACCCAGGGGAAGCAGCCGCACCACGCGCACATAGTCGACGTGACCCACCAAAAATACGGAGGGCAAACCGGTCATGTAGATATGGCCGGCTCTTCGATCCTCGTCGGAGAGACCGGGGAACGGTATTCCGGTCGTTTTGCCGTCCAAGGACCAGGTCGCGGCGCCGGCGCGCAATCCACCCTTGAACTTCGGATCGGCGTCTGCGGCATGCGCGCTCCACTGCGGATCGTCGCGCTCCTCCAACAGCCCGCGGCCATAGATCGGCACGAGCTGCGATAATTGCGGATGCACGCCGGGACAATGCAGGCACTCGTTGTAGTTTTCCCAGAATATTTTCCAATTGCTCTGGATGCTCTTGAGCAAGACGTGGCCGACCACCAGGTCTCCCAGAGACCACGCGTCGAGGCGATTCAGCGGCAAATCGAAGATCTTTTCAAAAGGCGGCGGATTCTCGGTCAGCGCAACGAAGATGAAACCATTCCATTCCTTGACGCTGATCTTGTAGAGAGAAAAATCGGCCACGTCGAAGCCGCTGGCGTGAGCCTTGGAGGACGTGCGCAGCAAGTCCCCCTGCAGGTCGTAGGTCCACGCATGGTACGGACAGATGATGCTGCCGGTGCGCAATACTCCCTCGGACTCGCGGCATAGAGCCGCACCGCGATGCCGACAGGTGTTGTGAAACCCCTGCAGGGTGCCCTGATCGTCGCGTACCAAGAGTATCCTCTGGTCGCCCAGTTCAAACGTTCGGAACCCTCGGGCGCGCGCCACGCCGCTGGATCGGCCGACATACACCCAGTTGCGATACCAAATGCGCTGCAGTTCCCTTTCGTACTGACGAGGATCGTAGTAAGCATCCGCCGCCAAGCCCGCGGTATGCTCGGTAAGGCCGTTGTAGCCCAGGTCGATCGGGGGTGTGCTCAGCATAGGCACCTCGCATCGGTCGAAAAATATTATTTATCAATAAGATACGCTATATAATTCACTTCAATTCGCTGAAGTTTCCGCGGAAACGTCGAAGATTCCCAAAAAGCGCGCCTGCCTCGGCCGAGAGCCAACCCTTGAGCGAGATACGATGTTTCCTCGACAAGACTAAAGATGCAGCCGCGCTCGCATTATAGTCCATGCCCCGACTCGGCCAAGCGCTCACACATCAATCGCGCATGCGCTTGCCGCTCGTATCAAATGCGGCCCCCGTCAATCGATGGGCCTTGTGGCGTTCGCCGATGATTTCGATTTCGAATCCTGCATCGGCCTTGGCCAGTGCGGCCGGCACATAGCCCAGCGCCAGGGAGTGGTTGACGCGATGTCCGAATGCACCGGAGGTGACCCAGCCCACGGTTTTGCCGTCGTGCCAGATCGGCTCGTCGCCGATGGCGTCGGCGTCGGTGGCGTCCACCTTGAAAGTCACCAGGCGCAATGCGCCGCCGCCGTCCTTCTCTTCGGCGGCCGCCGAGCGGCCGATGAACTCGTCTTTCTTGAAGTCGACGAATCGATCGAGACCGGCTTCGAAGGGTCCATAGATGGGACGGTATTCGCGCGCCCAGCTGCCGAAGCTCTTCTCGATGCGCATGGCATTGAGCGCACGCCCGCCGAATAGCTCGAGTCCGTACTCGCGGCCGGTCTTGACCAGCAGATCGTAGAGCGCGCGTTGATAGTCGGCGGTCACCCAGATCTCGAATCCCAAGTCGCCGGTGAAGGACACTCGCCCGACATAGCCCGGGACCATGCCGATCTCCATGCGTCTGAAGGACATGAAAGGAAAGGCCGCGGTGGACAAGTCGTCGCGCACCAGGGTCTGCAATAGCGCCCGGGAATGCGGTCCCGCCACCGACAGTCCGACGTACTCCATCGCGCACGGGCGCACCGCGACGCCCGACGCCGGCATGTGCCGCTCGAACCAACGCATGTAGTAGGTTTCGGCGGCATAGGTGCCCACGAGAAAGACGTGATCGGCGGCAACCCGGCACATGGTGAAGTCGCCGATCAGCTTGCCGCGCTCGTTCAGCATCGGCGTGAGGGCAATGCGCCCGACCGCGGGAACGCGGTTCGCCATCATGTGCGACAGCCAGTCCTCCGTGCGCGGCCCGCGTACGTCGAATTTGCCGTAGTTCGATATCTCCAGGAGCCCCACGGAATTCTGTACGGCCTTGCATTCCGCCGCGACATGGGGATGGGCGTTGGAGCGGCGGAAGCTGATCAAGTCTTCGGCCTCGCGCGCCGATGGCGCGAACCACAGCGGGTGCTCCAGGCCGCAATAGTCGCCGAATACCGCATGCTCAGCCTGCAGCTTTTCGTAGATCGGCGTGGTGCGCAGGGGCCGCGCGGCCGGCAGTTCTTCGTTCGGGAAACGAATGCTGAAGCGGCGTGAATAATTCTCACGAACCTTGGCGTTGGTGTACGCCAGCGTCGTCCAGTCTCCATAGCGCGCCACATCCATACCCCAGATGTCGGCTCCGGGATCGCCGTCGACCATCCATCGCGACAGGGCCAAGCCGACGCCGCCGCCCTGGCTGAACCCCGCCATCACGCCGCAGGCCACCCAGAAGTTCTTCAACCCCCCTATCGGTCCCACCAGAGGATTGCCGTCGGGCGCAAAGGTGAACGGCCCGTTCACCACTTTCTTGATGCCGGCCCCGGCCAGCGCCGGGAAATGCGCGAATCCGACTTCGAGGCTCGGCGCGATGCGTTCCAGATCGTTCGGCAGCAAGTCCTGTCCGAAGTCCCACGGAGTCGTCACTTCCGACCACGGGACACCGGCGCGTTCGTAAGTGCCCATGAGCATGCCGCCCCGCTCCTGGCGAATGTAGATTTCGCCTTCGAAATCGATGGCGTGCAGCTGCTCCTTCTTGCCGACTAATTCCGGCATGTCCCCGGTGATGAGATATTGATGCTCCATCGCCAGGATGGGCAGCTCGATGCCGACCATGCGGCCCACCTCGCGCGCCCACAGGCCCCCTGCGTTCACCACGTGCTCGGCATGCACATTGCCGTGGTCGGTGATCACATCCCAGGAGCCGTCGGCGCGGGCCTTCAGATCCGTGACCAAGGTATGGCGTACGATGTCGGCACCGCCGATTTGCGCGGACTTCGCATAGGCGTGGGTGACGCCGTACGGATCGACGTGTCCCTCGATCGGATCGTACATCGCCCCCGCGAAATGCCTCTTGTCCATCAGCGGAAACAGCTTCGCCGCCTCGTCGACGGAAATGATTTCCAGATCCATGCCTAGGTATCGGCCGCGCGCCTTGGCCATCTTCAGCCAGTCGAGCCGCTCGCGCGTTCCGGCCAGCATGATGCCGCCCGTGATGTGGACGCCGCAGGATTGCCCCGAGATCCGCTCGATTTCCTTGTAGAGCTCGATGGTGTACTGCTGCAATTTGGCAACGTTGGGATCACCGTTGACGGTGTGCATGCCCCCGGCCGCGTGCCACGTCGATCCCGATGTCAATTCGGCGCGCTCGATCAACAGCACGTCCTTCCACCCAGCCTTTGTCAGGTGATACAGCACGCTGGCGCCGACCACGCCGCCGCCGATGACCACTACTTTCGCGTGGCTCCTCATAAGATCTCCAAATCATCGTACCGATTTTAAAGTGGATGCAATCGCCGGCGCGCCGCGGCGCGGGCAATCGCGCTTACTCATTCGAAACCGCTAAATGTAAATTGGACTGCGCAGCGCCGGCGCCGGTCCCGAAGCGCTCGATCAGCCATGAGCGGAACAGCGCGATGGCGGTATCGCTCAAGGCTTCCGGATGCGTGATCAAATAATAGCCATAGCCGTCGTCGAGACTGTTGTCGAACGGCTTGACCAGCTGGCCGGTCCGAATGTAGTCGGCGAAGAGGTAGTTATCGACCAGCGCGATGCCCTCGCCGCTCAAGGCATACTGCACGGCGAGAACGGCGGTGTCGAACACCAGTCCGCGCTCGACGTTCAGTGCGCCCAAGTTCGATTGACGCACGAATTGGGTCCAAAGATGATGCCGCGGCTGATCCGAAATACGGACGTGCACCAGCTCATTGGACTCGATGAATTCGGACAGACTCTTGCCTGCGTGGCGCGCGGCGACATTCGGATGACACAGGAGATTCAAGCGCACCGGCCAGAGAAGATCGGTCACCAGATCGGTGACGGTGGGCTTCGAATACACGACCGCCACATCGACATCGCTCGGCGGCGGCCCGACGCCGTAGGGACTGACCAGATCGATCTCCACTTCGGCGGCCGCGCGGCGGAAGTCGCGCAGTATCGGTACGGCGAGATGCACTGCGAAACTCGGCGGCATCTGTACGCGAAGGGTTCTCAAGGTGGTGGACCCATCGTTGCGGATATCATCGAGGGCGTATTCCAGGCGGTCGAAGGATTTCATGACGGCCGGCAAGAGATGCTGCCCCGCCTTCGTCAGCACCAGCGCGTGCGGCTTGCGCTCGAACAGCTGAGTGCCGATCAATTTCTCGAGCGCGATCACATGGCGCGACAAGGCACTTTGTGAAATCAACAGCGCATTGGCCGCGGCGGTGAAGCTCGAGTGCTTGGCGACGCCCTCGAAGGCGCGCAACGCGTTCAGCGGCAGCCAGCGGCGATCGATGGTGGTCTTGCCCATGGCCTCAAGGAGCCCAGCTCTTCGTGTAGCCGATGGCGCGCTTCTGATCGGCGATGATGGTCTTGGACGCCAGATACAGATGATACGCCGCCCAAAACCCGGTGGGAGCCAGGACCAGCAGCGCCGATCGCAGCGATGCGGCGTCCGTCATGTGCGCACCGGCGAACCAGTCGCTCAAGACCCCGACCACCCATGGCGCCACCATGAGATTGAATATATTCGCGACCAGCAGCGACACCGCGATGAACATATTGCGCATATGGCAGGGCGCGAGATTGTTGAGTAGGCCGAAACAGGGGCCGATGTAAAAATAAATCGCGGGAATGAAGATGCAAAACATCAGCTTGCACACCCACAAAGAGTGAGTCCAATAGGCGATCAGGGAAGGGATCGTCGCGAGGCCGATACCTCCGGCAAGCAACCATACGACGCGGCGCGGGTCTGCCATGAAGGGCCGCGACAACAGCCACGCCGTTCCGACGGTCGCGAGCGAACCGCCCCAGAGATGGATGTCGCCGGTCACCGCGCCGGCCTGGCCCACATTCAGGTTATATGCCCGCTGCAGGAAGGTGGGTGTCCAGTAAATGAGACCCCAGCCCCAAAGCGCGCACAGACCGCCACCCATGACCACGTGAAAGGCGGCTTTTTGGCGCCATAAGAATCGCAGGGAATCCCATAACGAAGGCTTGATCTCATCGACGACGGCATCCAAGCGCCCGCGCGACGGTTCGCGCACCGTCAAATACACGATGATTCCGACGACGAGACCAGGAACGCCGAGCGCGATGAACGCGGCGCGCCAGGTATAAGCCTGCGCAACCGCCCCGGCCATATTGGCGCCCAACCACGCGCCGATGGGCGCGCCCAGCGCCAGCACCGTCATCGCCATGGGCCGCCGGTCCGGCGGGAAGCAATCAGAGACGATGGCCGTTGACGGCGGCGTGCCGCCCGCTTCGCCGACACCCACACCGATGCGTCCGAGCAAGAACTCCAGGTAATTTCGCGACAACCCGCATAGCGTGGTGAATCCGGACCAAACGATGAGAGACGCGGCGAGGATGTTGCGGCGGTTCGATCGATCGGCAAACCACGAGATCAGAATCCCGAAGGAAACATAAAAAGCCGCGAGAGGAGCGCCGGTGAGAAATGCCACGCCGGCATCGTCCAATTTCAATTCCAGGCGGATCGGCTCGAGAACTGTGGATACGACGTAACGGTCGGCGATGTTGATCGCGTAAATCAAGCACGTCAGGATGAGAACGTACCAGCGCTCGATCGACGACGGCGCCCGGGTTCGCGGTAGGTCAATTGCGGCGGTGCTCAAGCTGTGCAACCTTGTCTTTGACGTGAGCATTACCATACAGGGTTCGACGGCGTTGCGCGACGGGACAGGCTCCCGGAGGGTTCGAAAAATGACATGGGTGAATCGCGAAATGGCATAGCGCGATCGGCATGAAGGACTAAGCTCCGAGCGGTGGAGAACTTCGACTACATCATCGTCGGCGCCGGCACCGCGGGCTGTGTGCTTGCGGATCGCTTGTCGGCGGGCGGGCGCGACCGGGTGTTGGTGCTCGAAGCCGGCGGCACGGATAGGCGATTCTGGATAAGGACACCGATCGGCTACGGACGCACCTTCGCCGACCCCGCGGTCAATTGGAAGTACCAGACCCTGCCGAATCCCGGCCTCAATGGGCGGAGCATCTATTGGCCGCGGGGACGCGTGGTCGGCGGGTCGAGCTCCATCAATGCATTGGTCTATTGCCGCGGGATGCCCGCGGATTTCGATGATTGGCGGCAAATGGGCAATGTCGGCTGGGGCTGGGAAGACGTGCGCCCCTACTTCGAACGCTCGGAGCTCCGCGTCGATGCGGCGGGCCATGCCTGCGGCGACGGGCCTCTGGACGTCAGGGACGTGACGCCCTTTCTGCATCCGATGCGGCAGAACTGGTTGGATGCGGCGGCGGAATTGGGATTGCCGGTCACGGACGATTTCAACGGTCCGCGTCCCGAAGGATTGGGGTGCTACCAGGTGACGATTCGCCATGGCCTGCGGCGCTCGGCCGCCGATGCCTTCTTGCGCCCGGCGCTGCGCCGCGCCAACATGCGCCTCGAGACGGACGCCTGGGTGAGCAGGATTCGCTTTGATCAACGACGCGCCGTGGGTGTGGACTATGTCCGCGGCGGCGCCCGGCAATTCGCCGCGGCCAATCGCGAAGTGATTCTCTGCGGCGGGGCGGTCAACTCGCCGCAGCTGCTGCAGCTCTCGGGGATTGGACCGGCATCGACCTTGAGGGAGGCCGGCATTGCGCTGCTGCTGGACAACCCCGCCGTCGGCGGAAATCTCCAGGATCACCTCGCCGTGGTGTATTCCTTCAAGGCCACGCAACCGACCTTGAACAATGAGCTGCACTCGACGCTGGGACAATTGCGTGCCGGCTTGCGCTACCTCCTCGCCCGGCGCGGTCCCCTGGCCTTGAGCGTGAATCAATTCGGCGGTTTTGCGCGCGCCGACCCTTCCGGCTCGCGCCCCGACGTGCAGCTCTATTTCAATCCGGTAACTTACGGCGCGGGCGATGCCGCGCGGACACGGATCGTGGTGGACGCGTTTGCCGGATTTTACCTGTGTTTCCAGCCGACACGTCCGACCAGCGTAGGGCGCATCGACATCGCAAGTGCGGACTTTCGCCGCCCGCCCGCCATCGCACCCAATTACTTGTCCACCGAGAAAGACTCCGCCGACGTGGTGCACGGTGGACGCCTGCTGCAGGCGATCGCGCGCACACGGGCGATCAAATCCTTGATACTCGAACGCCTTGCGCCCGATCTCGATGCGATGAGTCCGGCCGACCTGATTGCCGATTTTCGCGCGCGCGCAAGTACGGTATATCACCCCGTCGGAACTTGCCGAATGGGCAGGTCCGCAGGCGAGTCCGTCGTCGATGCAACTTTGAAGGTGCACGGCATCGAGGGCTTGCGCGTCGTCGATGCGTCCGTATTTCCGACGGTCACGTCGGCGAATACCAATGCGCCGACCGTCATGGTGGCGCAAAAGGCCGCTGATCTGATTTTGAACGATTGATTCCTAGGAAGGGAGTAATGCAATGGCAATTCAATATAAGGAGCGGCACTTGCCGAATATCTGATGAAACTCGACAGTGTCAAAGTATTCATCGTGAGCAATCCACCGCCGGGTTTCGGCGGCCGCTATTTCGTGTTTCTGAAGTTGAAGACCGCGTGCGGCATCGAAGGAGTCGGCGAAGTGTATGCCGCCACCTTCGGTCCCAAGGTCATCGGCAAGATGATCGAGGACTTGTTTGCGCGCCGCTTCGTCGGGCGCAGTCCGTTCCAGATCGAATCGCTGTGGCGTGAGAGCTATGGCTCGGGATTTACCCTGCGCCCGGACCTATCGCTGATGAGCGTCATCAGCGGATTGGAGATGGCTTGCTGGGACATCATAGGCAAGGCGGTCGAGCAGCCGATCTACAACCTTCTCGGCGGCAAGGTTCACGAGCGCCTGCGCAGCTACACTTATCTGTACCCCGACCCCGCGGCCGGCGAAGGCGACGAGTTCTATCACGACGCGGATCGCTCGGCCGCCCGCGCCGCCGAGTACGTGGCTCAAGGTTTCACCGGACTCAAATTCGATCCCACCGGCGGATTCTCCGCGTACGATCCGCGGCAGCCCACCCAGGAAGCCCTCGAGCGCACTGTTCGGTTGGTGCGCCTGGTTCGCGAGGCGGTGGGACGGCGCGCGGACCTGCTCGTAGGGACGCACGGTCAGTTCACGACCTCGGGCGCCATTCGCTTGGGCAAACAGCTCGAGCCCTTCGATCCCTTATGGTTCGAAGAGCCGGTCCCGCCGGAAATGCCGGAGCAGATGGCGATCGTGGCCCGCGGCACCAGCATTCCCATCGCCACCGGCGAGCGATTGACCACCAAGTACGAATTCGCGCGGGTATTGGCGAGCGGCGCGGCGAATATCATTCAAATGAACCTGGGCCGAGTCGGAGGACTGCTGGAGGCGAAAAAAGTAGCAGCGTTGGCGGAGGTACACTACGCGCAGATCGCGCCGCACCTTTATTGCGGCCCCGTGGTGGGTGCGGCGAACATTCAGATCGCCGCCTGCTCGCCCAATTTTCTGATTCTCGAAAGCATCCAGCAATGGGGCGGGATTCACGCCAAGCTCCTGAATAAACCGATTCGCTGGGAACAGGGTTACGTGATTCCGCCCACGGCGCCCGGCCTCGGGGTCGAGCTCAACGAGTCCGTGGCGCTGTCCCACGCCTACGTCGAGGACAGCCCCTTGCATTTGGAGATGATCGATCGCCCCTTGGGCTCATGAGAAAATGAAGGCGGATGAGACAATGAATCTGCGTTACGGCTTCGTCGGACTTGGAAATCTCGGCAAACATCTAGCCGCCAATCTGGCCCGCGGCGGCTTCGACGTAGGGGTCTACGACTTGCAGCGAAGCGCCGCCGATGCGCTATCGGCCGTCGGCGCGCACCGGGCGGACTCCATACCGGAGCTCGCGAAGTCCTGCGATGCCCTGATCACCTGCCTGCCCTCGCCGGCGGCGACCAAGGCGGTTGTCGATTTGGCATTGCCATCCCTGCAGCGCGGCGCCACCTGGATCGAGATGAGCACCAATGACTTCGCCGAGGTCGAAGCACTTGCCGCGCGAGCCCACGAACGCGGTATCGCCACCCTCGCCTGTCCCGTTACCGGAGGGGTGCACCGGGCGCAGACCGGCGACATCACGGTACTGGTCGGCGGCGCTCAACCCGTGTTTGCCATGCACGAGCCGGCTCTGAAGGCCATGGGCGGGCGAGTCATTCATTTGGGAGGTATCGAGCAAGCCGCGGTGACCAAGGTGGCGACCAACATGCTGGCGTTCATTCACCTGATCGCGGCCGGGGAAGCACTCATGCTCTGCGCCAAGGCCGGTGTGGATCTGCGCTCCGCCTTCGAGGCCATTGCCGCAAGCTCGGGCAACAGCTTTGTCCACGAGACCGAGAGCCAGGTCATTCTCAGCGGCAGTTATGATATTGGTTTCACTATGGATTTGGCGTGCAAGGACGCCGGGTTCGCCGTCGAGCTCGGGCGCCGCTTCGGAGTGCCTCTACGGCTCGCGGGCGTGATGGAGCAGACTTTCATCGAGGGGCGGGCAAAGTACGGCGGCGGCGCCTGGTCGTCGATGATCGTGAAGCTGTTGGAAGACTCGGTCGGCACGCCGCTTCGCGCGCCCGGATTCCCGGCTCGCTTAGGTTCCCATGATGTGTGAAATCCCTTGCGCGAGCCGAAATGTCATCGCTGCCCGGTCGCACAGGTTCCACCGCACGGTGGCTACGCATTCTGTTGGTGTAGTCTAATAACAACAAAACGGCGAATGGGGCCGTTTGTGCAGATGTCGCAAATTGGCATGGGGGCATCGCTAAATAGCATGGCAGGAAAAAAACGATCGGCTAAGCTCCGATGCAAGGCGATGCAGGTTTTGATAGGCTGTGTGCAAGCAACAGAATATTCTTTTCAAGTCTGCGGATGTAAGAAGGTTGATTGCCGCTATAGATTAGGCGGTGGCGAGTGTTGTAGGCGCGCTGCGAGGCGGGCACTGCCGACACGCGTTCAGAATCTGGATAAATACGAAGGGATGGAAGCATGAATTCAAATCAGAAGTTATCCTATGCGATTGCCGCGATTCTAAGCGGGTCCGCCGCCGGTTTCGCGCATGCGGCGACGGCCACCGACACCGAAGCATCCGATACGATCCAAGAGATCACCGTGACGGCGCAGCGCCGAACGGAAAATATTCAGAATGTGCCCATCACCATCCAGGCGTTGACGGGAGAGGCGCTCAAGGAGCTCAGCGTCACTACCTTCGACGACTATGTCCGGTATCTGCCCAACGTGTCGGTGGCGAGCAACGGACCGGGTCAGGGCAACATCTACATGCGCGGCCTGAGCGTCGGTGCCGCGGGCAGCCAGTCAAGCGGGTCGATCGGCGGGTTCCCGAATGTCGCCATCTACTTGGACGATCAGTCCGGTCAATTGCCGGCGCGCAACCTCGACATCTACGCCGCCGACCTCGAGCGCATCGAGATCCTCGAAGGTCCTCAAGGTACGCTGTTCGGTGCCGGCGCGCAGGCGGGCGTCGTGCGCTACATCACCAACAAGCCGAAGCTCAACGTCACCGAAGGGAGTGTCGATGCCGGCTACGGAGTCACGGCGCACGGCGATCCGAACACCGATCTGACGGCCGTGCTGAATATACCGCTGATCCCCGACACCCTCGCGGTGCGTGCCGTGATCTACAACGACCGGCGCGGCGGCTATATCGACAACGTGCCGGGGACGTTTACGCGCAAGGACGCCGACCTCGGCATCTACTATGCAAATTACCCAAACCCGGTAACGGGAAAACCGGCGGTGCCGCCCGGCAGTCAGGTCATCAACAATAACGCCATTGCCGGCAGAGCGATCAATCCCGTCACCTACACGGGCACGCGCGTCGAGCTGCTGTACCAGATCAACGATGACTGGAACTTCCTCCTCTCGCAGTCCTATCAGAACCTGGATTCCGAGGGCGTGTTCTACCAGATGCCCAACGCCTCCGACGGGGCGCCGCTGCAGCCGTTGGAGGTCACGCTGTTCAACAACTCCTTTGACAAGGACAAGTTCGAGAACACGGCGTGGACGCTCAATGGCAAGTTGGGAGACTTGAGGGGCGTGTACACCGGCGGATACCTGGTGCGGCACGTCAGCCAGGTGGCTGACTACACGAATTACGCGCGCGGCGTATATGCCGACTACTATCAGTGCTACGGCCCGGGAACCGGCTACCTCGTCCCGAACCCAAACAAGCCTTTTTACGGCGACACGAAACTCAAATCGACCTGCTACTCGCCCAGTTCGAGCTGGCGGGAGACGGAACGCAATGAGCATCTCAGCAACGAAATCCGGGTGAGCACGCCGGACGACTGGCGCATCCGCGGCATCGTCGGCGCGTTCTACGAGCAGAACAAGCTGTTCGACCAGACCGATTGGCTGTACAAGACCATTCCGAACTGCACGTCGAATACTGCGCCGGGCACGCCGGGGAATACAGGTTGCTTATCGAACATCGGCACGGCCCCCGGCGCCACCACCGAGAACCCCGGCGTCCAGAACGACAATGTCGCCTTCTTCGAAGACACTCAGCGAGAGGTCAAGCAGACGGCGTTCTTCGGGTCGGTCGACTTCGATATCATTCCGAAGGTACTCACGGTGACGGGGGGCGCCCGCCACTTCCAATTCGAGAATTCCTTCGCCGGCAGCGTCACCGGCAGTTTCTTCTGCTTCGAGCAAGGTGCGCCGGCCGGCGGATGCGTGAACGACGCCACCAATCTCAACAAGAAGGACCTGAGGTTCACGGAATCCGGAACCAGGAGCCGCGCGAATATTACCTGGCATGTCACACCGGATGTGCTGCTCTACGCCACCTGGTCGCAAGGATTTCGCCCGGGCGGTTTCAACCGCCAGGGTGGTCCTCCGGCGTACATCCCCGGCCCGGACGGGAAGCCCCAGTTCGCCATACCGAACGAATATCGTTCCGACGACCTCACGAACAAAGAGATCGGTTGGAAAACGGAGTTTTTCGATCACCGGTTCCAATGGAACGGCGCGGTGTACCAGGAAAATTGGAACAACGTGCAGATCGGCTTCTTTGATCCCGGCGAGACCGGCAATCTCGCCTTCGGCACCAACGGCCAGAATTTCCGCATCCGGGGCGTCGAGACGTCGATCGTGGCCCGTGTCTGGCAGGGGTTGACGCTGCAGGGTGCGGCGTCCTGGAATTCGAGTGTGCAGACCAACTCGCCGGGGCTGCTCGACACCAATCCGGCCAGCGTGAACTTTGGCAAGGAGATCACCCAGAAGTGCGCCAAGGGCACGGGCGCGAATTGCACTGTCATCAGCAACCTGTTCGGACCGCCCGGCGCCCCGAGCGCCGACTCCCCGCCCATCCAGTTCAGCCTGCGCGCACGCTATGACTGGACGGTCGACAGCTACAACGCCTTCGTACAGGTCGGCGCCCAGCATACGGGCCATTCGTTCACCCAGTCGGGCAGCAATCCTGCCCTCTCTGCAAACGGAGTCAACACGACGCTGCTGCGCTTCGAGAACCCGGCGTACTCGACTTTCGACGCCTCCTTGGGTGTGGCGAAGGATGCCTGGACGGCGCACGTGTTCGCGCAGAATCTGACCAACAAGGAGACCAGCCTGTTTACCAACACCGCCCAGTTCACGGTGGCGGAGACGGCGCTTCGTCCCAGGGTGATCGGCGTGAAGTTCGGGTATAAGTTCTGAGGGCCGCTGCTCGAGGATTCGCGGCTCCCGGGGCGAGCCGGACGCGATAGAATCAAGGCGGGCTCAGGCCCGCCTTTTTTTTGGAAGCAATGCAAGCAGCCGCGACAACGCCGATCACATCCCCCGTCGAAGCGGAAGTCCTGCGCATTCGGGGACTTCTCGAGCGCAATCAATTCGGCGCCGCGCTGAGCGCGGCCGAGGCCCTGGCCGTCAAAGTTCCGGAAAACCGCGACGTCCTCTACATGATTGCCGTCAGCCAGCGTTATCTGCAGCGAATTCCCGAGGCGCTCGCCACCCTCGAACGGCTCGAGAGGCATCATCCCGGCTTCAGCCGTATGTACCAGGAGCGAGGGCATTGTTTTGTCGCGCTGCGCGACGCGCCCCGGGCGATCGACGCGTTCATAAGGGCGGTCAATATCAATCCTGCCCTGCCCGCCAGCTGGCGCACCCTGCAGACGCTTTACCGGATGACCGGACAGACCGAGAACGCCGAGATGGCCGCCGGACATGTGGCTACGCTGGCGAAATTGCCCCCGGAAATCGTCACGGCCACCGCGATGTTCTCCGACGGCGAGCTCGTACCCGCCGAAGGCATCGTGAGGGCCTATCTCCTCGAGCACGGCAATCACGTCGAAGCCATGCGGCTGCTGGCTCGGATCGGGCTCCAACAGGAGGTGCTCGACGACGCCGAAATTCTGCTCGAGGCCGTGCTCGAGCTGGCTCCGGACTATCGGGCCGCCCGCTACGACTATGCCATGGCGCTATTGCGGCGCCACAAGCACGTACAGGCCGTCGCGGAACTCGAAAAGCTCTTGCAGCTCGATCCGAGCAATCGGGTCTACCGAACGTCCTACGCGACCGCACACGTGGGCCTCGGCGATCATGGTCGGGCACTCGCGCTCTATCGAGAACTCGTCGCCGACGCGGCGCAGGCGGTTCAGGCCAGCGAGCTGCATTTATCGATCGCGCATTCGTTGAAGGCACTGGGGCGCCAGCAGGAATCCATCGATGCCTACCACGCCGCGGCGGCCGTGCGTCCGAACTATGGCGACGCCTATTGGAGCCTCGCCAACCTTAAAACCTATCGGTTCTCCGACGATGAGATCGCGCGCATGCGTGCTGAAGAGGCGCAGGCTGCGACTGCCCTGGTCGATCGCTATCACCTGTGCTTCGCGCTCGGCAAGGCGCTCGAGGACCAGGGTGAGTTTGCGGAGTCGTACCGCTACTACGAACGCGGCAACGCGCTCAAGAAAGCCGAAAGCCGCTACCGTCCCGAGCCCGTCGAGCGCAACACGCGCCTGCAGAAGGCGATCTGCACTCGAGAATTCTTTGCCGCGCGACAGAGCGCCGAAGCACCCGGCCCCTCGCCCGGCGGGATACCGGAAGCGGTCCCCATTTTCGTGGTCGGACTGCCGCGCTCCGGATCCACGCTGCTGGAGCAGATCCTAGCCTCGCATTCGAAGGTCGAGCGTACCATGGAGCTCGCCGACATGCCGCGCATGGTGCTGGGATTGCAGGGGCGCGAGCCGGACAACGAGGACCCGCGCTATCCTCGGGTGCTCGGGGAGCTGAAGCCCGAAGACTTCCGGAGCCTCGGCCGGAAATACCTCAGCGACACGCGCATCTACCGAACGGGCAAGCCCTTCTTCATCGACAAGATGCCGAACAATTTCCGGCATCTTGGCCTGATCCATCTGATTTTGCCGAACGCGAAGATCATCGATGCGCGCCGCAATGCCATGGCGTGTTGTTTCAGCAACTTCAAGCAGCTGTTTGCCGCGGGTCAAGAGTTCACCTATAGCCTCGAGGACATCGGCCGGTATTACCGAACCTACATCGACCTGATGACGCATTGGGATTCGGTCCTGCCGGGAAAGGTGTTGCGCGTCGAGCATGAAGACGTGGTCGAGGATCTCGAAGGGAATGTGCGAAGGATCCTGGATTTCTGCGGTATCGAGTTCGAACGGCAGTGTGTCGAGTTCTACAAGACCGAGCGGAGCATCAGAACCGCGAGTTCTGAACAGGTGCGTCGCCCGATCTTCAAGGAAGGCATCGATCAATGGCGGAACTTCGAGCCGTGGCTTGCTCCTTTGAAGGAGGTCTTGGGCCGCGATTAGGCTCCGCCGGCTCGGTCAACGGGAAGAATTTCCAGGCGGGATTGTTTCTCAGAAAATTGAGCGTGGTGATTCCCACGGCACCAGGTCCGGGGGCCGGTGCCGCCGGATCGGTCTGCAAGGGCATCACCTTGCGAAAGGCCTGCCAAGCCGCGGTTGCGGCCGGCCCGAATTCGCGCCTCGCGTCCTGCGTCTTGCGCACATCCAGCCAACGCGTGCCGGTGAGCAGATCGGTCGCCAGCAGCCGGAAGGTATCGTCAACCGCGGTCTGCGCCCGCAGGGATTTGAGCAGCGACTGCGCCTCCAGCTCCTCGACGCCCGAACTGCCGCCATAGCCTTCCGGGGGCACGGGCATGATCTGCGCCTGAATGTGCTGCCAGGTCTCATGGCTGCCGAAGTCTCCGCCTAATGACCTGCCGACGCCCAGGCTTCTCAGGGTTTTCTGCGAACCCTCGCCGGTGAAGAACTCGCTGCCGAACCGTTCGGCCCGCAGCATGATGGCGATATCCATGTTGGCGATCGCGATCGTGAAGGCCTCGAGATCGTTGGACAGGGGGTAGGGATCCCAATTGGCATTCGAGAAGATGAAGCCGTGCTTGCCGCTGCTGTTCTTTCCGCCCTTCACGTAATATTTGAGCATCTCGGGCGTATTGAGGTCCCAGGAATCCTGCGGCGAGAGACCGACGCGGATCGCCGGATTGTGATCCGACGAGTTGAGCTGGATCACCACGTCGTCGCGGAGCATCGCCCACATAGCCCAAGCCGACGCCTGACGGATCGACGAGGCGCGCAGACTTTCCGGGTCCTGGATGATCCGGCCCTTGTCATCGCCGAATAGATAGCTGCCCTTGATCATCTCCTTGATCCGGTTTGCATCCCAATTCAGCCATTTGAAAGGTCGGTCGCTCTGCACCAGATAGTTGAGCGGCGTGACCGAGCTGTTCATGCCGTTCAAATCGATCGCATAGGTCAGATCAGCCCACGCCAGCGCCTGCTTCGCATCGGCCACGACGAACACGGCCCGCGCGGTCGCATAGGCATCGCTGCTGGTCAGCGCGTTGTCGTCGGCACCGAAAGGTTGGAGCGATGCCGAGCCCGCCGCCTTCAGCGCATCGGCCGCCGACATGCGTGTCCCGTTGTAGTAGGCGTCGCCGGAGCCGACCATCGTTGCGCCGATATTGTTGAGAACCGACAGATCGCCTTCTCCGACCGTGCCGCGCGATTGCATCACCGGTGTTACGCGCCTGTTCAATAGGTCGATCAGCATCTGTGCGAGTTGCGGACTAGGTGCGTTGAACGTCATGGCGTTGGCGCGTACCACCATCACCGCGCGAACCAGCGCTTCGTCGTTGATCTCCGGACCCTCCATCGGGTTGGCGGCGCCCCGCTGAAACGACGCCATCATTTTCTTTTTGAGGAGGTCCTCATTTTCGGGCGACAGAGGATCGCCCTCAAACTGCTTGACCTCGCGCCCGGCGCCGACGCCGCGCGTGAACCAATAGACCGACACGCCTTCGGCCGGCGCTTCGAGCAGAAGTCCATAATTGTCGGCTTCGCGCTGCTTGGCCTCGGCGCTCAGCTGAACTCTGGCGCCACCGCGGGCCACCTGGATTACTTCATCGATGGTCAAGTCGTGCCCGGTCAGCGTGATGGTCTTGCCGGCCTCGGTCGGGTCGATGGGGCGATAGCCGAAGTCGCTTTGCGCCAATGCCGGGAATGCGGCAATCGAGGCGACCGCGATCGTCAAGGTTGAGATCGCCGCTCGGCCACGCCTTGCCCATTGGTCTTTCATGCTTTGATCCTTCTTTGAATGTGCATCGCGCCCAGATTTGCATCCGCGCAGGGTTATCTATCGCCGTCGATCCCATCTCATTGCTTCTCCGACGAGGTGGGCATCATGTCACCGCCGGCATAGAACTTGCTCGCAGGCGTGGTCTTGAGGAATGTGACGGCGGTCATCGCTCGCGGCTGCGGCGGGCTTCCATCCATGCTCGGCAGCAGCGGCACGATTTTGCGAAACGCCGTCCACGCCGCAGTCGGGGCGTCGCCGAAATTCCGCGAGGCATCTTGCGTTTTGCGCACATTCATCCAGAAGGCCGCGTTCAACAGATCGTGCCCCAGGAGGTCGAAGGTCGTATTCACGGCTTGGCGGGCGCGATAGGCTTTGATTCGGGTTTGCGCTTGCAGGTCTTCGACCGTGCCGACGATTGCCGCCCCGGACGGCGCGACGGGATTCGTCAGGCTCTGGATCTCCTGTTGCAAATCCACCGGTGTGTAGCCGCCGCCCCCGGCCAGATAGATCACGAAATCGCTGCCCGGCGGCATGCCCAGCGCCTTTGCCGGATCGGACGCCGTGAAGAACGGGTTGCTGAATCGATCGATTCGCAACGACACGGCGACGTCCATGTTCGCCAAGGCGATGACGAAGTCTTCGAGCTTGTTCGCCATCGGAAAGGGGTCCCAGTTCGCGTTCGACACGATATAGCCATGCTTGCCGTTGCTGTTCTTGCCGCCCTTGACGTAGTACTTCATCAACTGTGGCGTCGACAGCTCCCACGAATCCTGCGGCGACAAGTCGGTGCGGACTGCGGGGTTGTGATCCGATGAGTTCATTTGCAGAACCACGGCATCGCGCAGAGCGCCCCAATCTTGCCACGCCGATGCCTGGCGGATGGAAGAAGCCCGAAGGCTCTCCGGGTCCTGAATGATCCGGCGCGGATCGTCGCTGAACAAATAACTACCCTTGAGCATGTCGCGCACACGAGCCGCTTCCCAGTTCAGCCACTTGAATGGGCGTTCCCTCTGCACCACCGTGCTGATGGGCGTAATGCTGGAATTCATTCCGTTCAGATCCATCGCATAAATGAGGTCCGCCCATTCAAGGGCTTGGCGCGCATCATCGACGACCAAAGCGGCGATGCCGGTACCATATGCATCGCTGCTGGTCAGGGCATTGGTGTCGGCGGCAAACGGCTGGATCGGGTTCAGCCCCACCTTTGAAAGCGCATCGGCGGCCGCCATGTGCACGCCTTGGTAATACGCATCGCCGGCTCCCACCATGGCCGCCCCGACGTTGCTGAGCTGTGCCAGATCACCTTCGCCGAGCGTGCCCCGCGATTGGACCACCGGGGTGATCCGGTGGTTCAACAGGTCGACCAGCATCTGCGACAGCTGCGGGCTGGGTGCATTGAAGGTCATGGCGTTGGCGCGGATGACCATCATCGCGCGCACGATCTCTTCCTCCAAAACCTCCGGTCCGTAGCCGAAAATCGCGCCCAGCCGGAATTCCTGCAGTTGAGTTTTTTCCAGATACGCCTTGTTCTTGGGCGACATCGGATCGCCGGAAAACATGACTGTCTCGCGCTGATCACCGGCCCCCCGATTGAACCAATAGACTGCGACCCCTTCCGCGGCGGCCTCGAGCAGCAATCCGTAGTTATCTGCTTGGCGTTGCTTGGCTTCGGGGCTCAACTGAACTTTCGCTCCGTAGCGTGCGACATCGACAACCTGT
>Ga0137407_10000430_pt1 | contig 28968 bp, 27 predicted proteins | sample CZOMad2_2_16fung_FD_108410 | JGI IMG/M metagenome (GOLD analysis project Ga0137407, IMG submission 108410) | Vadose zone soil fungal communities from Angelo Coast Range Reserve, California, USA - CZOMad2_2_16fungal (Illumina Assembly) | ecosystem: Environmental > Terrestrial > Soil > Vadose... | reverse complement strand
CTGTTCCTGCTTGGACAATTGGACTCTGAACCCTTTCGCTTCCTTCATGCCCAAGCTATAAAACCAAATACATTCTCTGCCAAGTACCTAATCGTATTACCATTTACACGGTCACAGTACTAGCTCAATTTGTTGGGTTTTACGTTTTCTTGGACCTTCGTTTCTTGTGTAGCACCGGCACTCTTGCCGGTGTCTTCTTTTTTGCTTTGCCTGACTGCTGATTGCCGACTGCTGATTGCTTCTTCTGATAGCGAGTCTTCCTGCCGTTAGCGATTTTGGGCAAAGCCTGCCGCAGGCCTTCGATGTCGCTTTCACTCCACAAACGCAAACGGATGCCCCCGGCCATCGTTTCCGGCGGTGCAGAGACTTTGCCTGCCAGGATATAGCTACTCAAGGCCGACTTGCTGACGCCCAGCTTCTTAGCAACCTGTTCTGTAGAGAGTTTATTCATTCCAGGAGCATTCTCCTAGATAGATTGCAAACCGTCAAGAACTTTCTGGGTGCTATTTGAATTTTCAGTTGTAAAGTGTAGGGTGCGATTACAGTCGGGTGCCCCATCCTTTACGGCAAAGCTCTGCGGTTTTCAGAGCTTTGTCGTAAAGGGTGGGATATAAAATACCCCGATGCCGAGAGGATTGTTCCGAGTTTATGGCCGGGGTGACTGGCATTTCATCACATGCAGCTGTTTTCATCGTCGTCCCTTCCTTGCTTCCGCGCAGCGGCTCGATCTCTTTCTCAAGATTCTGGAAGAAGTACGGCAGAAGTATAGTTTCATCATTGCAGGGTACGTGGTGATGCCGGAACACTTTCATCTCCTGATAACCGAGCCAAAGGTTGGCACTCCTTCCTTAGTGATGCAAGTGCTGAAGCAGCGCGTTTCACGCCAAGCTCAAACCCGTGGCACTTTCTGGCAGCCACGTTTCTATGACTTTAATGTGGGAACCGCGCGAAAACACCGCGAGGAGTTACGCTACATACATCGCAACCCGGTAACACGCGGATTGGTTGAGTCACCCGAGCTTTGGATGTGGAGCAGTTTCCGTCATTACTGGTTGGGAGAGGTGGGACCGGTGAGGGTCGGTGAGTAATCTATCCCACCCTTTGCAATGAAGCTCTGAAAATCACAGAGCTTCACCGCAAAGGATGGGGCACCCACACAATATTTCTGACCGGAACATCAGGCGCACAAATATGGTCGCCCTATCACTTCAAAATTAGCCTTCAAGCAGTTCTTCTTCCAACTCGTGTTTGTGCTGATGCCTGAGCTGCGCTTGGACAGCAAAATTTAGCAGTCTCTTTGCCGTGTTGTATTGAAACTCGCCGCCACCTTCGGCTTCGCGCAGCCGAACCGTCAGGTCAACAATCCGCTGTTGATGCCAGTCGCAGTCTTCGCAAGGTTTTACTCGTTCAAGTTCTTCGTACTGTTCTTCGTAGTCCATGGCAGCCCCACTGAGCGCATCTCAATAAACATGGTAGAGAAGTGTCATTTTCCTTCGATCCACCGTTAAGTCGCATCAATACTCTCCCGGCGGGCCCGCTTCATTCGCCAGGTTCTCAAACCGTGTTGACCGCTTGATGAAGGCCATGCGCACTATGCCCGTCGGGCCGTTGCGCTGCTTGGCGATGATCAGTTCCGCCTTGCCTTCAAGATCGGGATCGTCCGGTTTGTAGACTTCTTCGCGGAAGATGAAGCCCACCACGTCGGCGTCCTGTTCAATGGCGCCGGATTCGCGCAGGTCAGACAGTTGCGGACGGTTGTTGCCGGTACGGGCTTCAGGTGCGCGGCTTAACTGGGAAAGCGCCAGCACCGGGCAACGCATCTCCTTGGCCAGGCCCTTCAGTCCGCGCGAGATAGCGGACACTTCCTGGGTGCGGTTTTCATAGCGCTTGCCCCCGCCACCCGCGGGTGTGCCCGCCACGAGTTGCAGGTAATCGACAATGATCAGGTCAAGCCGTCCCTGCGCCTGTTGCAGGCGGCGGCACTTGGCCCGCATTTCTGACATGGAGATGCCCGGCGTGTCGTCAATAAAGATAGGCGCTTCCACCAGGGCGGCCAGGCCGCTGACCAGCTTGTTGTAATCATCACGGCCCAGAAAGCCGGTGCGAAGTTTGTGCGAGTCCACGCGGGCCTGGGAGCAGAGCAGGCGCAGCAACAGCGACTCACGCGACATTTCCAGCGAGAAGACGCCCACCACTTTGTGGTCCATGACCGCGGCGTTTTCAGCGATGTTAATGGCAAAAGCTGTTTTGCCCATCGAGGGACGTGCGGCAATAATGACGAGATCGGATTTCTGGAGACCGCTGGTCAGGCCGTCAAAGTCTTCAAAGTGGGTTTCCAGCCCGGTGATGCGCTGGCCTTGTTCGTACAGCTTGTCGATGCTGCCGAAGGACTGCTTGACGATCTCCGTGATCCCCAGAAATCCCTGGCCGATGCGCTGTTCCGCAACCTTGAAGATCGCCGACTCCGCTGCGTCAATGATCTCTTCGGCCGGAGCATCCTGTTCGTACGCCTGCTGGACAGCAGCGGAAGCCGCATGGATCAGCCCGCGCAGCAGCGCTTTGTCTTTGACGATCTTGACGTACTGCTCAATGTTCTTGACGCGCGGCAGTCCGTCGGTCAGCGAGGTAACGTAGGCCACACCGCCTACGGACTCAATTTCCTTGTGCTGGCCCAGTTGTTCCGTAAGCGTGACAAAATCAATGGCGCGGCCGTTCTCCGCCAGCTCCATCATGCGCAGGTAAATGCGGCGATGGGAGTCGAGGGAGAAATCGTCCGCCTGTAGGTGCTCCGCCGCCTGCGGGTAGGAAGAATTGTCCAGAAGAATGGCGCCAAGAATCGCGCGTTCAGCATCTGCGCTCGCGGGCAAGCCGCGATCCAGCATGTAGTCGGTTGTGGCCATTCAGGGTCCTAAAAAATCAGATCGCAATTGCCATTCTAAGTCAACAGAAAACAAGTTGAAACAGCTTTAAAACCCGGCGAAAAGCCAGAGAAAACCGGCACACGAACGACACGCACAATAAAAACCCGGTCTATACCAGCCATATAGACCGGGCTTCGGGGTGGATGTTCGTCAGGCCGCGTGTTGCCCCAGCGGCGCTTCCAGATTTACGCCAGCTTCTCTCACGCTCGTCCCTGCACGCAGGAACGAAAATATGCTTCATGGCAGCCAGCCGCAAAGCTAACGCAGATTAAGCCGCGACACATCCCTTGATTGTGCCGATGGTTTTTATGGACCAAACGTAACCGTCACCTGAACATCTCACACTTGAGTGTTAGCAATATGAACGCGTGAGAAAAATGCCGCAAGCTGAGATATTCAAACTCAATGCGTTTCCGGTGGAATCTCTGTGAAAATCAGATTTTTCTGTGGAAATCAGTGGACAGTAAGTGCAAATCCTGACAAGAATAAAACAAGTCAACGAGCTGACTGTTACACGGGTATAGGAACTCTGAAGCTTCTAATCTTTTGGCCGATCACTCTTTACCGCTGGCTCGTCGCTGTCATCGGGCTGCGCGAGCAGTTTGAATTCGACTTCCCGCGAGCGGCTGGTAGTTTTCTTGTTGGCGTCCGTGGTGAACTCTTTGAGCGTTCCGCGTAGAACATAGTAGCCGTCGTTGGTTTTGGTCTTGGCTGGGCCGCGATCAAATCGTCCTTTAAATTCAAACCAGACGCCGTGGATCTGCTGTGTGGTAAAGGCAACCTCGTGTCCTTGGACCGAGGCCTGGCTGAAGAACTGGTCCAGAAAAGTGCCACGATCACTCTCCAGATCGCCCATGCGGGAGATGTAGCCCGAGGCAGTGCTCTTGTCTAAGCTGATCTGCACAAACTCCCCATCATTGAGGAAGCTGTACATTCCGGAGATGTCTTCCGCAGGCGCAGGCGCCGGAGTGCTGGAGCTATCTTGATGATCTGCCTTGGTTTGCGCCTGAAGAGAGGGCGCGCCAAGGGCATAGCACACGGCCGCTGCAATGAACAGGATTAGGAAACCAACGTTTTTTCTCGACTCGTTTTTTCTGTGCACAAGCATAGGCTCTGCCATATTGGTAATCACAGATATAATCGTTCTACTTGCCAGGAAGTTCAAGCGAAATGCATCTGGCCCCTAAAACAACCTCAAGCGAGCCACCCAGGGCTCCTACGCACGGCTTTCGGCTCATGGTCGAACGCGAGCCATGGCTGCGGATGTTTCTGCGCAACGTCGCGGACGTATTCCGGGCTGATCCACCAGCGGTGTGGGTGTCCGCGCGACCGGCTACATATTGGCCCGATGCGCTGGTCTATCGCCCCGTCGCCTGGGCGGCCATGGGGCAATCCTTACTCTGCCATTTGTTGGTTGCGGCTTCGGTTTATGCTCTCACACTCTTCTGGCTGAACCAGCCACACGTGATCGTGGAAGAGCCTTTTAAGACCGCCACGCTGCACTATGAGCTGACTGAGTATTTGCCGGAAGTAACTCCGCGCCACAAAATGCCCATCACGCCCATGCGGCCCCATCCGCAAACGGCGGACCCGGAGTATTCTCCGCAGCAGATCATCTCCATTGATCCTGAACACATCAGCAACAAGCAGACGATTGTCCAGCCGAATCCGAATATTCTGCATGAGGACGTTCGCCTTCCTAACCTGGTGATCTCGACTCCATTCCCCGGCGCGCCGATGGCGATGAACCATCCACTGCAAGTCTTGCCGGTGAACGTGCCGCAAGTTGTGCCGCCTGCACCGCAGGCAACGGAGAGAAATCTTGCTGCGCGCGCAATGCCCATGAACGGACCAATCGTGGTTCCACCGGCGCAAGACACGGCCGCGCGAACGCTTGATGGCCTACAAATACCGGTGCAAAGCCCTGAGGTGGTCAGGCCGGCGATGGAGATCGCAGCGCAGCATGCGCTGGCACAAGCCCTGTCGTTGAGTGCACCGGAGGTCGTGCCTCCGGCTCAGGGGACAGCCCAGCGCGATTTCAGCCGCCTGGGACTGCCCGCGCAGCAACCGGACGCGGCGCAGCCGGCACAGCCGATCACCAGTGGAACCGGCCAGACACAAGCACGCGAGATCGGACAACTGCTCGCTCTGAATGCGCACCCAATCGCGCCGACCGGCTCTGTGGTGGTTCCTGAAGGAAACCGCGGCGGAGAATTTGCTGCCGGACCAGAAGGCCATCCCGGCGCCACGGCCAGACCTGAAATCAAACAGGGAGACACCAACTCAGCCGCGCATGCACCCGGAGAAGGCGCGGGACCGGCGAATATCTATGTGTCGCCTCCGCCGCCGCCGACAAAAACTGTTGCCGGAGCCACGGCTGGTAAATCTGCGGTGCCCACATCGCCCACGGCTCGCACGGTGCCTGTGGACCGCACCGACAAGAGACCTGCCGATAGTATCGATGAGAAGATTTTTGGCACCCGCAAACACTATTCCATGCGGCTCAATATGCCGAATTTGAACTCGTCGATGGGGAGCTGGAGCATTCGTTTTGCCGAGTTGAATCCCACATCCCATTCGGAAACAGACATCAGTGCGCCTGAGGCGGTAAGAAAAGTCGACCCGGCCTATCCGCAGGACCTGATGCATGGCAAGGTTGAAGGTGTGGTGGTGCTGTACGCCATCATCCACAGTGATGGCAGCGTAGGCGAGGTGCGTATTCTTGAAGGCTTTGAAGCGCGGCTGGATGAGAACGCCCGCACCGCGTTGCAGCAGTGGCATTTTCGTCCGGGAACAAGAGACGGTACGCCCGTAGACATTGAAGCGGTTGTACGCGTGCCTTTTCGCGTTCCCAGAAACGCGTTTTAGTTACCGCGCAACAGTTGCCGTCTGAACGCTATCAATGGCTTGATAGATGTTAGGATGCGTGCATACTTCGTAGTAGTGCCGGTCGGTCAGCTTTTTCAGCGAGAAATCCCGCGCATCCACGTGGGCGATGCGGCCTTCACGCACCACAATCTGGTGAAACGATCCCTGACCCAGCGGAACCACGCCGCCGTAAACCCGCACCGTGGTGTTGTTCCAGATCATAGGTACGTCCAGATCATAGGCCTGGAGTGAGATTTCCGTCTGCAATTTCTGGAACGCCGCAGCATTGATGTGTATGCCGCCGATGTTGTAACGCAACAAAAATTCATCGGGGTTGCCGCCGGTATCTTCATCTTCCACGGCCTTGAAGGAGAATACGTTGAAAAGCAACTCGCGATTTTCCAGCAGCCGGCGCATGCCTTTGCTGCACGAAGAGAGGCGGTCGCTTTCATTGAGCGCGCTGGAAATCATGATCTGCTTGGTGCCATCCATCAGGTACATGGGGGCGGAATCCTGGTAAGAAATTCCGATCCCCAATTCCAGGCTAGGCAAGCCCGCCGCCAGCGAACGCTCATTGTATGCGGTAACCACCTGGATCATCTCTTTGGCCAGGACGCAGGTCTGCGCCACGCCCAACGCCGGTTCGCCTTCACGCTCAAACAGGGCCAGGATGAGCGCATCACCCTCGATGAAAACTTTCTTGGCTGCATACTTGGGCAGCAGTTTATTGATGGGATCATAAAAATTCAGGCTGAAATAAGAAGCCGGGTTGAGTCCTTTTTCCAGCAGCGTGCGCGTCAGCGTGGTGGATTCGCGGATGTCCGCCTTGAGGACCACATGGTGAATGATCCTTTCTTCCGAAGGCTTCTGCTCTTCCGGCAGCAGGAACTCATAGAGAGTATTGTTGATGGCGGAAAGTTCGCGGAAGCGTTCGTTGCCGAGAACGTTCACGTGGTCCGTGCCGGTGACCAGGACTTCCATCCGGCGCAGATCGCGATGGTAGCGGGAAAAATCAGCAAAGAAGCGCCCGGCCAATTTCGCCCGGTCCGCGGGTTTGCAGTTCTCAATTTTCTTGACCGCGGTGTGCAGCTTGGCTGGAGAGATTTTTCCATGCTCCTCCAGCAGCGTTTCCACCCGCTTGCGTTCGCTGCGCGAGATCAGCGCGTTCTTGAGTTGTTGCGGGTTGATCGGCGGCGAGTACTCCGCCAGCAGCGGGACTGCTTCATACGAAGCCACCACATTTTCAATCACATGTTCCCGCTCCAGCAGGTCCACCCATGCGCTTAACAGGGCCTTTTGCGCTTTACTTTTTGCGCCGCTGTCGTCCGGAGCCCCGGCGCCCATCATCTCCTGCGCGTTTTCCGGGACGTTCAGGATCATATCCACCAGCGGATCATCCAGGTCTGAGACCAGCTCCAGCGTTTTCAGAAACTGCGCGGCAATCTCGCGCATGGTCAGAAAACGGTCAGGATCGCGATCATAGTTTCCCAGCATTACATAATGTTCGGCGTTGAGATAATTGTCCTGGCCATCTTCGGTGAAAACCAGGCGGTTGAGAAAGAGATCAAACATTCCGGTAGCAGTATCGCCGAAAAACGAACGCCTGGTTTTACTCAGCGTTTCTTTTTCCGCCTCGCGCAGCAGAACAAACAGGTCCTGTCCGGCGCGGCGCAACACAGCCTTCTTGTTGATCTGAAAGAGCATGAAGCGCTCACGCAGCTCCAGCGTCCGGTTGTTACCAGACTGTCTGGGAGCTTCATAAAGTTTGACTCGTTCGCGGCACCGCTCCAGCACTACTCCGTACTGGTTTAAGAGTTCGGTGCGCTGGAATTTGAGCACAGCCAGGCGAAACAACAGATCAAGTGAGACATTGTTCTCAACCTTGGCGCGGTTGAGGGAGACTCCGTGCAGATCAGTGAGCAACCGCTTGAAGTCGACTGGCTCTGCGGCCTTGCCCCCTGGAGCCTGCCGTTGCTGGAGCCGCGCCGGCGCGCGTCCTCCAAGCCGCTCTGGCGCGTTCTCTTCTACCGCAAGATCTTCGACGTTCCCGTGCTTGGCAATCAGCTTGAAGATGTGCAGCCGGGCGGCCTCAGCGAATTTGGGACTGAGGAACACATCGTGGCGAACGTTATCAATGCCCGTGACCAGCTGTTCCAAGACAAGCGTCGGCTCATAGCTCGTCAGGGAAAGTTGACGGACTTGATCGGTTAAGCTACCGCGTTGAAGAAACGGAAAGGCCATCGCCAGCCGACTGTCATTGAGGGGGGAAAGTAGGGATTGTACCCCAACTTTCGGCCGCTGCTTACATTACTATGGGCACTTGAAACGCACCCTGACTGTTGGGACCCTCTTTGGACTTTACTGGGAGCTTTTGCGGGCTTTCGCAAACTCGTCACCCTGCTGCCAGCCCGCCAATTCCTGCTGATTGGCCGTCATCCAACCCAGCGCATAACCAAACCTTGCCAATTTGGCGTCCCCGCTAAAGTCCATGTCTGCATCATACTCGTCTGAAGGCTGGTGGTAACGGTGGGCCACGTAATCATTTTCTTTTTCTTCGCCCCAAGCCAGATCATGCCCTTTAAACAGCCGCCCTTCATTAATGCTGAAAGCCGGTACGCCTACCCGGGCCAGGCTGAAATGGTCCGAGCGGTAATAATGTCCGGCTTCAGGAGAGCTATCTGGCTGGATTGCCAGATCAAACGATTTTGCGATCTCTTGCACCAATGGATAGACGGTGGTGCGTTCCGCGCCTGTAGCGACGAGTTGTTGAGGTTCACCCAACGGCTGCACGTCGTCAAAGTTCAAGTCGAGCGAGATGTCCTGTGCCGGCACCGGCGGATGCAAGCCAAGATACTTGGATCCCAGCAACCCTTGCTCCTCCGCGGTGACTGTGGCAAAAATGACGGTACGCTTGGGCTTGGCGTCGGCTGTGGCAAATACACGCGCAAGTTCCAGCACGATTCCGCATCCCGTGGCATTGTCCGCCGCGCCGTTGTAAATGTTGTCCCCCGGCTCATCCCGATGGATTCCCAGGTGGTCGTAGTGCGCCGTATACAGAATGGCTTGCTTGGCCAACACGCTATCCGAGCCGTGAACCTCACCGATAACATTCCTGGAAGCAAACGGGCGCACGTGGCTCACAATCGTCTCTTTCACGCTCACTGGCAACTCCACCGGCTTGAAGCTGCGCGAGGTTGCATCTTTCATCATCTGTTCCAGGTCCATGCCGGCTGCGTGCGCCAGTTTGCGGGCGACCTCAAGCTGTATCCAGCCTGCTGACTTCAGCTTCGGCCCTTTTTCGTCGCGAAGCAACGAACTCTCTCCGGTCCAGGAGTTGCGCACCACCTCCCAGCCGTAGCTGGCCATTTCTGTTTTGTGTACCAGGACCACACCCACGGCACCGCGTCGCGCTGCTTCTTCATATTTATATGTCCAGCGGCCGTAGTAGGTGAGAGCGCGCCCTTTGAAGAAAGCGGGATCGTCCGAAGGGGGCTCATTCACCAGCATGAGCAGGACCTTGCCCTTCACGTCGACGCCTTTGTAGTCGTCCCAGTTGTATTCGGGAGCATTGATTCCATAGCCTACATAAACGATAGGCGCGTTGACCTCGGATTTTTCCGCGTGGCTCAGATCGTTGGCCACATAGTCGTCGGCATACTTCAGCGCGATCTCCGCACCGGACTTGGGCACAAAAACAAACTGTGTCTGCTTGGCGTCCGCGGTCACGCCGAAGAAATTGACGTTCTGGAAGTACGTGCCGTTATCGCCCGCGGGGGCCAAGCCGTAGCTCTTGAACTGGGCTGCGATCCAGTCTGCGGCCATGTCCCCGCCTTTTTGCCCCGTGCCACGTCCTTCATAGGAGTTGTCGGACAGCAGCTTCACGGTAGCGCGGATCTTCTCCGGATCAATCGAGTGCATTGCTTTTTGCGCGTTGGCGGGCAGTCCCTGTGCGGTCTTCGACGCGGTTTGTGCGGAAAGCAAGCAGCAGCAGGTCAAGATCAAAATGGCAGCAGTTTTCTTCATGTCCCCCAACTCGAAATCAGAAATAAATTTAGCTTTCATACCTTCCGCGACCGCGGATTAATTCTTGGCTTCTCAGCCGGGCTTGAACTCCGGGACTTTTTCTCCACTCTGGAATATCTGGGCTGGAGCAACGTTGCTGAGTTTGGCCAGCGTACGGTTCAATTCTTCAACTTCGGGTTTAGACCAGCTAACGCTTGAGAATTCTATCCCGCCTTCAGCGGAAATCACAAAAAACGTAGGCACATTGGTCAGACCGTAAGCATTGGAAGCCGGATACTTTCCCACAGGATCAAGCAGGACAGGGAAGGTCACGCCGAAGCTACGGTTGAAAGCCTGCGTGTCAACCGCATTATCCTGGGAAATTCCCACAAAAGTAAACGTGCTGCTCTTGTTGTACGCTTTGAAAATCCGCTCCAGATAAGGAAACGCCATCTGGCATACCGGGCAGCTCACTTTGAAAAAAGTAGCCACCACCGGCCCTTTTTTGCGCGCTTCCGCCAGCGAAAACTTACGGCCGTCGAGATACGTTAGATTGATTTCCGGCGCTTCAACGCCAGCTTCAAGTGCAGGCATAGGTCCCCTCCAACTAAACTTCTATTGTAAATAAGTTCGAGGGTTTGCGAACATGGCAGATCTCCACTTCTTATTTCTGGCCGGTATGCCCTGCATCCTCGACGCACGGCGTTCCGTGATTGTCCGCAAAATCTTTGCGCCGGTTGCCCCGCTCGTCCACGTTGCCGAACATGCAATTCTGTGACTGCTGTGACGGAGCGTAAAACGCAATCTTCAGCCCGGTATCAATATGATTGGATTGGTAGACGTTGTTCTGGTTGGGCCCGATCTGGCGGCTGGCGGAATAATTCTTGATGGCGATAGAGTTCCCTGAAGCAGACCTCTCCGCGCGCAGAGTGTTGTCAGCAATAGCGGCCTTGGTTACGTTTCCCTGAAAAAGGATTCCGATCACGCCTCCGTCTTTGATTTGGATGGTGTTGTGGGCAATGCTGAAGTTCTTATAGACGCCACCCCCGCCAACCACAAAGCCGTACTTCCGCGGCCCGATGATCTGGTTTGACTCAATCCTGACGCCATCATTATTTAAGCTATCAATATTGAAACCGTAGTCAGTTCCGGTGGCAACATTGTCATGGAACCACACCGGCCCCATCGACCAGCCACCATATCCGATCTGGTAGCCGTCCACCTTGTTATTGCGGACCTCAGCCACGGCGTTCGCGATGGCGATGGCACATACCAAACCGCCGTGAAATTGGCTCATGGTGACATGCTCAATGATGTTTCCGCTATTTTGTTCCGGCGTGGAATTGGGCCGAACGGAATAGATCCACACCGGAAACGTCTCAAACCGAGGGTCCATTCCGCCGATCTCACCCGACATATTGATGACGTCAATGTTGTGGATCCAGTGGCCTCCTTCGTCCGCTCGCAGATGGATGCCCTCAAGATTCAGAGCACGCACGCCTTCCTGCTTGGCCAGCGCTTTCAGCTTGGGATAATTTGCATCGATGGTCAGGTCAGAGATTTCAATGCCGGAAGCAGCGTCAGAGTTTGTGCTGAAGACAACTCCTCTGCCCGTTCCTACAGGAAAAAGCTCCGCATTTTTGGGATCGGTAACAGGCCGGTAAACGCTCAGTTGGACCGTCGTCTGCGCTACGCCAGAGCCGTGGATCTTCCATCCCTTGCCCACGGTAAAACCCTGCTGACTCGGATGAGGCGTGTTGATCAGAAAATCATAATTGCCTTTGGTTTGAAAGACGCCTGGCCCCAGGCAGACGGTCAGCTTCTCGGTCTTGGCCACTGATTTGTCGTGACAACCTTCGGCGTAGCAACGAAGAATAGAATCGAAACGCTCCAGGGTGCTGCCGTCGCGCGCATCAGACGCCGACTTGCCCGTGCCATCAACCCCATTCCGCAGAGCAATGTAGACACGCGTGGTTCCTGGAGGAAGCGCCGAGTGCGGCTTGGTGCAATCAGACGAGACGGCGGTTTGGTCCGGGCCAGGCTGGCCAGTACGAGCAGACTTGATACCAACGCGCCCCTGCATCGGGACCGGTTCTATCGAACTGCAAGACACGGAGACCATGCTTGTTGCAAGTAGGAAGAACAAACCGCGCAAATAGATCATGGTGAAACTCGCTCCATGGGAATGCATGCGCTCAAATTGAGCGCAGCCACACATCTATTCTAGTCGGCTTTGCATGAAGGGCCGCGCTATACACAAAAAAACGTGGGGCCAAGAAACCTGGCCCCAATTGCGTTTTCAGCTTTTTTGCAAATCATCAGTGATGATCGCCATGATCATCGCGGTCATGATCGTCGCGATCGCGGTCGTGACGGCCATGCCGCTCGCGGCAGTCGCCTTCTACTCCCCCGGCACAGTGCTCATCTCCCAGATCAAACGGACGCAGGAACGGCCCAGGATCAAGCTTAAAGAATGATGGCGGAGCAACATTCAGCGGCCCCAGGGTTGTGGCAAATGCATTCAGACCGGCGGGATCAATGCTCGGCCATTTTCCCGTATCCAGGCGCGCAAGCAGCGTCGCCAGGGCGGTAATGGTCTCCGCGGGAGTAAAGGTGCAGTGACCTGCGCGGTGTACGTAGGTCTGGCGCAGCAGCCTGCCGCGGCCGGCTTCGTCGACAACGTCGTCATAGGCGCTCTCGTTTTGCACCGCAACCAGACCATCGCCAGAGGTGTGCATGGTCAACACCGGGACATGGATTTTTCCGTTAAAGATAATGTTCTGGCTCAGGTAATCAACGGCTGCCGCGTCGGAGTGTATGCGCGCCGCATCTTCCAGCGTTTCAAGATCGGCATTCAAGCTCAAGCCGGCAGCCTGGTACAGCGCCTTTACTTCGGCAAAGTCGACGGAGTGTTCCAGCTGTTCCCGGTAGTTGATGTGAGTGTTGGATGAAGGATTGCCGCCGGCTCGGAACTCAAGCTCCGCCCGGAAAGAAAAGATGAACGGAAAATCAACCTGTTGGAACCAGAGGAACTGGTTCAGTTCCCGCGCGGCAAAATCTGTTGCTGCCGGCTCGGGGGACGCCGGATCAAACCAGCCAGGGGTATCGCCCAATGCTGCTGCCAGGGCGATGCGCGCACGGCCCTGAGGCGTGGCCTGGGCGATGGCCAGTTGTTGTTCGCTGATCACAAAGTTCGTTGCGGGATTGGTGATATTCACCACTTGGAGCCCGCTGCCGAATGCCTGTAGGGTCTTGAAAGCGAAGGCCCCGTCGAGTGCCTGGTTCCACGTGGCTACGCCACCGGAGAGCACGCCGCACATGGGAAGCGCAGCATCAAATCGATCAGGAAATCTCTGGATCAACCCTGCGGTAATAATCCCGCCCAGAGAGTGTCCCCAGGCAATCGTCCGGTGTGGCGCGCCGAAGTGGACACTAAAAACATCAAGCACAGCAATCTGGTCCGGCAACGCCTCATGAATGGCCCAGCCGGTCGTGGCATAAGAAGAACCGGCAAGAGCAAAGCCATTGGCCAGCAGAAAAGCTCGGGTTCCCGGGTCGCCGACGTCGCGGGCAGGGTTGGCGCTACCCGGAGTCACGTAGCCGTGGCTGTAAAGCAGCAGGGCTCCATTCCAACTGGCCGGGACCTCAATCAGGTACGTTGCTCCGTCAGGCAAGGCGCCGGTCAGAGTGCTTTGCGCATAAGCGTTTTGGGGGACCGAAAGCAGCATCGTGGCTGCAATCGCGAATAACAGGACAGCTTGTTTCGTCATTCTCCACATATGGCAATTCTTCCTTGATTCAAAGATTTAAAAATTTGAAGTTTTTCGAAAACTACGTGGTATTCGGCTGCCTTGGGGCGATGAATGATTGCTCATTCATCGCTGATTGACTAGGATCTTCCATCCGGACTTGCTTTGAAATCTCCTCATTTCAAGAATGAGAATTGCGGAGTCAATCTTGCCAATCAAAGTCCCTTGATTGCCAACGCTGGCGATCAAGAGCAAGCCGGGTCTTATCAGCGTTGCCCTGGCCGGGGCAGACGGGATTCTCACCCAACAAGCAGCGGGAGAAAGTCTCTTCCTACAGCGCGAACTTGTCAATAGGCGCTGGGCGTGTGTGCATTTTTGCCGTTTCCACTTGCATCAGCAAGCAGCTTATTTTTACGCCCGGCGCGTAAAATAGCACTCTTGCTCTTGCCCAATGAACTCGACCGTGTGCGCGTTGTGCTGGTATCCACGCGCAACCCGCTTAACCTTGGTGCGGCCGCGCGTGCCATGAGCAATTTTGGTTTTCTGCGGCTGCGCGTTGTAAACCCGTATGACGTGGCGTTCCGTGAGGCGCGTTCCGCCGTCGGTGCGCCGGAACTGCTGGCAAACGCCGAAGAATTCAAGAACGTTGCGGAAGCCGTGGCAGACTGCACGCTAATCGTTGGAACCACGGCGGTCGGCCATCGAGAATTGCAGCACCCGCTAAGATTATTGGAAGAAGGTGCTGGCGTGATACGCGCACATCTTGATTCTGCAAACGCAAATCAAGCCAGCCGCGTTGCGCTCTTGTTTGGTTCGGAAAAACGCGGCCTCTCCAACCAGGACCTCAGCCATTGCCACTGGTTGCTGCGTATTCCTACCCGCGAAGAACATATATCGATGAATATGGGGCAGGCTGTGGCGGTCTGCCTGTACGAACTGATTCGCGAAACGCAGACAGCGACAGTACAGCAACCGGATGGACGCCACCTGGCGACCTCGGGTGAACTCGAGCGAATCGCTTCTCTGCTGCTCGATGCCCTGCGCGCCAGCGGCTACCTTAACTCGCGCTCCACGGACATCGCGGAAGAAAAAGTCAGACGGCTGGTTCGCCGCCTCAACCTGCCCACCACCGACGCCGAGATCTTGCTCGGCATGCTGAGGCAGATCGTCTGGAAGCTACGCGACACGGGCGATGCTCCGTGACCTGCCGTGCGCGATCAGCGGAGGGTGGAGTTCCTCTTCGTTTTGATCCGCCAGCGTCTAAACTGCTTATAAAAAACCACTTACAAGTTTACCCGCCGTCCATCCCTAGTTGACCTGCGTTTTACCCGCCGTGCATTGCCGCCTTTGCCGTCCCGAGCCATACTGCCAGCAGAGGAGGAACAAATCATGACATTTATACGCATCGCCCTGACATTCCTGCTGCTCGCGGCGGCCAGCTCCGCACAGGGTCCGAATCGCCCCGAGCCTCGCCCGGCCGCTTCCAACCAGGGCCGCTATCCCGGATTGCTCAGCACTGAATACAGCTTCACCGAGCTCAACGATATGGTCCAGCGTGAATCACAACAGACAAACAGCTATAACGCCTACCTGGAACAACAACGGCTCCGGGCCGCAGCCGAAAGAGCCGAGGCGCAGCGGCGCGACCGCGAAAGGCGTGAACTGGCGCTCAATGGAGCGGCGCCGCAGTCCCGAGCCAATCCTGACGCGCCTGACCAGTCTGAACTGCTCAAGAATTCCCATGACCGCGATTTCATCCTTCGCAACTTTCACACCATGTATGTGGACGCGCACGGAGCACAGTATTTTGACAGTCAGCAGATGAAGGCCGCGCTGGGCAAAAACAAGGATTTTGCCAGACTGAACATCAACATCGTAGACGATGTCCGCGTCGCCGACACCGTGCTGAGCGTCAGCTATACCTTTGCCTGGGACTATCCCTTCGCCCTGCGCCACCAGAACACCACCATTGTCCTGGTCTCCGGCAAGGGTGAAGGCCCATTCTCCGGGCCGCTCGGCGCCGCTGACGTCGCCCGCCAGTTCGTGAAGACAGTGAAGGAGTGGCGCGTGGTGAAAGAAAAACCTGGCCACTGATGACAGAGATACACTCATCTTAACCAGGTAGCTGCAAATATTTTCTGCCGATCCTTGGGACATCAATGTTGAGCCGCGGTGAGGTTTGTGGCTCTTTTCTCGGCTTGAGGCAAGACTTGGCAGCAGGAAAACCTTCAGCCGAGTAGCTCAAGCTTGTTCAGGATCTTGCGCGCCAGCCCGGTCAATGGCAGCCGTTCGACTGAGCGGAGTGAGACCCAACGGCCTTTGACTCCACGTATCGCGGCGTCTGCGAAAACAAAGACTGTGTAGTCAGTGTTGGTAATCGAGTGCCGCAATTTCAGCAGCGAAGCGCTTTCAGGCCGGGCAGAGCCATGGTACGAAGGCAGCTCCCACATTCCCGGCATCAAAGAGTTGGTCCCGGCACGTTGCTGGAGAAAGACTTGCTGATTATGGCGCAACAGCATGTAATGCAAGACGGCCTTCTTGCGCGGCGCTTGTTGGCTTCTTTCACCCGGCCCCCGCGAGGCGCACAAGGCCGCAACCGGACACACCAGACACAAAGGCTGGCCGGGCAGACAGACCAGCGCGCCCAGCTCCATCATCGCCTGATTGAAATCTCCAGGATGCTGCTGATCAAGCAACTCGCCGGCCGCTTGCCAGCATGCTTCGTCCGACAACTGGTTTCCATGAAGACGCCGCAAGACGCGTTGTACGTTGCCGTCAACTACCGCCGTGGCTTCACCAAAAGCAATGCTGGCTACGGCAGCCGCGGTGTAACGTCCCACGCCCGGTAGCTCCCGCAGCGCCACGGCAGAGTCAGGAAACTTGCCGCTCTTTGCGATTACTTTTGCCGACGCATGCAAAGCCCGCGCTCTGCGGTAATATCCCAGTCCGCTCCAGGCCGCCAGGACAGTCTGTTCTTTCGACCGCGCCAGCCGCTCCACCGTGGGAAACTGCCGCACAAATTTCTTGTACCGATCTTCCACGACCGCCACTCTGGTCTGCTGCAACATGATTTCTGAAACCAGAATGTGATATGGATCAGTTGTGCCGCGCCAGGGCAGTTTCCGCCGCTCCGTCTGAAACCAACCCAGCAGAGCATCTCGGAATTTCCTGGCATTGACTTGGATGTGTGCTTTCGCAGGCATGCGATGAGCGATTGTAACTTAAATCGTCGAGCGTTCTTAAGCAGGTGCGTGAAGGTGAAATGAGGGTGAGCAGTTGAGTTTCATTTACGACACCTGTGTGGCATAGCCGCCCCCGGCTGTGTCCAGTGAAAGACGCACAGGCGAGGGCGCCTGTGCCACACGATACTCGTTACCGCTCCAATAGAAAAAACCAGCCGACAAAGGCTGGTTTTTCCTTTCGAAATCCGTTTCCATCTGGGGGCGGCAGCACTGCTCCGGGATGTGCTCCGGGCGTGCCGGGCCTGGCATCTCACTCTGATCGTAAAATTTCACACATGATCAGGGAGGTTCGAGGTGACTGATTGCGGCGAATCTTACTGCCTGGATTCACCGGCTTGCCAGCAAATGCGCATCTCGCAGCGGAACATGAACCCGCTTCTTGAGTCTAGATACGTGTGGCTATTCGATTCAACGCCACGATCTGCTGAACACTTGTTTCATACAGCCTGTTTGTCTTTCGGTTGGTTACGTAAGCTCAGCACGCGCTGAGGAGGGGCCGGTTCGCCCGTTTAGCTTCCGTGCAATGATGGAGCACCGTGAGGATCCATCCAGGACTAACAGGATGGCCGATTGCTGCATCCCGCCTCACCACTGCGGTACGCCGAAAAACCCGCCGCCGAATTTGCGCAAACCAGGCGGCCCAACATCGGCAGTACGCCTAACCTCAGTCCAGGGGGACTAATGTCCCTAATGAACAGGACCCATTCTAGCCCTGGGGGCACGGCCCGGGGAGGTCACAGAAGTGCCTGTTGCACTCTCCCAGAAGGACTAAGGCATGCCCTGATTTGGTGCAATAGGGGTGGTGGACGCGGTAATAAGGGTCCAGCGACCTTTGATTGTCTGCCAGACGGAAACCACCTGAAGGCCGTTATTTGGCCCTGTTTTCCCGTCCAGGCCCAAATGGACGATGTATGTGACCACCATATCAGCGCCTTCTGGTTGTAAGGTCACTTCTCCTAATGAATACTCGCCCAGGTGGGCATTTTTCCAGTATTCCAGCCACCCGGCGCGGTCAAGGACCCGTCCGGAGGCATTCACGCCGACAAAGGTGGGAGCCAGATGGCGCTCAATGTTCGCCCAGTCCTGATCGTGGATCCCTTGCCACATCAGGCGCTCATACTGTTCCGCGCCGGTGGCGCTGCTCCAAGTAGGGTGCTTGGGCGTTCCGGAACAACCGCTGAGAAAAAGAACAAAACCTACAAAGGACACTAAGGAACACGAAACTGAAAAATTCCGCAATTCGCACTTTGCCAATTTTTTCATCACAAAACTCGCAGTCAGGGTTGGTGGCAAGTTAAAAAGGGCACAAGGATTGTCCGCCTTTGTGCCCTTCATGTCCTTTGTGGTAAACCGGCCTAGTCTCCGAAAACTTCTTCCTTCTTCTCTGTCGGAGTAGCTGCTTTGGGGGCCGCCGGAGCGATTGCGCCCAGAGGAACGAACCCGCCTTGCGGCTTGGCTTCTTTCAGAATGTGCTCACGATACAGCGCTTCCATGCGGGCATCGTCCGCGCTCTTTTTGATTTTCTCATCGCGGGCGCGCAGCTTCTCTTCGCGGGCGGTCTTGGCGATGCCGAGTTCATCCAGCGTGGTATTGCGTCCGGCATGCACGTGGTCTTCGTTCAGCTTGAGTTTGTGCGCGCTCTCATTCATTCCCACAGCTTTGCCGCCGGCAAAGATTTCATGGCGTCCATGCTCGTCATACCACTTGGTGAGCGTGGAAGTCATGTGCATCTTCTCAATGATGTTGCGCCAGCCTACGCCGGTGTTATACGCGCAGAAACTGATCTCGCCTTCCTGCGTGGCATAAGGAATGATGCACTGCTCGGTGCGGCGGAAGTCGTAGTTGTACAGGTCCTGGAACCACATTCCCGCGATGAATAGGAAATTCCAGCGATCGGTGCGGCGCTTCTTGATGTCATCAATGGTGCGCTCGCTCGTTACACTGCCGTATTTCTTGTCGGCTTTCTTGGTGGCGCTAAAGGTCTTGTCAAATTTCTTCAACAGGTCCATCAGCTTGAAATGCTTGGGAGCTTTGAACGGATCGTAATTTTTGGCCAGCGCCAGCGCCATGCCGAAGACCGAAAGGAACCGACCGCGTCCGGCGTCATTCACCTTGGCCACGTCCTGGGCAATGCGGTCGCCGTTCAGGAAAGCTGTCACCGGCACTGCTTCTTTGGTTTCTTTGTCGATCATCAAGGCCATACCCACGCCGCAATTCGGATGGCATCCGCAGCTCAGCTGGCCCCAGTCAGCGCTCGGTCCGTGGATCAGGTCGGCCCAATCAGAGAACGTTGACATAAAGGATATGGGGAACCAGTCGCGCTTGGGTTCGCCCAGGCCGGTCTGATTTTTTACGTCGTGCGCCAGATGGCTCAGCGTGTAACGCTGGGCCTGACGGCGGTCATCCGTGATCTCTTCATCGCGGCCAGTAAACGAAACCGGCTGGAAGCTCAGGAAGCTGATGGTTTTGGGATTGTCCAGCGCGAACTGAATGATGCGTCCCACCTGCTCATTGTTGATGCCGTTGATAATGGTGGTGACCGGAACGATATCGACGCCGTTCTCATGCAGGTTGTGAATGGCGCGCAGCTTCACGTCAAACAAGTTGCCAACCTGGCGATGCGAGTTGGCCGCGTTGCCAATGCCGTCAAATTGCAAGTAGGCGTAACGCAAACCGGCTTCCGCCGCCTGGCGGCAGAATTCCGGTGACTTGGCAAATTCGATTCCGTTGGTGGCGGCCTGCACCGAGTTATAGCCAACGTGGCGGGCATAACGCACCGCATCTAAGAAATAAGGAGACAACGTGGGCTCGCCGCCGGAGAACTGTACCGACATCTGGCGCCGCGGCTTGATGGAGATTGCGTTGTCCAACATGGTCTTGATCTCGTCCCATGTCAGCTCGTGTACAAAGCCGACCTGGTTCGCGTCCATGAAGCAGGGATCGCACATCATGTTGCAGCGGTTGGTCAGGTCAATGGTCAGAACTGATCCGCGTCCGTGTTTCACCGTGCTGGTGCCGTGATTGTGCAGTGTTTCGTCATTGTGCGCGGCGATGTCGCGCCCGGGAAACACATCTTCCAGATGCTTGAAGAACTCGGTGTCCATGGCCATCACGTCTTCAAAGTGGCCGTGGACGGGGCAATCTTTCACCATCAGAATCTTGCCGTCGCGCTCCACGATGGTCGCCTTGATCTCACCCACTTTTTCATTGAGTAGAATTTCGTGCGGCAGCTTGCCGTCAACAATCTGCTGCCGGATCTCCGGTACGCACTTGGGACACAGAGAGTCCGTGCTGCGCGGCCAGCCGAGCGGTGGCTTGGTTTTTTCCCATGACTTCAGGATCGGCTTGTCCGACCATTTGGGTGTAAAAGCAGCGGCGGGCTTGATGCGGTTGACACGATCAAAAACTGCCCACGCGCCTCTGGCAGCATACGTCAAAACTTTTTCTGCATACTTAACCGGCTTATGCATGGTGGCTGTGACTCTCCTTGCGCCACATGGGCGCTCACTTAGCGATTGCAAAGAAACAAAATCGGGATATTAAACCACGTTCATGGTATCCCGTTGGCACTCCAGGACTTAAGAAGCTTTCCCTGAACGGCTGTAAATCGCAGCCCAGCGGCTCCTTTCCGCATTAAATGGGAGGCCCGGACCCCGGCTAAGTCATTGGATTTAAAGCAGAATTAAGGATTCAGAAGCGCATATTTGCCTTCGGCTTGCAGGCTGAACCCGCAGCGGCTCATCTGCGTACATTAGTACATGCATGCCATCCTTCGTGATTGCGCCGGTTATCTCTGGCTGGTCCTGGGAGTTTTCTGGTTTGTTGGCGCGCTGACGGCCAAGCGCACCGAGCGCAGTCAGTCCCCGGTCTCGCTGCTGCTACAGATCACGCCGGTGACCGCAGCTTTTTCCCTGCTCTTTGGCCGACACGCATGGTCAGGTTGGCTTCAACGGCGTTTAGTGTCTCAAGATTTTCTCGCGGCAGCGTGGTTCGGATTGGCGCTCACAGCCGTTGGCATTGCATTCGCTCTATAGGCGCGTCTGTGGATCGGACGCAACTGGAGTGGGCAGGTCACGATCAAAGAACAACATGAACTCATTCAGAACGGCCCCTAAGCCATCGTGCGCCATCCGATATACTCCGGTTTTCTCCTGGCCATCCTGGGCACAGCGATCGTCCACGGTGAAGTGCGTGCATTCTTGGCCCTTCCCGCAGCGGCCATTGGCTGGACATTCAAACTAAGGATGGAAGAATCCTTCATGATCCAGCAATTCGGCGCCGCATATACGGACTACAAGCAGCGTGTGAAGGCACTGGTCCCGTTTGTGGTGTAGCACCTAGCGCCAGTGCGGATGCTAAAATCAGTTTTGACGGAGTAATGCACAATGGAGCCAGCACGCACAGGTTTGCGCAATATTATGAGCGAACTGTTGCGAGCACGTCCGGCGGAAGAAGCCGTAGTGCTGGCGTGGCCGCTGGTCTGCGGGCAAGAAGTGGCCAGCCGGACACGCGCTGTCAGTTTTTTAGAAGGCTGTTTGACCGTTGAAGTCCAGGACGCGGCCTGGCGCGACCAACTGTTTGCTTTTGTCACGCGATATACCAGAGGGTACAACGAACTTCTCGGCCCATTGGTGCAGAGCATCAAGTTTTTGCCCCAATCGCCAAATACGCAAGGCCCGCGTTAACAGCCAGGAACCGGAAAACCAAACATGAAAGTCACTGAGACCGACGTTACCTACGTTGCCGATCTGGCCAATCTGGAACTCACCGACCAGGAACGCCAAAGCCTGGCCAAAGAGCTGAATTCGATTCTGGATTACATCGCGCGGCTGAATGAACTGAACACCGAAGGCGTCCCGCCGATGGCCCAGACCTCGGATCGATTGGTACATTCAGAGCAGACCGGCGACGACAAATTTGCTTATGCCCGACGCGAGGACGTGCTCCGTCCATCCCTGCCGCATTCAGACGCAGTAAAAAACGCGCCGGACTCGGACGGAGATTTCTTTAAGGTCCCGAAAGTGATTGAGAGATAGCACTTAGCAATTAGCCAAACAGAAAGTGGACTACACCTGCTTTTGCCAATTGCCATTTGCTAATTGCCAATTGCTGGAGCTAGAAGCAGCCAGGAATATGAACATTAACTCCCTCACCATCGAATCCACGCGTACCGCGATTGCGGAGAAGCAGTTCACCGCCTCCAGCCTGGTGGAAGAGTTCTACAAAAAAATCAAAGCGGAAGACGGCGAGGTGCACGCGTATCTCACGCTCTCGGAAGATCGCGCCTTGCAGCAGGCAACGCGTATTGACAAGCTGGTTGCGCAGGGCGATCCACTGCCTCCGCTGGGCGGCGTGCCGATGGGAATTAAAGATGTAATGGTCACCAAGGGCATCCGCAGCACGGCTGGATCAAAGGTCCTTGAGAATTTCATTCCGCCCTACGACTGTACAGCGGTGGCGCGCCTGGAAGCAGCGGGAGCAATCGTGCTCGGCAAGATGAATTGCGACGAATTTGCCATGGGTTCTTCCAATGAAAACTCGGCTTATGGTCCGGTGCACAATCCTCGGGACAAGTCGCGCGTGCCAGGAGGCTCCAGCGGCGGATCGGCCGCGGCAGTGGCGGCGGGAACAGCTGTGGCCACATTGGGATCGGACACCGGCGGTTCCATTCGCCAGCCGGCATCGTTCTGCGGCGTAGTGGGCCTGATGCCGACGTACGGACGCGTCTCGCGTTACGGGCTGATAGCCTTTGCTTCGTCGTTGGACCACATCGGCCCGCTTACCAGGACGGTGAAAGATGCCGCGATTCTTTTGCGCGTGATCGCCGGACGCGATCCGCTTGACTCGACTTCCGCCGACGTCCCAGTACCCGACTACGAACAAGAGCTGGCCAAGCCAATCAAGGGGCTAAGGATCGGCGTACCCAAAGAATATTTTGGAAATGGCCTCGACGCCGAAATCCGCGCGGCGGTGGAAGCGGGCATCACGCAACTGCGTGACGCTGGCTGCCAGATCGTCCCTATCTCCATGCCGCACACGGCATACGCCATTCCTACGTACTATGTGATTGCCACAGCGGAAGCGTCGGCCAATCTGGCGCGCTTTGACGGTGTGCGCTACGGATATCGCTCGGCAAAAGCGCGCACGCTGGCAGACGTCTATCGCAAGAGCCGCGATGAGGGCTTTGGCGCCGAGGTCAAGCGCCGCATCATGCTCGGGACCTACGCGCTCAGCTCCGGCTATTACGATGCCTATTACCTCAAGGCCCAGAAAGTCCGCACCCTGCTCACACGCGATTTTGAGGAAGCATTTCAGAAGGTGGATGCCATCGTGACGCCCACAGCCCCTACGGCTGCTTTCAAGCTGGGTGAAAAGGCCGACGACCCGCTGGCCATGTACCTGGCGGACATCTATACGGTCACTGGCGACCTGGCCGGTGTCCCGGGAATCAGCGTCCCCTGCGGCCAGACCCGGTCGGGACTGCCCATCGGCTTGCAGATTCTGGGCAAGCACTTTCATGAGAGCACAGTGCTCCGCCTGGCAAGTGCGGTGGAGCGCGCCGCCAGCAAGCAGTGAGACTCTGGCTATGAGCAATGCCATAAAAGCAGTAGCGTTCGATCTTGGGCATACGCTGGTTAACGAGAGTAAGTTTGAGGGCGTTCTTGAGCTTATGCCGGGGGTTCACGAGGTGCTGCCGCAGATCGATCTTCCCATGAGCGTTTGGGCAAACACACGCGCGATGAGAGAAACGGAATTACGGCAGAAATTGCAGGAGGCCCAAATCCAGCGGTACTTTTCCGCGGTAGTCACTTCGGTCGACGCCGGATTCCGTAAACCAGCCGTTGAATTTTTTGAATTTGCACTCGGCAAATGGCTCTACACAAAAGAAGAAATCCTGTTCGTTTGCAACCAGCTCAATACTGATGTCCTGGGTGCGCGCCGGTACGGCATCCAAACCGCCTGGATTTCGGCGCCGGAATTTCGCAGTGGAGATGAAACGATGACGCTCGACGAAGTAACGCCCACCTTTATTATTCAGGGCCTCAAGGAGCTTCCTGTGCTTCTCCAGCGTATTTGCGCTCCTCGCACCGTATAAGAGAAACAGGCCCGCATCACGTTCTGACTAGGCGTCTAACCCTCAGTTCTTGCTAGATATAGGGCTCCCTCGCTTCGCTTCGGGATTTCAGAAGAAGCAAAACAAAACCTAACCGCTTTCCCTAATTCCGGTCTAAGTTAAACGAATGGAAGTTACGGATGCAGCCGTAGTGGCGCTGGTACTGGCCGGCGACAGGGACGCTTTTCGTGTCCTGGTGGAGCGCCATTCCCGCAGCATCTTTCGCGTGGTGTTTCGCATGACCGGGAACCAGCAGGACGCGGAGGAGATTGTGCAAGAGACATTTCTTCGCGCCTACAAGAGCCTGGAGCGATTTGAGCTTCGCGCCAACTTCAGCACATGGCTCTACCGGATTGCCGTCAACCGTACGCTTGACTTCCTGAATGCGAGAAAAACGCACATGCAGACGAAAGACACATATCAGATCGCGGACAATCCTGACGGCGAAGAAGGCAAGCAGGTGCAGTTGCCGGCAACCGGACCTGGGCCGGAGCGCCTGCTGCTGAGCGCGGAGATGAAGCGCAAGATCGCCGGCGCCATGGGAATGCTTTCTCCGTCCGAGCGCGTGGCGTTCACCATGCGGCACATGGAAGGCCGGTCCATTGAAGAGATCAGCAAAGCCCTGGACCTGCGGGCCAGCGCGGCCAAGAACAGCGTCTTCCGCGCGGTGCAGAAACTCAGGCAGCAACTTGAACCATTCGTGGGTGCGGTGAAATGAACCACTTAAGCGAAGAACAGATCGTATTGCATTACTACGGCGACGCCGAGAACAACGGTGACATCCAGCGCCACCTGGCTGCCTGCTCCGCGTGCTGGGGCCAATTTGAGCAAGTGCAATCTCTACTCCAACAGATTGAACCCGCGGAAGTCCCAGAACTCGCGGCGGGTTTTGAAGAAAAGACCTGGCTCAACCTGCGCGACCGCCTGCCGGAAAAGCGGAAAGGGTTTCTTCCGCAACTCTTCTCGCAAAAATGGGCGCTCGTGGGAGTGATGGCGCTCTTGCTGCTGGCAGCATTCCTGACCGGACGCTGGTGGCCGCGCACCCCGGACAACAATGCTGGGACGAAGCCCGGTGACGTGAATCCGCAACGTGTGGTCCTGGTGGCGGTAGGGGACCATCTGGAACGCTCGCAGATGCTGCTGGTGGAGATCATGAATGCCGACACCAAAGGTCCGATTGATCTTTCTACGGAACAGGCGCAGGCGCGCGAGTTGCTGGACGCGAACTATTTGTACCGCGTCAGCGCGCAACGCACGGGTGACCCGCAGGTAACACGAGTACTGGATGAACTGGGCCGTGTGCTAACCGAGATCGCCAACGGGCCTACCGACCTTACCGCGGCGGACCTCAAGGAGATTCGCAAACGCATCCAGGCAGAAGGGCTGTTGTTCAAAATCAGGGTTGTTGGTTCGCAGGTTGATTCCAAAGTGCGCGGCCAGGAACGGGACGGCGCAGGAAATATAAATCAGAGGCTCTAACTCTATGAAGCGAAAAATATTTTTTACCAGCTTGTTTCTAACTTTTACTTTTATCTTGGCCAGAGCGGGATGCACGCAGGCCGAGGTCCCCTCTGCATCTCTTCTCGATTCGCAAAACGCGGAGAAGGCCAATGCGCGCGAAGACGAAGTCTACTCAGCGGCCCAAGACTCCCTGCACAATGGCGAGTATGACAATGCCATCAAGACCTTTGAGGAAGTAGCCAGGATGCGCGGCCGCAAGGCGGACGCAGCATTTTACTGGAAAGCCTACGCGCTGAACAAAGCCGGTGACAAGGCCCAGGCGCTCACCACGGTCGCCGACCTGCGCAAGGGTTATCCCAAAAGCAACTACCTGCATGACGCCGAAGTACTGGTACAGCAAATCCACTCCTCCACGGGGCAGACGCCCAACCCGGAAAACGTCTCCGATGAAGAACTCAAGATGCTGGCTCTGGAAAGCCTGATGAATTCCGATCCGGAGCGGGCCGTGCCGCTCTTGGACAAAGTCATCAATGGAAATAGCTCGCCGAAACTGAAAGACAAGGCACTGTTCGTCCTCTCGCAAAGCGGCTCAGAGAAAGCGCAGCAGATCCTCATGACTCTGGCCAAGGCCAATAACCAGCCGGATTTGCAGAGGCGCGCGATCCGCTACATGGGAATGAACGGCAGCGGCCGCAATCGCATCGTGCTGAAGGAGATTTACAACTCGTCTTCGGATGTCGCAGTGAAGAAGTCGGTGTTTCAGGCGTGGCTGATGTCCGGCGATAAAGAGAGCGTGATCGCGGTGGCGCGCACGGAAAAGTCGCCAGAGTTGCGCCGGGAAGCGATTCATTACCTTGGCATGATGGGAGGCCGTACTGAGTTGCGCGAGATGTACAAGAGCTCGGATGCCCCCGATACCAGGGAAGCTGTGATCCAGGGGATGTTGATGTCCGGCGATTCGCAGGGATTGATGGACATCGCGAACGTGGAAAAGGACCCCAAAGTCCTGGACAAAGCCATTCGAACTTTGGGGATGGTTGGCGGCCAGGAAAGCCTGGCCGCGCTGACGACGATCTACGGCTCTCATGCCGAGATTGAGATAAAAAAGAGCGTAATCCACGCGTTGTTTCTCCATGGAGCCGGCAAGGAGATGGTGGCCTTGGCGCGCAAAGAAACCAACCCGGAGTTAAAGAGAGAGTTGGTGCAGAAGATGTCGCTGATGGGTTCGCCGGAAATCAATGAGTACATGATGGAAATCCTGAATAAGTAGAGGAACAGCCATGAAGACCTTAAAACAATTCGTGCTTGTGGCGCTTCTGATCTCGTGGACCTCTTTTGCCGCTGCGCAAAAGCCCAAAGTCACCAATGCAAAAATCCAGGAACTTTCGGCGGCAAGCGGCTTGAAGGCAACGGTGGATGGCCTGGTGCAACAGCAAGCTGCGCCGCTATGGATTGGGTACCGGATACCAGCCGCAGCCAAGGAACGCACCATGTGCTGCTTTGACTCGTGGAGCGGCCAGAACGATGCCCAAAACAAGTGTTGCATGGGATGCAAGCTGGAGTCAGGAAAAGGCAACTCGTTCAACGGGACGGTTTCTGACTGCTCGCCTCCGGAACCGCTGCCGTATGCCTTCATCTTTTTGCGGGCCGAAGAAAAGCAGGTGCAAAAAGTTCGTGTGTATAGCGCGGATTGCCCTCTCGACTTCGCCAACCTTCCGCTCTACTGGCTGGAAGACGTAAAACCGGAGCAGAGCGTTGACCTGCTGGCTGTACTGGCCGTTTCTGAGGACCAGGATGTCACGGGCTATCGCAAAAAAGATCCGGCGCGCCAGGCTGTGATGGCCATCGCCCTACATGATGTGCCGGCAGCTGACGCTGCGCTGGAAAAATTGATCCAGCCGGGACAGCGCCCGTCGCTGCGAGCCGATGTTGCGTTTTGGCTAGGCGTGGAGCGCGGCAAGCGTGGTCTGGAGCTGCTGCGCAAATATGTGAAGGACGACAAGGACGAGGGCCTGCGCAAGAAGGGCGCGTTCGCGTTCTCCCAAAGCAAAGAGCCGGACGCGGTAAAAGAGCTAATCAGCATGGCCCACCACGACCCGAGCCCGCATGTGAGGGGAGAAGCGATCTTTTGGATGGCCCAGATCGGCGGACGCAAGGAAGCTGAGCAAATCACCGCCGCGATCGAAAATGATCCAGAAACTGAGGTAAAGAAAAAAGCTGTCTTCGCTCTTAGCCAGATGCATGACGGTGAAGCCGTACCGCGGCTGATCAACGTAGCCAAATCCAACAAGAACCCCGCAGTGCGGAAACAAGCAATGTTCTGGCTGGGCCAGAGCCGCGATCCACGGGCACTGGAGTTTTTTGAGCAAATCCTTACCAAATAGATCGTCAACTTAAAAGTAGTTTCGAATACCACGCTGGATGCAGTGCAGCTGCTAATATCTTTCGATGGTTCGAATTTGCATTGTAGTTCTTGGGTTCAGCCTGGCTGGGTGCACCCGGGCTGCCAAAGAAATTTCTGCACCTCCCACGAAGGCACTGGAAATTCGCGAGGAGAATGCGCAATTGTTGAGCAACCTTGGCAACTATCCAAACCTGGAGAGCCTGCGAATCAGCTGTCTTGAAGGCCTTCAGGTCCTTCCCGATTCAATCGGTAATCTGCCGAGATTGAAGGAACTGATCATTGACAACGGCAACGGTTGCGCGATGAATCCAGTGTTGCCGGAGTCGATCGGGAACCTGACGTCACTTGAAAAGCTAGTTCTTTATGGCGCGCAGGATCCTGGGACGCCAGATCACCCCGACGTCCAGCCAAGCGAGCGTCACAAATTTCCGGCTGGCATGTCTCGTCTAAAAAACCTTGTTTATCTGGACCTGGGACGAAACGGCCTCAGTGAGGTACCTTCATTCGTAAAGGACCTGCCTAAACTGCAGGAGCTTGGGTTTGCTTGGAATATTGAGCTTAAAGAAATCCCCAAATTTCTTACCGAACTGCGCGAATTGACGACGTTAAAGCTGGACTCTGATGGTTTGACCGATCTACCAGATTTCCTGAGCACCCTTCCCAAACTTTCTCGCATCACGCTAGGTAACAACCGCGCGATTACTAAAAACCAATCAAAAATGAAGCAACTAAGAAAGAGATTTCCCAGGATCTCATTTGACTTTGAGGATGAATACGACTACCCCTGAAGGTCTCAGGGGGCTCTGTTCTTGCGTGAATGGATGTGGATCAGAACGTAAACGAGCGAGTCAGGTAATCGCTCAGGCTCAGGGTGATCATGATGAGCAGCCAGAAAAAACCTGCGGCCACGGTGAGTTTGGTGAGCCTGCTGCTGTAACGCACATGCATGAAGAAGAGGATCACCAGCGTAGCCTTGATTACAGCAATGGTAAGCGCCACCGCCGGGTTCCATTGCCCCAGGTCGATAAAGGCAATACCCCAGGTGAGGCACGTGCCTACGATCAATGCGACGAGAATGCCTACGTAAAGCCACACGCTTGGATGCGATTGTGATTGTTCAGACATGTTCGATTCTCAGCTTTTCATACTCCATGATGATGCCGGCTGATCAAATACAGCAAGGGGAACAAGAAAATCCATACAATAT